>VOFD01000731.1_pt1 | contig 54043 bp, 49 predicted proteins | sample 5384101 | NCBI WGS metagenome assembly VOFD01 (sample SAMN12384723, study PRJNA508395) | human gut metagenome | isolation source: healthy gut C | host: Homo sapiens
CTGATTATTTGCTATTTTCCAAAAAGTCCGTACCTTTGCAATGTGTTTTTCATAGTATTAGATTTAAGGTTAACAAAGGTTGGAGCAAGGCGTTGCTCCTTTTTTATTTTATCCCCCTTACTTTTACGATAAAACAAGTATTTCTTTTAATCCAGAAACCTCGACCTATCTTCAATCGTTCTCAACAGAATCCCTCCGACAGGATAATCAGGTAGAAATTTATGAAGGGAATGCGGATGTGATTTACGTTCCAATCGAACCGATGAATTAGCATTTATCAACAAATGTATCACAAATCACTGCATTTCCATAAACCTGTTCCTTATCCGGTTTGTTCTAAATGGCAAAGACAATCTTTATAAATGATAGAATCATGAAATTAAAAAAAGGAAGTATTGCATTACTAACATTGGCAGGTATGTTCTATATGAGCGTACAAAAAGCGGATGCATGCACGCGTGCCGTCTATATCGGACCGGACCATATGGTAGTAACCGGACGTACAATGGACTGGAAAGAAGATATTATGAGTAATATCTATGTTTTCCCCAGAGGAATACAACGTGCAGGATATAATAAAGAAAATGCCGTGAAATGGACTTCAAAATACGGCAGCGTCATTGCAACAGGATATGATATAGGTACGTGTGACGGAATGAATGAAAAAGGATTGGTTGCCAGTCTGTTATTTTTGCCAGAATCCGTCTTTGACCGCCCGGGAGATACACGTCCTGTCATGGGGATCAGCATATGGACACAATATGTACTGGACAATTTTGCCACCGTACATGAAGCTGTCGAGGAGCTGAAAAAAGAATCATTCCGCATTGATGCTCCCCACATGCCCAACGGTTCAGCTTCCACTCTTCACCTGGCTATTACAGATGAAACAGGAAATACAGCGGTTTTGGAATATCTGGACGGGAATTTAAGCATACACGAAGGAAAAGAATTCCAAGTGATGACCAATTCTCCACGATATGATTATCAGTTGGCTATCAATAATTACTGGAAAGAAGTAGGAGGATTGCAAATGCTGCCGGGCACGAACCGTTCCAGCGACCGCTTTGTGCGTGCCTCTTTTTATATACATGCAATCCCTCAGACTCCGGATGCTAAAATAGCTGTACCCAGTGTGCTCAGTGTGATGCGTAATGTATCTGTTCCTTTCGGAATTACCACACCGGACAAACCTCATATATCTTCCACCCGCTGGCGTTCTGTATCCGATCAGAAGAATAAAATATATTATTTTGAATCGGTCATGACTCCTAATCTGTTTTGGTTGGATTTGAAGAAAATCGACTTCAGTCCCAAAGCCGGAATCAAGAAACTGACCCTCACCAACGGAAAGATTTATGCAGGAGATGCTGTAAAAGATTTAAAAGACAGCGACTCATTTGTATTCTTATTCCAAACCCCTGTGATGTAAAACAGTAAAAATCAATATGACGTTCATGCCTCATTAAAATCGGTTAAGAGCCTCGTGAACGTCATACTTTTCTGCAAAAAGTACTCCCTTCCGGCATTGAGTATCTTTTAAAATTCGTTGTTTTTATAATAATACAAAAGCAATCATTTCCTCTCTGCTTCCTTATTACAAAAGAATAATTTATCTTTGAACGGATTTTAATATCCCATCAAAATCAGAACAAAAATAAAATAACTATGGAACAACCATCACTCAACGACCATAATAAACAGGAATACCCTCCCATGCATACTACAGAGCATGTCATAAACAGGACAATGGTCAATCTTTTCGGATGCGGACGGGCAATATCCGCCCATATAGAACGCAAAAAAAGCAAGCTGGATTTTGCGCTGCAAACCTGTCCGGAAGAAGCGGATATTATAAGAATAGAAAACACCGTAAACGAAGTATTGCGAAGAAATTTGCCCGTTACAATGGAATTTATCTCTCAAGAGGAAGCTATAGGGCGCTTTGACATGAAACGTTTACCGGAAAAAGCTTCCGAAACCGTACGGATTGTAAAAGTCGGCGATTACGACGAATGCCTCTGTATAGGTCAACACGTGAAAAATACGTCCGAAATAGGTACATTTAAAATTATAAGCCACGACTATAAAGACGGAATCTTCCGTATGCGGTTCAAGCTGATATAGAACAACTGTCAATCTGTCCCCCTAAAATTACAAATTGGCAGTAGCCTTGACAATCAAATGTTTAAAGAGGCTTACCAACTTTTAATGCAAAGGTTTTAATCTTTAAGAAAACCTTTATAGGTTAAAAGAGTGCAATATAAACCGCATATCATCGAACTAATGGTATGCGGTTTGCATTATGGATAGTGAATGACAAAGCCGAAAGGTGAAGGAATTCAGAAATAAACAAAATGTTTAACCAAAACCTATAGGAGATTAAGATTATGATGCCAGTAAGAAGATCAAACCAACATGGTTACCAAGTATTTTTAATGATTTCTTTGATAACGACTGGATGGTAAAAGCCAATGCAACAGCTCCCGCCATCAATGTTATTGAAAGTGACAAAGACTACAAAGTAGAAGTCGCCGCTCCGGGAATGACCAAAGAAGACTTCAAGATTCATATCAACGAAGACAACGACTTGGTTATCTCTATGGAAAAGAAAACAGAAAGTACCGAAGGTGATAAAGAAGGCAAGAAAGAAAGCCGTTACTTGCGTCGCGAATTCTCTTATTCTAAATTCCAACAGACATTGATCCTGCCTGATGATGTAGATAAAGATAAAATTGATGCAAAAGTAAACGATGGCGTATTAACTATCGAGCTGCCGAAACGTACGCCGGAAGACAAAGAAAAAGCAGCCAAAGTTATCGAAGTTAAATAACATGCTCTCAAATTCAGAAAAGAGGGATTGCCGCAGAGGCAGTTCCTCTTTTGTTTTTATAAAAGTCCGTTTCTATTCCCTATGAGTCCATCGTAATCTTACAACCCAAAGATATAAATCTTTCACCTGTAAGATCTATAATCTTCGCATTGCATCCTCCCTTCCCTGTTCTGTTCCATATTGCCTGTTGTCTTTACGCACTATACCTCGCCAATGTCTACTTAACATATTTATCCAACACTTTTTCCAAGGCATTTTGTGAAACCGGCTTAGTCAGGAAATCATCGCATCCGGCTTCTATAGCCCTGTCTTTGTCGGACTCAAAAGCAAAGGCAGTCAAAGCGACAATAGGCACTTCTTTTGAATAAGAACGAATCAGGCGCGTAGCCTCCAGCCCATCCATATGGGGCATCTTGATATCCATCAAAATCAAGTCGGGCTGATGTTCTTTAAATTGATTCACCGCATCCTCTCCATTCTTAGCCCATAGCAGATTACATCTTTTCCCTAACAATGTCTTTAACAGCAAAAAGTTGCTGTCTACATCTTCCGCCACCAGTACTGTTCTTCTTTGCAACACTTTTCTCGGTCCCGTACTCCCTGATTCCGGACACTTCATAGCCTTTCCGGATTCCGGAATTTTTTTACCCGCCTTATAAGGAATCGTAAAACGAAAAGTAGAACCTTCATTCAGTTTGGATTCCGCAGTAATCTCTCCACCTAGTTTTTCTACAATCACCCTACAAATCGCAAGCCCCAAACCTGTTCCCTGAACAAAAGTATTCAGTTTCACGAAACGCTCAAAAATCATTTTAATCTTCTCCTCGGAGATACCCATTCCCGTATCTTTTACATAAAAATCAATATACTCCTCCCTCACTTCAAAACCAAAACGGATTTCCCCTTTGAAAGTAAATTTTATAGCATTGGTTATCAAATTTGTAACAACTTGCATAATTCGGTTCTGATCTTCATTGATTATCAAGCTGGTGTCTTTATTGTCTAATATCAAAACAACCCCAGTCTGCACCCGATCCTTATGCATCTCATACACATTACGGCACAATTCTCCCAAATCCATTGGATATCTGATGTATTCCAATGTACCCGCCTCTATTTTTGCCAAATCAAGTATGTCATTGATTAATTGCAACAATATTTCCGAATTCTGGTTGATGATGTCCGAATAAAGTTTTTCATCCTCTGCGTTATCCGCTATAGTCATCAAATGCGAAAATCCCACAATTGCATTCAGCGGAGTACGGATTTCATGGCTCATATTGGCAAGGAAAGCGGTTTTCAACCTGTCGGACTGTTCGGCTTTGATACGGGCGAATATCAATTCCTGCTCTATATTCTGCATATTGGTAATATCCCATGAAATACCGATAATGAGCGGTGTCCTCCCTTCCAGAGGAACCAATGTTTTTAAAGTCTGCACGATACGGGTCTCGCCTGTAGCCGTCACATACGTTTCCTGCATTTCCATGCGCTCGCGGGTACGGATCAATTCCAAATCATCCCGATGAAACTTCTCCGCATTCTCATATTCGGGAAATACTTCAAAATCAGTACGCCCCAACGCTTTGGAAGCAGGAATTTTAGAGTGACTGGCAAACGCCTTATTCCAATAAAGATATCGGAAATCATCTTCAGGGTCCTTCACAAACAAATAAACAGGAATATTATTCAGTATAGCATCCATCAGATAATTCAATTCACGCAATTCATCACGATTCTTGATAACATCTGTTATATCCTGTGTAAAGAACCAAATCATTTCCTCGCCCTGATTTTGAATCATAAAGGCCGAAACCTGATGAACACGAAGTTTTGTTTCTCCCACACGGGTATATTTGGCACGATAAGCAAAATTACCTCCATTATCGCGAATCTCCTGAACACGTTTATCAAACTGTTCTTTAGTATTCAAGGAAACAGGCAAATCATAGATTTTCTGTGTTCCTAATTCCCCTTTCACTCCATATTCCTCAATAAACTGCCGGTTGGCGTAGACTAAGGTTCCGTCAGCCGATACAGCCAGAATACTATCACTGACCCTATCCAATATCCGTTTAAATATTTCCAAATTCTGCTGTGTGGCAACTCTTTCACTAATATCACGGCACATTATCAACACATATTCTTCATCTAAGGGGAAAATACGATTTTCATAATAATGAAGCGTCCGTCCACATCCAATTCATGATGGGCTGTAGAACCCCTACCTGTCGAAATAACCTTCTGAAGATTATTATGTATATTGTGATAAGCCTCTTTAGGAACCATATCCTGCATACGCATCCCCTTAAAATCGTTGTTGGATACACCCACATGATTTGTTTCCTCATTAGACACCACCTCTATCCCCATTTCCTCATGATTGAAAACGGTCAACATATCCGGCAAGGAATCTAATATTCTTACCGCATATTTCTCCTTGAAACTAACGCCATCAAAGTTTTTTTCAGAAGAAGATAATTTTTCTTTCAGCAGCCTGTTCTCCTCTTTCAACGATTCAATTTCCTGCTCTAATACTTTAAGCTTGTGTTCACAATCCATTTGTTTTGAATATCTTTAGGATTCCTAATTGGACAAAAGTAGAAAACTTTTTGTAAACACAGAAAGAATAGTGATTTATTTTCCGATAAAAGAGAAGTCACTGATTAATAGTTAATGGAGTGCACTGTTGCCACACCCCATTAACCACATATCATCAGCCATTAAAATCATTTATATTCCGCCCAGCTCTTGATAGCGATATCGTTTATCGTCATGGTACAGAAAGCATTGATAAACGCACTTGCCAGACGAGCATTGGTTATCAAGGGCACATTCAGGTCGATAGCGGCACGACGTATCTTATATCCATTGTCCAACTCCCCGGCTGTCAGATTCTTCGGGATATTGACTACCATGTCTATCTCTTTCCGATGCAACATATCCAGTGCCTGAGGTTTCCCTTCCTCACTGGGCCAATACACGCGGGTATTTTCCACCCCGTTCTCGGTCAGGAAGTGGGATGAGCCTCCGGTGGCATAAAGTTTATAACCTTTCTTCTGCAACATACGGGCCGCTTCCAAGGTATCCGCTTTCTGCTTGGCATTACCTGTAGAAAGCAACACGCTCTTTTCCGGAATACGATACCCCACAGACAGCATCGCCTTCAATACGGCACACGAAGTATCCGTACCGATGCAGCCTACTTCACCGGTAGAGGCCATGTCTACCCCCAATACCGGATCGGCTTTCTGCAAACGGTTGAAAGAGAACTGGCTGGCCTTAATACCCACATAATCCAACTCGAAAAGATTCTTGTTCGGTTTCTCAACCGGCAGTCCGAGCATCACTTTGGTAGCCAGTTCAATAAAATTAATTTTCAGCACCTTGCTGACAAAGGGGAAGCTGCGTGAAGCACGAAGGTTACATTCAATCACCTTGATATCGTTATCCTTTGCCAGATATTGGATATTGAACGGACCGGAGATATTCAATTCCTTGGCTATCTGACGGGAGATGCGCTTGATGCGGCGCACCGTTTCCACATACAGCTTTTGCGGCGGGAACTGGATAGTGGCATCGCCCGAATGCACTCCGGCATACTCAATGTGCTCACTGATAGCATATGCCACAATCTCACCATTCTGAGCCACAGCGTCCATTTCCACTTCCTTGGCGTGCTCGATGAACTGGCTCACCACTACCGGATGCTTTTTCGATACATTGGCAGCCAGTTTCAGGAAGCGTTCCAACTCTTCTTGATTGGAGCAGACATTCATGGCGGCACCACTCAGCACATACGAGGGACGTACCAAAACAGGGAAGCCTACCTTGTCAATAAAGGCATGGATGTCTTCCATAGAAGTCAATGCGCTCCATTCGGGCTGATCCACTCCGATGCGGTCCAGCATGGCCGAAAATTTATCCCGGTCTTCGGCATTGTCAATGCTCTTGGCACTGGTACCGAGGATATTTACATTTTGCGCATCCAGACGGAGAGCCAGATTATTGGGAATCTGGCCACCGGTAGATACAATGACTCCGTGAGGATTCTCCAGTTCGAGAATATCCATCACACGCGAAAGTCAGCTCGTCAAAGTACAGACGGTCGCACATATCATAGTCGGTAGAAACCGTTTCGGGATTATAATTAATCATGACACTGCGGTAACCCTCCTTACGGATAGTCTGCAAAGCCTGCACGCCACACCAGTCAAATTCCACCGACGAACCGATGCGGTAAGCACCCGAACCCAGTACCACGATGGATTTATGGTCGCCTAAGTACTTCACATCATTGGCCACACCGCTATACGTCAGGTACAGATAGTTGGTCTGTGCAGGGTACTCGGCCGCCAAAGTATCGATTTGTTTCACCACCGGAAGGATTCCCACCTGCTTACGATGATTACGCACATACAGAATGCCGTCTTCCATATCTCCTTCGTAGCCAATGGCACGGGCTATCTGGAAATCGGAGAATCCCTGCACTTTCGCCTTGCGGAGCAATTCGTCCGGCATATCGGTAATCTGCTTGTGGTTATTGCCCCATTCGTGCATCTCTTTAGAAGTGTCCATGATGTGCTGCAATTTCTGCAAGAACCATTTGTCAATCTTGGTCAGCTCATGAATCTGGTCTACCGTGTAACCTGCACGCATGGCTTTGCTGATCACGAAGATACGTTTGTCCGTCGGCTCACGAAGGGCTTTGTCCACGTCTTCTATAACCAATTCCTTATTCTCTACGAAACCATGCATTCCCTGACCAATCATGCGCAAACCTTTCTGAATGGCTTCTTCGAAAGTACGTCCGATAGCCATCACCTCGCCCACCGATTTCATGGACGAGCCCAGTTCACGATCCACACCGTGGAACTTGCCCAAGTCCCAACGGGGAATCTTGCACACCACATAGTCCAGTGCAGGCTCGAAGAAGGCACTGGTGGTCTTTGTCACGGAGTTTTTCAAGTCGAACAAACCGTAGCCCAAGCCTAATTTAGCGGCCACGAAAGCCAACGGATAACCGGTCGCCTTGGAAGCCAATGCAGACGAACGCGAAAGACGGGCGTTGACCTCAATGACACGGTAATCTTCCGATTCGGGATCGAAGGCATACTGTACATTGCATTCGCCCACAATGCCGATATGGCGGATGATACGGATAGCCAGTTCACGAAGTTTATGATATTCCGCATTGGTCAGTGTCTGCGAAGGGGCGATCACGATAGACTCGCCGGTATGGATACCCAGCGGGTCGAAGTTCTCCATGTTACATACAGTGATGCAGTTATCATAACGGTCACGGACCACTTCATACTCCACCTCCTTCCAGCCTTTCAAACTCTTTTCCACCAATACCTGCGGCGAGAAAGAGAAGGCCTTTTCAGCCAGAACATTCAGTTCCTCTTCATTGTCACAGAAACCTGAGCCCAAACCACCCAATGCATAGGCGGCACGGATAATGACCGGATAACCTAATTCTTTAGCGGCGCGACGGGCATCTTCCAGATTTTCCACCGCTTCGCTCTTGATGGTCTTGACATTGATTTCATTCAGTTTTTCTACAAACAATTCACGGTCTTCAGTATCCATGATGGCCTGCACGGGAGTACCCAACACACGGACATTGTATTTTTCGAAGATACCTGCTTTGTACAGTGCCACCCCACAGTTCAAGGCAGTCTGTCCGCCGAAAGACAGGAGCACGCCGTCCGGACGTTCCTTTTCTATCACCTTCTCTACAAAATAAGGAGTAACGGGCAGGAAATAAATCTGGTCTGCCACCCCTTCGCTGGTCTGCACGGTAGCGATGTTCGGGTTGATCAGAACCGTTTCAATCCCTTCCTCCTTCAAGGCTTTCAATGCTTGCGAACCCGAATAGTCAAATTCTCCGGCCTCGCCAATCTTCAAGGCACCGGAACCTAATAACAATACTTTCTTTATTTCGTCTTTCATACTTGTTCTTTTTAATACACGGTTTATAACAACTTCACAAACTCATCAAACAGGAACTCGGTATCCGTAGGTCCCGATGCAGCTTCCGGATGGAACTGTGCCGAGAACCAAGGTTTGGTTTTATGCCTGATACCCTCGTTGGAACCGTCATTCATATTGATGAACAGCGGTTCCCAATCGGTTCCCAATGTATTATTATCTACCGCATAACCGTGGTTCTGACTGGTAATGAAACAACGTTCCGTTCCTATCATGCGCACCGGTTGGTTATGGCTGCGATGACCGTATTTCAATTTATAGATGGTGGCACCTCCTGCTTTGGAAAGCAACTGATTCCCCATACAAATGCCGAAGATAGGCTTGTCGCTCAGGCTCATCGCCTTGCGGATATGCTGTACCGCCTCATCGCAAGTATCCGGATCACCCGGACCGTTCGAAATAAACAATCCGTCATACTCCATCCCTGTAAAGTCATGGTTCCAAGGAACACGGATCACTTCCACATCCCGTTTCAGTAAGCAACGGATAATATTTGTCTTTACACCACAATCCACCAACACCACTTTTTTCTTACCTGCACCTTCATTGTAACGAATCACTTCCTTACACGATACTTTATCTACATAATTGATACCTGCATACATTGCTTCGGGCACATTGCCGGGTTCATCATCAAATACAATTTTCCCCATCATTACCCCATGTTCGCGAAGAACTTTGGTCAGTTCACGGGTATCGATGCCTGTAATGCCCGGCACTTGCTCACGCTTCAGCCAGTCGGCCAGACTTTCTTTCGCATTCCAGTGACTGTATTCTTCACTGTAATCACTTACAATAATCGCTTCGGCATGGATACGTTCACTTTCCATAAAAGTAGCCAAGCCATTGGGTTCGATAGTAAAGGGAGGTACCCCGTAGTTACCGACCAACGGATAAGTTAAGGTCATCAGCTGCCCCGCATATGAAGGGTCTGTCAAACTCTCAGGATAACCGGTCATAGCGGTATTAAACACCACTTCGCCGGCTACCGGTTTCTCATAACCGAACGACTTGCCCGGGAAACGGCTCCCGTCGTCGAGGATCAATGTTACATTTCTCATCTAATCTATCTTGAATGGTTGTTCTTTAGAATTGATAAACTTTTTCTATATAGTCTATAAACGCCTGGTTCACCAGCTTCACTCCACCCGGAGTAGGATAATCCCCACTGAAATACCAGTCGCCCGTATGGTTGGGACACGCTTCATGCAATCCTTCCAGTGTCTGATAAACGATTTCCACTTTCGCCTGCGTACCCTTCGGAGTGAGAAGTTCCACCATTTTTGCCGCAATCTCCTCATTAGTGAAAGGGGCATAAATTTCTTTCACATAATTCACCATCTGCTCTTTGGGTAACCCCACCTGGTCTTTCGATTTGTTGTAAGCACGGGCTATCACATCTTTCATATCCCGTTCTTTCAATAAATCGATAGCAGCCTTGAAAGCGATAAACTGATCCATACTGGCCATATCAATACCATAATAATCAGGATAACGCACCTGTGGCGAAGAAGAAACAATGACGATTTTCTTCGGATGCAGGCGGTCGAGGATGCCGATAATGCTCTGTCTTAACGTAGTTCCCCGGACGATGCTGTCATCAATAATCACCAGATTATCCACATGAGGCACAAGGCTTCCATAAGTGATATCATACACATGGGCAGCCAAATCATTCCGACTGTTGCCTTCGGCGATAAAGGTACGCAGCTTGATATCCTTGATGGCTACTTTCTCGCTACGGATACGCCAGGACAGGATTTTTTCCAGTTCCTCGTGATTGGGATGATGCCCCAAAGCCTCTATCTTCTTTACTTTCAGTTCATTCAGATAATTGTCGAATCCTTCCAGCAGTCCATAGAAAGCCACTTCCGCCGTATTGGGTATAAAAGAGAATACGGTATGCTCCACATCATAGTCTACCGCTTTCAAAATAGGATTCACCAGTTTTTCGCCCAGCTGTTTTCTTTCTTTATAAATATCCATGTCACTTCCCCGGCTGAAATAGATACGTTCGAAGGAACAGGCTTTCTTCTCTTTCGCCCGGTTGATCTGTGCCAGACGCATCTTTCCAGTCTTGCTTATAAGGATAGCCTGTCCCGGTTGCAATTCATTGATGCTTCCGGCAGATACATTCAAGGCAGTCTGAATGACAGGGCGCTCGGATGCCAATACCATGATTTCATCGTCCATGTACCAGAAAGCCGGACGGATGCCCCACGGATCGCGCACCGCAAAAGACTCACCGCTACCGGTCATACCGCAGATCACATAGCCTCCATCCCACTCCTTGCTCGAAGTCTTGAGGACATTGCCCAGATCAATGCGGTCTTCTATAGCGTGAGTAATATCCATGCCTTTCAGACCTTCCTTCTCACATTCCACATAGAGGCGCTCCACCTCGCGATCCAAACGGTGCCCCACTTGTTCCAGCATAATATATGTGTCGGCATATTTACGCGGATGCTGGCCGTCGGCAGTGATACGTGCGAAAATCTCATCCACATTGGTCATGTTGAAATTGCCGCACAACGCCAAATTCTTGGCACGCCAGTTGTTACGGCGCAAGAACGGATGCACGTAGGAGATACCGCTTTTTCCGGTAGTGGAATAACGCAAATGCCCCATATATACCTCTCCGGCAAAGGGAAGGCATTTCTTGGCGTATCCGGCATCATGCAATTGTTCAGGCGCCAAATCCTTGAAATGATTTTGCACCGTACCGAATATCTCTGTTATCGCCCCTGAACCTAAAGCTCTTTCACGGAACATATATTCTTCACCGGGATTGGCCTCCAGTTTGACACAGGCCAACCCGGCGCCTTCCTGTCCGCGGTTGTGTTGTTTTTCCATCAGCAGATACAGCTTGTTCAAGCCATACATCCAGGTTCCATACTTTTCCTGATAATATTCCAGCGGTTTCAGCAGTCGTATCATAGCGACTCCACATTCATGCTTTAACGGTTCCATGCTCTCTCTTTACTACTTAAATTAATAGTTCATTTTCAGATTCTTATAAAAACATCCCAAAGGTATGACAAGACCTTCTGTCATTTTTCCAAACTTACGGTACATCTTTCAAGAATTATGCCGGAAACTTCCTGCATAATCTCCGGCAGCATTGCCTTCTATTCTACTGTTACCGACTTCGCCAGATTTCGTGGCTGATCCACATTCTTCCCTTTGCAAATGGCTACATGGTAGGCCAATAACTGTAAGGGGACCGTAGCTATCAACGGTTCGAGGCACTCTAATGTTTCGGGCAACTCAATGCAATCATCGGCCAACTTACTGATTACCGTATCTCCTTCTGTGACCAAAGCGATTACTTTTCCCTTCCGCGCCTTGATTTCCTGTATGTTACTCATTATCTTTTCATACATCGCATTATGCGTAGCTACCACCACAACAGGCATTTCGGCATCAATCAATGCGATAGGTCCATGTTTCATCTCAGCGGCGGGATAGCCTTCAGCGTGAATATAAGATATCTCCTTCAACTTTAACGCGCCTTCCAAAGCTACCGGGAAACTGTAGCCCCGTCCCAAATAGAGGAAATTATGTGCATAGGTGAAAATACGCGACAGTTCCGCTATTTTAGGATTACTGATCAATATCTTTTTTATTTTAGCCGGAATCACAGTCAATTCCCGGATCACTTCCAGGTATTTCTCATCTGCCATACTCCCTTTCTCTTTTGCCAGTGTCAGCGCCAGCATGGTAAGCACGGTTACCTGTCCGGTAAATGCCTTGGTGGACGCCACTCCTATTTCCGGTCCTACATGAATATAAGAACCGGTATCTGTAATGCGCGGAATGGATGAACCTACCGCATTGCATATACCATAGATAAAAGCTCCTTTCTCTTTCGCCAGTTCTATGGCAGCCAATGTATCGGCCGTTTCACCCGATTGCGAGATAGCTATTACCACATCGTCTTCATGAATCACCGGATCACGATAGCGGAACTCGGAGGCATATTCCACTTCTACCGGAATACGGCAGAAACTTTCTATCAGTTGTTTCCCTATCAATCCGGCATGCCACGAAGTTCCGCAAGCCACAATTACAAAGCGACGAGCCTTGAGCAGACGTTCCTTATGATCAATAACCGCCGACAGTACTACTTTATCACCGTCCGCATTGATGCGTCCACGCATACAGTCGTTAATACAATCGGGTTGTTCGAATATCTCCTTCAACATGAAATGCGGGTATCCCCCTTTCTCCAGTTGTCCCAGATTCATTTCCACCGTACGTACTTCGGGATTTTGAAGCACGTTGTCCAGATTGACGACTTCCAATGCCTTGTCTCTGCGAATCACCGCTATCTCCCCATCTTGCAGATACACCACTTTATCCGTATACTCTACAATCGGAGTAGCATCCGAAGCCAGAAAGAATTCATCCTTCCCTATCCCTACCACCAGCGGACTGCTTTTGCGTGCTGCAATAATCTCATCGGGATTATTCTTGTCGAGCACCGCTATAGCGTATGCGCCAATCACCTCATGCAGAGCCAACTGAACGGCAGTAAGTAAATCTAAATGGTTGGAAAGTTGGAAAAATTCAATTAACTGTACGAGAACTTCGGTATCTGTACTACTTTTAAAGATGAACCCTTTTTTTTGTAGCTTTTCTTTCAGGGTAGCGTAGTTTTCAATAATACCATTGTGGATAAGAGCTAGATTCTTTGAAGAAGAAAAATGAGGATGAGCGTTAGCCTGACAAGGCTCTCCGTGGGTGGCCCATCGGGTGTGGGCAATACCAATTGTACCGGAAACGTCTTTTTGGGAAACAAAAGCCTCTAGGTCTGAAACCTTTCCTTTCGTTTTATAAACGTTCAACCTCCTTTTTTTGTCTATCAATGCGACTCCTGCGCTATCATAGCCCCGGTATTCCAACCGCTTCAGGCCTTTTATGAGAACAGGGTAAGCATCTCGTTTTCCAATATAGCCTACTATTCCACACATAATCTACTAAGTATATGTTCTGATTCGACTGCAAAGATACAAATATCAATTAACATAAATGCAATAAAAAACCATAAATAATTGACGAAAGCGATAAAAAAGTAAGAATAAAAATCGAAAAGAAATATTTTATTCGTTTTTTTTAATAAATATGAAAACTTACAGTATGATATTGTCTGTTATGGTTTTAGTTACGATTTGAAAGACAGTAAGCAAGCAAGAAGGGTAATGTGTAAAGAGGACCGTCATCCCGACGCCCCTCTCCGCAAACTTAAAACAACCAACAAAAGAAATAGATAACCTTTATGCAGTGATTATCTAATAAAAAGCAATTCACGATATTTAGGTAATGTCCACATCTGGTTGTCTACGATCAGCTCCAGCTTGTCAATATGATAACGTATCTCTTCCAGCATCGGGGCGATGGTATCGTGATAGGCAATGGCCTTTTCGCGCTCGCTCTCTATTTTGTTCGCCACTTTTCGCGCCTCCACCATGGCATTTACATGCTCGGTGATGAAAATGGTTCGCCGGGCAATCTCTTCGATAAGTTTCATGTTCTCGGCCGACAGTTGGGATGCTTTTTCCGCCGGGAAGAGCTCTTTCATTTTATACACATTGTTTATCAGCTTGCTTTGGTATTCGGTGGCTACGGGGATGATGTGGTTCATCGCCAGGTCGCCCAGCACGCGGGCCTCGATCTGGATTTTCTTGGTGTAAGTTTCCCATTTCACTTCATTGCGGGCCTCCAGCTCCTTGCGGGTCATCACGCCGGTGGATTCGAACATGGCGATGCTCGCGGGCTTCAAGTAGTTGTCGAAAATGAGCGGGCAGCTCGTTTCGCAGTCCAGACCCCGATGGGCGGCCTCCGCCTTCCATTCGTCCGAGTAGCCGTTGCCGTCAAAACGGACAGGCTTGCACTCCTTGATGTAGCGGCGGATAATTTCGATGATGGCGGAGATTTTCGGTTCACCCTTTTCGATGAGCGCGTCCACGTCCTGCTTGAACCGGGCAAGTTGTTCGGCAACGGCCGCGTTGAGCGCAATCATGGCACTGGCACAGTTTGCCTCCGAGCCTACGGCGCGGAATTCGAAGCGATTGCCGGTGAAGGCGAACGGCGAAGTGCGGTTGCGGTCGGTATTGTCAATCAGCAGTTCGGGAATTTGCGGGATGTCCAGCTTCATTCCCTGTTTGCCTGCCAGTGAGACAAGGTCATCGTTGCCGCTTTCTTCTATATGGTCCAGCACTTGCGTGAGCTGTTTGCCCAGGAAAGAAGAAATGATGGCGGGCGGCGCTTCGTTGGCTCCCAGGCGATGGGCGTTGGTGGCACTCATGATAGAGGCTTTCAGCAAACCGTTGTGGTGGTATACCGCCATCAGGGTGTTGACTATGAAGGTGATGAAGCGCAGATTGTCTTCGGCGGTCTTGCCCGGAGCCATCAGCAGGACGCCGGTGTCTGTACCCAGTGACCAGTTGTTATGCTTCCCCGAGCCGTTGACGCCTTTGAAGGGTTTTTCGTGCAGCAACAGGCGGAAGCCGTGGCTCCGCGCCACCTTGCGCATGAGCGACATGAGAAGCATGTTATGGTCTACCGCCAGTTGCATTCTTCGAAAATGGGAGCCAGCTCAAATTGGTTGGGAGCCACTTCGTTATGGCGGGTCTTGACGGGTATGCCCAGTTCCAGCGCCTGTATTTCAAGGTCTTTCATAAAGGCAGCCACACGGGTGGGGATGGCTCCGAAGTAATGGTCTTCCAATTGCTGGTTCTTGCTGGCTTCGTGTCCCATCAGGGTGCGCCCGGTCAGCAGCAGGTCGGGACGGGCGGCATACAGGCCTTCGTCCACGAGGAAATATTCCTGTTCCCAGCCGAGGTAGGCCACCACCTTTTTCACTTCGGGGTTGAAGTAGTGGCACACGTCCACGGCGGCTTTGCCCACAGCACTCAAGGCTTTCAGCAGTGGCGTTTTGTAGTCCAGCGACTCGCCGGTGTAAGCTATGAACACGGTGGGGATGCACAGGGTGTCGTCCACCACGAATACGGGCGATGAGGGATCCCATGCACTGTAGCCGCGTGCCTCGAAGGTGTTTCGGATGCCGCCGTTGGGGAAGCTGGAAGCATCAGGCTCCTGCTGTACGAGGAGCTTGCCGGAGAATTCTTCCATCATTCCACCCTTGCCGTCGTGTTCCACAAAGGCGTCGTGCTTTTCGGCTGTGCCTTCAGTCAGGGGTTGGAACCAGTGGGTGTAGTGGGTTACCCCTAGCTCAGTTGCCCAGCGTTTCATGCCTGCCGCCACTTCGTCGGCTATGGCACGCTCCAGGGGGGCGCCGTTGTCCATGGCGTCCGTCAGTTTGGCATAAACGGCGCCGGGCAGATACTTGAACATTTTCTCGCGGTTGAAAACGTATTTGGCAAAATATTCACTGGGCCTTTCGGCTGGTGTCTCCACCGTTGCTGCTTTCTTCTTGAAAGCCGTTTCGACTACTCTGAATCTTAATTTTGACATAATACCTAAATTTGTTTAGTTGTTGATTAGTAGAATGAATGGAAAAAACTTTTGTGATTAATTGTATGCTGACTCGCCATGCTCGTAGATATCGAGTCCTTCCTCTTCAATGCGTTTCGGAACACGCAAGCCATGTATCTTGTCCAGCACTTTAAAGACAATGAAGCCCATGCCTGCCGCCCACACTCCTACTACGGCCGCGCCGAAGAGCTGTGCCAGCAGGAAGCTGCTTCCGCCGCCATAGAACAGCCCCTCTTCTGTAGCGAAGAGTCCTGTAAGAATCGTTCCCAGGCAACCGCAAACGCCGTGTACGGACGATGCGCCTACGGGGTCGTCAATCTTTAGCACATGGTCGATAAAGTCGACTGCAAATATCATTACCACGCCGCAAATGGCACCGATAAGTACAGACCCGAAAGGCGATACCAGGTCACATCCCGCCGTGATGCCCACCAGTCCTGCCAGCACACCGTTCAGTGTGAGGGACAAGGAAGGTTTGCCATACTTCATCCAACTCGCCACCAGTGCGAAGAAACCTCCTGCACAAGCTGCCAGGTTGGTGGTGAGGAACACATGCGAAATGGCTGTCTGGTCTCTACTTGTTGCCGCTGCCAACTGCGAACCGGGGTTGAACCCGAACCAGCCGAACCAAAGGATAAACACGCCCAGGCAGGCAAGCGTCAAACTATGACCGGGGATGGCCCTTGATTTGCCGTCTTTCCCGTATTTGCCAATACGCGGTCCCAGAATGGCGGCGCCCACCAAGGCAATCCATCCGCCTACGGAGTGAACCACCGTAGAACCGGCAAAGTCATGGAAAGTAGTGCCGAACGTCCTCATCATAAAGGAGCCTTCGTCTCCGTTCATCAGCCATCCGCCGCCCCAGGTCCAGTGGCCGGAAACCGGATAAATGAGTACGCTGATAAAGACAGTATAGACCAGATACATGGAGAACCTGGTACGTTCCGCCATGGCTCCGGACACGATGGTGGCCGCCGTAGCGCAGAATACAGTCTGGAAAATCAGGAAGCCTTCGATGGGCAATCCGTTGTCGATGATTTTGTCCATCGCCTCCAAGTTGAAAAAATGGGGGGCGCCCACAAAACCGCCTATGCCGAACATCAGCCCGAAGCCGATGAACCAGAACAGGATGGAGCCGAACATGAAGTCTACCAGATTTTTCATCAGCACGTTGGCCGTGTTCTTGGTACGGATGAATCCGGCTTCTACCAAGGCGAATCCCGGTTGCATGAAGAATACCAGCATGGCGGCAAGTAGCATCCATACGGTGTTGAGTCCGGTAGCAAGTTCGCCCAGGGCCCCGGCGGTTGCATCGGGCGCCGCGGTGGTGGCTGCCACGCCTGCATCTTGCGCCCAAAGGCCGGCGGGGAGCATAAATAAGAGTATAGTATCCATAATTTTTCTCGTTTACGTTGTAGTATTGTTTTATTCCCGACTTTACCTTTGCCGGTAAAGGGAAGTAGCTTGCGCTTATTTTTCCTGTTCTGCATTATACAGGGCTATGTCGCCCCGCTCGCCCGTGCGTATGCGGACGGCATCTTCAATGGGGATGACGAAAATACGTCCGTCGCCTATCTCGCCGGTGTGCGCCGCCTTGATGATGGCTTGCACTGTTTTCTCCACATTCTTTTCGCGCACCACGATGGAAACCAGGATTCTTTCAATCGAACTGGTATCATACACCACGCCACGGTAGATACGTCCCTGGCGTGCTTTGCCAATGCCTCTTACATCGTAGTAGGAAAACCATTCGATGTCGGCTTCGAGCAACGCGTCCTTTACGTCCTCGAACTTGGTCTTACGGATAATAGCCTCAATTTTCTTCATTGTTGTACTTGTAATTTATATGTTCCAATCTTTTTACCTTTTTAAAAACTGATACCTCTCTCTATTGTGTCGTTATGTCTGAATTTGTTATTGTATCTGCATTTTCTGCACTTCCTGTCAGAAACTCAGTCCGAATACGAAATAGGCCCCTTCGGTGCGCGGATTCACCGTCACCTTGGCGAAGGAGGGGACTGAGAATGAGTCTGTAATCTTGATTTCCTTGGATGCCCCAAGGCTGATGTCGCATACGGCGAACCCGTCCGAACCACTGTATTCCGGATCTGCGGACACGTTATAGAAGTCATTGGCCCATGGCGTGGCTCCTATTTCTGCTGTCCAGTCCAGGCCTGCCAGTTTGAAGGGGGCGGCGAGTGATATGTAAGAGGAGTAAGCCCGGTCGCCGTCCTTGTTCACCCCGTCGGCACCTGCAAAGTTGGTGTACCAGTTCACTGCCAGCGGACCGAAATCGTAGCCTATCTGCGCTTCGAATACATGGCTGGTATGGTGCGTGCCATAGTGGAAATAGCCGGGGCCGCCATTGAACCAGTAGTCTGTCACCGAAATGCTGAAACCGCCGGTGCTGTAGCCCAGCGTCAGGTCCAGTTCTTTCGTATCAGCGGACTCAATGCCTGCGGATCCCCATGCACCGAGCGAAAATCCTTTGTAGGCAACGGACAATGACGGCTGTATGCTTACGCCTCCCAAATCCTGTCCGCGCCAAATATAGCCGCTTACCAAGTCAGCTCCTACGCTGGCTTCCACCTTGTCTTGAGCGATGCTCGTTGCCGGCACTGTCATGGACAGGCCTAATAGCAATGCCGTTTCCTTAAAATTCATCTTCATAGCTTTTTACCTTTTAATTAATAATAGTGAGTATGTCATATTTTATATACCTATTGGCTTGATGGATGTAAGTCCGGTACAAGCACACAGTGCTTCAAGTGTTGCCGTGTACTGCTCAGAGCAACCATTTTCTGATCCGTTTCATGGCTTCTTCGCAATCCGCCCGCTCTCCGAAAGCGGTCAAGCGGATATACCCTTCACCACTGGGGCCGAAGCCTACTCCCGGGCGTGCCCACTACATTGGCTTCATACAGCATCTGTTCAAAGAATTTCCACGAGCTTACCTCACCCGGCGCCTTCACCCACAGGTAGGGGGCGTTCTCTCCGCCGAAAACTTTGAGTCCTGTACTTTCCAACGCTTCTTTCATGATGCGGGCGTTAGCCATATAATACTGTATGATGGCTTTCACTTGCTTTTTGCCCTCGGGGGTATAGATCGCTTCGGCACCACGCTGGGTGATATAGGATGTCCCGTTGAACTTGGTGCACTGGCGGCGGTTCCACATCCGGTTCAGCGGAATGCGCTCTCCTTCCAGCGTGGCGGCAGTGAGTTCTTTCGGTACGACGGTGTATCCGCAACGCACCCCGGTGAATCCGGCCGTCTTCGAGAAACTGCGAAATTCTATCGCTACTTTTTTCGCTCCTTTTATCTCATAAATGGAGTGAGGAATGTCCGGGTCTTGTATGTAGGCCTCGTAGGCAGCATCGTAAAGGATGAGGGTATCATTTTCCAATGCATAGTTCACCCACTTTTTCAGTTCGGCCTTGCTAATGACCGTCCCCGTAGGGTTATTGGGATAGCAGAGGTATAAGATATCTATCCTGCGATCGGGGATTTCGGGCACGAAATTATTCTCGCTCAGGCAAGGCAAGTATACCACATTGCTCCATCGCCCGTCTTCCAGTATCCCGGCGCGGCCGCACATTACGTTCGAGTCGATGTATACTGGGTAGATGGGGTCTGTCACGCCGATGCTGTTGTCGTGGCGAAGGATGTCTCCGATATTTCCCGTATCGCTCTTGGCGCCGTCACTGATAAAGACTTCGCCGGGTTCCAAATAGACGCCGCGCGGAGCATAATCGTTCCTTATGACGGCATCTATCAGGAAATCATAGCCTTGTTCGGGACCGTAACCGTGGAATGTCTCTTTGCTTGCCAGCTCGTCTACTGCCTTATGCATGGCTTCGATGGAAGCTTGAGGCAGCGGGCGGGTTACATCTCCGATGCCCAGGCGGATGAGGTCCGTTTTAGGATGAGAGACTTTGAATGCATTTACCTTTTTGGCAATGTCCGAAAACAAGTAATTGTTTGGTAGTTTTAAAAAATGTTCGTTTACTAGTGCCATCGTTGTTATTGTTTTTATCGTTGTTTTAAGTTTTTCAAAATCAGTATCACATCTCTATTTCGCCTTCGAAAACCTTTCCGGCCGGACCGGTCATGTATACATGTCCGTCTTTCTCGTTCCAATGGATGTGGAGATCGCCTCCGTCCATCCTTACCCACGATTTTCGTCCGGCTTTATGGTTCAGTACGGCCGCCACGGCGGTGGCGCAAGCTCCTGTTCCGCAAGCCATTGTGATGCCCGAACCTCTTTCCCACACTCTCATCCGTAGGGATTGGTCCGGCAATATTTCTACAAATTCCACATTGGTCCGCTCAGGAAAAAGCGGATGATTTTCCAGTTTCGGGCCAACCGCCGGCAAATCCACCTCTTTTATATCATCTACGAAAATGACAACATGCGGATTTCCCATGCAGACGAATGTTCCTTTGTATTCTTTTCCATCGGCCGGGATGGTTTCTGCCAGCATTCCGCCGGTTTTCGTAGCTATCTGTCCGGGATTCGATAGCAGAGGCGTACCCATATCTACGGTTACATCCTTCACCACCCCGTTGCCTGTATGAAGTTTCAGGATTTTGATTCCCGAAAGGGTTTCCAGCGTGATCACCTCCTTATCCGTCAATCCTTTCTCGTATACATATTTGCCTATGCAGCGCGAGGCGTTTCCACACATCATGGCTTCGGAGCCGTCTGCATTGAATATACGCATACTGAAATCCGCTTTCTCGGATGCTCCAATCAGTACCAGACCGTCTGCACCGATACCGGTATGATAAGCGCTCCATTTTCTGGCGGCTTTTATCGGATCTTGCAGCGGAGAAGACAAGGTATTTACATAGATATAATCATTGCCGGTTCCTTGCATCTTGGTGAACTTGATAGTTGTTGCCATTTTGATTAATACTTATTTATTGTGGTTTCCTTTTGCTTTTAATTCTGTGCAAATATATATCTTTTTGATATTTTATAAGATATAATTGTTTCTATTTTCTTATTTATTTTCATTCTAATAACAAATAGAAACAGAAGCATTTATTTTTTCTTTCAAATTGTATCAAAACAAGGGTAGATAGTTTTGAATTGTAAGTCAATAGGTCGTTATATGATTGGGGAATGTAATATTCCCATTATTATATTCCGGTCGATTGACTATAAAGGGGGATATGCCGTCATAAATACAATCTATATGAATAAAAGAAATGCCCAAACTTACAATTTAAAAGTATTTTTCACAATCTAGCTTTCAAATATTAAATATACACGTCATATATACAACAAACTGTAATACAGAGACGCAAGACTGCATCTTTTTATCAAAAGAAAGCACCAACTCTTCATCAAAAAGAAATAAATTACCTACTTTTGCAGAACAATATGAAATACAAACCAACATTATTATAAACCAAAGATAGCAATAATGGTAAAAACAGAGCAAACAGGTCTTTATGACGCAACCAACGAACATGACGCTTGCGGCGTAGGCATGGTAGTCAACATTCATGGCAACAAGTCGCATGAATTGGTAGACTCCGCATTAAAGGTATTGGAAAACATGCGCCACCGAGGCGCAGAAGGAGCCGATAACAAAACCGGCGACGGAGCCGGAATCATGCTACAGATTCCCCACGAATTCATCCTCCTGCAAGGCATCCCCGTACCCGAAAAAGGAAAATACGGAACCGGACTCGTATTTCTGCCCAAAGACGAAAAAGAGCAGGCCGGCATCCTAAGCATTATGATTGAAGAAATAGAACGCGAAGGACTTACCTTGATGCACCTGCGCAATGTGCCCACCAACCCCGCCTGCCTGGGCAAGGACGCACGGGCCACCGAACCGGACATCAAACAGGTATTCATCACCGGAGTGACAGATGCGGACAGTCTGGAACGCACCCTCTACATCATCCGCAAGAAGATAGAAAAGCGCGTGCGGCACACGGACTTCTACATCGTTTCGCTATCGGCAAAAAACATTATATATAAAGGTATGCTCTCGTCCATGCAAGTGCGCGAGTACTTCCCGGACCTGACGCAACCCTATTTTACCAGCGGATTGGCATTGGTACACTCCCGTTTCAGCACCAACACATTTCCTACATGGAGCCTCGCCCAACCGTTCCGTTTGTTAGCGCACAACGGCGAAATCAATACCATCCGCGGTAACCGGGGTTGGATGGAGGCGCGCGAAAGTGTCCTTTCCTCTCCGGCACTAGGGGATATCAAAGACATCCGTCCCATTATCCAGCCGGGCATGAGCGACAGTGCCTCACTGGACAATGTGCTGGAATTTTTTGTGATGTCGGGACTGAGCCTGCCCCATGCCATGGCGATGCTGGTACCCGAATCGTTCAACGACAAAAACCCCATCAGTGAAGATTTGAAAGCGTTTTACGAATATCACTCCATCCTGATGGAACCTTGGGACGGGCCTGCCGCACTGCTGTTCAGTGACGGACGCTTTGCCGGAGGAATGTTGGACCGCAACGGTCTGCGCCCTGCCCGTTACCTCATTACCAATAATGACATGATGGTAGTGGCCAGTGAAGTAGGCGTGATGGATTTCGAACCGGGAGAGATTAAAGAGAAAGGGCGTCTGCAACCGGGCAAGATACTGATGATTGATACCGAACAGGGTAAAATATATTATGACGGTGAACTGAAAGAACAACTGGCGTCGGCACGTCCCTATCGCGCCTGGCTGTCTGCCAACCGCATCGAGCTCGATACCTTGAAAAGCGGACGCAAGATAGACAACCGGATAGACGGCTATGACCGTATGCTGCGTACTTTCGGCTTCTCGCGCGAGGATATAGAACGCACCCTCATGCCGATGTGCAACACAGGGGCCGAGCCCATCGCCTCTATGGGTAACGACACGCCGCTGGCCGTCCTTTCGGACAGGCCGCAGTTGCTGTTCAACTATTTCCGGCAACAGTTTGCCCAAGTGACCAATCCCGCCATCGACCCTATCCGTGAAGAGTTAGTCATGTCGCTCACCGAGTACATCGGGGCCGTGGGAATGAATATCCTGGTGCCCAGCGAAAGCCATTGCAAAATGGTACGTCTGCCCCATCCCGTGCTGAACAACACCCAACTGGACATCCTCTGCAACATCCGGTATAAAGGATTCAATACCGTGAAACTCCCTATCGTATTCGAGGTGAGCAAGGGAAAAGCCGGATTGCAAGAGGCCCTGAACGACCTGTGCAAAAAAGCCGAGCAATCCGTTACGGACGGAGTGAACTATATCATTCTGAGCGACCGTTTCGTGGACGACACCCATGCCGCCATCCCGTCGCTACTGGCAGTTAGCGCTGTCCATCATCACCTCATCTCCGTTCAGAAACGCGTGCAAACCGCATTGATTGTAGAAAGTGGCGAGATTCGCGAGGTGATGCACGCCGCCCTGTTGCTGGGATATGGCGCCAGTGCCATCAATCCCTACATGGCCTTCGCCGTACTGGATGAACTGGTGAGGAAAGGCGATGTGCAGATGAATTACGAAACGGCCGAGAAGAATTATATCAAGGCCATCCGCAAGGGCTTGTTCAAGATTATGAGCAAGATGGGCATTTCGACTATCCGTTCCTACCGGGGCGCAAAGATTTTTGAAGCCGTAGGGGTCAGCGAGGAATTGTTGAGAAGCTATTTCGGCACACAGACATCCAGCATCGGAGGCATCCGTCTGGAAGAAGTCGCCAGAGACGCCATCGCCCTGCACGATGCCGGATTCGCTGCAAAAGAAGTGAGCGACATTTTACCGCACAACGGACTGTTCTCTTTCCGCAAAGACGGAGAACGGCACGCTTGGAATCCGGAAACCATCTCCACCCTGCAACTGGCCACCCGGCTGGGCAGCTACAAGAAGTTCAAGGAATTCACCTCCATGGTAGATGGAAAAGAGTCACCCCTCTTCCTGCGCGACTTCTTCGGGCACAAACGAAACCCTATCGATATTGAAAAGGTGGAGCCGGTAGAAAACATCGTGAAACATTTCGTGACAGGAGCCATGTCCTTCGGCGCTATCAGCAAGGAGGCACATGAGGCGCTGGCACTGGCCATGAACAAACTGGGCGCACGCAGCAATACGGGTGAAGGAGGTGAGGACAGCGACCGCATTACCGGCACCTACCAGGGTATCTCACTTTGCAGCAAGACCAAGCAGATAGCATCGGGACGCTTCGGAGTCACCGCCGAATACCTGGTCCATGCCGAAGAGATCCAGATAAAGGTGGCCCAAGGCGCCAAGCCGGGAGAAGGAGGACAATTGCCGGGATTCAAGGTAGACGAGGTGATTGCCAAAACCCGCCACTCCATTCCGGGCATCTCGCTCATTTCCCCTCCACCCCACCATGACATTTATTCCATCGAAGATTTGGCCCAGTTGATATTCGACCTGAAAAACGTAAACCCACAGGCACGAATCAGTGTGAAACTGGTAGCCGAAAGCGGCGTGGGAACCATTGCCGCCGGAGTGGCCAAAGCGAAAGCCGACTTGATTGTCATTTCGGGAGCGGAAGGAGGAACCGGCGCGTCGCCTGCATCGAGTATGCGGTATGCAGGTATCTCGCCCGAAATAGGACTGAGCGAGACGCAACAGACCTTGGTGTTGAACGGACTCCGCGGACAAGTGAAACTGCAAGTGGACGGACAGTTGAAAACCGGACGGGATATTATCAACATGGCCTTGCTGGGTGCGGAAGAATTCGGTTTCGGTACCACCGCATTGATTGTGCTGGGATGCGTCATGATGCGCAAGTGCCACACCAACACCTGTCCCGTAGGCGTGGCCACCCAAGACCCCGAACTCCGCAAACATTTCCGCGGACACTATGAATATGTAGTGAATTATTTCACTTTCTTGGCACAGGAAGTACGCGAATATCTGTCCGAAATGGGATTCACCCGGTTGGAGGATATCATTGGACGGACAGACCTGATTGAAATACAACAAGCGCCAAGTGAGAAGAAATCCTCACTATTGGATTTCAGCAGACTGCTACACCGGGTGGACAGCGGAGCTGCCATACACCATGTCATGGAACAGAAGCACGACATCGCCCATGTAAAGGATGTAACCATACTGGCCGCCGCCCGGGATGCCATAGAAAACGGAAAAGAGATTTCCCTGGAATACACCATCGCCAATACGGACCGTTCGGTAGGTGCCATGCTGGCAGGGGCGGTTGCCAAGAAATACGGGCAGGCAGGACTTCCGGAACAGACCATCCACATCAAATTCAAAGGTTCGGCAGGCCAAAGTTTCGGTGCGTTCCTGACCCACGGCATCAGTTTCAAGCTGGAAGGCGAAGCGAATGACTATCTGGGAAAAGGACTGAGCGGCGGACGCATTGCGGTACTGCCCCCCGTGCGCAGCAATTTCGATGCGGAAAAGAATACCATCGCCGGAAACACCCTGCTGTATGGCGCTACTGACGGCGAGGTGTATATCAACGGACGGGTGGGCGAACGCTTCGCCGTCCGCAATTCCGGTGTGACGGCCGTGGTAGAGGGTGTAGGCGACCACTGTTGCGAATACATGACCGGAGGACGGGTCGTGGTACTGGGGGAAACCGGACGGAATTTCGCTGCCGGAATGAGTGGCGGCGTGGCTTACGTGTGGAACAAGAACCACAACTTCGATTATTTCTGCAACATGGAGATGGTGGAGCTCTCACTTATCGAGGAGGCATCTTACCGGAAGGAGCTGCATGAACTGATCCGTCAGCATTACCTCTATACCGGTTCCAAACTGGCACGAACAATATTAGATAACTGGAATCACTATGTGGATGAATTTATCCAGGTAGTACCTATCGAATATAAACGAGTATTGCAAGAAGAACAAATGCGCAAGCTACAGCAAAAAATAGCTGATGTACAAAGAGATTATTAATACATCACACAAATTATCAACAAAGAAATACAACAAAGATATGGGAAATCCAAAAGCATTTTTAACTATACCGCGTCAGGAAGCGGGCTACCGTCCCATCCACGACCGGATATCAGATTATAGCGAGGTAGAACAGACTCTGAACAGCCGTGACCGGAAACTTCAAGCCTCACGCTGCATGGACTGCGGCGTTCCCTTCTGCCACTGGGCTTGTCCGCTGGGCAACAAGCAGCCCGAATTTCAAGATGCCCTCTACAAAGGCAAATGGGAGGAAGCCTACAAGATATTGAACGAAACCAACGATTTTCCTGAGTTCACCGGCCGCATCTGCCCCGCCCTCTGCGAAAAGAGTTGCGTGCTGAAACTGAGCATGGACTCTCCCGTCACCACCCGCGAGAACGAAGCGGCCATTGCCGAAACAGCCTTCCGCGAAGGTTACATCAAGCCCCGGAACATTGAACGCAACGGACGGAAAGTAGCCATTATCGGCGCCGGGCCCGCCGGACTGGCCGCCGCCAACCAGCTCAACGGAAAAGGGTACACAGTGACCGTCTTCGACAAGAATGAGGCTCCCGGCGGCCTGCTACGTTACGGCATCCCCAACTTCAAGCTGCACAAGCCCATCATCGACCGCCGTATCCGGGTGATGGAAGAAGAAGGCATCCACTTCAAAATGAACAACGATGTGGATGTGCGACAACTCCCCGAAGGTTTTGACGCCTACTGCATCTGCACCGGAGCTCCGACCGCCCGTGACCTCCCTGTCCCCGGACGCGAACTGAAAGGCATCCACCCGGCACTGGACATGCTGGCGCAACAAAACCGTATCCTTGCCGGCATGACGTTCCCGAAAGAACAACTGGTTACTGCCAAAGGGAAAAAAGTACTGGTCATCGGCGGAGGGGATACCGGCAGCGACTGCATAGGGACCAGCAACCGGCAAGGTGCCCTAAGCGTCACCCAAATAGAAATCATGCCCCAGCCGCCCGTAGGACAGAATCCTGCCACTCCATGGCCCCAATTCCCCGTCGTACTGAAAACCACCTCTTCTCACGAAGAAGGGTGCAGCCGCCTATGGTCTCTCGCCACCCGTAAGTTTTTAGGCAAAAACGGTAAAGTGTGCGGTGTGGAAGTGGAACAGGTGGAATGGACTCCCGATCCCGACGGCGGCCGCCCTGTCATGAAGCCCACCGGAAAGGTGGAAGTGATTGAAGCCGACCTGGTTCTTCTGGCAATGGGCTTCTTAAACCCGAACATCCCCAATTCACCGAAAACGTATTCGTAGCCGGCGATGCGGCAAGCGGAGCCAGCCTAGTGGTACGCGCCATTGCCAGCGGACGGAAAGCGGCAACGGACATAGACAGTTATCTCAATAAATAAATCAACAAATACAATTATGTGTGGAATCGTAGGAATATTCAAGATAAAGCAACAAACGCAAGAACTGCGTCAGAAGGCATTGAAAATGTCACAAAAGCTCCGCCACCGCGGGCCGGACTGGAGCGGCATCTACGTAGGCGACTCTACCATCCTGGCCCATGAACGCCTCTCCATCGTAGACCCTCAAAGCGGAGGGCAACCCCTATATAGTCCCGACCGGAAACAAATCCTCGCCGTGAACGGAGAAATCTACAACCATCGGGATGTTCGTGCAAAGTACGCCGGAAAATATGATTTCCAAACCGGAAGCGACTGCGAAGTCATCCTTGCCCTTTACCGTGACAAAGGTATTCACTTCCTCGAAGACCTGAACGGCATCTTCGCCTTCGCCCTTTATGATGAGGAGAAAGACGATTTCCTCATTGCCCGCGACCCCATCGGAGTCATACCTTTATATATAGGTAAGGATAAGGACGGCAAAATATACTGCTCCAGCGAGTTGAAAGCCCTCGAAGGATTCTGTGATGAATACGAACCCTTCCTTCCCGGCCATTACTATTGGGGAAAAGAAGGCAAGATGACCCGCTGGTACGTCCGCGACTGGTTTGAATACGAAGCCGTGAAAAACAACAATGCCTATTCCCAGGACATACACGACGGACTGGAAGAGGCCGTTAAACGCCAACTGATGAGTGATGTGCCCTACGGCGTACTTCTTTCCGGCGGTCTGGACAGTTCCGTCATCTCTGCCATTGCCAAGAAATATGCAGGCAAACGGGTAGAAACCGACAATAAAAAAGATGCTGGTGGCCTCAGCTCCATTCCTTTGCTATCGGTCTGGAAGGTGCGCCTGACCTGATAAAAGCCCGCGAAGTGGCCCGCTTTATCGGAACCGTGCATCATGAAATCCACTATACCATCCAAGAAGGATTGGACGCTATTCCCGCGACGTCATTTACTACATCGAAACTTACGATGTCACCACCGTTCGCGCCTCTACCCCGATGTATTTGCTGGCACGCGTCATTAAAAGCATGGGAATCAAAATGGTGCTGAGTGGTGAAGGGGCTGATGAAGTGTTCGGCGGCTATCTCTATTTCCACAAAGCCCCTACAGCCCAAGCCTTTCATGAAGAAACCGTGCGTAAACTAGGCAAGCTCCACCTCTATGACTGCCCCCGTGCCAATAAATCCCTCGCAGCATGGGGAGTGGAAGGCCGAGTGCCTTTCCTGGACAAAGATTTTCTGGACATAGCCATGCGCCTCAATCCCGAGGCAAAGATGTGCCCCGGAAGCACCATTGAAAAGAAAATCGTCCGCAAAGCCTTTGCAGACATGTTGCCCGACAGTGTAGTATGGCGACAGAAAGAGCAGTTCAGCGACGGCGTGGGCTATAGTTGGATTGATACACTGAAAGCCCTTACCGCCGAAGCCGTCAGTGACGAGCAAATGGCGCACGCAGCCGAACGGTTTCCTATCAATACGCCGCAAAACAAGGAAGAATACTACTATCGCAGCATCTTCCAGGAGCACTTTCCCAGTGAAAGCGCAGCCCGCAGCGTGCCAAGCGTGCCCAGTGTGGCATGTTCTACAGCCGAAGCCCTTGCGTGGGACGCCGCCTTCAAGAACATGAACGAACCAAGCGGACGGGCCGTGAAGGGAGTGCACGAAGAAGCATATGATTCATAATATGGCAACGTGAGTCTGATTCCAACAATTTCATGCATACAAAGAAGAGATGCTTTGCACCCCGAAATCTTGCGCGGCCTTGCCTTCGAAAAGAGGAAGGCTGCGCGGTGCTTTTGCCAACGTTTTCGAAATAGAGTGGAAAAAACAGCCCTTTCCATGCCGGGTATCAGAAAAAAATGGTGTAGCTTTGTATAGCTATAAAAAAGAGAAGAAGAAAGATGGAAACAAAAAAAGCGCCTCAAATCCCTTACGGCATCTCGGACTTTGTGCGGATGCGGACTGAAAATTATTATTATGTGGACAAGACCATGTATTTGCCCCTGATTGAAGATACAGCCAGCTATATCTTTATGATACGTCCGCGCCGTTTCGGAAAAAGCCTTTTCCTAAGCATAATGAAAGCCTACTATGACATTTTGCAAAAAGACCGTTTCGAAAGTTATTCAGCGGACTATGAATAGGTAAGAATTCCACCGACCAGCGCAACCGTTTCCAGATGATTTATTTTGATTTCTCAAAGGCAGGGGTTTCATTGGAAAGACTGGAAAAATGTTTTGAGACTTATTGCAATGTTGTCCTCTACCTGTTCATAAAGGATTACGCTTCTTTTTATTATGATAATTTTGAAGAAAAGTGCTGTATCTGGCTCAAGGAACCACGTTACATAAAGTCCTGATACAGTTCAAAGGATGGGAAGTGGTGAGAAGTGAAAAAGATACACATTAAAAACACAATTAACAGATAAAATAATGAAAACACCTTTTATTCCTAAATTGATTCTCCTTTTTATCCTATTTTTTCTTTATTCTGCTGGATATGCACAACAACGGGATTCAGTAACCATACGCGGACAAGTAACAGATTATAACGGACAACCCATTGACAGTTGTTCCATCTTTTGGCAGAGCCCCTCTTTTGATGACATTAAACAAGCCATCACTGACAAAAACGGATACTACACCACCCGTATTCCTAAAGGAAAGTATCAAAGTATGGGGGCTATCAATATGTCTACCTACCCACATACCGTAAAACCCGGACTAGCGGAAAAAGACCAACGTCTCGAATTTTGGGCATGGAATTTCATTGCCGATCGTGATACCACTCTCAACATTCGCTATCATCGTATGGAAGTCTATGGACTACGTATTTTCCACATCCCTGGAGGCATGCCCACCTATCAGATATATGTTCGACCCATGAGTCTGACCCGCACCCTGCAATGGCAAAAAGAAGAAAAATCCTCACTTGTACATGCACAGGATCTTAGCAAGATTGAGCAAACAGGTTTAAGCAAACAAGCCAAAGGCGTTTTGCTGGCACCATCGGCTGACAAATTAAAAGCTATCGTTTGGATAGATGGAGAAGAAGTACCTGTTCTGATGAAACAAGAGATAAAAGAGTACTTCGATGCTACTGAATACGGTAATGCCTATCTGCTGACCGTGGATATGCCCAAACACCAGAAAAATATTCTCCCCTACCGAATATTTAAAGTAGAGTTAACTGATTTAGAGAATGGTGACCGTGGAGAAGGGCTTTATTATATGGAAAAAGAGAACTATATAAAATAAAAAGAAGCGGTAGAATACCGCTTCTTGAGCCGAAACCGGGACTCGAACCCGGGACCTATTCATTACGAATGAATTGCTCTACCAACTGAGCCATTTCGGCAACTGTTTTTTCTGCAATATCGGGTGCTTTTCTGAAAAAGCGTTGCAAATATATATCTTTCTTTCGAAATAAAGAAACTAAAAGCGGATAATTTTTCAGTTATCCGATTTTGTTATGTCAATTGATGCCGGATTTATTGGTAGGCTTCTTCATGTATCCCTTTCATGGCCCATCCGCTTGGTTCGTTTATGTTCTTGAAAGCGGTATCCCACGTAAGAGCTTCAACGGTAGAATTGTTTTCTTTTATGTAAAGATTATAACATCAAGGCGTAAAAACTATTTTACACTAATTGCTCTCCTCATCAAACACCCGTGATATACTGAAATTTACCCACTCCATACCCAAACAATTCAATATCCGTCAAAGTTTGATGGTCTTTACCTTACCCGGAATGATGGTCAGATGCACCGTTCCATCCTTTTCTATCTCCACCTTCTGATATCTGGCCTCCACCACCACTTTTCCATCCAGTGCCATCACCCCCCACTGGCAGGCATTCCCTTCAAAAGCACAATAACCGCCTACGGGAATACAGATATTCCGGTAACAAGGAGGCACTACGATACGATCTCCCCATTTCAGCCCCCACTTCATCCCCATCCGGAAAGGAAGGACATCTTTTATTTCCTCCAGCCTCTTCCGCCTTTTCTCTTCCTCATTCTGTTGCCGTTCCCGCTGTACGCTCTCCGCACGCCGCCCGGCTTCCTTCCTCAGACCTTCCACCACGGAGGCAAAATCCGCTTCGCCCGCCTTAGGAGCATTACAAGCTATATACCGCTTCCCCTTTCCTTTCTCCACATGATAATAGTTTCCTTCCCCGTCCATCACCACAATGCTCCGATCCGCCAAACAACCACAACACCAGTACACCTCTTCATCATCCCCTTCCAGCACGCAGGCGAAGACATCAAATATAGTAGACCACACAGGATCAACTAGCCGGCAAGACTTCGGAACACGGTAATCCGGTATCTTCAAGTAGAAACCATAAAAACAAAGACTGTCTTTGTGCAAACCATGCATAGAGGTATACGCCTTCCGCGTGCGGCTATGGAAAGTCTCCCCCACCCGCAGCAACTCTATGCCGCCGTATGAAAAAACTACCGGCCTCTCCTGATAAGTTCTGTTTGTCTTCAAATCGGTATAACAGTCACTCCCATCCTCTTTGGTGACAGAAAGAAGTTCTCCCTTCAGGAATCTCAATCTCCGGCAACAGCCTGTCACCACCATGAGGACTCCGGACTTATCCACCACCCCTGTCCGGCCATCTTTAAAACGGACAGCAGCCCGGTTTGCACAAATATCAAATACTTCCCGGTATTGAGGAATCACTGTGATTTTGTTCCCGCACCTCAAGCCCCACAAACCACTCTGCCGGTCACGACAGGCTTTCAAAGGCCGTCCGTTGTTCCCCACCGGCCGGACCGTCCTCTCCCAGACGAACCAAGTCCCCGTTCCGGACAGCATCCAGCAGACAGTTGTGTGTCATCACAATTTCCAGTCCTTCATTCCGTTTGCTATCTTCCGATAGCGAACAAGACACAGACAGCCCGTTGTTCTCCATCCGTGTCCGGGGCTGAGCATTTCCCGCCATCCGTCCTTCGAACATCGCCTCCCAGTCACGGTCACGGACAGGCAGACCGAATATCCGGTGCAATCCCACATTATCTATCAGCACACATGATTCCTTATTATCCGACTTCCGCAGCCCCCGTCCCACCTGTTGCAGGTATTTCGCCAACGAAAGCGTGGGACGTGCCAGCTGCACGAACTCCACATCGGGACAGTCAAACCCTTCAGAAAAAATATCCACATTGACCAACACGCTGATCTTTCCCCGCCTGAAATCCTCTACCAGTCTTCCACGTTCCAAAGCGGGAGTCTTGCTGTCAATAGCAACAGACTCCACACCATGTAAGCTGTAATAGGCTGCAATCTGTCGGGCGTGTGCAATACTTACGGCATAGACAATTCCTTTCTTCCCGGCAGCATATCTTCGGACACTCTCGTACAATTGGCTAATGCCGGTCTCCCGGTTCAGCACCGCATTCATTTCCTTCACCTGATAATCCCCGTCCGCACCCCGCTTCTTCAACGAGTCAACCAGCCGCTGTTCCCTGCTGTTCGCACGGATGGACACATAGTCAAAGGACGACAACCAGCCCCTCCCGATAAATTCCGCAATACTCCATGAGGTAATCAGGGTATCAAACAAATCCGTGAATCCCTTGCGGTTCAGCCGGCAGGGGGTAGCGGTCATACCCAATTTCCTCGCCTCCGGATAACTTTTCCAAAGCTCCCGATAAGTTTCTGCCAGGGCATGATGCGCCTCGTCAATGACGATCAAATCCGGCTGTCCGTCCATAATCTTCCGGTTTCGTGACAACCACTGGATGGACATCACCCTCACACTTCCGTCCTCCCTCCCCATTCCATAACGGGAAACCGTCTCCTCTATCTGCTCCACCAGTTCCCGACGATGCGCCACAATCCATACCCGGCTACCGGAACCACACAAGAACTCCCTCACTATGGCAGCCAGCAGGTGTGTCTTTCCCGTGCCTGTAGGCATCTGTACCATCACACTCCGGTGAAGCTCCCACTCTTCAAAGAGCCTGAGCTTCATCTCCTGCTGGTAGTCACGAAGACAATCGTTCTTGCAATACATTATACGGATGCCAGTCGCTACCGACAACAAAAACAAGGAAGGCCGCATACGTTATCGCATACAGCCTATAGTAAATATTCTATCTTTATAAATTTATTTTATCGGCGGTTATGAACTGTTCCTCCACCGAATTCAGACAGGACCTATTATTGTCTATCCCTCTATAATCCAATCACTCAAAGTGTGACTTTCCGAGTCAAAGTTTATCCCCACCTTCACTACGGGAAGTCCGCAAAACGGAAAAGAATAAAGGTAACGAACGGTAACCGTCATATTATAAGTATCCAACCCCTATGGCAATAGTCCTTATCTCCTGTATTCACTGGGGTTTGGGATGTATCGTAAGATTGAATTGTAAATATTTGATTTTAGCCACTGAAAAGTGCCTAAAAAACATTTGAGCTAATAATTTAAGCGATTTCTCAACGATTGGCCCATGCCAATCCGATATTATGAAGAAGGGTAAGATTAACAAAATGAAACATACTATTCCACCAACGATAATAAACTTTTCATCTTTTTTGATTAAAAGTTCAGTTCGGTTAAAAAGAGGTTTTACATCTTCTTCAGCCCAATCGAACATGTCATCATAATCACCGGCATGACGCATATTCTGTAAACGAGAGACCAAACGCATCTCATCTTTGTCCAACAACCCTTTAGTTGCAAATTCCTGCCCCAACAAACAAATTACACCGTTATGGGTCTTAGATCTAAAACCTTTATCTATCAATAATGCGGAAGCCATGTGGAAGACAGCATAATACAAACGATTTGCAACCACATTCCAATGATTCATGGTAGCATTGTCCGAAGCTTCAATAAAAACGCTATCAGCCTTTTGAACACGGTAAGCAATAATAGATTTCTTTTCTTCTATACTTAGTGGCATAATTCAATTCCCTCCTGTTCTACATTCTTATAAAAAAGAGTGAAACTCCGTCTTTGCCAATCTGTATAAGTATATATCAATGGATTGATATCCGCACCGATTTTCCAACCTAATTCAACCAGTGGATAAGCTACACGGTCAAAATCTTCATTATATATGCGAGATTTGTCCAATAAAATAAGAATATCCCAATCGGACTCATGATGTGCATCCCCACGAGCCTGAGAACCGAATAAAATGACACGACTCCCTGAAGGCATCACCTGACGAACCGTTTCACGAATGGAATGGATAATCTCATTTTTTTGCATAATGGTATTAGCTTAATATATTGTATGACAAAGAAACAAATTATATTCCGCTTATCCAATAATGAAGCAATTATATTTTAGTTTTTTTTATGTTATAGTCCAATTTTGACGTGTACCCCAAGGAAAGCCGCCACAAGGCAGTTCTCCAATAATTAACGTCAAAAAAGATACTGATTTTTAATATTTGTTATTGCTCCAGTCCGATTGTCAAGGGTAACAAATATTCATAATCCCTACGTCCTTTAACAATTTCACTGAAAAATCTCTTGAAATAATCAAGCACAGACACACCCTGCATCCTGCAAGTGGAGATGATGGTATGATATACCGCTGAGACGCCGGCCATCTTGTCACTTCCGAAGAATAACGAGTGCTTACGCTCACCAACCAATGGACGAATAAAACGTTCGGCACAAACTCTATTGTCGGCACTCATAGTACGGCAAAATACTTTCAGCACCATTATAGGTTACCTGCATAAACTGGTATCCGGGTCTAAAACGTCTCTCAAACATACTGTAAGACCGTCGGTCATAGCTGAACAAACGAACCAGACGTAAACCTTTAGACATCACGATAAAGACATCACCATCTTCCGGCTCACGGTTCAACTGCTGATGGATGATGGATAAGACCTTATCATATTTACAGCGCATATCATGAAAATCACGAACAAAGAAAAAACGGTTTAGTCCTGTAATATTCAACATAAGACCTCCAGTTTCTCCACCAAGCTTTTCAAACCTTCGTAGCTTAAATTTTTCTGACTAATATGAACACCATTGCTCATGCGGATATCCACCAGGATTCGAAGTTCGGCAGGCGAAGAAAGCCGAGGAGCCGATTCTGGCTTTTGTTCCGGGATTAGCGAAGGACTTTCCGGCATTTCTGATTCCGTGGAGGGAGCACCCAAAACCTGAACAGGAACTATCTTCCTCCGGATATCCTTATACCATTTGGAAAATAGGTTATAAGGAACTTGGCTGGACATACAAAATTTCTCAATAGAAACACCCGCAGGGATACCTTCCAATTTATAGCGCAAAAATAGACGCTCAACATCATTGTAACTATACATAAACTTGGCTTTTGATTTAACGAAAGCAAAGATCTAACTTTTATATCGGTTATCCTATACGTCATTTTTGGATGCTAACGAACCATTTCTGAAAGATGTTATAAGGAACCTTGTGCTTAACACAAAACGATTGGAGAGATTCTCCATGAGGCAAGGCCTCCGTCTGGTACTGAAAGTAAAACCTTTCAAGATCTTCACTGCTATACATAATTCTATAAATTTGGTTGGCAGCGAAGATAGGACTTTCAATTAATAGCCATTTTTTGACTGCTTACATAAAATAGGATTGGCAATATGCCAACAGTTAACAAGCAAGTTATTTTTTTTTAACCATTCTGTGTATAGGCACTTGAAAAAGTGTTTAGGCAAAAGGAGATGCCCTAAATTGAGTGCTTACTAAAAAAACAATCAAAGCATTTGATATAGAAAATAACTAGCGTTCTCATAATCAAACATCTCAATATTTTGATTATCGACCTTACCTGTAAAATAGCATTGAGATTCATAATCAAATCCTTGAAATTTTGATTTATTCCATTCTATAGTAACATGATAATTGGCTACATAATCAAAAAAGCATGTCAAAAGCTCCTTTTAAATGTCCGTTTCTCTGATAATCAAATACATGAATTCCAGAAATAGAACGATGCATAACCAAGAAATGAAAATATTCACCCTTTGAATAATCAAAGACCATTTGTTTTTTACGATAAGGATTCACTTTCATTCCACAAATGAAAGCGATACATGCCCTTTTATCGTTTGTCATCTTTATAAAATTTATAGATGTTACTATTGCTATGCAAATTCAGAATCTTCTCCATTTTACGGGAAGCCGAACAATTACATGTCTCTAAATGCATATAGGCCAATGCATATTCATTATATATATTTGTCATGAAAATCCCAGGGTCATCACTACCTAACACGACAGACGGAAGCAATATTTTTCTTGGTCAACCTCAAGCCATTTTTCCAAATGATATTCTTTTAAATGTTGACAGTGACTGATACATAAATTGCTTGTAGGCAAAGCTTCAATAACAATTTCCTTCCTAGCAAGATATTCCAAAATTAGCAATTGTATAATTCCCAATGCATCAGAACTAAATAATTTATCCGTTTCTATTTCTATCACTTCATCATAATTCTTCCGGCTGTTTACAGTATCCCCCAAGTACTTCCGTCCATTTGTCGATGCATGATAAGCTTCTATAATTGGTTTGATCCCAGACTTGCCAAACTCAGTTTGTATATCATTATACTGTTCGTATGAATAATTGGAATACCAGCTATCATAACGCATATCCGCCTTTTCCAAAAGAAGAAACGGATCATATTGCCTATATTCCCAAGCTTTTGCTCAACAGATAGGGCAGATAATACGTCCCATATACCTTATAAGAATATTCCGCAATCTCACTCTCAAGAGGCAGAACCAGATGTTGCAACCCTTCATGTTTTGATTCACGTATCAGTTTCCATACAAATACCAAATCATCCAACCACTCTCCTTGTGGCAAATAACATATTTTCCCAATTCTCCGTATCCACAAATCAGGTGATATGCCTATCGCCGTACAATGTCCTAAACGGTCGCCCGGCCACAAGTCTAAAAAAATCACGGCTTCTACAATAGTTCTCAGTCCACTCACTAAGTGGCTAAAATCCTCTCCTGCATGAAAAGTGAAATGTTTCACTCCCTGGTTTCTTAAAAAACGATACGTTTGTGCAAAGACCTCCGGTCCTGCATCAAATTCACTAGCAGCCGCATCGACTCCCACTACATATTGTTTGTTATCAGGACTTTCTTTCAAAAAAACGGCCAAAGCGATGGCTTTTCTTTTCAGTTCCTTTCGCAGGAAACGGGATCTGATATTAAACTTCTTCTCGAACGTTTTTCCGGACGCTTTATGAAATGCGCAATCAATCGCAAATCCGTATCCTTCAAAAATTCCGATTTTCTTTTAGCCTCTTCGAAACCTCTTCGTATTCTGCTAACCAGCAAACTGTTTTCTACGGATGAGTTCTTTGGAGAAAAACGGCCTTCGATTAAAGCTAGCTTTGTACAAAAGTTACATCCTGCCAGCTGTAAAAAAACGTTTTTTCATAAAACTCTTCAATATGCCACCTAAATGAATTTTCTGTCAAGAGCTGGAATTGCGGGAATCCCACTTGAAGCCGTTGCATCACCACAAACCGATGAACCATGCCTTTTATCAACAAGTAATGATGGAACATACCCGCCACTTTGGTATCATGATAATTCCTTATTTCACTCATGACACACAGGCAGAACAGCAATTCATCTATCATCATCCCAGTTTCACTCATCCCCCCGAAATCCCCCACAAATTTCTCAATCTAACCGGAGATGAATAATCTTTCTCCCCTTTTATGATCTCCTCCTCCTTAATTAAGCCATTACTAATAGCTATTTGTGTTATCAATCTGCCGCGCAAGTCCGCCGCCTGCTTCATCCGTTCATACAATCTGAGAGGTGTAAAATCCGAGATTATCTGTTCCGACAATTTCCTGACTGCCGCTTTACTTTCATACGCATCCTGATAATCTTTCGCCATCTTATAAGGACTCCTCAACAATAAATTCCATAACACATCCGTCTCTGTTGTTCCGTTCAAATGAAGATGCAAGTCATTCAGTCCTCCTTCCTTCTCCATTATATAGTTAAATGCCGGTATGTATGGAAGTAACTGGACCGTATGTTTGAACTGCTTCAAGAAACAGTTGGCAAACTCCATCATTTTCCTCCTGTCCTTTTTGTAATGCCGATGTAAACTTATCCGCAAAGAAAGCGGAAATCAGTAACAAAGGGGGAAACTGCTTTATCAGTTCCATCCATTCTGTAAAACGATCAGCCTTTACATATAGTTCGTGATTTACCGATATCAAATATTCTTTGGCAAGGTCATAAGGAATCCCTCTATCAAGTCCGGCAAATCCCGGTAAGCCGCTAATGCATTCTTTGCCAATCCTTCATAATAAGAATCATGCTTTTAGAGGAGCGTTTTGTCTTTCCAGTGCAATCAACCTTCGTTGAACCTGTCCTATGGACACCTGTCTACTTGTTCCCCAATAACGTTCATACTCAAACAAGCTTTCGTTATCACACAATAGTTGAGATAATATCGGAATCATCTTTATCAGATATAGATTGCATTCAGAATAGCAAAGACAGGAGAATCAGACTGATGCAGTGATTCATAATTCGCTTTTACAAAATCAGCTACATTTTTTATTTTTCCTTTCAACAAGTTTATTTCATTGAACAGTTCCCTAAGACCAAGTTTTGTCTCGCTCATTTTATTTGATATATCATCTTTTATGAAATCCACCTGCATTTCATCCATGCCATTATGTAGCAAGACTTCTAATTCATCCACCTTTATTATATTTTTTGTCTTTTTACGAAGAGTCTGTTTCTCTTTCAGCAATTGCTGGTATTCTTCTTCCTCCCCAGGTAACAAAAATTCAGACGTATTGTATGTTGACAATTTTTCTTCCACTTCCTTCAATTGGATAAAATACTTTATCCACTCTTGAATTCCATTATACCTTTTCAATTCCCACAACACATTCTCCTGCTTTTTTTAGCAATAAAGCCAGTTTATTATTCATCTGATCATATTTTAACAATTCATTCAAGTACTGTTCTTTCTCCTCAATATCATTTTGCATCAAGTATTTTAAAAAGGGATTCAAAAAAATCTCTAGCAGAGGACATTCTGAAAGCCATTTATAAAAATCAGTTTTACCGTTTATCGTCATTTTAGAAGATGCCGCCTTTCTGTTATGAATATAGATGGTCTCAATATCCCCTATTACATTAAAGTTCATATTGGGAATTCCGTATTCGGCCATTTCTTCCACCAATGCAGCATTCAGCAGAGCCACAATATACGCATTAAATTTCATACCGGCACTTCTATATTTATCATCCTCGTCTATCTGTAACATCGTATTATAGAACCGGATAAAAATATGATAGAGTAATGATGTCGAAACCTCCACGCTCATATCTGCTGCCCACTCCTTCAATTCTCTAATAACAGTAGTCCACAAATCGTCCTCCTTTATATCTATGGTGACATCGTTCCAATTGGCCAATCCTTCTTTCCGGCTCACCGGATCCAAGAAGAAGGGTTGCAGGAAATTACTATATGGAGCTTCTTTGGATAACATTTCTTCTAAACTGTCCGAACCGTTGTTCTTACTGTAAAACAAGGTTTCTCTGATAATCGCCAGCAACCTGTAAACAGAAAGAAAAACATTCTCATGTTGCCGAGTATCTATTGTACCCAACATAGGAAGCATGGAAAGCACCTGATTGCTTTCCGACAGCAAGACAGGAGCATTGTTGCCTATAAATATAGTTCCCGCCATGGTTTCAACATTCTCCTGTTTGTTCCTATTCAACTTGCTGTTACAAAAGGCCTGTGCCAACCCTACACTCTTCAGTAAATTGATATTAGCATTCAATTGTGAAAATTCAAGTAAGTCACGTACCATACTCCGATCCGACAGCTTTCCTCCCAACCTTTCGCTTAAAACCTCTATATACGACAAACGTATCCAATAATCAAAAATCAGGAAACGATTTTTTCGTACCAATTGATTGAATTTAGTTCCGACAGCAAAAAGAGCCTTGTTCAATATATCATCATTGGTTTCCGGAAGGAAGTTACTGCCTGTATACAATGCATTAGCATGTATCAGGAACTTCAGCATTTCAATAGTATACACAGGTGTCCCGTTAATCAACAATTTAGTATTTGCCGCCTTTTGATTGATGTCATTTGCAAAAACATTCAGCAGTCCTGTAGTTATATCCATTTTCTCCTTTTGGGCAGAATTGAAGTTCAATAAAGTCAGGATACGTACCTGTCCCCTCAAAGATAATCCTAACAGGAAATGGCATATTTCAGTATTAATCCTTTCATTTCCCGATGATATCCCGATACGGTTCAACAAATCCTTATAACATTTGACAATAGCCTTTCCCTTTTTCGTATCCGTATAGATTACTTCCAAAGAATAATCATCCTCTTCCAGATACTCTCTGATTGTTTTTAAATGTATTCGGTATTCCGGTTTCAAAAGTTTAATCAGATATTGATTTTCCAATTGGTCTATCATTTCCGCAAATTCCTCTTTTCTATGTCCGGCATACTCCATTTCCTTTTTCAAGAAGTCATCATCAAAACATTTCCAGTTGGCTTTTCTTACCAGTTTGCTATAAAGTTCGGTCTCCGGTCAGTATGGTTATTATCTGCCCGGAAGTAATGTACTTTCTCAACACTTCCAATATTTCAAATCCTTTCTTAAAATCCGTATCAATATCATCAAAAGGAATCACAATACATTTTTTATCCAGCAACTTCAACGTTTCTCTGATATAGATGTGGAATCTCTCTTCCAAATATTAAAAGCCTTGGCTTTATTCATACCCTGTATAGAAATGAATTCTTCATCATCCCATCCGTCATATACATTATCTTTACCTATGCCATCAATAAAAAGGCAATGCCTTTAGCAAGTCATTATAACAATCAGCATGTTTTTTCTGTTCTTCAAAGCGCTTGTCTCTGACGGAATAATAATTTTCGTTCAAAGCGTTTTCCACACATTCCTGAATAGCGGCCAATATATTGATAAACGGATGTTGCTTCGTTTCAATCAATGAAGGATCTATAGGACTTAAGCATAATATATCCTTTCCCTTGTCTCTTTTTATTCTGTCTAGAAAAAGACAATAAGAAAGTCGTTTTCCCTGCCCCACGACTGGCAAAAAAAACAGAAATAGTACTATGAAATCTATGAAAATCAGTATTTTCCCCAACTTCTATGGCATTGTCATACAACTGATCCCACATTCGCATAATCTGTCTCATTTTGGAACGGTGTATCAGGCTCTGTTCGTCATAGGGTGCAGCGTCCGAATAATCACACTTGGAAAAATCTAAAACTACTTTATTCTCCATCTTACAAAAATTACGGTTAACAGCAATAGCTATAATAGCTTAATATCACTTCTCTTATTTGGGTTCTGGCATATCGTCTGGCTTCTATAGCAGACAACCATACCGATGATAACAATACAGCGAAAATGACAATGAACTCGAGCCATGATATATCCTTGTTCAGTCCCCATTTTAAATCTATCAATACACCTATAGCTACTATAAAAGAAAAAATCAATCCTTCAAAAACAGCCTGCATTACCCACATTCTGTTCATAAAGATAATCTGTTCTTTGGCTTCTTCTTTTTTATGTAATTCAATCCACATGTAACTATAGGCTAGTTTTTTATCCGAAACTGATAAAGATAAAGCATTAGAAGCCAAAGCATTCATTGTTCTGTCGTAGGTTTCTTCAAAATCTTTATCTGTATTTTGAACTATTTTTCGAATCAGTCTCCCGATTATCCAAGAAGAAAGTCCGCAAATGTATGCCAGAAATATTCCGCAAACAATAGTTATGGATATGTTTCGTATAAAGAACTCATAGTAATGATAATGAAGGTCAAACAGAACGATACCCAATGTAAAACCACCGGAAACAATATAGGAAAAATCCAATATGCTGAACGCATTGGACAGTATGTCTATAATCTTCTGAAAACTAGGCATAGAAATAAATATTAATTAAGTTATTTCAGATGGATTTTGAAATAAATGCCGCCGGAGAAGTATTTCCCGTTGTTCAGTTCGGCAATAAGATTGATGTGGTCTTTCCAGAGTTGATAATGTGCGCCGATGTTTATTGTGCGGGCGTCGTATTCGGCCATCAGGTCCAGCCCGTTCAAAGCTTTCACCGCCAGGTTGTCTTCCGGCAAAAGGTTGAATTTGAAATTCACACCTGCGGCAGGCTTTCTGTAATGAGGGAACCAGCAGGCACGGTAATCCACGTATGCGGCGTGAACGCCCAGTGTTCCCTATCCCGGCAAAACTGAAATGCTTGGTTGCCGCCAGATAATATCGTGTAAAATGATTGTTCTGCATACCGTCCTCATCGAACTTGATGGCCCCACCACCGTATGCTTTTATGCGAGGTGGGATCGTCCAGACCCAGGACTATCTGCGGAGTCCAGGGCTTCCACCAGCCTTCTTTCCACAACCGCAGGCGAGCATTGAAGGCACGATCCTGATTGGTGTACTTTCCCCAAGACTGTTCCGGGAAATAAGTGGAACCATGCTCTGCATAATTGATGGTACAGGTGTATCCCACTTCAAGCCAGGGGAAGATGGTTATGTTCAGATAATAATTGAATGTGTATTTTATCTCATTACTACTGATATACTGCAACGGAACAAGATGTAACACATTCCCTCCCGCCATAAATGTCTTGTCTTTTTGCATCTCGGCAGTGGGGGCATGAAGAAGTCCCGTTGTACCGTATAGTGCCTGTGCCTGACTCTGTAACGAGCTAATCGCAATAAGGCATACTAAAATTAATTGTATTTTTCTACCCATCATCCCTCTTCATCTCTTCCTTAATCAGTCTGGGCAAGGTCTTTATGAAATTCCAATATCGAGGAACATTTTTCTTCGGGTCTTCAAAAGCACGATGCAACCACTCCAGTTTAAGTTTCAACATCCAGTTCGGAGCACGCCTTACATTTCCCACTCCAGCATTGAAATTGAATATGGCTCCAAAGCCAAACATCACTCCACGATGTAAATAAGGCTGCAAACGGTTCATGAACATTTCCTGTTTCGGAGCGCCCAAAGATACCCAAATAATATCCGGTCCATCCTCATTTATCATTTGCGCGATACCTTGATAATCGAATTCATCCACTTTCCGGAAAGGCAAGGTTTCAAAACGCATATTCTTTATTTCAGGATCTATTTTTGAAAGATTATCTTTCAGTCCGGAAAGCACTTCCTGAGTATTACCCAAAAAAACTGGCGATATTGGCACATCCGCACATATTTTATAAAAATATCAGCTCCTATATATGACTCTAAAGGCTCGTGATGAATATATCCCAATATTTTGGCAAGTACGGATCCGTCACAATTATTGACTAAGGCCCCATTCAACACGTTCAAAAACTCAGAATTATTATTGGCAACAGTCAAATTATTACTCTCAACCGAACAGACATATCCTACCGTTCCCTCCTTTATAGCATTTTCTATGGTTTGCTCTAATTTTCTCTTATCAAATTCTAAACGGACATTAAAATATCTCTTCTCTTTCATAAAACCACTCCTATAGTCATAAATTTCATCACCGAACAGGCTTGCAGGCTATGCCTGTAACCTGCCGGAATCAACAGATACGTCCCAGCCTTACAGATATACTTTTCATCAACTATCATCATAAGCCCTTCTCCTTCCATAAAATAATAGTGCTCATCCATGGTAGGATGCACATGAGTATCCACAAAATCACCTTTATGTAATTCTGTAATCGCTATTTGAGTAAGAGAAGAAGAAGTTTCCTGTGAAGAAAGAAGAACGGTTTTCAAACCGACATGATGGGAAGTAGAAACGGGAAGAATATCTGAAAAATCCTTTTGAATTATTGATGGCATCCTTTGCTTTTTTCAATTTGGGATTTCACCCATTCATATTGCTGCCTCAAACCATCCTCCAAGGCTATTTTAGGCTCCCAACCTAATATTGTTTTTGCTTTGGTATAGTCTGCGCTACGTGCCTTGTCTCCTTCCGGCTTGGTCGTATCATAGACTATTTCAATATCCTTACCGGATATTTTTACGACTGTCTCGGCTATCTCTTTAATGGAAGTACATACGGAAGGACCTATCTGAATATAACCATGCCCCCATCCCTTTTCCAAAGCCAGACAAAGAGCCTCGACCACATCGTCCACATGAATGAAAGCACGTCCTTGCAAACCACTGCCCCATACATTGAACGGCTCTTCGGGATAATTTACAGCTTTACGGATCAAAGCAGGAATCACCTGGCTTCTTTCTCCATAATCACAAGGAGGACCATATACATTATGAAACATCAAAGTACAGCAGGGAATCCCTATCTCCTTTTCTAAAAATCCAAGTTCAATCTGTCCCATCAATTTACTCCAGCCATAAGCCGATTCAGGAAAAGCCGGAAAAAGTTCCTCTTCTTTTAAAGGAACCACATCCAAAGAATTTTGGCGTGTCAAAGGAAAACTGCAAGCCGTTCCTACGTATATCAATCCTTTCACACGGTCTTTCCCCGCTTTTCGTACAGAATTGAATACATGGGTATTAATTAGATTATTCAACCTGAACAATTCACCTTGATTTCCAAAAACATAATCAATTCCAGCAACGATATCGGCCAAATGAATGACGTAATCCATATTGAACACAATACGGTCACATTCATTCCCTACAGATAGATCGATGTTAAAGAAATGAGTATCCAAATCAATGACAGGCTTGCCCGCTTCATCATTCAAATACTCTAATTTTCCACGCCACAAATTATCTATTACATAAACATCATTACCTTCTTTTTACAAGGCGTTTTACCAGGTTGGAGCCTATCATGCCACAACCACCGGTCACTAATATTTTTTTCCCCATAATTAATTTGTATATTGTTTGATAATTCCCAATTTCATCAAATACGTTTTTAACTTTCCTAAAACACGTGCTTTCACTGAATAATAAGAATAAAACTGCCTAGCAATACATTTATTTTCCATTAGCATAAAGGAAAAGTTAAATTGCTCTTTTCCAGACATATCAAAATCCACACGATATCGATTATAAACACAACAATGCGTAGCTTCAGAAGTAAATCCATCATTTATTACTTTTGATTGACATGGATATACCGTCAACTTATTTTGTTTAAATTGATTATAACTAAATCTTATCCACCACGAACTTATACGCCCTTCCATACAAGCGAATAAAAGCCCTGACATTTCACTACCTAGTTGATCAAATTCTTTTTGATTTTTTTTATTAAATCTAAACTCATTCCAATCTGCAATATTCCAATCTACTGTTTCCCAACGATCTGACCACGTACCCCATCCCCAACAATGAGCTTTTCGAGCCATAAATGAATCATAGGGGTAATCCCAACATTTAATTTGGGGAGAAAAGCCAGACACTGAGAAAATATTATTTTCAAATTGAAATTTAACCAAGGCTTGATTCATCCAATCTAAAAAGTTTGACGATACGATTAAATCATCTTCCACCACTATAACTTTGCCATATTTTTTAATTATTAAAGTTACACCTTCAATAATAGAAGAAGCTAATCCTTTATTTACAGAAGAATAATTACGCTCAATTTTTCTAAACCCTGTTATAGTATCCAGATAGTTCCTAACTGTATTTATTATAATCAAATCCTTCTCATTTTTCGGTCCATCCGAAAAAATATATAAATCAGTTTCTCTTGACAATCTATTTTTTTTTAAAGAGTTTATAGTTCTCTGTAAACAGTCTAATCGGTTATACACAAATAATACTATTGGAGCTAACATAATATACAATTTTAATAATTAGAATTTAAAAGCACTACAGATATATACCTTATGAATAAATAGCATAAGCATAAAATTCACAAATTGAAATATGACGAGATAGGTGCAATTATAGAATAATTTACTTTTTCATATACCCAAGTACCATGAGATATGTAATAAGTAAAAAATAGAATTAACAATATAGACATCACTCCCATTTGTACATTCGACACCCTTATCATCTTGAAGAAAAATGTGCTTGAAAATGGTAAAAGAAACCAAATAAAAAAATTAAATCGAACAGAGAGTTCCAATTGGTGTAAATTCAATATTATAAAAAGAAATAAGAAAATGAATATGTGAACAAACAAGTATCCTCCAGAAGGTTTACTACTTAACTTATCATAAAAGTAATAATAGTAAAATGGAATAAACACTATACAAAATGAAACTATTAATTGCAACATAGATAAAGAAGATAACTCAAACGTTGTGTTTTGGGAGGTTCTTTTCAAAATATATCCAACAATAGGTATATTTTCAAAAACTACATATAAATAAGAAGATAAGACTTGATACAAAGACAAAAAGACAAAAACATAAGATAACACAATACAGTCGTTTTCCTACCAATCTATCTTTTAAAATCGGTAGAAATAAAAAGACAACAAAAAAAGCGTAGTAGTATGAATCAAAACCATGGCAATAACTAACCACCATTTTTTGTTGTTATAAAAAGCTTGTATCCACTAATAAATAGAACAATAAAGAAGTAGCCAGTATCTGTCTCACTAAATGGGCTGACATTATAAATAAATAGGGAGTAAACATCATTATGCATATACAAAATATTATAACCTTATAAGACAGTTCCAACTTAAAGGCCAATTTAATTAATGAATATGCTAAAAGTCCATAAGAGATAAAACTGATACAAAAAAATATAGACCTTTGTGTTACTTCCGATAATCCAATACAATATATAATTAAGAACTGAAAATAACGGTTCTTTTATAGCCTCTCCTTGCGATAAAAATGTTATATAAGTAAAGAAGTCAGTATAGTTAACAGCCTTATAGTAGTCTAAATACATTTCCAAATCATTGTCTGGAACTTTTGTTGCATTTATACAAGAAATATAAGCAGCAAATACAAAAGAAGATAAATACAAAAAACTTCGATGGGTAATTCTGGAAGTAATAAAATACAGAAATATCAAGAAAGTAATAGCCACTGGATTTAAACAAAACAATATTAATCCCACTAATACAATTCCTTTAGTAGATAGACAAATTCTATTACCCATATAAAAACTCACTTTTTAAATAGATTCTTATATTGATTATACACCTTATCTGGAAACACAACAATAATTATTTCTAATAGCACTTTATATATGGCATAGATAATATTGAAATTCTTTTTGTAAAAATAGAATGCTGTTTTTTAAACTCAAACTCATTGGAGTATTTAAATAGCGCAATCTCCCTTATGCCTACACCGGATTTTCTAATTCTATTTGTTCCGTTTTCATTCCGAGCACAAATACCAACATATTGTGAAGCAACAAAAACTTTAAGGCCTGCATGCCTTGCAACCAGTCCATAGTCATAATCACCTAAATGATGCCAATAATGGCTATCTAAGATGCCTATTTTTTTTATATACACTATACGGGACTAATACAAAATTTCCATTCATGTAAAACAATTCCTGTAAAGTCCCGTTAGGAAAAATCGGACAGCCGTCTTTAGTTTTACCTCCATAAGAAAATGTTCCATTCTCTGTATTTTGGAAACTTCCACAAATTATAGAATGATTTCCTGCAAGTAAACTATCTCCGATCACGACATTCAATGCATCATTATACAAAATAGTATCATCATTCAACCAAATAAAGTAGTCGTAATAGTCTTGCTTTTATTGCAGCTTTCCAAGCCTCTCTCATACCCCCCGATTCCAAAACAAGTTGCCACTACCTTGAATAAGAAAAACTTTATTATAAAATAAACTAACGCTTTCAGATGTATTATCAGTAGACCCATCATCAACTAAAAACACATCAATACTAAAATGATATGAATTATCCAAACAGTATAGAGAATGCAAACATCTCAATGTTTTCTCACAGCGATTATGACAAGTCATCAAAACAGCAATTTTCATGATGCGTAATTTAAAGCCTTCCTCCAATTTTAACATATCCCATACAGACTCAGCAGCCGTTAAGCGGTCTTCGTATCTTTATTACTTTGCATGGATTTCCTCCTGCAATACAGTCTGCAGGAAGGGATTTTGTAATCACACTGTCGGTACCAACAATTGTACGGCAACCAATGGTCACCCCTTTTAAGATGATTGTACCTGCTCCTATGAAACAGTCGTCACCAATCATTACCGGAGCACTATTACGGTGTTGACGATCAGCTTTCTTGCAGTCACGGCGATCCATATAATTTAAAGAATGGAAGTCGGAAGAATAGATTTTCTCCCCTCCCACTAGCAATGGTAAGTGCTCAATTTAGGGCATCCCCCTTTGAAAGGGCACATTACTATGCCCTACACTGAATTTTGTTAATTAATCAGCTTTGAATTTAACATTGGCTTGTAGCCAAAGTGATTTTGTCAGGAACTATATTAACATAATCCCTGCATCCATTAAAAATCTTTTAAAAAAATGCTGAATCCTTTAACAGTTCACTTTCCAACAGGCTGCGTAATTCCATCAGGAGTTCCTTCGTTTCCATGCTTTGCCTTTCACGCAACCTTTCTTGCGGAGTAAGCCCGGATTCATCATAGATATGTTCGCGCAAAGAAACTCTTTAAAAGGTTTGAAAAACATCCGGCTGTCGGTCCATCACCTTGATTGGCAGCTTTCACGAACTTGTTGTTTACATGAGACATGCATTCCTTCACTATAATTTATAGGATTCCGTGAGCAGGTTTCCCTGCTCAGCATAAGCCCTCCAGTTTCTCTATCATCCGAACTAAATCCTGATAGCTTAAATTCTTTTTGGGATAAATGCAAGCCGTTGCTTATACGAACCTCAATCCAAATACGAACAGGAGTATCGATGCTGCCTTTGGATACAGTTTGAGGGTGCATGACAGGCATGGGATTTTTTCTCATTACCCGCAACGGGAATACCATCAATCTGGACTTCAACTACTTGTTTACTAGTATCCTTAAACCATTTGTAAAAGATGTTACAAGGAACTTTGTTCCTAACACAAAACAATTGGAGAGATTCTCCATGAGGCAAAGCCTCCGTCTGGTACTGAAAGTAAAACCTTTCAAGATCTTCACTGCTATACATAATGATAAAATTTTGCAGCGAAGATAGAACTTCCAATCAATAGCCAATTTTGGACTGCTTACGAAACAGCAATATGTCATTTTTGGACACTAACGCTCTATATATTTTATTACTTTACACGGATTACCTGCTGCAATGCAATCAGCTGGAATACTCTTGGTAACGACACTGCCACTACCTATCACAGTACGCGCACCAATAATTACCCCTTTCAAAATAATACAACGAGTTCCAATGAGTACATCATCTTCAATTATGATAGGGGCAGTAGCAGCAGCTAAACCATCAACTCTATACCCTTGTTCATTCTTCTCTATTGACCTACGAATATTAAAATTAAGGCTATGTGCGTCCGTATCCATAATAACACAATCACCACCAATCTTTACATAATTACCAATCGTAATACTAGTACTAGCCCATAAACAAGCCGAAGATATGCCAGAGTTATCACCAATAGTAATACGCGATGAGGGATAAACTGTGAACATACATCCACAAATATTTCGACACAAAGGATTAAACGCCTCTCCACTGGTAAATACAAAATTATCACCAATTGTAATTTTACTACTTCGTGCCTTATTCAGATAAATTTTATTATATACCCGCATGTTGCTACCGAAACGCACATCATTCAACCAGAATTTGAAGCGATTAAAGCAAATATAATAAATCATGTGTAAACGTCGAGGTATACGCAGGGATTTGGCTAAAAAGGATCTTATATTCATAAAATTTAAACAGATTTGCAAATTTCAAGTCCTAATGGTTATTTCATATTCGAGGTCTTTGGTAAGATAGGAATGGCTATATATCTGCATATTCAGTGCGGTACGATTATTCTATATGTCACTTTCAATTGCCAACTAAAAGAGAAATAAATTCTGAGATGTTTAACTTCTTTGGATGATAATAAATTTAGAAAATTACAAAATTGCTTGTTTAGTCATCTCTACATATTTTCTACCATATTTCAGATCTGGTTCTAAATAATTACCTTCTCCCCATTCATTCCATGATTTAACAAACAATAGGTTTTCTTGCTGCGACCTTGTTTGCAGTTTGTTAAACATCTGTCGGCACAACTTCCCCCACTTTTCAGGGGGTATTCCCGACTATAATACATCCACGATGTGCGCTACGTGGTGAATGATCAAAATTAGGCAATAAACACGGATGAATATTAGATCCTAATTGATATTCACTCAAAACACAGTCCATATATTGTTCATTCTCCAACAATCTAGGAATTTTCAAAATTTTTCTCTTTATTTTTTCTAAAAATATTTTCAATGGAAATGTATGAAAAGCATAAGCATCATATATATAATCTACTGTTACACTATCAAAACCAAGTTCTAAAATAGTCTTGATATTTTTTACACCAAAGGTAAAACCGACAAAATAAAATCCAGCTAATCCATTTTCCTTAGCCAGACGATTCCATATCTCAATAAAAAGCTTCACATCAGGTATTTCTAAAGGAGCATAAACTGCAAAAAGTAATTTCCCATCGACTTTTATATAACGAGAATCTTTAAAAGCTGGAAGCATTGCATTGAAATGAGCTATATAATCATCAATGCCTGAATATGTCTGTTCTATTAATAGTTTATTGGGTTTATCGGGGTCCCAAGTCTTCTGATACCATGAATGATTTGCCCAACAAAGACAGAAAGGAAAGTTCGGTTTACCACTATCAACGACTTCGGTAAATACCCGATCAAGCAACCTACGCCCATTAAACCAATAATGCCAATAACAGAAACCTTCTATACCTGCCTCTTTTGCCATTTCTGCTTGTTGAATTCTAACCTTCGGTATTCTCAAATCATAATACCCTAAATCTGCAGGAACTCTAGGCTGGTAATGCCCTTTAAAAAGCGGCTTTGCCCGACCGACATTTGTCCATTCAGTAAATCCTTTTCCCCACCATTCATCATTTTCAGTAGTAGGATAAAACTGCGGCAAATAAAATGCTATTAATCTTGGTTTTGACATTCTTATTTTTATTTAAGCCATTTATACTTTATCTTTCCTATCGTCATCCAGTCGCAAATAATCAAGTTCACTTTCTTTCATGCGCATTTTCTCAGGATATAAAATCTTCTCATGTGCAATAACTTGCTTTGAATTGAAACGAATACCCAAAATATGTGCAGGAACTCCGCCTACCACACAATAAGCAGGAAAAGAAGATATAACAACCGCCCCTGCTGCAACAACACAGCCACGACCAATATTAACTCCTTTCAGAATTGTAACATTAGCACCAATCCAAACATCATCACCAATAATTACATCCGAATCATCTTCTGGAAGTTTTTTTCATGATTATCAATAATAGCAACACCTATTTTTCTAATATTATGATCACCATTTACAATCGTAACATGAGGACCCAACATCACATTATTCCCAAAAATAATTTTCTTATATATAGCATATAATACTGCATTAGGACCAATTGAAACATTGTCACCAAACTCAATCATTGAAGCTGAATTAATAATGCAACCATTACCAATAATCACTTTTTTACCTTGACGAGCAAATTGATACTTTCTATGCCTAACAAAAACATATCGCAGTATATTTACAATTTTTCGAATCATAATTCTATACTCAATATTCTCAATAAATATGCAATCTTTTTATCACAAATTCACTTATTTTTTACGCTCTGACTTGCGCAAACCTAACATACATATCATAATTAGAGACAATATAATGCAAAATAATGAAACAGTAAGCAGATACCAAAAGCCTGTGTCTGAAACAGATATATTAGACAATGTTAGAAATGACACACCACTAATAACGATCACAACAGAAAAAGGATAAACCAATGCATTCCACACATATTTACTAATAGAAAGTCCTATCAAAATATTACAATAATAAACTCTGATAACCAATACTAGCAATTCTACAACTACTTGAACAATAAAAACAGTAGTAGGACTATACTCAAATAAGAGAAACAAATAACATATTGGCACAACAAACAACTCTGCTATGCCACTCCAAAAGAAAGGTTTTCCAATGTTTCCTTGTGATCTTAAGCCAACAGTCAACGGAGTTTGCAAACATGTTAGAAAACTTCCAATAATTGTAATGCGTATAAAAGACGATGTATATTCAGGAACTTCAACCAACCATAATGACAGAATATCTTCCAACCTCATATATACCGGTAAAACAATTATGAATAACAGATAAATAGAAAACCGAGAGCTGTTTATTATTAAGAATAGCATCCTTTCATAATCATTCATTGCATAAGACTTCGTAATCTGAGGGGTTACAGACGTTTGAAGATTAGTACTAAATTGTTGCAAAGCAGAAGTTACCTGAACAGATATTCCTCTAGCCGCATTTACTATAGGAGAGAAGAACATATTCAACAACATATTTATCAAAGATGTATTAATCGCATAAGGGATATGAGCAAATAATCCCCAACCGGCTATACGTAATATTTCTTTATGCAAAGCACCATAACCTACAAAACATAATTTAGACTCTTGGAATTTTTTATTACAATAAGCCCAATATAAAAATTGACTAAGGGTTTGTGCGACGACTATCAATACTCCATATAAGATTAGTCTATCCGAATGAAAATTATCTACCACATAACATATTACAAGCTTTAACAACATCTACTAAAGAAATATAAGCAAATGCATTCATTTTTTCATGTGAAATAATTAAGCCATTATATGGAATACTAATAATGGATAAAACCAATCCTAATAATGATAATTGAAAACACCAGTTAGCGGCAACCAATCTGTCTGCCGGAATAACCATTTTACAATTAAGCAACCAGACACCACAGGTTTCACATAACACGACAATAACTAAAGCAATAAAAACATGAATCGATATACTAACATTAAATACGGTATTTAGTCGCTTATAATTTCGTTTTCCTAATTCTATAGATAAATATCTTTGAGTAACAGGTATCAAACATGAGTTCAAAAAGAGAAAAGAGTAACTGCACTTCCTACAACATTATATATACCATAGTCTGTAATTCCCAACGCTTTCAATAAAATGCGACTTGTATAAATCGTAATAGCCATTATTAAAAGCATTCTAACATAAAGAATACCCGTATTTACAGCTATCCGTCTATTGTCATTTCTCATTTAAATGGATTTTAAAGCCTAGTTATCTGAGCAAATGTATATTCCCCATACTATATAATATGGGAGTAATAACAAACCTTTTTGATTAGTAAAGCTAAAGCCAACAAAACTATAAAAAAGATAATATCAAAGAGCAGTAAGCCAAAATATGAATACTCTTGATAAAATT
>VOFD01000485.1_pt1 | contig 54001 bp, 85 predicted proteins | sample 5384101 | NCBI WGS metagenome assembly VOFD01 (sample SAMN12384723, study PRJNA508395) | human gut metagenome | isolation source: healthy gut C | host: Homo sapiens
CCTGAATTGTATATGGAGACTCACTCGACCCACAAAGCATATTGATATATGCGCTTTCCAAGCTCGTGTTAAACTCATGGATATGATCATCCTGTGTCACAGCAGAATTTACTTCACTGACATTATTCCGCTTCCAAAATTGATACCATTTCTTTTCGCTCTGCAACTTCATCACCCCCTTCAGTTAAATAGTGGTACATAATCGTACTCTGCCGTATCAGACAGCAAATCATGCTCAAGCATTTGAGCAAAATAATTACCGTAAGAAACAGATGTGTATCTGTCCTTACGGTCACTGTTGTTCATTATTTTAATTAGACCTGTTTGATCTCCGCGCTCATACTCAAGATTGATCATCTCATTGATAAGAGCAACCGTTTCAATATATGGTCGTTCAAAGAATAGTTGCGTGTCTACATCAGCTGAAGCATACTCTGGAATAAAGTTTGCGATTTCATCAACAGCCTCTGTATTACTGATTAACAGATCAATCATGCCGGAGTTGAGCGCATTTCTCATCGACTCTGCAATATTGCTGTTTGTCTCAAGCTGGGCTTTGATAATATAAACATTCTCTTCTGCCCCTGCAATCTGGATTCTGTTCGCAACCTTATCGTCGTTCATACACTTCCATGGTTTGTATTCAACATTGCGCTCTTCATCAAATAAAACCTTAGCAAGCATATCATAAACTGAGATACCAGCATTTCTTCCGTCCAATACACAATAATCCGCATTGAAGTCTGTGTATAGCTGCTTAATTCTAATAGCCTGTTTTGTAGTTTCTCCACCATGAACAGATTCCATATAGACCACCTGCCGGCGATATCCCCTCTTGATAGTGATATGCTCACCAGCAGTATCCATGACCTTATGCTCTTGGCTCTCAGGCAACAGACGAATACAGGAGAAGATTGAGTTATCGGTGTCGTTTCCACCTTCCATAGCAATATCACAAGATAGGATTCTGATCTCCCCTACTTGCTTTGGAATCCCATATTTATTCTTCTGCCGCAAAAGCGCTTCGTCATTTCTGCGAGGATAAAATGCCCTTTTCAGCCGTCTGTTCCTATTGAGCTGATCATAGTTAAAGAAAGACCTTGCGTTCTCTGCGATCATCTGGTTTTCATACTCGATAGCCCAAGACATTGGATCAAGCTTTTTTGCGTTCTTTAATCAAGAAGTTTCTGGTCTTGATATTATGTTTGAGTGCAATGCTGTAGTCCATAGCGATGACACATGAAGTACCACCAGACAACATATCTTTTGTAAAGGTCTTTATCAAGTTCCACATCCAATGGTTCTGATACCATGCGGAGCTGATATAAACCTCTTTTTGGCTCTTCCTGCATTCCGGCATATTCTTCTTGCTTTAAGTAATCCGTCTGCCGAACATATAGGAACGGAGACAAAACACTGTCAATAATGTTCTTGGCAATCATACGGAACTCTTCATAAATCATAACCGTAGCACGATAGCCACGAGCATTTTCATTCGCCGCTACGACAACAATAGAACTTCCGTTCTTAAAGACAACTTCAATTTCGTTTTGGTTGTCCTTAAAACTGTCTATTTCGTCAGCAAGAAGCGGAGATTTTGGCAATAGCTCCTTTTTTATCTTTTCTGACACAATCAACCGCGCCTGCTTTTTTTTTGTCGCTGAGGCCACAACGATTCTTGCCCCAGGCCGCAAAAAATGGCCTCTTTGCAGGCAAACACAGCAATTAGGAATGACTTTGCTGCGGATCGAGCTGCGACAATACAGAAGCTTGGGAAATACTCCATCAGATATAGGATTATATGCTGATATAAATGAAGAGCAATCCCAAAATAGTGCTCTACAAATCTTGATGGATTTCTTCTATAATATGTAATCCACATCAAAAGTCTTTGTACATTTTCTGACTTGTGCAAATAGTGGCTTGGAGGAAAGTGCTCATGTAGCTGCTTTTGCTTTTCATCCATTAAAGCATCGTAGTTCATGGTCATTCCTCCTGCGTCAGCTTGAATTCCTTATCAAGATCCTTAGACCCTGTTAATAAGTTCTTCAAAGGCCGGAAGATAAACCGCGAAGCATAGCTGCCAATGTCATCAGCGTCTTTGAACAGTTTTTTATCTTTATAAAATTCTGCCGGCGTATACTTCTCAATATCGCTGACCCACATTCCAAGCGGTTTTAATTGTACAGACTCTTCTTTCTTCTGACGGCGATCCTCCAGCTCTGTCGTAGCAGCGTTAATATAATCCTTATAGGTCTTTGCCAGTGCCCCGATTCCTGAATCACCACTCTGCACAGATTTTTTGCAGTTGAAGTTTTAGATAGCACAAACTCTTATAAAGCTCGTCCTGTCTCTTATCCTCAGGAATACCATACTTCTTTACCCAATCGTCGTACTCATACTGCAATGTCTCATAATCCTGATCACTAAAGCCAAGTCCAAACAACTGAATTGTTTCAATCGGAGTCGTAATCTTTGGATTATCCTTTACGGCCTGTATCGTTTCTGCATTCTCAACCTTATTCGCTCTTCGATATAAAATCGTATCTGCATAGGATGCTCCTTTGGTTTGCGCAAGATTGAGCTTTGAAAAGTATTGGCTTACCTTACTTCTATTGGGAGACGGGTGTTTCTTTGCATTCGCCCACGCTACCTCATCAAAGCAAGTGTTGATAGTAGCGCATAGAAGCTCCATAGCCTTATCCTGGTCTCCGTCAAACACATCATCACGGTAATATTCAAAAGATTTATCTAAACACCTACGACAGATCGTAAGATACCCGCCGTTCTTTGCATAATAAGGAGACGGAGTAACATTAAAATTGTCTTTCTGTCTCATGTATCCCTTGCCACAGGCCGTACAATGATATGGGTATTTATCTTCGTTCTCAAAGGACATCCGCTCTGGCCGTTGTGTTTTTGCTGCGGCTCCTTTTTTCAAATCATTTGCCACTCCACTTCCTCCTTTCGGCAAAAATAAAAAAGACACATGAATTCTCATGTGTCGAAAATTTGGTGCGCCTGAAGAGTCTCGAACTCCCGACCCACGCCTTAAAAGGGCGCTGCTCTACCAACTGAGCTACAGGCGCATATTGAATTGCCCGGTTTGCACGGTGTCCCCACTTATTTTACGCCCGTTGGTAACTCCCTTTAGGCACAAGACATGATCGCATTGCATCGATTTTATGTATCCAGTTAAATTTGCTGCCCATGTCCTTATTATGGTGGAACGAGATGGTAACGATCCATCATCCTGCGGTTTTTCAGACCGCCGCTCAGACCTCATAAGCTATCGTTCCATATGGCGGCGGAAGTAGGACTCGAACCCACGGGAGTAGTTAGCTCACATCAGTTTTCAAGACTGCGCCGTTATGACCACTTCGGTATTCCGCCGTATATTAAGCAACTCTACGATATACCCTCGCAGAATTCTTATTCCTTGATTTATATGTAGGAAGTTGACTATCGCAATTAGGGACAAATAAGCCTCAAGTTATTTCTGTAATTATTTGACGCATCTCCATCTATATGGTCTAAAAAATAAAATTCAAATGCTCGCCATTCCAAAAATCATCCATACCACAAATGGCGCATTTACCATGCTGGTCATCCAGAATATATTGTCTAATACACCCTCTTAATGTTGTTGACACACCGATATTTGCATCTCCCGTTTTAAGCCATTTTTCTATCTTTTCTCTTTTTCTCTTAGATCTAAGACAATCAATACAATACCCGGATGTGTTTTCTCTGCTTAGTTTACGCCCGCAACAAATGCAAAATCTTTCTATATTAAATCCTCCATAGTATCAGTTGGTAGGAGAGGTGGGAGTCGAACCCACTCAGCTCTAAAACAACAGTTTTACAGACTGCCCCAGCTCTCCGACTCTGGCGCTCTCCTATATATTTATGGTGCCGGCAGTAGGAATCGAACCCACAACATGCCGCTTATCTGGCGCTACGGAGTATAAACCCCTGCTCTACCCAGTTGAGCTATACCGGCAAAGATAAAAGAAACAAGACACATAAGAAAGAAAGGGAGGTAGAAAGAAAGGAGATGGTCTAAAAGAAACTTACATTTTAATTGCTGTTTGTGTCTTTACTTTGGCAAGAACTGAAGGACTCGAACCCTCACCAACGGTTTTGGAGACCGACATGCTACCGATTACACCAAGTTCTTATATGGCGACTCCAGCGGGGATTGAACCCGCGACCTCCGGCGTGACAGGCCGGCGCGATAACCATCTTCGCCATGGAGCCATAATGGTGCCGTCAATGGGACTTGAACCCATACGAGATTGCTCCCACCAGCCCCTCAAGCTGGCGTGTCTGCCATTCCACCATAACGGCGTTGGTGATGCGTCCGGGGCTTGAACCCGGAAATTCCACCTTGAAAGGGTGGCGACTCTACCAATTCGTCCAACGCACCAGGTTATTTGTCCCAAGGAATCAACTCATACAGATCATACGGAGAATTTGCGGTGGAAACCTTTTCAAAACCACCAGCAACAATCTTCCAAAGCGTATGCTTTTTTCTTCTCAGTGTTTTGACTGATTTGAAATTCCATACCACTCTTTGTTGTACAGTGAACCCCAAGTCCATTTTCAGTTACTGGAATCTTTCTAACAACTTTTTGTTTACTGGTTTGATTTTCTGTCAATGCTTTCCTTGGCACAGTAATTCTCCTTTGGTGATGCCAGTGGGGATCGAACCCACAACCTCCAGCTTGAGAGGCTGGTGACTTAGCCAGTTCGTCGATGGCACCAAATAATTTTTTATGGCTGGGGTAGCTGGACTCGAACCAGCGAATGCGGGAGTCAAAGTCACGTGCCTTACCACTTGGCTACACCCCAATATTTCTTTTTGCGTGTTGCATTCTGAATTAAAATGTGGTATAAATGTAATAACCAAATTGATTGGAGGCAATGTATTATGGCAGAAGAAAAAGCAAAACGCGCTCGTCGTACAGTCGAAGATCGTATCGCAGAAATCGACGCTAAGATCGCAGCTCTTGAGGCAAAGAAACAAGAACTGCTTCGTCCCGCCAAAATGAAAAAGATTATCGAAGAAGCTTCCGCCAGCATGACTCCAGAAGAAATGGCCGAAAAACTTGGCGTTAAGCTTTAACCCTCTCGCCCCGCCGCAAGGCGGGGTTTTATTTTTACCGTGCCTGCACTCCCGATTCTCCAAACAGGATCTCTCGCTGACCAGGCCATACCATCCAGCCCTTTATGGCAGAAACAAACGAGTGTAGTTATTTTATTGATCGTACTTTTACTACCACACGGATGGTACGCCAGAGAGGAATCGAACCCCAGCCTTAGGATTAGAAGTCCTATGCTCTATCCAGTTGAGCTACTGACGCATGTTGGTGCTGGCGGTGGGACTTGAACCCACACGGTATTGCTACCAACGGATTTTGAATCCGCCGCGTCTGCCATTCCACCACGCCAGCTTATTATACAGAGCGCCTTGTTTGGTTTAATCAGTTAAAAGTTGATTCCATAAATAAAGTTGCTGTATGCGCTCTTATTGGTGCGGGTAACAGGGGTCGAACCTGCACGGAATAACCCACCAGAACCTAAATCTGGCGCGTCTGCCAATTCCGCCATACCCGCATATTAAAATGGAGTAGATAGCGGGATTTGAACCCGCACCCTCGGTTTGGAAGACCGATATGCTAACCGTTGAACACTATACCTACATATGGTGCTCCGTACAGGGATCGAACCTGTGGCCTCCTGCTTGTAAGGCAGGCGCTCTAACCAGCTGAGCTAACCGAGCATACTGACCGATTCAAGGCATCGGCCATGCCTCCAACTCTGCGCTGTTGGGGCGCGTCCAGCTTTACTCCAAAGCCGGCAAAAGTCATGCTGCCAAATACATGGTTTCAATTTCCTATTCGGTTTACAGTCTACGCTCTGTTCGTAGGACGGGCATGGTTGCGGGGGCAGGACTCGAACCTGCGATTTTCAGCTCATGGGGCTGACGAGATAGCCGCTTCTCTACCCCGCAATATATCTTTGGTAGTTCAGAAAACATTGTTCGCCAAGACACATTTCACATTATAAACCCAAATTATATGTAATAAGATTGCTGTAAGTGTCCTTCCACGAACTTCGTGTAAAAGCTCTCTACCTATGCTTTTATTCTGGCTGGAACGGACGGACTCGAACCGCCAACCCTCCGGTTAACAGCCGGATGCTCTACCAATTGAGCTACGAACCAATATCACACCGCGAGACGCATCATTCAAAAAAATCTAAGCTTTCACTTATTGAAGATAAATCCAAATCATCTTTTTGTATTTATTTGATTGAGTATATTGCTGTAAGCGTCTCAACTTCAAGGCACATCTTATCTTCTTAAAAATGGCAAGAATACAAGAATTGTTGCTGTTAGTGCCTTAAATGGTCTGAGTGGTGAGACTCGAACCCACAGCCTCGTGACCCCAAATCACGCCGTCTACCAATTGGCGTACACCCAGATATATGGTGGAGCAGGCGGGAATCGAACCCGCGTCCGAAATTCCTACATGAGCAAAACATTCTTACGCAATGGCCGGCTTTTAAGCGTTTGCTTGTCGGCGGGTGCCACGATGTCGGCATATCTTACCCAGGGCGTACCGGATCGGTATCGCCTCCACCACCTTGTTTGTGTAAGGGGAACAAGGAAACCAAACGACCTCTTCTTTTATCCTCAAGCGCTTACCAGGCCAAGTGCGCTGTTTTGGATGCTCAAATTAGTTCAAGCAGCAACCCGATTTGCCACGAAAGCGGCAAAAGCTGGGTGAATCATTACAACAGTATCGTCGTTTAATTTTGTTTTGATCCTTCAGGCGGTATCATTCCTGCGTGTTTTGCACTCTCAAAACCCCGTCGAACCCATTACTGCCCCATATTAAATTGTGGTCGAGACAGAAAGAATTGAACTTTCGACCTCACGATTATCAGTCGTGCGCTCTAACCAACTGAGCTATGTCTCGAAATTACTGTGCGTCCGAAGAACCTCGTCCATGGCCGATAGGTTTTTGACAGGGATAGCAGTCAAGTAATGAGCTGAACCGCACAAGCGTCAACATAACCAACACAGATTACTGGTCGAACTGATGGGAGTTGAACCCACGCCCCCCTGCTTGCAAGGCAGGTGCGCTCCCAACTGAGCTACAGCCCCATATTGCTCCGCCCCTTTCGAGGCGGAAGCAGATTAGATAAAAAGATTAGCAACTAAAGCCGGGCAACAACGCCAACGAACAGGACGCACTGTAATAGTAAGCCGAGCCATCCGTATCCACAGCACAGAAATGGTTGGTACCGGTGTAACCGGCGGAGCGGAGCCACTGACACACACGATCTCCATTTTCATCAAGTGCAAAGTATGGCACATCCTCCTGACGATAATACTCATACCAGTGTCCCTCTCCTGGAGCAGAGTAAATACAGCGGCCAAACAATTCCTTTTCACTCTTCAGCCACAGCTTACAGATACTCTTGATAATATCCTTACTGCAACTGCCAGCGCTGGTCAGCTTGATAACGGGCTTGATAATAGCCTGTAGCTCATCAGAGCAAAGAGACAACAGCTCTCCGTCCATCCGCTTTCTTGCCTTGCACTGATCCCAGCCGCCGGCGTTTGTGGCCTCGTCATTCATAGACCACTCATCTTTGTAAGCCCTAACCATATCCCACGAAATCGGTGCCTTGCCGCTTCCGTCAGCCAGATCATCATGGTCAAATCCAATGATTTTCCATTCAGCATCATAGCCATTCTTCATATGGTCTTTCTTTGTGGCACCAAGCGAAAAGGTCTCACGAGCCTTTCCCGCAGCGCCAATTGCCTCAATCTCACTCCATGTAAGATGATTAAGATCCTTCAGCGGGTACACCATTGGAACTGGGACAATCGGCCTACTGTTCACCATAGGCACTCCACAATTGGCACAGTCAAAGTCGAGAACAATCACGCCATCCTTGCATGATACATCGATAGCCTTAAACATACCAATGTCTTTCTCTCTGATGCTGATCTTCATAGAACTGCTCTCCCTTAAAATAGATTAACTAACTCCTTGAAAAAATCAATAGCTCAATCATACCTATCACTGGGTCTTCACCCTACCTCCATTGTCTTCTTACAATTTTCTGCCACCAGGAAGATAAGTCTGAGCTTCGGGGAGCGACCCTAACTTCTTACCCCAGTATCGCAACAGGATAAGCCATGCTGCGTACATAAACCTGTGCGGGAATGCTTACCCGCAAATTTCACCGTTCTTTCAGAAATTTTCTTTTACAAAATCCATATTTGATATAGAAAAAGATCATCTTCAAACCCGTCATACGGCTACTTTAACCGGCGACTTTCGTTATAGCAGAATTTCTTCTGCATCAAGACGGAGCGTATTGTTGGCCTACCTCTGTCATTATGGTTGCCACACCATAACCCCTTAGGCTTATTCTCCCACTGGGAGCGTCTATTGCTACGCCCGAAAGTTCCGTGCATTTTGCAGCGACAACTCTTGGCAACACACATTTTTGTTGGTGGTTTCCGCCTCCCTACGGTATATCACTATACCATAGCCGCCCAATCGAATAGATATCCCTATTCAACCAAACGGAAATTACTGTGCGTCTCAGAGCGCTGACACGCTTTATTCACTGAGTTAATAATAAGCATGATTCAGATATTGATTTATCAAGGTTCATTCATTGTGGAGCTGGCGGACGGACTTGAACCCCGACCTGCTGATTACAAATCAGCTGCTCTACCAACTGAGCTACGCCAGCAGATTGAGATTGATTAGCCATCTCCTGTTGACATGTATTACTATACCAGACAGAAACGCATTTGTCAATAGGAATTAGCAAAATTATTTTATTTTTTTGGTGACTGAGATTGGAGTCGAACCAATGTCTCCTGCTTATGAGGCAGGCAAGAATACCACCTTCTCTACTCAGCCATATAGTATCGGGGGATATAGCTCCCCCGATTTTATGGTTTCTCTCTAACAGCGCGGATCAGCTCATCACCAGGCCGAAAGACTACATTCTTAAAGTTATCTACAGTAATCTTCTCCTTTGTACCTGGATGAACAGATGGATGCCCCTTGAAAGTCTTTGGCTCAAAAGTACCAAATCCTCTAATAGACACCTTATCACCGTCTACAAGCCGCTCTGCGATCTCTGCAAAAATATCATCAATCGCATTTTTAATTGCATATTTCTTGTACGACTTTTTCTCCGCAAGCGCGTTAATCAAATCAGTTTTGTTAATGTTCAAGCTGCGATATCGCTCCTTTGAGGACGATATATACTGGTATCAAAATCGATATCGTAATAAGCCTTAATCCCTGTATATGTACAGACGCATACTAACTGTTGTTGCGATCCGTAGATCCTTTTCCCAACGCAATAGTCATCCATACCAAGAAAACTGCCAGCCATTACGGTCTTTACGCCCTGGACATTATCAATCTTGTTGTGATGAAGATGCCCAGACAAAATAGCATAAACTGGTCTCTGCGCCATGGTTTGTAGCGACTGCACCTTACTTGCAGAGCCATCATAATCGCCATGTACGCCGAGATAATCTTTTCCTCGAATATTTACCAGATACATCGTATCGTCAATTTTCTCATAATTATCAAAGGCAATGTTCTTGAAATTCTGCAACCTTGCCTTTAGATACCACTCTACCAAGTCATCAAGCCTCTCATGCGGAGACGCAAGATCTTTCTCTTCCAGCCTTGAGTGATTCCCAGCAACAGAAGAGAAATAGATATTTTTGAAGTGTGGGCTTAATTCAGATAAAAATTCGGAAATCAACTCTGAGACTCCCACAATTTGCTCAATTACATTCTCTCTGTTTGAAACAGCAATAGACTTGTGAATATTACCGCTTATTAGATCGCCATTAGCCCACACATAGCAATTCTCAACGCCGTGTAGGTCTGCAATATCTATAATCTCTTTAAGATAGTCTTGCAGCATCATTCTACACACATCGGAATTGTAATAATTCCAATAGTTATCTACATACGCCCCAAAGTGAAGGTCGTTTAAGCTAACAAGCAAGTCCTGCTCCGTAGGCTGAACTTGATTTGGAGTGTATGTAAGTTGTGGCAAAACCCCGCTTTCAATTGCCCGTTCAAGAATTTCCTGGTTCTCATCATGCCGTGCCATATTCCGCACTACCTTGTTGAGCGCTGTTCTTTGATCGAAAAATCTTTGGCGTTCTTTTTTGGAACTCAAGCATCTTCTGATCCAGCTCTCCAAGATATGACTCTTCACCAGAACCCCTTGCGTACTTCTCCTTAAAATACTTCATAACACGATAGCCGCAATAAGGAGTTACATTCGCTGCTTTTCTCAGACTATCGTAATGAATATTAAGACCAAGTAGATCAACAATATCTGACCACTCCAAATCAGGAGGGTTTTGTTCGATCTTTGTCTCAATTAGTCTTAGTCCATACTCATATGAATCTTCATTCTCCAGCTGGTTATACTTCGGATTCAAACATCGTCCCTCCCATCAGGTGGTAAAGGGACTTTTCTCTCTATGGTAAGAGTAATTCCGACCACACCATCCCACCTTTTCAATAAACTCATAAGGTCATAGCACCTGGTTTCATTATCTGTAAACTCGGTGATAGTAAGATCCTTCATGTCTATTACAGCGTTTTCAAAACGCTCTCTTCGCTCAAAGTCAGCCATGTTTAACCTTGGCGCTCCAAACGCTTTCTGCGAATGGCTCTCTCTTTATCGATCCTTGCCACAATTTCCGCAGCGGCATAATTTGTACTTGCAATCGCCCTCATCATACCTTCGTGCTCTGTCGCATAGTAATGGTGCCGCTTTGAATCCTGAACCATCGTCCGTGTTACCTTGTACTCTGGGTAAAGCTCCCGGAGCAACTTTGCCTCTTCCTTCGTTACTGGAATCATACAGTATATCAATCCTTTTCATAAAAATGTCCCAGGCCGTGAGTAATCCCCACGGCCATGCGGACAGGAGACACCGAATATCTTAATAAAAACGGTTTTCTTCCCTTAAAGGGACATTTCTATTTTAGACACAAAAACATCGTTAATCAACGATATATTCTCTCAATCCCGAATGACAAAATATGCGATTTTGTGTATTCACACAAAGCATATTTTGCCGTTGAATAACGACCTGTTCTCAAAGAAACAACTTCTAAATTAAACATAGGGACATTTACGCTACACTACGCTGTTTTCTTTTCTTTTCTCGTTCATATTCCTGCGATTTTTTTTTCTTCTGACATTCATCACAGCGTTTCTTATTTCTAACCGATCCAGGAACTTCAAACTCTTTTCCGCAGTCAACACATTTTACTTTTCTTGATAATACAGGTTGATATGATGAGCAGCTGGAGCATATCTTTTGCTGCGGAGAGCTTGGAATGAAACGCTCACCACATTTACGGCACTGTATTGATCCAGATGGGACATTTAACTTCAAATTATCCAGTACAACATCTCCAAAACACATCCAGAAAACATTTTTACGTTTACTTTGTTTCATATGAAATAGGTATTTTACAAGCGTATCGCATACATCAATTCTATTCATTCCGAGGCTATCAAACCTACTCAGGATATTATCTCTAACATATGAGAAATTTGCACTGTCATCATAAAAGCTAATTGAATAGCGATATTGCTTTTCAACCTCGTTGTACAAGTCGATAACTTCTTGACTTACATGAACCTTCTTACTCATGTTGCTCAGCAGATATTGATACTTAAAAGCACCAATGTTTTTTGCAGAAAATGACATTCTTTTATTGGGAACAATTTTATCAAGTTGATTTACTACGCTGCCATTCGTCTTTTGAACTTGATGAGATGATTTATTTTTGCATACACAAAGAAATGAGGCGCTTTCATGCCGGTTATCTGAAAGCTTTGCATTGATATGCTCTGGCCTCGTTGGTTTATATAGCGTCTTTGCGTAATCAATGCAGAAATTATTCTCCATACAAAGTATCTTAATTGCGTCAATATCGACATCATCGCTATTCCAGATCTTCGTAATATCATTGCTGATTACTCCAATATTTCCACCAGTCCAGGCCGCTCTTAATCCATGGAAAATCTCTTCCGGCGTTATAATGACCGCGCCAGCCTTTGCCATTTCATAGTACAGTGGGACAATATCTTTCATGTTCCTCTCTGCGATTTCAATGATAAGCGGATCTGCGCACACAAGGCTCTTATCTCCGTCACAATCAAACTGCAAAATCTTTGAAATAAGATCGTGGCAGCTCGTATAAATTGCGTTAGGAGCAAACCACTTTTTGTTTCGGCATTCACCACATTATTTCTCACAGCATGTTCGCGGTATAAATGAGGGGAGCGCAAACAATCGAGCTTCCCATACGCACGATACAAAAAGCTTGACACCTCACCATCCTTTAACAAACCGCATGGGTCTTTGTCTCCCAAAAAGAGCCATTGGCAAAAGGCATATAAATCTGGAATTAGGAACATGTATTTGGCGGATAAGTCAAGCTTGGCAGACTTCCCCTCTTTTACAAGGTTCTTTTTTATTTGCCGTAGCATCTCTTTGGTATATGGATCTGAAAGCAGTTCAGGGTAGATAGAAAGGCATTCCTGGAAAGCGTTCTTATTCTTGTACTGCGATGACGCTCCAAATACTTCGAGCATAGTTTCTCGGTCTGAGGCAACCTTTTGAATTTTCTCTACGGATCGATTTGCAAGTCGCTCAATTTCATCCTCTGAAATATCAGTAAGCGTCTGTAACATCTGATAATTCAGTTTAGCGTCTGGCAAAAAAGATTCCTCTTCATTGCACTTCCCAGCAGTACAACCATACTTTTGGTACATAGCAATGTACTCTTCCCAGCTGGAATAATATTTGTACATCTTGAACTGGCTCTTAGTGAAAATAACTTGGATATCTTCCTTCAGTACATCATGCTCCACACCATATATGTCCTTCACAACTCCATGCTGTACACTCGGATCTCGTTTGTCAGCTTCTCGGATAAATCGGTCAAAAGGAAAACTGCCAATAACCCCTTCACCCAAGGCAGACGAACCATTGTGTTTTTGGCGTTGCACGACGGAAGAACCATCCCGCAGCCATCAGTATGAGTGATTGGGATATCCATTACCTTTCTTTCTGTGGTGTATGTTCTATGGTCAATGAAATCAACCGTACCACGAACCATCGTCTCCATGTCATCAACAACAATTGACTTAGTAATGTCAAACTCTTCCCACGGATCTGTTGCGCTGTTACAGAGCGCAAGATAGGCGAGGTATTTATTGATATTGATTCCGCCACGCTCGTTAATAGAGTCAACCGTTAATCCACACATGAGCGTTTTCTGATTTTCTTTCCATACTCGTTCCTTAATGAATACGGTCTTTTTTTGTTCTGATCTGGCCAGCGGACGCGGTAAAGCAAACATACCTCTCTCCGTTATAGACATACCCATTCAGAATCAGATCTTCTATAACATCGAAATAATAAGTACGAATCACCATAAAGTCATCATACAGATTGCCAGTCTTCATTCCAAGTGTCCGCGTCAACATAGACTCAAATACCGAAATCACATTTTTATCAACGACATACTCGCTACGCAACTCTCTGGGTGCTCTGTGTGTTTGCAGCAGCTTGAGCAATTCACCCTTCAAGAGCTTAATACTACTGTTGTGATTTTTGATTTCCTTATTGATTTGGCGAATCCTATCTTTGTCACCAATATCAATAGGATCGTCTTTTTTACTCTATATAGTTTACGGTACTTAGCCTGTGCTTTTTTTCGAGAGATAGGCTATTATAGTGATACTCCGATAAGATATCCTTTTCTGCTTTCAGCCTATTCTTCGATAGGCAATGGTCGTTAATCGAAGTTTCAAGCTGTTTCTCTTCGTCTGTATAAAAAGCGCTTGTATCAAAGCTATAAATATGAATTTGCTTATCGAGGCTTATACCTATCTCCCCCTGTTCATCAAACCTTAATTAAGTCCCCACTCCAAAATAGCCATCCAGTAGGATCTTCTTTTAGTGCAAAAAGATTGCCGTACTTCCCAACGCCGTTATCCATAACGGCTGTAAACACATCGTCCTGATGGGATTCAACAAATTCCTTGTACAATCCAGATAGCCGATCATAGTCAGGATGGTTCTTGATAGACGATATATTTATCCTGACCTTATCTCCGTCCTTTATCAGTTCGGTTGATTTCTTGACTTTTTGTAAGCCGACAAATACATCAACCATGTGTCCATCTATGCCACGGCTTTCAGCCTTTCTTTTCATCGCTCTTTTCTGCTCTCTGTTCATCACATCACCGCATTCTCACTCTTTACTGCAAGATACTCACTGAGAAGAGAAAGAATTTCCTCAAGGAACTCTCTCCAATACGCCTCGATCTGGATAGATGACTTATGCGACTCATAGTAGGAGACAGCATTCCCGCCCATGACATAAGACATGGCCTGCCAATCACATACCATTTCAAGATATGCACAAATTTTATTGTCCACGCTGTACGAAGAAATAAAGTCCCCGTCCTCATCTACCCAATATTGCCAGTGGTGGTCGTTTCGTCTGTAATGGGTTCTCCAAGCTCTATCAAATGCGGCTGGATCAATATCCTCACCATCAACAGGATAAAAATGCTGTCGATACGGGACAAATTCTTCCTCTGAAAATTTACTGTCATCATGGTTCTTGATGCGCCAGCTCATCTCGTCGAGAATAGCCGGCCTCTGGAGCAGCGAAATCCCGATTGTAGCATTTCGGATCTCATCCCATGCCTTTTGGATGTTCTTTTTGTGCTCAGAGATATAATCCATATATTCGCTTGTCTTTTTGTAAAAGGTCTGTCTTACTCACCATTGATCTAATCACTTCCTAAACATTTCTCTTATCTTACGGACACAGCAAAATAGCTTTACTGAGGCCAAATTGATTTCATCAATTGTCGTTGTATGCCCAAACGAGATGCGAACCGTGGATCTTGCCTTATCATCCGTAAACCCACATGCAGTAAGTACATGGCTTGGAGATTTTGAACCAGACGAACACGCCGACGCAGCCGATATACAAAGACCATCTGCATCGCACATCCGCAGAAGAAGTTCCGATTCAACGCCAGGAAAATATAGGCTTAAAATATTCCCAACCCTATTTTGATTTTCAAAATTCACTTGGAAATCGCATCCGTAGGTGCGCAAATGCTTGATAAACATTTTCGACATCAACTCGTACTGCGTTATCTCTTCTCTCATACAGCCCATCAATATGTGTGCGGCAGCTCCAAGCCCAACTATCCCCGCAACATTCTCTGTCCCAGGCCGAAACCCAAACTCCTGTCCTCCGCCATATGAAATAGGAGAAATAATATCTTTTACCCTCTTCGATATGTACAAAGCCCCTATCCCATCTGAGCGCCAAATTTGTGGCCGCTTAACGATATCAGATCAATACCGACATCTGAGACATTGATTTCCATATGACCAATTGCCTGAACTGCGTCCGTATGGAAAATAGCACCATACTTTCTGCAAAGATCTGCAATCTCATTGATTGGCTGCTTAACGCCAGTTTCATTATTAACTGCCATAATACTGACCAGGCCAACATCAAACCTATTAAGGCGATCCTCAATCCAGCCAAGATCCACAACTCCATTTGAGCAAACCGGTGCTTTTTGAATGGGCAAATCTATATGCGGAATCTGATTCAAAATTGCGTGGTGCTCCATTTCACTGGTAAGGATCACTCTTTTTCCCAGACTGGATAAGGAACGGAGACATCCCAGACAGAGCCATGTTATCGGACTCCGTTCCTCCAGAAGTAAATATAATGTCATTTGCGTGTTCTGCTCCGATCAATTCAGAGATATTAGCTCTCGCCTGATTGATTGCAGCTCTGGCTTGCTTACCAGCACTATGTAATGAGCTTGCATTCCCGTATTACAGCTAAGCCACGGCAACATACATTCCATTGCTTCTTTTCTCACTGGTGTTGTTGCTGCATGATCAAAATAAATCATATATCCTACCTGCCCGCAAATTATGATTGCTGTTCCACTACAATAGATTGATATTCTTCTAAATTTTCATTCAAAATGCCAGCATAGTATTCCTCGTCTAAACTGTCATCCAACGGCGTAAACTCATCGCAAATTTCTGCGCCACAACAATTCTCGTACCAATAGCAGCTGACGCACATTTTTTTTATTATTGCTCATCTTTTCTGCTCCTTTCCAGACCTACATGCGCATCATCTCCTATCATACTCAATCGTTTTTGCCTACCTCTTTCAAGACGCGCTTTAGAAGCTTCTATTTGTTCATCTGTCAATACTACTTTCTTTTTGGGTTTAATCTTCATCCATGAAGCTGGGATATGCACTATCAAACTTCCGTCATCGTTTACATGCCTGATATCTTCCTCGTCGGGGTGCGACTCTTTAAGCTTATACACATAGTTGATCCATTTCCTCTCGCTTGTAAAAAGTGTCGCATAGTCCTCGCCAGAAACATGGTCAATGGATGTTTCTCTGATATCATTGATCTTCAGACTCGATCTCCTGGGATAAAAAAGATAGTACCTTATCCAAACATTGTTCTCTCGCGGTTTTATGAAACCCACTCACAGCTGTACATTCCTTACCTCTACATACAATATCGCATGGAGATAATATTGCACGATCACAAACAAACTGAGCCATATTTTCCATGGACGAAGAAAGATATTCAAATAGCGTCATGTGGCCACCTCACTATTTGATACTCGCTCAAAATCGATAACCCATACCATTGGGTTTCTGTTCCACGAGTATTTCTCTTTTTTACGGGGACTTAATGACTCATTCCACATTGCAGCAAACTCATTTTGCGGATCTAAAGTGCCTGGGAACCAAACGCCCTCTTTTTCCATATCTTCAGATGAAATATCCTGCAATTTTTCTTTTTCTTACACTCACTACCCGCAAAAACAGCCTAACTGCGTCATCCGGCATTCTGGTTGACTGAACCCATAGAGCATTAGAATAGTTGTTGTCGTAATCGGCTTTATAAATATACTTCCGTCTTTTACAGCCCATGTCTCTTTTACGGCAATAACATCTCCAGTCTCATATTGATCTGCCGGATTTTCATCTTGACTATTTGCTTGCTTCACAAGAACTCGAATTTGAGCTTTATCTCCGCTTAAAATCATGCGAACAATGTCGCAGTTCAACTTCAAATACTTTAGGTCGATATCAAAACACCCCCTACCATCTATTCCTTTTAACAAATGTAAGCTCGTGTCAAACATGTGTCCACACAGCTCCGCTTACAATCTTTGAAATCAAATTTGGAGAAACACCAAACATTTCCGCAATCTCTTTTCGATTGCATTTCTGTCCTTTGGCCTTTGGGATATATGCCTCACGAATATACCGTACATCGTCTTCTGTCAGCTTCGCCATCCCATTGCTGCTCCCTGAATAAGCTCCAAGATGTGAAAGATACCCGATCCGATATGGCATGTCGTAATCAATCAGTTCCATATCTACAGCATGAAAGTAGTTCTCTTTTCTGGTACACCATTCGAGATTCCACACATCATTATGCTGTTTGCAGCCATCCATATGGTTTACGATCTCATACCCACATTCATTTGGTAGAAAAGTTTCTGCCACACACCGATGTACATGTACATTAAGCCGCTTACCATTGATAGACACACAAGCTTGTAGATATCCGCCATCACCGTAGCCAAATGAGTAAATATGCTTTGTCTTTGCGTTCCGCAACCTACCAAATGTAGACACCTCAAAACGCCAGCTATAATCTACCCCCTGGTATATAGCACCAAACCATTCTTCAATAGCGCCATAAGGAATCATTCAAGCCTCCCAATATATCCGCACTGAAAAATCCTGATTTGCTCTTTCCGCTTCAAGTCCTCATCCATAGGGATTCTTCTATTGCATTCTGAACCAGCCTTACAGCCCCTAAGCCGTCCAGTCAAAAGACTGTAGTTACAAGCCTGGCAGATTCCAATCCACCTCCAGTAGTGACAGCCGTTGCACGGATGATTTTTATCCGGCTTTTCAATGTTGAGCATTTCTCTTACCTCCAAATTTGATTAACTAATTCCTTTTGATAATTTTGTCAGCGACGTATTCATAATGCCGTCGCCAAATAGCATCTAACAGCTGCATCCGCCTCTCATCGGTGTCCGCTTGCCGCAACTCCAATATAAACGAGCTGAGCGCTTCGTCCGTTTTATCTACGATTTTATACGCCTTACTAATTTCTATCGCTAAGGCATCACCAAACTCCACACGAAGCGCATGAGGCATGAACGCCTCTTGCGTGGCCTGTTTAATCTGGTTGCCCATTTATTACATCACCATCCTTTGGTGTGAACCCGTTACAACTTAGCAACCATGCTGGATCAAAATTCACAGGCCACATGAACCATCCGTTTTCAAATCCGTATCGATCAGCTTTAATCCCAAGCTTAATCATCTGAACCAGATTTCCTTGATCAAACATAGCAAATAGGTTTGTATCGTTTCCGGGGTATCGGCAACAGCTATGTGCATCGCCTGGTACATTTCCACGATATTTGCATTTATAGCAATTCGGCCTATTCAATCAACCCCCTCCACGCCGCAGAGCGTCCAAGGCCATGCCATATGCTTTCTGAAAATCACTGCCGTCTCCGTTTTTTTCTCAACCCATTCAATGGGCATCAAAAATGCTACCTGCATCAAGTGAGACAACAATAATCTTTCTGCCTGTTCATTGGTCATGCCGTCACGACTGTACAGATCGAGCCGTCTGCCGCATACTGGACAAAACTTGAACTGCTCTTCTTGCGGATATCGCCCAAACCCTCCAGCAAAACAGATAGAGGCACCGTACTTATCAACTTTTGCAGTGGCAGTTCCAAAGTCAAATTTCTTGCAAAACTCACACATATAGATTAACTAATTCCTTTCTTATATACTAACCTCATTTAGCCAATTTGTCAAGAGGTTTCGCATTCTTTTTGCTTGGGATATAGACATTTATTTCGTGTCCGTCACGAATTGCGGATCGCCAAATCCACTGAATCATTTCGCTGAGCGCATACTTATCTTCGTCAACAACGCACCCATGTTCCTCAAAGTATCGCTTTAAGAACGGATTGAAGAAGATATTCACGCAATAGGCCAAGTTTTTCTTTCCACGATATTCATTTGTAGCCCGACAACTGCACGAAACAAAACAATTCTTAAACCCATTCGGAGTAAGCCTATCCTTCTGCGCCTTAAAGGAAGTCCACATGCTGTTCCCACTCTTTCCAGAGTAATAATGCCGCAAGACATTGTATAGCCCATCACGCATTTTGGCGCACGAAACAGGATTTCTAAAATGTCTCTCAGACCATGAAGAAGATAGGGCGAACTTATCATCCCCAACGCTGTTCAGCTTCTTGTTATCGAAAATATGCACCTTTTCCTTTAGGCCGGCAATCTTAGTAAACTGGTTGTTCGTCTCTGAAAAGTAGAAACTGCCCCCGCGCTGCTCCACACCAATGTACCGATAAGTGAATCCATTGATGTCGAAATAATACTTCTGAAGCTGCGCCTCAAACAAGTATGTCAGGACGATCACTTCATCAAAAGCCTGAAATACCTCCGGCGGGAACATCCAAAACAGAAAAGTGTCGTTGTAGTACAGCAAAGTGCCGGCCTTAGCTCTCAGCATGAGATCTTGAAAGGTTGTTCCGACATAGTTATCATTGAGCCACTTAACCCGGCAGGTTTCCTTGTCGATTTCAATGTATCCATTCGCAAGGAGATCCATCACATCGCCTTTCGAGACGTTGATCTCCTTAACGATTTCAAACACCTCGTCCATGATAAGCGTATAATGCCCTTCTCTAATCAGCCGAATGGTTTCATCCGTATAGCTGGCAAAAGAGCATGTGTGCTGGAGATGTTGAATCCTCTCTCCAATAGGAAGTGGAGGTTGAGCAACTTACTCCTTGGCTTATCCTTTGGCGATTTGAAATTTTTAATGGGGCAGTTATCAATGATTCTGTCGCAATCTTTGAGATACGGCGTAATGAAGATGAATTTCCCAGGAGAGTCATTCATGTAGTTGATAGCAGCGCTGGTCTTCCCCGCCCCCATGATTGCGTCGCAGATTTTGATGTCCAATGGTATCTCGCTCCTTTGATTTTAGACCTTACAAGCAGGTGATTATGTAAACTCTGCTGAAAACCATTCAGCAAAACGCCATGAAAAACATGAGAAAAGGCCGTTGGTGAAGGGATTTTGAAAAAGTGGCTCCCTTTTAGATGGGTGGGGGATACATGTATTCTTTCCTCTGTCTCAAAATAACCTTGTCTCACCCTAATGTCTTGAGAAAACCATGGTCTTCAAATCCTTTGTCTGAAACAACATGAATACACATGTTCCGATACAAAGCCTTGTCTTCCTCATCCGTAATACCAAGATATCTGAGGGTGACTTCCGGCGAACTATGCCCAAACGCCCGCTGGAGCATAGAGATATCCAAGTTCGCCTTATCGGAGTTGTACTTATACTGGTGCCATCCCCAGGTCTTACGGCAGGTGTGGGTTCCAACATTCTGTTTTACTCCACAAGCACACGCTGCCTCCTTCAGAACCTTACGGAAAGTGCCTACCTGGATAGATCCACCTTCTCTGCTGGGAAAGAGGTATCCATCACAATGTAAATAGTTCCCCCTTTCTGGGAAACACCACTCCAGAGCATCCTTACAAGCTTCGTTAAGGAATACGGTTCTAAATTTCTTTGTCTTACTCTGAAGAATCTCAATCCCATCTGAGGTATCTTCCAGATCGTCGTTCATCCTTACAGATCCATCAGGCCAGAAAACCTGGTTCATCTTTAAGGACAGAAGCTCATTGGCTCTGAGTCCGAGGTTGATACCAAGCGCAAAAGCCAGAACATACTTCCGATCCTTATGCTCCAGAAGCCAATTCGCCATAGCAATGATCTCTTCCTGTTTCTTGATCGGGTATACGGTTTGTCTCTCGTTCTTCTTGTAGTTATGAGGTTTCTGCTGCTTAAAGAATTGCTCCAAACCAGGATGTAAGGCAACCGTAACAATCGTATTCTCGGCAAGCTGATCCATAGTACAACCTCCATTTAAGATAGATTAACTAATTTCTTTGTAAGAGAAATTACCGTTGGCCTACGGCTTAAAGGCAAGGTATCTCCACTGTCTTTATTATAGCAGAACGGGGTGTCTTTGTCAATGAAATCTGGTAAAAAAGTTGATTATTTTACTCCTTATAAGGATAGGATAAAGATTCCGTGCGATAATCAACGGCGATTTCCTTGCCAAATCCACCCGTTAAAATAAAAGCTTGGAAATCTGAGATCCAAAAAGAAAAGTACGATGGTCAACATGTAAAAACCGAGTGCGGAGTCGAAAAATCATAAAACCAAAGATTAACACGATGACCAAGGGTGTGATGTAAGGATTTTGGGTGGGTGAAAAGTTTAGAGGTGTGGAGAAAGGGGTACAAGGCGGAATTTTCGCCGGGGCTGGGTCGTTCAAAATGTAAAGTATCCCCCTTGCCTTGCCTCCCCTGGGATAGCGTGGGCGGCGTTGGTCAAGGGCAGTTCTGCATACTCCACAAAAGCGGAATTGATTCCCCTGTCCTCTGGCGCTCTCCTGGGCTGTCCTCTGGCCGTGTATGCTGGGACTGCTGGCAGTATGGCCGGAGCGCCTGGGCGCTGGCTCTGTCGGGGGTGCAGGCTGGGCGGCGCTCTTTTTACTGTCATTTTCTGGCCGTTCCTCTTTCCCTTCCTCTCTCCCGTCTCTCTTTCCTCTCCCTTCCACCTCCTGGGCGGCGCTGGCTCTGCTGTCTGGCTGGCTGGGGGATTGCATCGGCTGGGGGCGGCTGGGTCTCCCTCTGTCCTCATGCTGGCCTTGGTTGCTGGGCTGGCTCTCCTGGGTGCAGGTGCTGGCTGCTGTCCTCTCCTTGTCTTGCGTCCTCTCCCTCTCCTGGGTGCTGGCTCTGGGGTCTGGCGCTGCTGTCTCCCTCTGTCCTCTCTCCTGGGTGCTGGCGTTCCTCTGCTGTCCTCTGGTGCTGGCCTGCTATGCGCTGGGGCTGGGTGCTGGCCTTGGGTGGGGTAGGTGCTGGGCTGTCCAGGCCGTGGCGGTGGTGGCTGGCTGGGGCTGGTGTGCGCTGATCTGGCGGGCTACTGATTCGTCATATTGCACAAATGCAGCCTTGCAGATTTGGTTATTATTCAAGCGAAAAGCGATAAATTTTGAGCGGTTTTTTCTTGACATCGCCCATAAAGTGCGGTATAATAATACCAGAGTTAAGGAGATAGTTAATCCACTTCAGCTCACCGCCTCCCCTCTGCTGGGAGGCGGATGGACGGAAGAAAGGAACCAGTTAATCAATCTGAAAGGAGATCGGCAAAATGAAACTGAAAGACCTCATCCCCCTGAAAAGCAAAATTACGGTGTATGTCCCCGCGACGGTGGACATCAACAAGGAGATCGACAATACAGCACAGGTTGAGCGCGTGGCGCGTCTGCTGTCTGAGTGCTTCGGCGGTGCTACTTCCTCCCCGCTCGTGGGTATTGGGTGGCTCAGGACGGCGCTCTGGTGGCTGAGAAAACGACGATGGTTTTCGCGTACTGTGATACGGCGGCGGCTGAAAAGTACATCGACGATGTTGTTACTCTCTGCAATGAGCTAAAGCACGAGATGGGGCAAGAGGCCGTGGCGCTTGAGTACAACGGCAGCATGTACTTCATCTAAGGAATTAGTTAATCAATCACGGCGGGCGGGGCGCTGTCCCCCGCTCCGCCTGGGGCTTAAAGAAAGGGGCTTGTATATGAGAGCGACGCGGAAACAGATTGCAGAGGCGAACCGGATAGCCGCCCGCTTTGGTGGATGGCGTGAACCGGAAGAAATCCGCGCAATGTATGACGCGCTGGAGGCCGTAGGGATTACAACGGGAGCTATCACGAACCGGCGGGACTTCCCGAACCTGGGATGCTGGCAAGGTTCTTGTGAATGGTATATAAACGGCGAGGAAGTCGAGAACAGCCGCTTTATTTACAGTGTGTATGAGGGAAACCCGAACATCACCAAAAACGATTATAACATTTATTTCAGCTGATGCCCACCTGATGAGAGCTTGACGGGAACAAGCCTAAACCGCCTGCGGGCGGTCGTGGGAACCCAAAAGAAAGGACAAACAGCGGCGCAAACCGCCTGATGATTTGAAAGGAGCTTTTACCATGAAATACAACCTTCACGATGTTATGAGCAAGGCTTGGGAGATTTACCACGCCAACAAGCAGCCGAACGGCCTGCGCCCTGTGTTCTCCATCTGCCTTGAAATGGCTTGGGAGCATGTCAAGAACTCCAACATTCTGAACCAGTGGCAGGCGATGCGAGAAAACGAGACTGTGGCTTGGATGCTGTCCTATCATGGGCTGGATGGCCTTGTCAATGAGGCATGGCTGAAGCTGGCGGATCGGCTGGATGCGGACTATCTGGACGCGCTGAACGCAAAGAGGGCGGCGGCTGGAAAGATGAATATTTCCTTGACCTCCCTTGTTTACCGCTCTGCAAAAGACGCTATCCGCAAGGTGTACAACCGGGAACAAGCCGAAACCGCCTGCGGGCGGTCGTGGGAACCCAAAAGAAAGGACAAACAGCGGCGCAAACCGCCTGATGATTTGAAAGGAGCTTTTACCATGAAATACAACCTTCACGATGTTATGAGCAAGGCTTGGGAGATTTACCACGCCAACAAGCAGCCGGACGGCCTGCGCCCCGTGTTCTCCATCTGCCTTGAAATGGCGTGGGAACATGTCAAGAACGCTAATGTGCTGAACCAGTGGCAGGCGATGAGCGAGAAAGAGCAGATCAACATGCTGACGGCTTGCGTCAAGCGGGCGGCAAAGAACGAGATCGGATATAGCACGGAAGATCACTACTTGCAGTATAACGAGACTGTGGCTTGGATGCTGTCCTATCATGGGCTGGATGGCCTTGTCAATGAGGCATGGCTGAAGCTGGCGGATCGGCTGGATGCGGACTATCTGGACGCGCTGAACGCAAAGAGGGCGGCGGCTGGAAAGATGAATATTTCCTTGACCTCCCTTGTTTACCGCTCTGCAAAAGACGCTATCCGCAAGGTGTACAACGATGATATCAAGCGGGGGCGTGGCCGTGTGGATACCATCACGGACAAGAACGGCGAACAGGTGGACGCGCTGGAAACCGTAGCGACGAACCGCAAGGACGAGACAGAACCCGCCGTCGTTTCCCGTGTGGAGCTGGAAGAGTTTGTGAACGGACGGGACGAAAAAAGACCGCATGATTATTGAGGGAATCCGTGACGGATACCTGAGCAAAGAGATTGCGGCGATGATTGGAATCTCTGAGCCGGCTGTCTGCAAGCGGCTGAAGAAAATCCGCGCTGACCTGGTGGCCTCTGGACTGGTGGCCGCATAAGGAATAAGTTAATCAATCCGAACCCCTGGCGCTGGTGGATGCGCTGGCGCTGGGGTGGATGGATTGAAAAAGTGAAATCTCTGGTTAATTTCAAGAACAGAACAGCGGGAACCATGATGGAGGGACTTTTCCATGTTGTATTTCAAGATCGGCTTTGAAAACGGCGATAGCTTTGAAACCGGCTTCAATGGAACGCTGGACGAGGCGCGGCGCTACTACCTGGGGCATGTGTTCAACCTTGGCGCAGTGGATGACGATATGCAGCGCTGTAACAGCGTGGAACAGCTGCCAACCTTGGAAATGGCGCTGGCGGCGTGGATTGCGTCCGGTGGCCTGGTGGTGCTGACGGATGGCACGGTATCCCGCCGCGTGTCCTCTGTCCTTGTGGATGATGCAGACTTGCGGCTGGTGGTGGATGGCTGGCAAAAGGCGGTTTACCTGCCTATGGTGGATGCCTACCACCTGGACGGATGGCACATTGACCACCACGACAAAACCCTTTTTATTGCGCCTGATGGTGTGAATATCTGACGATAAACAGAACAGACGGAGGTAACAGAAAATGGATGGTGTGCGGACGATGCGGCAGAAAACAAGAGAACAGCGGCGGAAGCTGATGCGGAAACAAAAGCTTTATGGGCTGGTTTTCGTCCTGCTGTCTATCTTTGTTGTGATTATCTGTATGACTGGAAAAACGGCGGAAGATCGAGATGCTACGGCTATCGTGCTTCTTCTCCCCTTTGGGCTGTATTTACTCTTTACGAAAAAGATTTGCATCTACGGTTAATTCCCGTTGATGAACAGCGGAAGGTGTAATAGAAGGAGTTGATACCATGACAACCAAAACCGATTTTCACTCCATCATGGAGTTAAAGGAAAACTTCAAACCGAAAGAGCGCGGCTGGATTGACCAGAAAGAGGCGGCGCAAGTTAAGAATGTGCTTGAGCTGGATGCCCGGACGGATATCGAGTTACAAAATATCCGTGACATGGCCGTAATGCTCTATGGAAGATGGTCGAGCAGTAGCCGTGAAAATGGTGATTATGAAGAGATGGATGCCTACATGGACGCAATGAGCGCAATTTGCGCCGTTGTAGATGACATAAAGATGCGGCGCGGCCTGGGGGTATGATAAATGGAAAAGCTGACAAAAACAGAAATCAAGTGGACGGTGGATGCCTTACAGCTGACCATTGGCTACTATGAACAGGTTATGCAGCGCAGCACAAACCAGATGGAGCGCGGCATGGCGAAACTACAGGCGGAGAACCTGGGAAGCGTAAAAAGCAAGCTGGAGCGTGTTCTTTCCAGCGGATGCAAGCGGATTGCGGTTGATTAAGGAGGATTTTACAATGGCAAAATTGACGCGGGCGCAGTATGAGAAATGGAACGGACAGCTGGGCGGCGGCTTCAAATTCGATATGATGCACTATGTTACCTGGGGAGACAAGCAGGCCATTCGAGATATCAAGCTGGAAGATGGGCGGATTCTCCGCGCTACAGTTGGATACCGCAATGTGGTTGAGAACTTCCGCACAGTGGCACAGCAGCCTACCATCCATGTGCAGGTGTATGAGCCGATTGAGGGGACGGATATGATGCGCGGGCATGGCATGGGCTACACTGTGGATGAGGGGATGCAGCAGGCCAAGAAAAACTATGGTGTGCTGTGCAAGATCACCTTTGCGCTGGATGACGGAAAGTTGATCGCCCTGATGGAGCAGGGGCGGGAAAAGCTAAACAGCCCTTACATCATGTAACAGCGGGGCGGGGATAAATTCCCCGCCTTTTTTATTTTTGCGGTTAATTTCTGTCGTTTTGGACTGTATGGTGTAACAGAAACCAAAATTATTATGATAGGAGCGGTTGAAATGATTGGAATGAATGAAGCTTTGATGCTGGCAAAACGGGAAGATATTCTGGATGAGATTGCGTTGGCGCTGGAAGCGTTCACGGACGATATTCTCCCTGCGGTTGGAGAATCCACCTTTACCATTGAGCCGTCCATCCCGGATGAAACTTCTAATAAGCTGGTGCTTACCTGGGAGTGGAAGAGGCTGCAAAAGAGGATCTCCAAAGAGTTTGCCCTGAATGTGGTGAGCACAAAAGAGGACTTCATCAACGAGGTAAAGGCGTATCTGTTTGACCTCATTATTTCTATCGTAAATCTTTAATGGAAAGGTAAATTATTTGGATTCTGGACTGGTAGATATAATAGGAGGGATAAATCATGGAGCAAATCACAAGGTCTCAATTCCTTGCTATTCCAAAGGCGTATCGAGGTGTTTATTCGGATGTGCAAGGTGTTCATCCTGAATGGAAAGGCCGGCGCACCGCTTTTCTTCCAGGCCACGGAACTACGCTTTTCATCGAGGGCGTGTCTTTTGAAATTGTGGATGAGGAAAAGCATTATGCCGTCTGTATCTATGATCTGGACGGCGGAAGCGGCGAGATGAAATGTACCGCAAAAAGAATAAGACGGAGGCGCGGAGCAAAGGCCGGGAATATATCAAGTCTTGGAAGCTGCGCGGCGCAAAAATTGAATACATTAGAGAGCTGGATGAGCAGGAGGTGGCGCAATATGAAGCTAAAGGATGAGCTTGCAAATGTCCAGGCGGTTTTCTCTGAGAATCTGGATAGGATTAAAGAGTATGCCCCGCAGCTGAAAGCAAGTGGACGCTATAAGGTATTTGAAAATCGGCTTGCCTGGGACTGTCTCAAGGCATTTGTCGGCGTGGATACCCTGTGTTCCTGGTATGATAAATACGGATGCACGGATACCCATATTGAATCTGTAGGCCGCGCTGCCCTCCGTAACCTTGGAATGATTTGAGATTGATTTATCGTCGTGGAGGTGATAGAATAGTGACATCACCTACCACGACTGGAGGGCTGGAAAGTGAAAAGATATTGTCTTTTGTTGTCTGCTATGCTATTGTGTTTTATGTGCGCCTGTTCTGTAACAGAACAGAATGAACGGACAACGATGTATGATATTATGGAGTCTGGGACTGAGGAAGAAATAGCAGCGGCGGCAAAAGACGCACAAGAAAAGCACGATGAATTATTTCAGCTGGCAATGGATGAATCGTCTGCCTGGTATGCCTATGTGGACGATAACAGCACGGAAAATGCGTTAAAAGCGGCACAGGACGCAATGGTGGACTTTTTTGTGTCGGAAGGATTCTCTGCGGATGATTTTTCTGGAAGTGTGGAAGAATTGCACGATGTTTTATCCTCCACGCGGGAAAGTCTTTCGGATGAATACATCGCTATCAATACACACTATTCCGACATACTGAAAGATGAAGCTGTGGATAGTTTTGTGGATTCGATAGAGGGTTCTGGCAAATAATATAGAGAACACATGCGACGCGGATTTTTTCCGCGTCGTTTTTTTTTATTTTTCTGGTTAATTTTTGGCCGTATCATTTGTTAGGTATAATAGGAAGAAAAATTTGAGACATCCACTTGAAAGGGGATTTGGTTATGTCTAAAAAGAGAGTTTGGTCTGATGGATTTATACTTGACCAGCAACAATTATCTGGATGCGGAACAGGTGGACGATCGGCATTATCTGATTCATCTGTCCAACGGGAAAGAGATCGAGGTGGAGAACCGGCCTGTGTATGATGGAAAGCCGTGGGCTTGGCGTGTTGGCACACAGATTTTTGACAACGAAGCGTATGCGGTTGGCTATCTCAAGCAGCTGATTGCTGAAAAGCTTACTGGAAAGCGCATTATTCTACATTCTAAGCAGGACATTCCAGAGATTTGCGGCGTGGATGGAGCGGCGTGTCGTTGCCCTGGCAGATGCAATTCTATGATTTGCACTGCATGTCCAGTGGCAGAAAAGTTTTTCGCAGATCGTGACGGTGTGGAACTGGTGTATGCGATTTAAGGAGGATGCAATATGAAAGCGTTCAATATAATTTGGGATGTTGATGATGAGCGGGATTTGCAATTCTTACCTACAGAAATTGATATCCCTGATGGAATGGAAGATGACGATGAAATTTCAGACTATATCAGTGAGGTAACTGGATTTTGTCACAAAGGATATTCACTTGATACAGATTAAGCGGGGAGAAATCCCCGCTTTTTTTTATTTTATTGGTTAAGATTTTACTGTTTGGACTGGTAGGTATAATAGGAGGCGATAACAATGACGAAAGCGTTTCGAGATAAAATCATTGCAAAGGCAGAGGAACTTGGATGGAATTGCACAGCGTCCGATGAAAACGAATGGGAGTTTTATCAGATGAGTCCGGCTGGAGAGGACTTTGGCGTTTGTCTGTATGATGAGGACGATATAGTATCCGCTGTACGCAAATATGCGGATGACTTTGACGGAGATGAGCATGTGGAAGAGCTTATCGAGGCAAAGCGCAATGGATTTAGGGGTGTGCCAAGTGTTAGCATTTTGGTACATGATGCTGAGGCCATTCAAGAAATGCTGGACGAGCTGGCCTATGCGCTGGAGCAGCTGGAAGATGACGAAAGCGAGGATGAGGACGATGCGGTTTAGTGCTACGGAGTGGAAAGAATTTCTTGAAATCGGTACAAGAGAATCCTCTTTTGATTGGGACATTCCATGTGGCTATATCACTTTTGGTACATGTGGAATGAGTATCGCAAAAATCATCAAGAAAAAGTGGATGCGGAAATTCGTCAATGATTGGCGCAATAAAACCTACAAGCAGGTAAATGATGAGATCCGTCAGCAAGAATGGGAGGCTATGTGATGGATAGAAACGCTACATTGCGCTGGATTCTGGAGCGCGATGAGGTTTTTTAGATATCAGCTTTTATCCAGGATGAAAATGGACTGTGAATTTTTTCTTGGTTTTGGAAACCGTATGGAAAAATACCTTTGGGCGGGCAGTGTGGCCTTTCAGATCGAGTGTATGAAGTCAATATGGGATAGCTTCCTGCGGATGGAAAGCCGGAGTGGTTGACCGTGGAGCAGATTGAAAACTACGAAAGGAGAATGGCGGAATGAAAGTGTTCTTTACCTCCCCGACAAAACAAGATCAGAAAGAGCTTGAAGATGCTGGCCTGAAAGCCTCACTTCTGGATGACCGTGTAAAAAATTGTTGCGGTGGATGGCGATTCCCATGTTGGGACTCTTTTCATGGGACAAAAAAGACTATGACCGGCTGGGAGAGGATTATATTCGGCAAAATGTGTCGATGCAGTTTTCAAAATTCACAAACAGCTGGTTTGTTCGCGTGTCTGAGAACAATTTTTACAATGACCAGGCCAGAAATCCAGATAAAATTATCCCTGTTAGTTTTGTAGAGATTGAGAACGGCACCGGGAGACAAGTCTACCGTGGCGAGGATGGGCGCTACTACCTCCGTGATGTATCAAACAGAGAGCCGTTTGCTAAGTGGTACATCTGTGGAAAGCGCCGTGTTTTCGAGGACGGAATGAACCGAGGGCAAATCTCATCTTCCAGTGTGGTGAGCAGCAGGAGAAAGTTATATATGATGATTGGAACGGCGTTGCGGCGTATTCCGATACATTCAATCCAAACTTCTATAAGGAGGCGTAAATCATGTATCTGTCAAAGGTTAAGCTGGAAGAAATCAAAAGTAAATATCCGACGTTGGTTCTCATGGATGACGATATTGCTGATGCCTTTAATATGGTCAGTGATATTTTAACTGCGGAGGCAGATGCAATTAAGGAGAAGGAGCCGTATGCAACTGCCTCCATCAGTCGATTGGAAGCCGCCGCCTATGAGGTGTTTTCTGTCTGTGGAGATATCGAAAACGAAAATTTTAATGAGGGGGAGTAAATTATAGCCTTACTTTGGCGGTAGGTGTAATAGGAGGTGCTTTTTCATGGTAGCCTACAAAGATAGCTCAGTAGACATTGAAACAAAATATACCGTCGAAGTAGTGAAAGACAAGAAGGATTGGGATTACATATGCAATGGCGTATTCAATCACGGAGAGCCGTGGGAGCGATATAAGAAGCATGTGTTCTCAAGCCTGGATAAAGCAATGAGCTTATATCTTGCCCTATCCTTTAGCGATAAAGTTTATGACATTAAGCTATTTGAGCAGATCATTTTGAATGGCGAGATTGTCAGAGAAAGCTATCTTGAGTTGGATTCTTCCCTACTGTATTCAATCAGAGGGCAAATCAATAAAGATATGTGCGACCAGCTTTATCGGTTGAAAGATCGGGCGGCAGAGCAGGAGGCGATGTTACATAAGCACGATGAATTTTTAAGGAAATATCCGCATGTCAACGACGGATTCAAAAGGTTTTTAGAAATCAGTTAATCTATCTGCATGGCAGAAAATATAAGGAGGAAACAATATGAATAGCAACATGAAGAAGTCTGGCCTGGGCAAGTATGCCGGTGTGCATGGTGTGGTGTTTAAGAACTCCGTTCAGCCCGCCGCCGTGTCCAAGGGTGTCATCGGGAAGGGCGGCGGTAAGACCTGCAATGCCCCTATGGATTCCGATGCGGAGTTTGAGAAGCGTCTGAAACGCTATGAGCGACAGAGGCAGGCCGCTGCGGAAGCTGCTGTTTAGGCAAATCTTCAGCAGGCTGAGAGCACGGAGGCTATCCCTGCCTAAAATACCCGGTTTTGGAGGGTTCCGGTCAAAAACCCTACCCCATTTTTTGCCGCTTATTTTTTAGTAAGCGGTTTATTTTTGCGCAATTCGGATGGTAGATATAATAGGAGGTGCTTTTTGAAATGGAAGCGATTAGAATTTGTGCGGTTTGCGGACGTGTCATTAGCGAAGATGATGGTTGGAATATCGTCAATGAAGGAACTGATAAAGAATATATCGAGTGTGATTCCTGCCACGATGCAGAATGGGAAAGCAACAAGATCAGCGTTTGTGCAGGATGTGGCGGATGGTTTACTGTGGATATGCTTCACTCTGAAGAGCCTGTTCCCGGACACACATTCTGTCCCTGCCCCTCCTGCGGAAAGGATTTTGTGGAAGGGATGACGAGAGATGAGTTTTTAGAGGAAGTAGAGGACACCTATATTCCTAAGTATTCCGTTGTTGTAATTTATGGGAATGGGACTACACGCGGATTTGTGGTCAATGCAGACGGCAGAAAGCAGGCTATGGAAAAGCTGTGTCAAAAGGTGGATTTGTCCTTTATTACCTCTATTCACATTGCAGAAGTTTTGCTGGATGAGGATGTGATCGAATGAAAACTTTGCGTGAAAAAATCGAAGAAAGCAAGGCGTGGTATCTCCAAAAATATGGAGCGCTTGACTGGCGGTGGACGGATGAAGGTCTCCCCTACTCTATCACGGACTATCATAGCAGCATTGGCTCTACCCTGGATTTTTCAGATGACGATTGGAAAGTCTGTGAGGAAAATGGCTGGAGCAGAGACGAGATTTTGATTCTGTGTGACGAAAAATAAATTTTAGAAGTTGGTTTATTTTTGCCGTGTTCGAGCGGTAGATATAATAGGAAGAAAAATTTCACCTACAACCTACAACCAAAACTTAGGAGGAAAAAGAAAATGGCAGCAAATGTTGAGACTATGTTTTATGTTCGTGAGAAGCCCTGGCACGGCCTTGGTACTTGCGTTGAGGAAGCGCCCACCAGTGCCGACGCATTGCGGCTGGCCGGCCTGGATTGGGAGGTCAAGCAGCGCAATATTCAGGTGTGCGGCGGAGCTAAGATTGAAAACTTCAAGGCAAATGTCCGCAGCTCGGACGGTGCTGTCCTTGGTGTTGTGTCTGACCGCTATCAGATCGTGCAAAATGCTGAGGCGTTCAGCTTTACCGACGAGCTGATTGGCGGCGATGTTCGCTATGAAACCGCTGGTAGCCTCCAGAATGGCAAAAAAGATCTGGCTGCTGGCACGGATGCCCGCTCAGAAGATCGTGGGCGATGATGTGGAGCCGTACCTATGTTTCTCCAACACGCACGACGGAAGCGGTTCTATCCGCGTGTGCATGACCCCTATCCGTGTGGTGTGCAATAACACCTTGAATCTGGCGCTCAATTCCGCTGTGCGTAGCTGGTCTACCAAACATGTTGGGGACATCGATCACAAGATGCAGGAGGCGCGTATGTGCCTGGAAATGGCCGATGCGTACATGGGTGAGCTGGCGGAGTATGCGGACAAGCTGGCAAATACCAAAGTCACCGATGAAGAGCTGAACAAGCTGCTGGATGAGATGTTCCCTGTTGACGATGACGATTCTGACCGCAAAAAGAACAGTGTTCAGAAGGCCAAGGACGAGTTTATGGTGTGCTATCTTCGCCCGGACATTGCGCAATTCCTAAACACGGCCTGGGGCGTGGTAAACGCTATGAGTGACATGGTATCTCACTCTGCTCCGCGTCGTGCCTCCAAGACCTACCAGGAAAACAACTGGGGAAGAATCATGGACGGCCACAAGCTGCTTGACCGTATGACAAGTTTGGTAGGGGTTCGGTAACAGAAGATGAACGGCAAGCCGCCTGAGAAATCGGGCGGCTGCTGATTTTATAAAGGAGAATTTGAAATGAAGATTTACATGCTGGTATATAAACAGGATACTTCCTCTGCGTGGGATGCAGATGCGGATATCTTTCTGACCAAAGAAAAGGCGCAGGATGTTATGCAAGAACAGTATCGCACTGCCCTTGAAAGCTGGGGGATTAACGAGAGCACGGAACAAACCGATGATTTTCATTGGAGCTGTGACGAAAACCAGGCTGAAATTTCTGATGACTGCAAATGTGAATATGAACAGTGGCAGATTCGAGAGAAAGAGCTTGATGTCAAGGCCGCTGTGGAGGTTCGCGGTGGCCTGGTTCAATCTGTCATTGCAAACGCTGGAATCGATGTAGATGTGTACGATCTGGATGTGTCTGACTTTCCTGATGATGGAGAGGAGGACGAGGCGGACAGAAAAAGAGCGGGAGTTTACCGAGCTGTCTAACCGTCCTGATTGGGGAAGTGTTTGGTGAGCCGCACTGATGAGTCGTAAACGACGAAACCGCCGAAAGGCGGTCTGCGGATAATTAAGTCTTTAGGTTAATTATTTCCCGTGACAAACGGTAGATATAATAGAAGGAGGTATTTCTAATGGCTACTGCAAATTATATGACGATGGAAGATTTTCCGCTCTTTGTGAAAGAGTTTAATACGCAAATCAAGCGCTGCCCCGCCTGTGGGCTGTATCAGGATTGTGAGAATGATGTGTGTGAAGAGTGTGGCGAGGAACTGGAAGAAGAGCTGTTCTTTTTGACAGCATTGAATGCCAGGAACTGGTGGACGATATTGAATCCAGACTTGAAAACGATGTCAATGGCGGTCTGACTTTTCACAAGATTTCTGTGGAATCTGGTTATTATTCCGGCGTTCAATTCTATGTGGAAACCACGGATGACCCGACGGAAATGGACAACGAGGACTGCCGCTATTATTTCGACATGTATCGCAGCGTAGCGATTCGCCGCTATAATAGCGAGGTCAACAAGGTATGTCGGATTCTGAGAAAGCTGGCAAAGGAATATGGCTTTGATGAGCTGTATCTGAGGGCAAGGTTCAGTAATGGCGAAGCTCTTTATGGGCGTGTGGAAAACACAAGCCGAGCCAAGCTGATGCAGGCCGTATCGCCCAGGGTTTGAAAGGATACAAGTAATGATGAAAACGCCGTTACAATTTTTAATGGATACATGTAGGTGTGGAGATAACTGCAATATCAACTATAGGCCATATGAATATGGAAGCCTGGTGGAAAGTATTCCTATCAAGGAGGCCGAGGAAAGGTTAAAAAGACATTCAGGATATGAAAGATTTTGCAAGTGGTTTTTCATTGCCTATCGATCTGGATGAGTTTGCAGTTAAAGCAACATATAGGATATGGGAAAGGCATTTGGTTGTGTATTGATAAAAGACTAACTAACTGATATAATGGAGGCAACATGGTAAACAGCAAGGTGATTGATATGTCGGATGTAATGAACAGCGGCGGGATGGCCGCTCGTATTGCCCAGGCAAAGGAAAAAGCAGAGGCGGAGTATAAGGAAAAATCAAGCAGTCCCGTGAAGCAGATGTGGACGTGCGGGACTTCTTTTCAGACGAAGAGCTGGACAGGATTCTAACAGACAACGAGTTTTTCAGCGGAAGGGTTGCCGATCTATCGAAGGTGCAGCGGCATGAGAAAGTATCCTTGGCCGCACGGTGGATGAAAGCAAACAGCATGGAAGTCGTGGATGTCGATATAGAGCCGGTGTCCAGCTCTCACCCTAATGCAATTATCACAATGGAAATACGCCGGCTTGCCTCTCTGCGAGGGCAGGAGCTAAAAGTGTTCACCGCTATGTGTGCAATGGCTGACAGTGTGTTCATGTCTGGTATTAAGGATAGCGTGATTCGTTTCACTTTTGGAATTGAAGAGGTGTGGAAAGCATGATTTACAACAATACTGTTTCCGACATTGAAAGTAGTGTGCTGGAGCCTTGGAGAATGTGCGGAGAATATAAGGATGGCTTTACCGTAACGGTTGGCGGAAGTGACGAAGAAGATTGTATGAATTTGCTGGTCGAGCTTGAATCAAAGCACGGAGAATTGACCTGGTATTCTGGATACTGTGATAAGGATTATGAGGCTGGAGAATACATAGGGGAAGAAAACTTTATCTACGAATAAACGGACATCGATTAAAGACGCTGGAAAAATCCAGCGTCTTTTTTTTTTTTGTTTTCGGTTAAGATTTTCTAAGCTGGAGCGGCAGGTATAATAGAAGGAGGTATCCGATATGATTATCAATTATGATCGTTCTCGTGTCACTGTTTCAGATAAAGAGCTGATGCGTCATGGATATGCTGAGGAAGACTATCATTCTATTCGCCTCTCTTTTGAATACACGGAGCAGCAAAAGCAGGAAAACCGTATGCGGGCAGAATCTTGCGATAATGCAAAGTGGAGTGAGATTTGTAAGGACAGCGCATTGATGCGAAGCCGTTACATGGAGAGAGTCATTGATAAGATAGTCTCTGCCTTTTCCGTATATAACTTTTCTGCGGATGATGTGCCATACGATAGTGATGGTTGGGATTTATACTTTTGGTGCAATGATTTCTTTAATACCTGTTCCGGTACTGGATTACGCGGGAATGACTACTCTTACATGACTTTGACATTCAATAAGAGGCAAAATCTAAGTCATCGCATGGATCTCTGTACTCGATTTTTGGAGCTTGTGGAGAAAGAGTTTTCCGATTTGGAAAACCTGAGAATTGACATCCAGTACGGGGCTATGGTTTATGATAAAGAGATTGAAAAATCAGCTGCCGCACTGGTGGATAGTCTGGATGGAAAAAGGTTCACCATGGATGGCACATTCCATCAGTCAATGTTCGGGTTTGGCCTAAAAGGGGATGGCCGTCTTGTCAAATCCGACGGGAAACTTTACTGGATGAAGAAAGTATGCAAAAATCGTGGGTATCTTATGTCCCCTATTGATATCCTGCGTATCGGCTGGGCTACAACTAATATGGATAGGTGATAAAGATGCCATACGTCATATTCAATAAACAGAATAATCAATACATTAGACATCCGTACAAATGGGTCAACCGTCTCAGTGCTGCGACAAAATTCAAAACGGAAGAAAACGCGAAGAAGTTTTTGGCTTGCCCACCACGCGCTCTTGTTCTCCCGTCTCCAGATGATATTGAAATCTTGTCAGCGGATAATCTCACAAGCACCTTCAATACCAATTATACATTCACAGAAGAGACAGCACAACAGGAGTTTGAAGAGCTGAAACAATTCCTTTCCTCCACTCTGTCCTCTTTTGACAAGCTTGCTTCACTCCCTAAATTTTATGGCTCTGAGGTACAGAAATGTGACCAGGAGACATTAGATATTCTACACAAGATTGAATTTTGCAATGTGAGCGCGTCGGATGGGTACAAGCTATACAAACAGCTTCAAGAAATCCGTATTCGCCGCAGAGATGCAAAAGACCATCTTGAAATTGCGAGTCTTGTTTTATCAACTGGATTGTTATCCAGCATGAAAGCCTTGGACGGTGAGATTAAATCCATTGAAACCAATATGGCAAACAGAAAGTATAAACCGCGTGTTTTGATCGGGCTTTTTGATGACAACGGCATAACAGAAATCGAAGAAGATGAATCCGATGAAACAGAAAGCGAGGAAACAGCATGAGATATTACAGCACACAGCGCCCAGTATCGCCAGGGAGCTATCCTACCGGCGGAGTAATCAGCATTGTGAACTTTGATACAAAACGGTATGTCTCTGAAATCGGAGGGAACGCATGGGGATATATCGAATACGGCATAGAGCTTCCTGTGGAAGATGCCAATACCTATGAGCTTGTCCCCGCACCTCCCTATCATTGCACAAACAAACAGACGGCTGCCCTAAAGCGGATTGTCTCACGCGGCCAGAAAAAGTATACCACCATGCCACGGCTTGGCGGTAAATTCGACATCTGCGGCCAGCGTTTCAGTGACAATGGGTATGCGGTAACGGATGGCGCTGTTATGGCGTTTATCCCAGGATTCTTGAACGGCCTGCCATATGATTCGGCCAGACCAGATGCAGATTTACTATATCGCATACTCACGGAGGAATTAAATAATGGCGACTATTATGCCGTTGATCTGGACGATGTAAGATATGACACACCGGACTTGACCTACATTAAAGAACAGATTGCAAACCACAAGAAAGAAGGGAAAGAAAACAAAACCTTTGGATTTAATCCTCGTTGCGAAGTCGTGTTTAAGGCAAACCGTTCTGACGGCTCTGAAATTGTGGGAGTATATGATGCGGAACTGATTCGTGATGCGGTTGAATGTGTTGGAAAACATCCAATCTGCTATATTGGATATAACAAAAACAAGCAGCAGCCTTATCCGTTCTTCTTTGTTGGAAGTGAAGATAGTTTGTGGGATATCTCTTCTGGAATCCACGCTATCGTAATGCCGTTGGCAAAGCACAGTATCTGATGGAGGTGCTACTATGCTCGTTGTAATGATTTTGATGATGCTCTTGAAACTTTTATATGACGGTATCAGTGTCATTTGTTCGGAGATAATTGTGTCTGCAAAGAATCCATACACAACCTATCGGAAACTCATTTCTGAAAATCGTAATGTAAACTCAGACATCTCTATGCTTCAACAGACGTTTGAACACGGTTCGCCGGAAGTCACCCTCAGATATCTTGGTATAGCAACAGATGGCAAAAAAGATGTGCAAAATGGAGGCGATATCAAATGAACTTGCTCGATAAGTTTTCTGCCGTGGATATCAAGGCTGAGACCAGGATATCCAACAGTGACAAGCAGTTTTGCGAGGTGCAGCAGGCCGCTTATAATCATGGACGCAATGCACTTAAACAGATCATGGATATCAGTGAGCGTTTCATCAAAGAACAGAATGATATTTTGGGAGCCATAGATCGTGAGGTTTACAGCAATTATATCTATGATGGACGGGAGGGATAAGCCTCCATAGTATCCACGAGCTTTTAAGGAAAAGTCATAGGACTTTTATCTCCAAAATCGTGAGCCATTTTTCCAGCGCATATCACGTTGAACTGGATTCAGGTGCTGTGGTTGATAACATTATCCCCATGAGCCGCGTTATTCCAATGAGAAAGACGCAAAAGGAGTATACGGAGCAGATTGAAAACATGGATGTTTCGTATGACCAGGTGCTCGATCAGATTTTTGTCCAGCTTGGAGGTTTCTCTTTCCATGATAAGGCAATCAATGAGATGAAAGAGAAATGCCATGAAGCTGCTTGGAACAGATACTATGGAAAGAGAGTGTATGAACAGAAAAAGTCTGCCCTATCTTTTACTGGATATGGATGCTCTTTTGACAGCTGGCATGAACAGTGGCACAAGGGCGAATATGAAATCAAACTGACAGACGGAATGAAAGAAATCATTCGCGCTCTTGCTTACTTTGAGTATGGAGAGATTGGATATATCCCGTATGCTTTTAACTGTCTCCTTGGATGGTCTTGGACTACCACGGAAACAGAGCGACGGTTTGATATGGAAAAGCTGAAGAGTATCAAGTGCTTTAAGAATGGCCGCGTGGATGTCCGGTTCACCAGTGAGGCATATGCCAGGCAGTTCGCGGAAGAGTTCCTTGGAACGGAGGCGTATTGACGTGACAAAACAAGAAAAGGTAATCGTGTCCGCATATACTGGTGTACTTATGTGTGACTTTGCTGACCTCTATGAGTACATTGAAAAGATTATGGGTAGGCCGGTGTGGACGCATGAGCTTGCAGATCACGATATTATGCAGGAAATTAAGGCAAAGTCCAAAGAGGACTTTATGAACCTTTGTAGGAATTAGTTAATCAATTCGGTTTATTTTTGAGTTTATTCCCTGGTAGATATAATAGGGCGGTTCTTGGAGGTCTCCGTAAAAGCCTCCATCCATAAAACATACATAGGCGGTGAACACATGAAGTACAACATCTTAAATCAGGCAATTCCGCAGAACAGTAGGCGGGAATTGAATGATAAGATCTTATATTTGATTGACAACGACCTTGCGGAATCCTCTGGAATTACAAAAGAGGATATATATAACGCCTATACTGGCGACGGCGGACTGCATGGCCTGAAATATTCTGACTTTAATAGCTATTATGAGTATTCCAATGCCAAGAAAGAGATAGAGAACGGGCAGTTCTTCACCCCTCCCCTGCTCTGCAAGTTCATTATGGATTGTTTGAATCCGTCCGGCACAGACGTTGTGGCCGATCTGACTTGTGGGATGGGTGGATTCTTTAATTTTGCCCCGGCAGAGAGCAATGTATATGGGTGTGAGCTGGATATCAAGGCATACAAAGTTGCTAAGTATCTATACCCAAAAGCAAATATCGCCTATGGAGATATCAGAAGTTATTCTCCTGGCATTAAGTTTGATTATGTGGTTGGAAACCCTCCGTTCAATATTTATTGGTGGGTGGATGAGAACCAGATTATTTCTCAGCTTTACTATTGCCAAAAGGCGGCAGAGCTGATGAAACCCATGGGAATTATGGCGCTGGTTGTCCCGGCCTCTTTTTTGGCGGATGATTTTTCAGATGGCTCATTGATTAGGGAGATGGAAAAGCATTTCAGTTTCCTCGGTCAATTTATGTTGGATAAGGATATGTTTTCTGCCATTGGTGTATACGGATATGAAACAAAGGTTCAGTTCTGGCAGCGGAACAGCGAGGTGGATGGATGGATCTCACGCCTTTATTCAACAGAAATGACGATTGATGCTGTATCGTTAAACAGCGCTGGAGTCGATATGGTCAAGCGCATGTGCTTGGATGAGGCGCAGGAGTTGTTTCGGAAGAACAGATCTCATATCCTGCTTGAGTTGTCCCAGCAAAGAGATATGTCCGGCAATTTTATGTATCAGGTGAAGAAATATCTCTATGCAATCAAGTCTCATCCTGTCCTTAAAGAAAAGTATGTGAAATGCTGTGAATATCTCAATAAGTTTTTTTGCACAAAAACAGCCGGCGGATATGTCATATGAAGAATGGTGCCGTGTCCGTTTGACGGAGGCAAAGGTGCTTGCTTATCTCCGTGGTGTAGTCAGCAAACAGCATCCCAAAAAATATGAAGATGTTATTCGTATGGTGAACTACGGGTACTCCATCGGATACAAAGCATATAGCCCTAAAATGGCGCGTCGGATGCCAGAGCACATGAAGAATGCCACTCCGATTTATCAAATTGTCAGTGAAGGTATGGATGCGGATCAGTATGGTCATTTTTCAAAGTTGATTCGGCGGAAACAGAGAGAGTATCAAATTGAGCAGCTCCCCATTATCGTCAATGACAATGGATGAATCCATCGCAAAGTATTTGGATGAGTTCACTCTATATGATAGTGAAAACGATGAAGAGATTCGCCTGAACGACATTCAGAAGCATGATATTAACCTGGTTTTGCAAAAGCGGAATATGCTGCTTCAATGGGAACAGGGGTCTGGTAAAACTTTGGCCGGAATTGCGACTGGCCTATATCGGATGGAACGGCAGAACGCATTTTGTACTTGGGTAGTGTCCTCTGCGATCTCAATCAAGAACAACTGGGATGTCGTACTCCCAAACTATAGACTTCCTTATGTCATGGTGAATCGGATGAAGGATTTAGAGCAAATCAAGCGTGGAGACTTTGTAATTATCACCTTAAATATGCTGTCTAAATATCAGCGTCAAATCAAATCGTGGGTAAAGGCACACGGCGGAAAGGATTGCACTATGTTTTGATGAAAGTGACGAGATGACAAACCCGACCAGCTTGCGGGCAAAAGCAGTGTTAAATATTTTTCGTCGTTCCAGGTTTAAGCTGCTGATGACTGGTACAAGCACAAGAAACAATATTGCAGAGTTTTTCCCGCAGCTGGAGCTTGCCTATAACAACTCTGCAAATATGATTTCCTGGTGCAGAACAATCTATCGGTATGATAGGTCGAACAAAAAAAGATGGTGTTGAAGAAGGGATTTCACGAATATCCAAATCCCAATTTTGGAAAGCCTATTCCTCCCTATCGCAAAGGGTTTAGACTATTTTCTGAAAGCCACCTCCCAGGAAAAAATCACCGTGTTCGGTGTTGCGCAGAGGAATCAGGATATCTTCAACGCGGATGAATTAAGCGATATCCTTGGTCGGTTTGTAATCACAAGGACATTTGAAGAAGTGTCTGGAAAAGATATCAAACGGATTCATCAAATCCCTGTCCGATTCACGGATTCAGAGCGTTTTGTCTACAGAAAAGCAATCGAAGAATTTGAAAAGATGCGGAGCAATTATTTTCTTCCACCGGCAATCTGAGAAAAGATGCTATGATGCGTTTGATTCAACAAATCACATTGCTTTTACGGATCAGTGCTGCACCGAACACAGTCCATGAGTATACAGGCGGAACGCCTGCAAAAATTGTCAAAGTATTAAACATGCTGGATGACATGCACGACGATATTGTAGCCATTGGAGTCCGCCACAAGATCGTTGTCAACGCATACGCTGAGGCAATTCGTGAAAGATTCCCCGATAGGCCGTTGTTTGTTGTTACCGGGTCTACAACAACGCTTGCAGCCAGACGAAAACTCCGTAAAACCTTGCGTGAGAGTAAAAACGGGATTCTCCTATGTACTCAGCAGAGCCTACCTTCTTCTGTTAATTTTGAGTTTGTGGACAATGTGATTATCCCGGAGCTGCACTACAATAACTCTCGGATGAGCCAGTTTTATATGCGTTTTATTCGGTACAACTCTACAAGAGAAAAGAACATCTATTTTGTCACCTATCTTGGAAGCATCGAATCCAATCAAATGCAGATGGTGTTGGCAAAAGAAAAGCTTAATCTGTTTATGCGTGGGCAAGACACCGATCTGGATGACATCTATGAACGGTTCGGTGTGGACTACGACTTACTTTCTGTTCTCATGTCTCGTGAAATGGATGAAAACGGAAAGATGTATATCAAATGGGGAGAACAAAATATCGTTTAGAGGTAAATTTATGCCACATAGAAACGGTAGGTGTAATAGGAGGCGATGATATGGATGAGGTTACTGTGGAAAGCATTATGACAACACTTTTAGAGATAAACGAAAGTCTCAAAAGCATCGCTTTATCTTTGGAGCTTGTTACACACCATTGCAAAGGTTTGACGCTATGAAACCAAGCGACACAATCTTTGCGGAAAATAAGCTCCCATTTAAGGGGAGCTGTTCCGACAGTATGAAAATATATGGGAAGGCAAAAACAGTATCGACTTTCTCCATCATGGATGAACTGGAGAAAAGCCAAAACAAGGCGATCAGTACATTGGAATTGGGAGACATATCAAATTGATAGGGTATCCTATAACAAGGGGGAATTGATTTTATACTGTACAAAGGCAAGAAATCATACTATGTCAAAAGACAACAGTATATATGTCGGAGAGATGAACATGGATAAGTTTGTGATGATGAAGAAGATGAACGGAGCCAGGGTAAGAACAAAGGATCTTTGGGGTGTTCAAATTCATGGCGGAAAGTATTATATCTATTGTAACCGAAAACCGATATGCTATGGTGCTATGCGGCCTGGATTAACGCCGTCAGAGATCTTTGAGACAGCATTGCGGCGAAACATTTGTTAGAGCAGTGTGATCCCCTTTTGCATAGCCACTCGCTTCATATCATTTTCCCAGGCCGTTTTTCTATGGTATCTTTGCCACTTCAAATACTCGTCCCACCTATGGTTTGATGCTTCGTTGGACACACCAAATATATTTTGGATATCCATGGGAGATTTAACCCCAAGCATGGGGAACAGTGGCATGGGACAAAGCAGCGTGGCCGCAAACTGATCGGCCTCTACTTCAAAATCCTGTGCTTCCATCTGATTGAATCCATGCTCTGCCAACATAGGTTCAACAACAAGTGGCAGGTGTTTCAAAATAACATGACCAAGCTCATGTGCTTTTTGTCCATCGCTTTCTCCCCTCTACATTATTGCCTGAACTATCAGAATTCCAAAGAATAAGGTATCTGTTGTTTGCGACATCGTAGTGGGTACATCAGATTTACTTTCGCATAATAGAATAACATCGCGGATTGAACATCCATTGGTTTCTGCAAACTGTTTGTATGTTCTCATTCTGCAATTTGTTAAGCGGGAGATGATGGTGTCAGGCTCTATTGGGAAGCTGATCTTGTCCATATCCCTGTAAATCTGCAAGACCTGGTTATAGATAAACGGATATCGGATCATTGGTACACCCCCGTTCAGGTACTCATTAAGACTATATCGTGTAATGTGTACGATAAACAGGACTTGTTACTTATCCTCATCCTGAAATGCTTCCTGAAAACCAAGCCGGAGCATACCCATCATACGCTCCTTATCCTGGGGAGACATTCTGGATTTAGCTCTTTGTAAAGAAACGAAGTCCTCATCCCCTACTAATTTCTCAGCTGAGTCTTTGATATCAGATAATCCAATTAGGTAGTCAACAGATACCCCAAAATATTCAGCGATCATTTTTACTCTATCGACGGAAGGTGATGTCGTTGTTTTCCATTTGCGAATCAAGGAAGCTGCAATGCCAAGGTCTTCAGAAAGCTTTGCCATCGAGATCCCCTGCTTTCGCAAAGTTCTTTTATCCTGGTATAAAGTATGGACTCCATAATGCGCCCCTCCAAAGATAATATTTTATCGTTTTCATGTTGACAGCGATAATAATTTCTGGTATAGTAGTGGGCAAAGGCGACACTATATTATCGCCATTAATGCTATTATAGCTCAAATATTCTCGAAAGTCAATTAAAAAGTTTTGGAGGGCGTAAGAAGTAATGGTAGTACGAAATGGCGTAGAAACCAAAAATGTTACCAGCAAGGACTTTGATCTGACGAGCGTATCGGCCAGCCGTGTACTACTTCCCTGCCGTGCTTGGGGAGAAATGCGGCTGGAAATGATGAACGCAGCTCTTGGTATGATGTCGGAAGAAGAGCTACATAGGGTGTGCGATGCCCCATATGAAGAGGTTGTTCGGCGTGAGGATGTTAAAATGCTGTTTAATATCCAGAGAAAGCAAGTGCGTCTCACCGCACATGCTTCTGGCGATGCTGTTTTTGGACAGCATTTTGATGCTCGTATCCCAGTTATGGCAGATGCAACCGAAATTACAAGTGTTCTGGATGAGTTCTTTTTCATGTGGAAGTCGCGGCCTGAGTCAAGAATATGCGGACTATTATGGTAAGGTATATGCTGAATGGAAAAAACCAAAAATAATTTTGCTAATTCCTATTGACAAACAGCAACCTATCTGTTATAGTAATACTCGTAAGGAGTAAGCTAATTTACTTTCATTTGGGAATCAGAAATAGGAGGACGGCACGTGGATAACAGTAGTTACCGTAGCCAATACATCCAATCTGGTAATGAAAACATTTCAGAGCAGTCCATAGCTGTATATGATGCTTTCTGGAAGAGACTTCAAAAGTCCGAAGATGCAGTCGGAAAGCCAATGGAGGATGGCTACACAACAGAAGAGTATGTCAAATTGATAGACGGTATGAATGTATCAAACATTAGTGCTTTCTTGACATACAAGAGCAAAATTAACCGTTATCTCAAATGGTTAAACGGGAATGGATTGCTCGATCAGGAGTTTGTGGACAATCTTAGGCTCGTAAAGTATGACATGGTTCCATCATATCATGTTTACGACACGAAGTATTTTAAGGACTTCCATTCCCTACAACAATCTATTGAAGATACGCTTTGGGCAGCAGAGCGAATTGATGATCGGATTTTCAGCACTCAAATCACCGCAATTTATTTGGCCTGGTGTGGATATACAGCGGAAGAGGCTGTATCAATCAAAAAGGACGAAGTGTTTGAAGACCATATCGATTCATCCGGCCATAAATGCTTTCCAAATGATAAGATTATGGAATATATCAAAGATTATAGAGATGCTACAGAGTACGAGTCCCAAGGTCGTGGCGTTATTACACTAAAGTATGTTTATTCCGATCTTCTTTTGCGAACTTGCAGAGCAGATAGCGTTGATACTAAGACATTGAGAATCATGCTACGAGGATTTGGTAAGAGTAGTGGAGAAGAAGTAAACCTATTCACATACGACAAAATTTATTGGTCTGGGATTTTCAATCGAGCTTATATATATGAGCTTGAGAACGGAGAAATTAAACCTGGTGATGTAGAGACTATGGAAACAATTTTCCAGCAAAAATATCCGTCTGTTGCAGTTGCGAACAAGCGGCTGCGTGACTATCAAAAGTTCAAGGAACATTTCTTCCCAGAAGCAAAAGGATAATTTCATATAAGGCTTAGAGGGGGAACCCTTTAAGTCATAGATAAGGAATTAGCTAATCTATCTCATATGTCCGAACAGTTCCAGGTGGAACACCTTTGCGGGAGGGCAGGATCGTTACCTGAGCGGATAATTTTAAGCTTGTTCCTAATATAAGGGAGGTGATGCTATTTGGTTGTATGTACTTACTGTCGTAAGGAGAGGCCGTTTTGGGCTGTAGATGAAAACGGCACTGGCGACTACTCCGCACATATCATTTCTGGCACAAATGCTTTTGTTGACACAGCTGGAAAGCGTATGAGGTTTCGGTTTTGTCCAATGTGCGGGAGACCGTTGACCAATCCTCCTGACGATGGGGGGTAAGGTTCTGGGATTGTTTGCATTTACCAGGCCGACATATCGCAATAGCATAAAAAAGGAGTGTATAACCTATGGGCAAAGCCAGAAGTGACAGCGGCTATTATTGGGTGGACAAAAAGTTGACCTGTAATGGCTGCAAGTATCTAAATTTCTACAAGGCAGGATGCCGACGAAACCAGCCGCCTGGTCAGGTTCGTCATCTTCCAACCTACACAAACGGAGACGATTATATTGCCTCTGAGACCGCCCGATTGTGATTACCAGAAAGAGCAGAAGCCCACCGAACAGGTGAGCACGGAGGGGTAACATGCCAGTCTTTATATTGCTTCTGTTCCTTGGCGTTGCAGTCCTATGGCTTTTACTTTCCTTTTGCTTTATCCCTATCGGAAAATTTGTTTACCGATTGATTAAGGATGCAAAAACTTCTATGTCAAAAGATGACTACAAAGAAAAATATGAAGAAAAGGATGGTACAGATCAGAATGGTTAAGAAAGGATTTATTGGCGCGATTGTGCTTGCCGTCGTTCTATTTGGCGGAGTGATCCTTGGGCTTATGTGTACGGAGCGTATTCCAGCCGGCTATGTCGGTGTGGTTTACAACATGAATGGCGGAGTGGACGGAGAGGTTCTTCAGCAGGGCTGGCACCTTGTCTCTCCTACCAAGAAGGTAACGACATATTCTATCGGGATTGAGCAGAGCTACCTTACAGCCGAAAACAAGGGGGATTCTCCTAACGACGAGAGCTTTAATATTCCTACGTCTGATGGAAAGACAGTGCGTGTAAACCTTGAGTTCTCCTATCGTTTTGATGAGGAACGGGTTTCTGAAACATTTACCATGTTTAAGGGGAAGTCCGGCGAGGAAATCAAGAATACATTTATCAAGCCTAAGATTGTTGCCTGGACGCAGGAGGTATCTGCAAACTATCCCGTAACAGATATCTTTGGAGATAAGCGCACGGAGATCAATGCAGAGCTGGATGTGTACCTGCGGGACAAGTTTGATAAATATGGCATTATTATTGACACTGTGAATTTTACCGATATTTCTGTAGATGGAGAGACCGCTGCGGCGATCCAGAAGAAGGTAAATGCACAGCAGGAGCTTGAGCTTGCCAATATCGAGGCGCAGACAGCAAAGGTACAGGCCGAAAAGGATAAAGAGGTTGCGCAAATCGCCGCTGAAAAAGCCATTGTTGAGGCGGAGGCTAAGGCAGAGGCTACCAGAATTGCGGCAGAGGCAGAGGCCGATGCAAATGCGCAGATTGCCGCCTCCCTTACGCCTGAGCTGATTGAGAAAATCAAGTATGAGAAGTGGAATGGTGAGCTGCCCACGGTTTCTGGTTCTAACGCAATCGTGAGTATGGAAGGACTGAAGTGATTTTTATGAAGAGAGTTTATGTTGATATCATCTCCGAAAAGGAGAAGAAGCTTCACCAGCTTCAGTCTGATGCGGAGGGCGCTGTGGACATCGTAACACGGGCGATTTCCGGTCTGGAATTGGTAAATCAGGAGATTGAGGATACCAAGGCCGAAATTGACGAGTATATCTCTCGTCTTACTGAACAGCGCGACACATTGATTCATAATCAAAAGAGGAACGCTGTTGTAATCAAGAATTTCTCCAAGCTCCTATCCGCAGAAGAGGCGGATGAAGTGAGCGGAGCGGTATCCTAAATGGCCGCTGGTTGTTACGGCACAAACAGCAATTTAATATGAATGAAGATTTGAAAACATAAATGTGTCGTGTTGCGTGGAAAGATAAATTGTCATTTATGTCGAGCAATTAGAAAAGAGACAAATAAGGCGCATACAGCAATCTAAAAGGAAATTGAACTTGAAATTCAACATACATAAGCGCCTTGAATATGGGGTAGTAATCCCTAATTTGGTAAGGAAGCAGTTTGCTAAACTGCCAGTAATCCGAAAGGATGTGCAGGTTCGAGTCCTGTCTGCCCCGCCATATATGCTGGTGTGATGGAATAGGCAGACAAACAGAACTTAAAATCCTGTGGGAATTTCCCGTGTGGGTTCGATCCCCACCACCAGTACCACGAGAGCGCTCGGTGGCAGCATTTATGTGTATAGGACGGCGGACACTAACAGCAATTTTACTTTTGAGTTCTGGAAAAACTTTGCTTGCGGTTCGACTCCGCAGCTCTCTAAGCCGTCAAATTTCTTCTGCAATTCAGTTAATTTCGTTCAATGTAGTTTGGATGTATATAATAGGACATGCGGAAGTAGCTCAGTTGGTAGAGCAACGGACAATTAGTTTGTGCTTTGTAAAAGCGCGTACAGCAACCTTAAATGGGCAATCTGTTTGTCGGAGGTTCGAGTCCTCCCTTCCGCTTCACGCCTCCTTTGGCGGTTGGTTGTAGGAAAATCTATATGATCACAGTTAGGTAAGGGTCACGCTTCGCTGGTTGTACCAGAGCTTGCGGGGTGCTCCAGTGCAATTCTGGTGAGCCTAACACAAATATCTATGCGTAACGCCGGCAGAAGTACAATGCTGGTGCGATTGGTAAATGTCAGTTCGATTCTGACCGCATAGGCCATAAGCCAGGATAGCTCAGTTGGTAGAGCACGTAACATCAACCAACGCGGGTTGTATAATTCGCGCACAGCAATTTTAATGATTTGCCTGTTAAGCACGTGGTCGTGGGTTCGAGTCCCGCTCCTGGCGTTCTATGCAGCAGTGGTCAAGTGGTAAGACAGCGGCTATAAAGAGTGTGTGTTGTATGGCACACGAACAGCAATTTCAAAAGGCAAGCCGCCATCGTAGGTTCGATTCCTGCCTGCTGCACAGTAAGAAAAGCTCCCATTATAAGAGGCGTACAGCAAAACATTGGATAAAGTTTTTAGAGTCATAATCTGGAACTTCCGCCTCTTGCCTCCTTTTAAGGCACAGACAGCAAAAACACGGACAGTATGTGTCTTGAAGATCTAAACACTATTAGCAATTAGTTAATCAATTCAAGGAGGAAGCATCTATGAGCAACGATTTTATGTCCGCTATGAAGAAGACCCTGAACGATGAGTACAATGTTGCGTTCACGGAAAATGGTGCGGCTGGATATCGCACCACCGGCAAGAGCCTGCTTGATCTGAATTTCGCCGTTGCTTCTCTTCGCAAGGCGACCCCTGGCGATATCGCCGCGAGATTCACACGGGCTTTCTTTGAGGATCAGGTTGCCGCTATGAAGTGGCTGTTCTTTGCCCGCGATATCCGGGGCGGTCTTGGTGAGCGCCGCTTGTTCCGCGTCGTGTTCCGGTACATGGCGAAGAGCGATCCCAATTACATCAAGCCCTTGATTAAGCTTGTGCCTGAGTATGGCCGCTGGGACGATCTCTGGTGCCTCTTTGGTACTGATCTGGAGAGTGATTTGCTGGACGTTGTGTGCGCACAGCTGAAGGAAGACATCTCCAATATGAACAGCGGTAAAAGCATTTCTCTGCTGGCAAAGTGGATTCCGTCCATTAACGCATCTTCTCCCGTAAGCCGACGCTATGCAAAGCTGATTTGTGGGTATATTGGGATTCAGGAGTGGGATTACCGCAAGGCTGTTTCTGCTCTCCGCACCAAGCTTGATATCGTGGAGAAGAAAATGTCTACAAAGGCATGGGGCGATATCGTGTATGAGGCTGTTCCGTCCCGTGCAAATCTGCTTTACAACAGCGCTTTCCTGCGCCACGACGAGGATCGCCGCCGCAAGTTCCTCAGTAGTTTGGAAAAGGGAGAGACCAAGATTAACGCCTCTACCCTCTTCCCGCACGACATTGTGAGCAAGTACACCAATGGAGGATGGAGCGTAAGCGTAAAGGGGCTTGATCAGACCCTTGAGGCTTTGTGGAAGTCTTTACCTGACACAGTAAACGGCTGCGGTAACACCATCGTTGTTGCAGACGGCAGTGGAAGCATGACCACCAGTGTAGGAGGTAAGGTAAGCGCTCTGGATGTAGCAAATGCCCTGGCGATTTATTTCGCTGAGAGATCTTCCGACCAGTTCAAGGATAAGTACATCACTTTCTCTGAGCGTCCTCAGCTTGTGGATCTCAGCCATGGAAAGTCTCTGAGAGACAAAATCAAGATTGCTTTGAGCCACGATGAGGTAGCAAACACCAATATCGAAGCGGTGTTTGATCTGATTCTGGACACGGCAATTAAGAACCATATGTCTCAGGATGATATCCCCCAGAACATCCTTATCATTTCTGATATGGAGTTCGACGGTTGCGCCGTTTCCAATTCCTATCGTGGAGGATATGGCAGAAACAAGGGCGTTGATTCCCGTTTGTTCCAGGTCATCACCCAGCGCTATGAGGATGCCGGATACAAGCTGCCTCGTTTGGTGTTCTGGAATGTAAACAGTAGAACGGGTGCAATCCCCGTTATCGAAAATGGCTTGGGCGTTGCCCTGGTCAGTGGATTCAGCACCAACATCGTGAAGATGGTGATGAGCGGCCAGACCGATCCTTACGAGTGCCTGCTGGAGACCTTGAATACAGAGCGCTATGCGCCTATTGAAGAGGCTCTGAAAGGACTGTAAACGCTTTGGGAGAGGTGGGACACCACCTCTCCTTTCATTATAAACGGGAGGCATAATTATGGAGGCAATTACCGAATACATCAAAAGAAATTCTAATGGACGAAAGCGCCCTGTGCGTGGAGCAACTATCGCCTCTGCATTTGGCGTGTCTGGAGTTCGGGTAAGAAACATGGTTAATTCCGCAAGGTGTAAGGGAGATCCCATCTGTTCTAATGGGAACGGTTACTACATTGCGAGTGATAAGTCTGAGCTGGAAGATACCATCGCCTCTATCAAAGGGCGTATCAGTGTAATGAACAACGCCGTTGACGGCCTGGAACAATATTTAACACAGATGGGGTGATACATTCAGATGCTGACTGCTCAACAGATTCTATCATCAAAGAAATGTGGAGATCTCTTTTCATCTGCTGATAAACAGGTTGTCATTGCTGAGTATCGGGAAATTGCAAGAGCTTATCATCCAGATATCAGCTCTGATCCGCAGGCAAATGAAGTGATGGCAAAAAGTAAATCAGCTCTATGAAGAAGCTTTAAGACTTATTGAGTCTGGCGCTTGGGAGGTAAGCAATCGGCTTATTCTGCGAGACAAATCAGGTAAGAAGTACATTGGGAAATATCTGAAACAGTTTCCGTTTGAGCTTGGTGAGGCTTATATTGCAAACTCCACTGTGACATATGTGTTTAAGGAAAACCATAAGAGATTTTTTCGACAATGCGGTTTCCCAAATCAAAGGATTGCGATATGCAAACAAGAAAATGGAAGAAGAAATGTCTCGGTTTATGCCTCGCATTCTCTATGCCTTGTCCTTAGATGATGGACGATTTTGCTTGGTATTAAATAAGCCAGAAGATGTTTTTCTCCTGTCCGACATAAAAGATTTCTTTGGCGGCAGCTTGCCAGATCGTCATGTCGCCTGGATAATGAGCAGACTGTCTAATCTATGCTGCTACTTCAGCTACACGGGAATTGCGCATAATGGATTGACACTGCAAAATTGCTTTATTTGCCCAAGCAAGCATTCTATTTTACCGCTCGGCGGATGGTGGTATGCGCAGAGAATCGGAGAAAAGATGCTTGGTGTCCCCAGTGCGGTCTACGACATTATGCCGATTAAGGCGAAAAGCGAGAAGCTATCCGATATCATTACAGATTTGGAATCCGCCAAGCTGATTGGCCGGCAGCTTTCCGATATTTCGTCCCTACCAAAACCATTCCAAAGCTTTTTGAATTCTGGTTCTGCTCACGACGCAATAGAAGAATTTAATCGCTGGAATACAACACTGGATAAATCTTACGGTGAGCGTAAGTTTGTCAATATGCAAGTAACAAAAAACTGATATTTATTGTTAGGAGGAATTATTTATGGGTTGTGGAAGTTGGACTCCCCGTGATTGGGATACATATTCCAAGAGTTCGATTGCCGGAAAGAGCGCGGCTGGGATTTATACCAGCAGATCGGTAAAGCCAGAGTTTGATCCCAAGGGTATCCCGATGAGAGAGAGCCGTGACAGCGACGATCACCCCAACAGCAACGCAATTATCATCGGCCTTGATGTGACTGGCTCCATGAGCGATATCCTTGAGGGCGTAGCTAAGAAGCTAAATGTTCTTGTTACGGAGATTCTGGATCGTAAGCCGGTAACAGACCCGCAGATTATGTTCAACGCTATTGGAGATGCGATGTGTGATTCTACTCCGTTTCAGGCCACGCAGTTTGAGTCCGATATCCGCATTGCGGAACAGCTGACACAGCTCTACTTTGAGCGCGGCGGTGGTGGAAACATGTTTGAGAGCTATCCCCTCGCCTGGTATTTTGCGGCAATGCACACAGACATTGATTGCCTCAATAAGAGAAATCAGAAGGGTTTCCTTTTTACCATGGGCGATGACTGCTATCCTGACCGTTTGACCGCACGGGAAATCAAGGATATCTTTGGCGATACCGTTGAGCGCGATATCCCTGTGGAAGAGCTGCTTAACCTGGTCAACCGGAAATATGAGGTATTCCACCTGGTTCTGGATCGCCGCAGCGACACAAGCAATATTGCAAAGTGGCGTTCTTTGATGGGTGAGCGAGTGATTAAGGTAAGCGACTACACGAAGGTTCCTGAGATTATTGTTTCTATTTTGGAGACAATGGGCGGTAAGGATGTGGACGAGGTAGCCGCCAGCTGGGACGGCTCCACTTCTATCGTGGTTAAGAGCGCTCTTGATGGTCTGAAGAGTGTGACTGCGAAGAGTGATCTCGTAGAGTTCTGACAATAAAAAGATAAGCCAGAAAGGGGTATTGGTATGGCAAAGCAGATCAAAGTCGTAATCGGTGCAAACGTTGGCGATGAGGGAAAGGGTTTAATTACCGATTACTTCTGCAAAAGGCTTTCCGAGAATGGGAGTGTACTCAATATTCGGTTTAATGGCGGGGCGCAAGCCGGCCATACCGTAGTAGTGCCAACGCTTGGCCAGCAAAAGCGCCATGTGTTCAGCCATTTTGGTGCTGGAAGCTTTGTCAACGGTACTGATACATACCTTTCTGGCAATTTTATTTTGAACCCTATCCTCTTTTGTAGAGAGCGCGACGAGATGTATAGAAACTTTTGGTTCTACCCAAAGGTATACATCCATGAAAGCTGTAAGATCACCACGCCATTTGATATGCTGGTCAATCAGATTGTGGAGCGATCAAGGGGCGATCAGAGACATGGAAGTTGCGGTGTCGGGATTAACGAAACAGTTGTTCGATATAGGAACTACGGCATAGGCCACACCATTACTCCTAAAACCATTCGTTCTCTTGACTTAAAGTATCTGCTTACATATCAGCGGGATATCTACCTTCCTAAGCGCTTGAAAGAGCTTGGTGTGTCCAACATCTCTTTGAATGACCTTAGCATAATTCTAAGCGAGAATATCATTGACAATTGGATTGCTCAAGCCAACGAAATGATGGATTACTGTCATGTCGTGAATGACGATATAGTGCATGATTATGACGGACTTGTTTTTGAAGGTGCTCAAGGGCTTTTGCTGGATGAGATGTATGAAGAGTTTGCGCCATATCTCACGACATCTCGTACTGGAATCCCTGGGGTAAACAGAGTTCTTTATTCTGCTGGGTTGTACGATTGCCGCGATATTGAAATGTGTTTTGTATCAAGAACCTACTTTACCAGACATGGAGCCGGCTTCTTCCCCACCGAATGCAGCGCAAAAGATTTGTTTGGAGAGGATAAACAGGACGCAACAAATGTATGGAATGAGTTCCAGGGAAGCTTTAGATACGGATATTTTGAAGAAGATAGATTCCGTAATGTATGTAATCAGGAGTTCAAAAGGGCAAAGAGAATGTATCCATACGCCAAGTTGTCCTTTGCATTTACCCACGCGGATGAAACGGACGGTATGGTTCTGGAGTCTTCCGGCCACAAGGAAATTAAAGATGTAATCTCTCCCCTATCTCCAGACTGTTTCTATACATCAATCGGAAATACACGGCAGCATGTTATTGAGACTCCATTAAAAACACACAGAAAATCTCAATAAAAACAATGCAAGAATGGCCTTGAATAAGAAAGGGAGTATCAGTTTATATGTTAAAGAAGGTAGACCGCAAAAACCGATTTGTGTCTATGTTTGACCCTAAGACTGGTTTCTATGTGAGAAGCGGTGTATACGATGAAAACGGTAAGGATACTGGAATCGACCCATTTATGACGC
>VOFD01000816.1_pt1 | contig 54001 bp, 51 predicted proteins | sample 5384101 | NCBI WGS metagenome assembly VOFD01 (sample SAMN12384723, study PRJNA508395) | human gut metagenome | isolation source: healthy gut C | host: Homo sapiens
TTACGATGTTGAAGAACGATCTGCTCAATACGTTGAGAGATTCAAAGAAAAATATCTATTTACTTGAGGATTGCCTTTCAATGGTTTTGGAATTGGAAGACAATTCTCAAAACGAAAACCTTAAGCAAGAACAAATGAACATTATACAACAAGCTCTTGAGCAACTTTCGCCGCAACGTCGTAAGGTTTTTGAAATGAAAGTTTCAGGAAAATACTCCAATCAGGAAATAGCTGATAAACTTAATCTTTCGATAAATACAATTAAATTCCAATATAGCCAATCTTTAAAGCAGATTCGCTCGACAGTGGGAGAGCTTAGCCTACTGTTACTTTATTGTATGATGTAAGTTCTATCACTTTTTACGGATATGGAACGTTCTTTTGAATTAACACGGTTTAACGTAGTCTGTATAATACTTTTTTGTAACAGTGTGTATTATTAGTAGATATTGAAATATGAAATTAAAAAAAAGAAACATACAAATCAGAACTTTGAAATGGTCGACGGCATCGGAAAATATATGGATGACGATATTCAGAGGATAGTAGAAGGCAAACAGCTCGAACTGGGTGGCAGAGAACTGCCTCCTTTTGATGAATATCGCATTTATAAGAATATTCAGGAAGCCGTAATGATGCAGGAAGAAAAACGAAAGAACAGGAGAATCAGAATGCCATTGTTATTTAAGTGGACGGTGGCTTGTGCTATTGTTTTGCTTTTGATAAGTGTGGGATATAATTTTTATCAAAGTCGTTGTGAGGCAAATCTTGTTTATCGTGAAGTCTGTGCTGTAAGAGGTGAAAAGCTGCTTGTATTACTTCCTGATGGTAGCCGGGTGTGGTTAAATGCCGATTCTAAATTGACTTATCCGGAACAGTTTGCGAAATACAACAGGAATGTTATGCTGGGGAGAGGCTTATTTTGAAATAGCAGAAAATAAAAAATCACCATTTCAGGTACTTGCCGAGAATGTAAAAATACAGGTGACAGGAACGTGCTTCAATGTAAAAGCGTACGCTTCGGATAAGGTAGTAAAAACTACACTCGACGAAGGAAGTATCAATATCGGACAGGTGCAAAGCCGTAGACCTATGCAGCAAATGCTTCCCGGCAAACGGCCGTTTATGAAAAAAAAGGAGTAATGTAATAAAAATAAAACTGATAGATATCACGATGATGCTTCGAGTTGGAAGAGCAACCGGCTTATTTTCAGAAATGCATCACTGAAAGAAGTGCTTACAACACTTTCGCGGCATTTTGATATAGAGATTACAGTTAAAAACGAAAAGATTGCTTCGTTTACATACAACTTCGTTTGTAAAGGGAACGACTTGAACTATGTGTTGGAGGTGATGCAATCAATAACACCGGTTAGCTTTAAAAAAATATCAGAATATGCATATACGGTTGAATAAGTAAACTTAATCTAATAACAAAAACAAATTTATGAAAGCACTTTTAAAGCCCATTGTATGGGTATGCCTTTTCTTCTTTGCGTATCAAAGTACGTATGCGCAGGCTCTTAAAATAATGAGCTATAATTGCCGGATGTCCGGTGAGATGACTGGTTACTCGGTGAAGGAGTATGCTGTATTTATCAGGAAATACAATCCGGATGTTGTAATGTTGCAAGAGATAGATTACAACACACAAAAAAGGAATAAAAATCAAGATTTCACCACTCAACTGGCCGCGGAGTTAGGGTTGTTTTCCGTATTCGGGAAAGCGATGGAGACTGGTGGTGGAGAATATGGAGTAGCCATACTTTCAAAATATCCTTTTGTTTATATCAACAACAAGCCTTTCGAAGGTATAGACGGAGCCAAAGAACCCCGGACGCTATTATATGTAGATATTCAGCAACCCGGCACTTCAAATGTAATCAGGATAGGAACGACTCATCTGGATCATTCGACGGACCTGATAAGGAGCGCAATGGCCGAACAAATTAATGAGCGGATTGGTACGGGAGATACACCGACGTTGCTGGGAGGAGATTTTAATGCCAGAACAGACTCTAATGTGATTTGTGAAGTAATGAAAAACTGGCAGAGAATCTGCGATGATACATTCACCTATCCGGCAGATCAGCCGGCAATCAAGATTGATTATCTATTCGGGCTTCCACAGAATAAGTGGAAGGTGAAGTCGTTTGAAGTTTTATCTAATCCGGCGGTATCTGACCACAGAGCTTTGTTTGCCGAAGTTGAATTTGTAAAATAAGTGAAATATGAAATCAAACTATCTATATCTGCTATTTATATGTATTACCTCTTGCCTGTTCGTTTCATGTAGTGATGAGGATAACAAGAGAGAAGAAATCCCTGAATGGAATCGGTTCAGAACAACTAACGTGTTGGTTTATGCACACTTGTCAGAGCAAAATTTATTTAGTTCTTGTAGTTATAAAGAGGTGGCGGCGTCTATCAGGAACACTGTTCATGCAGTGGCATTGTTGGATAGAACGAACGCTATTTATGGGCAAACTGCAATCATAAATACGGGTACGGAGACTGCTAGAGAGAGTAAAAAGTGCCGGTGTTTGTACCTGTCAGCTATAGTAGCGGAAAAAAAAGATAATCGGTAGTACTGTGCTTTTTCCTTCTACTATTTCCGAGATGACACAATATGTGGTAAAAAACGATTGCAGATATCTTGAAACAAAAACAGAAGCAGTGAACGGAATAGATATGCTCTTCTGTTCTGTGTCACTAAATAGTGAAGATCTGATAGCTCCTTACCGTTGATGTATTCAAGAAAAGAGTAAACGAACAGACAGTTCTGGTGGGCACTGTTAAACGTGCGTTGTTGTCTAATCTTGAGTCGGCAATTACTTCTAACTTAACTTCTGATACTTATTTTTCTCGGAAGTGGAAAATAGAAATAGAGACTCCGAGTATTGTATATTTGTCCTGACTTCACACAAATGGGCTTTTTAGGGGGGTAACCGAAACAAGTGTAAGCGGGGATTTACATTGTTTTCAATTACAAATCGAATCTTTAAAATAAAAATGAACAGTCATGAAGCAATATATCAAAAACACAATGATCCTGATGCTTGCCCTGTCATGGGGCTTGCTATTGACAAATTGTAGTGATAGTGAAGCCGATTATTCGGATGACAACGCATATCCGCCACCTACTGTAGAACTAACTTCTCCTTCCGAGATAGATGTGGTGGAGTATAACTCGACGGTGACTGTATCTGCCAGAAGCTTCTCTGCTGTGGGGATACATAGTATATATGCTACCTTGTTGAAGGTGGATGAAAATGGAGAATATGAAGAGATAAATGCGAATGAACGCCAACGTTTAAAGATAGATACTCTGGAAACTGATATGACACTTGAATTTGATTTGAATGTCAAGGTCAACACGCGTGAAGCAGCCGGAATACTAGTGACATCGACAGATGTTTTGACAAAAACGGCACAAAAGGTAATACCGATTAAAAAGATAACCAAACTTCCGTCCCAGATATTTACAGAACCATCAGATTTACCAGTTTTAGTACCCGATGAAGAGGTTTCTCTGTCTGTAATGATCCGTTCTGCAGTGGGCATTAAGTCCGTAAAACATACTTTGTGCAATAAGGTACTGGGTGATCTGAAGGATTATACAACTATTCCGGTATCAGGTAATCCATTGGAAATGGAATTTATCTTGAAAACTGTCGTAGACAATAAGGATACTGATGGAATCAAGATTGTGGTGGAAGATATAGAAGGGTTGAGAGAGGAGAAGATTATCAATATCGAGGGCATTGAGGGTGTTGACAATAATGTCGCGCTTGTTTTCAACGATATTGAAATGGCACCCGAATGGGAACATTCAATAGAACCGGATCAACCTTATATTTTCTCCATAGAGGGAATAATGATACGCGGTGTGCAGAAGCATGTGTTAAGCTTGAAGGAAATTAAAGGATATGGCTCAAAGGCAAACGGCGTGGACTTTGCTTTCATCAATATATGGAGAAATCCAAGTTTTGTTGCCGTTAAAAACAGAGGTTTCTCTTATGTCAGTGCGTCAAGAATTAGTGGAGGACCAATAGGGAGAGCTTACGATGTGAATGACTGGATTAAACCGGTCCGGTGTGGCCACCAACAAAACGCTGTTTACTCTTATACCTGATGATAAGGTTGCTGACCTTGGTATTGATGTGATGATGGCGAACGCGGCTCCGGACGTCAAGACTTTTGAGGCGTTGAATGTGTTGGAAAGTATAGCTAAAGGAGGTGCTGATATGTTAATGCAAAGAGTCAATGCATCTGACGGGTATCCGGATGATCCTTGTAGCTTGCAGATAAAAGACAATACTTATATTGCTTTTGTTACCGCAATGGGTAAGTATGGTGTGATTCATGTTATTGAAGCCGCAAACGATATGGATGCATTAGTTGCCGGAGGATGTAAAATTGCTACTCCTACAGGAGTGGTGGGAAGCCAGGGGCCAGCCTACTCGGGAGCTGGCATAACCGGACTCACTTATGATGGCGTAGCATTACTCTATGGGCGTACATGCAAGTTGAAAATTGTGGTTCAGAAGTAAAGTTGTTATAATGAAAGAATGAAGAAATATGTATTTTATATAAGAATCAAGAGAGGTTGGCTCTGAATTTGAGATGCCTCTTTAATATTGGCTATAGTTAAAGCAGTCCGAAAAGCCTTGAGCTTACTGAAATCACCTTTACTACAAATATATCGTAGTAAGGGTGATTTTTTCTTTTAGGGTAAAGTCATTGATTTGTGCATTAAATGAGAAAAAATAGAGTTGTTTAGTGAGTGTTATAAAAAAAATGTCGGATGCTTTCAGGGTAATTTAAAAGTTATGGGTCTATTTAATAAAAGAGCTTATAAAACATTTAAATATGGAAGACATTTATATTATCATATCTAAATATCTATTGGGAACTGCTTCTCCGCAGGAGGAGAAAGAAATCATGGAATGGCGGAATGCTGATGCCGGGCACGAACAGGAATTTCAGGAACTGTGTGAGAGCTGGCAGATAACTCATGCGGGAATACATCCGGTAATTCCTGATAAAGAACGTGTGTGGGGAAAGATAATGAGTAATCTGAATCTGGTGAAACCTGTGAAGATGTACACGCGGCGGTTGTTGTATCGAGCAGTGGGAATTGCTGCTATGTTGGCGCTGGCGTTGGGCTTCTCGCTTTCTCTGCTGGTTTCGGAAGAGGAAGAAGTAGGATTAGTCTCATTTACAGCTCCTGTTGGTCAGAAAGCAGAAGTCAGTTTGCCGGATGGCACTAAAGTTTGGTTAAATTCTGGTTCTACTTTGACCTATTCTACGGATTATGCCAAAGATTGCCGTTCTGTAAAATTGAATGGACAGGCTTTTTTGATGTGGTGCGAGACAGTAAGAGACAGTTTGATGTATCGGTAGGTGATGTGAAAGTGTTGGTTCATGGTACTGCATTCGATGTCAATGGATATGGAGACCATTCAGAATTGGAAGTTGTACTGCTTAGAGGGCACGTGACGGTTGTCTCGGCTTTAACGGACAAGCTGTTGGCAGATATGAAACCCAATCAGAAAGCCATTATTCCTTTGCGTGAAATGGAGAAGTGTAAATTGGCGGCTTGCGATGCTGAAGTAGAATCCGTATGGCGATTGGGCAAGCTGAAAATTGAAAATGAGAATCTGAAGGAAATAGTTCAAAAAATGGAACGATGGTATGGCATCAAAATTCAATTGCATGATGTACCGGAAAATAAACGTTATTGGATGACAATTAAAACAGAATCTTTGCGAGAAATGCTTGAGATCGTTAATCGGGTGACTCCGATTACATACACTATTAATGGAGAGGAGGTGAGCATAACCGGGAGAAAGTAATCGAGAATAAAAAAGGACGCAGAAGAGTGCCATCTTCCACGTCCGAAGAGCAAAACCTGCGTATGTATGCTATCCGTCGGACGGATGGCACAGGTATAGCCTTGCTTTATGCAGACAAAGGTAATAATTAATTCCTTTATTTAACCTTAAATGAGTTTACAATGTTGAAGCTAAAACAAATATTATGTAGCATTCTTGTTTTGGGCAGCCTGCTTTCCAGCCCTTCGCTATGGGCGCAGAAAGAGACTAAAGTCAATATCGCTGCCAAGCAGATTTCTTTAAAGAATCTGATACAAGCTGTTGAAAAACAGACAGATTATACTTTTGTGTTCGATAATTCTATCCCTCTGTCACGTATTGTTTCCCTGAAAGGAGGTTCTCAATATCTTTCGGATGTGCTGAAACAGGCCTTTGATAAAAGTGACATTGCGTATGAAATAGTAGGCAAACAGATTGTTTTACAAAAGGTGCAGGCGAAGACCAACCGGACGATTTCGGGTGTGGTGAAAGATGAACAGGGAGAAGCAGTCATCGGAGCAAGCGTGCTGGTAAAAGGTACCACCAACGGTACGGTTACCGATTTTAACGGAAAGTTTGAGTTGCAGAATGTACCTGAAAGTGCCACTATTGATGTGACGTTTATAGGTTACGCCCCACAAAGCAAAAAAGGTGGTGGCAGGAGTACGTTCAATGAATTTCGTTCTTGAAGAAGATACAGAGACATTGGATGAAGTAGTAGTGGTAGGTTACGGTGTACAACGCAAACGGGACCTTTCCGGTTCGATAGCTTCCGTCAAAGGCGATATCATTACTGAATATGCAAATACTTCTGTTGCGTCAGCATTACAGGGACGTGTGTCAGGCGTACAGATTCAGCAAACTAATGGCCAGCCGGGAGCCGGAATACAAGTGAGGGTACGTGGTTCCAATTCTATTCGGGGTGACAATGAACCGCTTTGGATTATCAACGGATTTCCGGGTGATATTAATATGATTAATACGCCGATATCGAATCTGTTGAAGTGATGAAAGATGCTTCCGCAACTGCTATCTATGGTTCGCGTGGTGCCAATGGTGTCATCCTGATTACGACGAAGCAAGCTAAAGAGGGAAGATTACCGTGGAATACAATGCCAGCTTTGGTGTACAGAGTCTGGCTAAAGAACTTGAGCTGCTCGATGCTTGGGAATATATGAACTATCTGAATGAAAAAGCAGCGATCAATAATCAGCCTACGATATATACCGATGAAGAGATTAAATCTACCCGGCATAGTACCAACTGGCAGCGTGAACTGTTTCGTAATGCACTTGTTACCGACCACTCTGTGAATGTCTCTGGTGGTACGGAAAAGGTTCAGGGAACGTTAGGAGCCAGCTATTTCGATCAGCAAGGTATCGTGAAGGAAAGTGGCTATAAACGTATGTCTATCCGTTCGAGCCTGAATTATCACATCTCAAAATATGTCACCGTGTCGAGCAACTTGATTTTCAGCCGGTCAATCATAATCAGATGAATTCACAGGGAGGTAGCCGGGGAACGTCTGTTATCGGTTCTACACTGATTCTGCCGCCAACAGCGACACCTCATTATGACGATGGAACCTGGAATGATTTTCAGACGCAACCGATCGCTCCGGTAAATCCGTTGGCTTATGTGAAGGAAGTGGATAATAAATGGTATGCCAACCGGATTATGGCAAATGCTTCATTGACAATAAAACCGATAGACGGACTTTCAATTCAGTTATCTGCCAACGTAAACAATAACCAGAACCGCAAAGATTATTACAAGTCATTACAATACCCTAATTCACAAGGGGCTGCCTCTATTACATTTGGAGAAACAGTCGGTATCACAAGTAATAATATCATAACCTATAATAAGAGTTTTCTAAAAAAACACCATCTGAGTGTTATGGGCGGTTTTACTTACGAACAGAATACATCGAAAACAGCGGGAACAGGTACGGTACCGAAGGTTTCCTGAGTGATGTGACTGAAACCTATGACATGGATGCAGCTACCGTTAAAGGGCTGCCGACATCTTCTTATTCAGATTGGCGTTTGTTCTCATTTCTGGGACGTGTCAACTATAATTATGCTGATCGCTATCTATTGACTGCCAGTCTTCGTGCTGATGGTTCCTCACGTTATAGTAAAGGAAACAAATGGGGATACTTCCCTTCAGCGGCAGCGGCTTGGCGTCTTTCGCAAGAGTCTTTTTGCGTGATGTAGAGTGGCTTTCGGATCTAAAGTTCCGTTTGAGTTACGGAGTGACTGGTAGCACTGCCATCTCACCGTATTCTACACAGAACACATTGAGGACGGAAAATGTAGTATTTGATAAGAATACAACAGTGGCGTATGTCCCGTCAGATACCTACACCGGCGATTTGAAATGGGAAACAACCTCACAGTTTAATGTGGGGGTTGATCTGTCCCTGTTTAATAATCGCCTCCGCATGACTGCGGATTACTATCGGAAGAAAACGACTGATTTGCTGAACAATGTAGAGATGCCTCGTTCAAGTGGATACACCACTGCCCTGCGTAATATCGGTTCCATCCGTAACTCGGGGTTTGAGTTGCAACTCGACGGGCGGATTATTGATCGTGCTGTGAAATGGGATTTGGGTGTCAACTTCTCGCTTAATCGCAGCAAAGTGTTAGTCCTTTCGGAAGATAAGGATATTTTCGGTGGCGAATTGGATAACACCATTTTGAAAGACCAGCTCAATCTGATGCGTGTGGGTGAGCCAATGTATGTTTTCTACGGATATGTTGAAGATGGATACGATGAGAACGGTCATATCGTATATAAGAATATGGATGATGATCCTGCCATCACAGCAGCAGACAAGACCATCATCGGTGATCCTAATCCTGATTTTCTGGTCAATCTAACTACAGCAGTCAGTTATAAAGGGTTTACGCTAAGCGCTTTCTTCCAGAGTTCAATAGGTAATGATATATATTCGCTTAGTATGGCTGCACAAGCTTATGATTATGGATATAACGGGAATACGTTGCGTGAGGTGTACTACAACCATTGGACACCCGAGAATCCTACCGCAAAATATCCCAATCTCGACCAGACTTCCTATAAAATGTCCGATCGGTTTGTTTATGACGGCAGCTTCGTCAGACTGAAAAACCTCGAATTGGCCTACGATGTACCTTGTGCCCGTAGCAAATTCATCAAGCGCGCCCGTGTCTATGTGAGTGCCCAAAACCTGTTTACTATTACGAGCTACCCTTTCTGGGATCCGGATATAAATGCCAATGGTGGCGGAAGCTCGATGATTCAGGGGTAGATTCGTATTGTTATCCTAGTGCCCGTACTTATACGATTGGATGCCGACTCACTTTCTAACATATAAAAACTGATGTCTTATGAAAAAATTATTGATATATATTGCCGCTTTTGCTATGATACTGGCAATGAACACATCCTGTGAAGATATGGGCTCTTTGGAAGAACATCCGAAGAAAGTGGATGCAACGACTTTTATGGCGAATGCCAAAGAAGTGGAGAGTGTTATCAATTCCATCTATTTCCAACTCCGTCGTGATCCGGGATTCAGTCGTTATCTGATTGTTCTGGAAGAAGGACTGGCGGATTATTGTATTGGAAGAGGTAACTATGCCACAGCTTATGATACCGGGCTTACCAGTGGTGGGGTGGGCTTCTCCAAAGATAGCTGGGCGGTGTTGTATCGCGCCATTCGTTTTGCCAATAATATTCTTGACGGTATAGGTAATACTCCACTCTCGCAACAGGAGTATAACAACCTCACCGGGGAAACACGTTTTCTACGTGCATTCGCCTATTCATGGCTGGCACGAAATTGGGGCGCCGTTCCTTTTTTTGATGAACAGAACATGAATGACTTTAATAAACCCCGTACTCCGGAAGCTGATATCTGGAAGTTTGTGATTGATGAGGCCGATTATGCTGCATCCAATCTGCCGGAAGTGGCTAAAGCTGCCGGACGTCCTTCGCGTTATGCCGCATTGGCATTGAAAACAGAAGCTTGTCTTTATGCCGGTCGCTATGAAGAGGCGGCTGAAGCAGCCGGTTTAATTATTTCATCCAAACGATATTCTCTGGTTGAGGTTGGCAAAGCGGATGATTTCCTCGACCTTTACGGTCATACAGCTAATGCCACTTCTGAAGAAATTTTCTATATAAAGTTCAACCGCGATAGTGGATCGACCATCGCCTATATGTATCTCTGCAAGCCCAATCCTTTCGTGAATATGGGAGCTGTAGGGATTTATACCGATTATCAGAAGAATAAATTTATTCAGAATTGGGACCAGAATGATTTACGCTATCAGTTCGGATTGTATAAACAAACGCAGAATGGAACACTCAATGCACTGACTAAAACGGGTATGATTTGCTCGAAATTCAGAGATTCGGAATGGACAGGGGAGCAGTACAACTCCCAATGACAACCCGGTATATCGTTATGCTGATATTCTGCTTTATTAAAGCTGTTTGTCGCTGGAAAGGAGCTCCTACCGATGATGCCATGGAAAAATTGAATATGGTGCGGCGACGTGCTTACGGACAGAAACCGACACAAGCATCTTCTTCAGACTACAAACTGACCGATTATGCAAGTAAAGATGCTTTCCTTGCGCTGGTGTTGCAGGAGCGTGGCTACGAAACGATTTTTGAAGGTAAACGCTACAATGACCTGAAGCGTTGTGGAAAGCTTGCAGAAGCAGCTTTGGCTGCCGGACGTATTTCGGCTTTATCCGAAGTGGGAGATGCAGCCTACTGGTGGCCTATCCCTACCGATGAATTTAATTATAATATGGCATTGGATCAGACAAAAGACCAGAATCCTGGGTATTAACAACTTAATTAATTTGATTTCTTATGAATAGATTGAATATATTGATTGCAACAATTCTCTTTTTTATTGACAACAACCGGCTGCGCCCAACAGACTGAAAGATGGTCGACGGAAAAAGCAAACGCATGGTACGCATCTCAAAAATGGCCGGTGGGTATCAACTACGTTACTGCTACGGCAATTAATCAGTTTGAGATGTGGCAAGAGGAGACTTTTGATCCGAAAACCATGGAGTTGGAGTTGGGACGTGCCGGGGAACTCGGATTCAATACGGTACGCATATTCCTGCATGATATGGTGTGGGAAGCGGATCCGGCAGGGTTTAAACAACGACTGGATACATTTCTGGGTATCTGTCAGAAACATGGTATGCGTGCCATCGTCACTTTCTTTACGAATGGTGGGCGTTTTGAGAGTCCGAAACTCGGTGTACAACCGGCTTCTGTACAGGGTGTTCATAACTCTCAATGGATACAGAGCCCCGGAGCACCATCCGTCAATGATCCGTCAACGTATCCGCGTCTGGAACGTTACGTGAAAGATGTGATGACTACCTTTAAAGCAGATGATCGTATTTTATTGTGGTGTTTATATAACGAACCGGAAAACTTCAAGCAGAAAGCACATAGTATGCCATTGTTGCGCGAAGTGTTCCGTTGGGCACGTGAGGTGAATCCCTCGCAACCGCTGTCGTCTCCGATATGGATTTATCCCGGAGGACATGGCACACGCAGTAATTTGCCGATTATCAGTTTTCTGGGTGAGAATTGTGACGTTATGACCTTTCACTGTTATTATGGACCTGAAGAAATGGAAAAATTCATCGCTTTCATGAAGCAGTTTGATCGTCCGGTTATCTGTCAGGAGTATATGGGACGTCCTCGTTCAACTTTTGAAGAAATAATGCCGATTCTTAAACGTGAAAAGGTAGGTGCCATCAGTTGGGGATTGACAGCAGGAAAGTGTAATTTTCATTTACAGTGGTCGAGCAAAGCCGGAGATCCGGAACCTGAAATCTGGTTTCATGATATATTCCGTCTGGATGGTACACCTTATAGTCAACAAGAAATTGATTTTATAAAAAGTATGACTTCAAACTGATCGATAACGGATTGAACAAATAAAAGAATGAATATGATGAAAAAGTTAAAAACTCATAGATACCTTTTGGTAACAGTGATGGGGCTTCTCGTTGCTTGTACATCTTATACCTCAACGGATGAGTGGCCTAATCCGCGTCCTAATTCAAATCCTGACCCTGAACCGGTCACCGGAGAGATTACCTCTATTCAGTCGCTCAATAAAAAGTGAAAATGTAGCAGTGAACTCTCATGCGGACGAATGGGGGAATAGTTCTCTCGAGTTAGACTATCGCCGGTTGCTGACTTTGGAAAGTCCGGCACTGTCGGCTGTGAATGCTCTTTATCCCCGTATCAAGAAATTGGGTGACGGGACCTATTTGCTGCTATACCAGCAGGGACCACAGGCTTGGAATGTCTATTATGCTTTAAGTACTAATCTGATTACATGGCAGAATGCATCTAGTCCTCTGTTTCAGAGCGAAAGTGCCCAGCAAACTTCCGGTGCCAGTGATACACGCTGTTTCTCATCATGTGATGCAGTCGTTCTGGCAAATAAGGATATTTTTGGCATTCGCTTCCTTTCGCTTGAATCAGGGATACAGGGGCGATCCGCAGAGTAATGGTATTATGATGAGGCGTTCTTCCGATAATGGACGTACTTGGTCGACTGCCCAGATTATTTATCAGGGAACGACTTGGGAACCTTATGCATTACAACTTCGTTCGGGTGAAATACAGGTCTATTTTACGGATAGCGAGCCTCTCACAGCCGATTCGGGGACTGCCATGCTGCGCTCTATGGATAATGGGCGGACATGGACGGTCGTTGGAAAGGTGATCCGTCAAAAGACTGGACTGGCTATAGATGGTTCGGGCAAACAAATTTATTCGGATCAGATGCCTTCTGCCCGCGAATTAAATAATTCGACGAAGATTGCAGTAGCTACAGAAACACGTTTCAGAGATGAAGGCGACGTTTATCATATTTCAATGGCGTGGAGCTCCGACAACTGGGCTTCGGCTCCATTGACCGGAGATGAAGTAGGGCCTTCGGACCGTAAACTCAATTTTGTGCAGAAGGCTGCAGCACCTTATCTGGCACAATTCCCTCGGGAGAGACTGTTTTGTCGTACAATGCTTCTTCTCTCTTTACCATGCAGGTGGGTAACGCAGAGGCTTCCCAATGGGGAGAAACGTATCAGCCATTCAGTGGAAAAGGATATTGGGGAGCAACGGAAATTATTGATCCGCATACTCTTGTAGCTGCCATGCCTGCTACTTTTGTCAATAGCGAGAATAAAGATGCTGCCCGTATTCAGATTGGACAGTTTGTTTTGAATCATCGGATTAATGCTTCCGGAATGACACCGGTGATAGACGCCGACAATTCGGATTGGAGTGCAGTCAGTGATGCACTATTTATCGGAAGTGTATCCACTACACAAGCCGTGTTCCGCTTTGCTTATGATGCAGAAAATGTATATTGTCTGGTGGAACGTCTTGATAAAGACTTGACTACAGACGACAGCATGGAATTGATTTTCAGGGTGGAGATGCTACCGGAACTCCTCTTAAAATCTCTCTTATTCCGGATGCAGTTCAATATACCATTAAATGTAGTCATTCTTCAGTAACTTGTAAGGGTGCGGTTCACGGAACTTTTGGTGATACGGCAGCCGATAAGGGATATGTAGTCGAAATGGCTATTCCACGGACTTTACTTCGGGTGGTGGCCGACCGTTTGATGTTTAATGCAACCTTATACGATCAGAATGGTAGTGATACCTTTAGTGGACTGACTGCTACGAATTATGAGAAATGGTTGCCAATCGTTTTAAAAGCTGCTATGGACCCTGAACCTCTACCGGGGGAAGGAGATACCGGTACTGGACCTTCCTGGAATAATGGCGATACGGAAGGTACATGGAAATAATGATAACATTTTAAATTTGCGAGACCATGAAAAAAAATAAAATTCTGATTCTTCTGGTAATTGGTTTATCATTGGGTAGTTGTGTGCAAACTGATGACGAGGCGTTTTCTCCGGAACCGACCGTAAAAGGAGGAGAAAAATCCGTTACGGCCATTTGTGCTGTTACTGCTACAACACGCACGTCTCTTAATGCATCCATGAATGTGGTTTGGACCCAAAATGATGAGATACGGCTGTTTGGCACTTCAACACCGAATGGAGCTGTTTATACTACTACTGCCAATAGTGTTCGTACCGCTGTTTTTGATCCGGTGGACGCTTCTGTAGATGATGCCATCCGATATGCTATTTATCCGGCGTCGGCTGCGTCAGGCAGCCGGCTTGAAGGTACGACACTTGCTGTTGACTTTTCGGCACTTGCCGGACAGAAATGGATGAGTGCATTTAATGCCGATAGTGAAATATCATCTTTGCCGATGGCGGCAGCCTCTGATGGTGAAGCCTTTTCTTTTAAGAATCTGTGTGGTGGAGTACGGATACAACTGACTGATTATCAGTTAATGGGAATTAGTATTAAGTCTGTAGCTGTACGCGGTAATGACGGAGAACAGGTGTCGGGTATAGCTGATGTCAATGCAGCGGATGGAATCGTATCACTTCGGAAGTCTTCCACTCCTTCTGCTGCGGCTACTGCATTGGTTACTTGTGATACAAGTATACCTCTTTCTGCTGATAATAATCCCTCAGCTCGTACAGACTTTGTTTTATTTCTTCCTGCGGTAAATTATACCAAAGGGTTGACTTTCGTCATAACGGATGCTGCCGGACGGATTTACGAACAAGCAACTCCGGGTGCTTTCACTATTGAAGCCGGAGTTGTCAAACCGATGGAATTATTACCGATAACGTTGTATTATGGTAAGGTAAACTGTTATCGTACGGCATCTGCAGGAACACTTGAAATAGATGTTACACCTTATTATTCATTGGCAGGAGATTATACTTATGAAAATCGCCCGAGAGTGAATGTCAATGGGGAATTAGTAGATAAGGCTGTGTCTGCAACTGTTTTGTGGACACAAACGAATTCGTCTTCATCAGGAGATGTTCTTTCTGCTGTTCCTGCATTGGAGGGAACTACTTTAAAAGTTCCTGTAAGTGGCGTGAAAGGAAATGCCCTTGTGGCTATTCGAGATGCATCGGGCAAGAATGTATGGTCTTTCCATATTTGGGTGACTGAAGCATCGGATCTTACCTATATTAATGAGGAACGGGGAACATTCAAAATGATGGATCGTAATTTGGGTGCAACTTCTGTTACTCCTAAAGATCAGAATGCTTATGGTGCATGGTATCAGTGGGGGCGCAAAGATCCGTTCCCGCGTCCGCTTGATATTGTCCGTTCGAGTGCGACAACTGTGGATAACAAGGAACTGACCGCAAATGCAACTACTTCTGCTGAAGTGGGAACAGTAAGTTATACCATATCCAATCCTGATATAAGAATTTTTTCTGCGAATGACTGGCATAATGAATGGCGGAATAACGGACTATGGGGAAATTCTGATGGTCTCACTAAGAATGTAAAGACTGTGTATGATCCTTGTCCGGAAGGCTATTGTGTGCCCGATCAGAATTGCTATCAGGGATTCACCTTTACTTCAAAAACGGAATGTGATAACAATTACGGGCATCTGTTTGTGATTGATGGTTCGCAAACTTCTTACTTCCCGACAGGAGGTTATCTGGATAAGGGAGCTAATAAGATTGCTTATCAGGAATATCGGGGGTACCAATGGACTAGTAATCCAGGGACAACAGGAGCTTATTACTTCTATTATAATAATGCAAATCTTAATTTTACAGGTCTGGACCGTGCTTCGGCAGCATCTGTCCGTTGTGTCAAGATAGAGTAAAATGAAAGATATTTTTTAATCATAATAATACATACACTCATGAAATATTTCAATATTTTATTTTTGATTTTGTTTCTCACTACAAGCGCGAAAGCACAATCGGTCAAGGTGTCTGTAAGTAAAGTCAGTATTCCGACATACACAGAACCCGAACGTGAGGAACTGCCGATGTTTGCCGAAAACAGGGTACACCAGCGGTCGAGTGGCAATCCTTATCCCAATAAAATTGTTTTGAAAGTGAATCGGGAACAAAAGGTGGATAAAGAATATACGCTTATCAAATTGGAGAATGAATATTTGGAATTCCAAATATTGCCGGAAATCGGTGGGAAGATATATGCTGCCAAAGATAAAACGAATGGATATGATTTTTTCTATAAGAACCATGTCATAAAACCAGCTCTTATCGGTGCTTTGGGCTCGTGGATTTCCGGTGGACTGGAGTTTAACTGGCCTTTTCATCATCGGGCTTCATCTTTTATGCCCACTGATTATGAGATAGAAAAGTTGCCGGGCGGAGGAGTGATCGTTTGGGTTTCGGAACATGATCCGACAGACCGGATGAAAGGTATGGTTGGTATTGTGCTTAACCCCGGTGAGTCTATCTTTGAGACAAGAGTCAAATTGTCGAATATCACCCCGTTAAGACATTCGTTTTTATGGTGGGAGAATGTGGCGGTACCTTCGAATAAGAATTATGAGATATTCTTTCCGCACGATGTAAGCCATGTGTTTTTCCATTACAAACGTTCGGTTACCACTTATCCGGTTGCAACAAATGCAGCGGGAATATTTAATGGTATTCGTTATGACGGTGCAGTTGATATAAGCAAACATAAGAATACGATTCAGCCTACCTCTTATTTTAGTGCTGCATCGCAGTATGATTTCTTTGGCGGTTATGATACCGGCAGGAAATGCGGGGTTGTGCATATCGGAGATCATCATGTGTCACCCGGTAAGAAGATGTTCACATGGGCTTACAATCAGTTGTCCCAGTCTTGGGAAAATGCTCTTACGGATACAGATGGAGCCTATTGTGAATTGATGGCAGGCAGCTATTCTGACAATCAGCCGGATTTTACATGGCTTGAACCGATGGAGACTAAAACTTTTTCGCAATATTGGTTTCCGATCGGAGAGATAGGGGTTCCCGACTTTGCAAATACGACAGGAGCTATATACGTCAAGGATGCGATTAAAGTGCAGTTGAATAAGACTCGTAATGTGAAGATTACGGTCAAAGGGGATGACCGGGTTCTGTTTTCGGGAAATGCGACGATCAAGGCGAGAGAAGAATATTCGTTGCCTGCGGATGTCAGAATGCGGTTAGGGTATTCAATAGATGTCGCCGCTAATGACGGAACTGTTCTAATGTCTTATACAGTGAAGAAACACGATACTTTTAATATTCCTCATACAACACAGGATATGCCGAATATCAAAAAGGTTGAAAGTCCGCATTTGTTGTATCTTGAAGGTTTGCATGTTGATCAATATCGTGATCCTGCCACTAAAGGAGAGAGCTATTATAAAGAAGCTCTTGAACGTGATCCGAATTTTGCTCCTGCATTGATCGCTTTAGGAGAAGCAAAGTTACGCAATGCTTTTTATAGTGAGGCTTTGGAATATCTTTTGAGGGCGGAAAAAGTGTTGACACGGTTCAATACGCGTCTTGAAAATGGGAAACTGTACTATTTGTTAGGGCATGTCTATTTAGCGCTCGATGAGCAGGAGAAATCCTATGATTATTTCCAGAAAGCAGCATGGAGCAGTGCTTATGTTTCTTCCGCCATGACTTATGTGGCTATGCTTGATATACGTAAACTGGAGTATGACAAGGCTGTTCAACATCTTACTACTGCCATTACTTATCATAAAGATAATGCTGTAGCCAATGCGTTGATGATATATGCTTCTTATTTGCAGGGAGATAAAAAGCATCGGAACGTCAATATCTGTCTGTAGAAGCGAATGATAAACTTAATCATTTGGCGCGTTACTTCGGTGTGCTGACCGGTAAAGTTAGTGCCCGGGATTTTATGGAAAAGATACGGACGGATAAGAATCAGGTATGTCTCGATCTTATAGAAACTTTGCTTGTCGCTGATCTGCAGAAAGAGACTGTTTCCCTGATAGAGATGTTGCAAACACACGAGCCTCTGATTTTTAGTCTGTCTGCCATATATGCAGATATAAAAGGTGGTTTTCCGAATGATTCGGCAACGGAAGGGATTGCTTTCCCAAGCCGGCGAATTGAAATGAACAGTTTGTCTCATTGGGCAAAACAGGGAAGTCAGAAGGCACAGTTGCTGTTGGGATGTGCCCTTTACGCTAAAGGACATTATGAGAAGGCAGTCGCTCTTTGGGAAGGCTTGTCTAGTACTGATTATCGTGCTGCACGAAATCTGGCTGTCGCTTACTATTCACACATGAATCGTAAAAATGAAGTGTTACCCTTATTGAAGCAGGCATTATCCCTGAAGCCGAATGATGAACAGTTGATTTTTGAAACGGTCTATGTAATGGGTAAGTTAGGAGTTGCTCCTGCTGAACGTATTTCTTTCCTGAATAATCATAAGTCTGCAATTAGCCGCGATGATATTATGCTTGAATGGGCACGAGCTTATAACATGGCAGGACAGGAGGATAAGGCAATAGAACTTCTTAGGGGGCGTAACTTTGTCCCAGCTGAAGGTGGGGAGCATGCAGTTGCAGAACAGTATATGTTTGCTTATTTCCTGAAAGGGCGTAGATTAATGAAAGAAAATAAGATGCAAGAAGCGACTGATTGTTTTAAGGCTGCGCAAACTTTACCTCAAAATCTGGGAGCAGGTTTGTGGAATATCGTTAGATTGGTTCCATTTAAATATTATGAAGCAATCTGTTTGAAATCTTTGGGGCAGGAAGACAAGGCCAATGAGAATTTTGATTTTATAACGGGTATTGAGGTCGATTATTTTAGTAATATGAACTTACCGGAATTGCCATTTTATCAGGCACTTTGTTATCGTGAAACGGGTATGCCTTTTAAGGGGATATACTCATCAATTATAAACTGCAAGATTGGAAAGAAGGCATGAAGACTGTTGATGCGGGTTATTTTGCCACTACTCCTTTCTTTATAAGTTTCTGCGATCGTGCCGTACAGCAACGGAGTGCTTATTATAGCTATTTACTAGCTCTGGCCTATCGCTACACTGGTGATACGAAGCTGGCGCAGAAATATATTGAGCAAGCAGCGGTGAGTGATCCTTATGCTCTGAATATTTTTGCAGAAAGACAATTCTGAACGATTTTGTAAAGCTCATTTGGACGCGGATTCATACAGATTTATATTTAGAAAGAATCTGTATGATTCGCGTCATTATCAGCATTTTTGTTTAGTGCAATTAATGTGATTTCGGTTTTAGTATTAGAAAGTGTTTTGAGGGTATGGTTCTCTTTACGAAAATGTATTCCGAAAGAAGATTATTTTTTGTAGATTTGTGAGACTGATAAACACAATTCCGGGAACGATGGATATTCAAGCCTTTCGAAATTATTACGATACATACTATGAACAACTTTGTTGTTTTCTCAACTTCTATACGCATGATGGAGCAGTTATAGAGGATGTTATTCAGGAGGTGTTTCTCAAACTATGGGAGAATAAAGATTGTATTGAAATAACCTATATCAAAACCTATCTTTTCCGGGCTGCCAAAAATCGGGTATTAAACTATCTTCGTGATGAGGAAAACAGGCATCAGTTGTTGGAAAACTGGTTTAATCAGCAACTGGAAGAAAGGAAATATAAAGATTGTTTTGATATGGATGCTTTAACAAAGGTGGTGAATCAGGCAATTGAACAACTTCCGGAGAAATGTAGAGAAATATTTTCCTTGAGCCGGAAGGAGGGGCTTTCTTATAGACAGATTGCCGAACGTCTCGGAATTTCTGTGAAAACTGTGGAAACGCAAATAAGTATTGCACTCAAACGAATAAGAGAGATATTGTCTTCTTCTGCATTTGCATTTTTGTGGCTGTTTATTCGATAAATATTTATTCCTTAATATTGAATATCAAATGAATCAATTTTTGGCTTGTTTATCTTTAGCCGTACTTGTTACTGCTTGTGCGGAATGTGGCTCCAGTTCTGGAGTAAAAGCAGCTTTTTACGGTGTTACTCTTGACGGTGATACTGTTATCCAATATACTCTGACTAATGCTTCAGGTGCTCAAATCAAAGTAATTGACTATGGTTGTCGTATAACGAATATTATAGTGCCGGACAGAGAGGGGAAAATGGCAGATGTAGTGCTTGGATATGAGAATCTTAAAGATTACGAGATTGGAGCCGAGAGATTTTTCGGGGCTTTATTAGGGCGTTATGCCAACCGTATTGCCGGTGGTGCTTTTTATGATTGACTCGATTCGGTATCAGCTATCGTGCAATGAATCTCCCAACGGATATCCGGGGCATTTGCATGGTGGTATGAAAGGATTTGATCGTGTTATGTGGAAAGCTATGCCAATCAATACTCCTGATACGCTTGGAATTGTTTTTACCCGCCGCAGTCTTGACGGAGAAGAAGGATATCCTGGTAACTTAGATTGTAAAGTCACTTATTTCTGGACTTCGGATAATACTTGGCGTATAGAATATGAGGCGGTAACCGATCTACCGACTATCGTCAATATGTCGCAACATTGCTATTTTAACCTTCAGGGGTATGACGGAGGTTCGGTTTTAAATCATATTGTGCAAATTAATGCGGATTCAGTCACGGTTAATACTCCGTGGTATGTGCCGGCTTCGGTAGAAGCGATAGCAGGAGGCCCTTTGGATTTTCGTACTCCTCACAGTTTTGCGGAACGTGCCAACTCTCCCAATGAGCATATGAAACTTATGGGTGGTTATTCTGCCAATTGGATACTTCGTGATTATAATGGAGATCTGCGTTATGCCGCAACGATCACAGAACCTCAAAGTGGACGTCGAATAGAAACTTACACAACAGAGCCCGGTTTACTGATTTATACTGGCATCGGACTCTCTGAAAAGATTGTGGCTAAAGGTGGTCCACAACAGAAATATGGTGGTTTTATATTGGAAACCATCCATCATCCGGACACGCCACATCATCCTGAATTTCCATCCTGTGTGTTACGACCTCATGAGAAATATCATTCCGTTACGGAATATAGGTTTTCTGTGCAAAAGTAATTTAATAGAGTATGCCTTGGAATTACTTATCTTTTTTCCTGTAAAACTCTTATTTCTATCAAAAAAAGTGATAATTTTGGCATTAATTTGCAGATTGCCTAAATTACGAAAGATAGAATGTTAGATTTAAAGCAACTTACCACTGATGTATGCCAGATTGCTACAGAGGTTGGACATTTTTTGAAAGAAGAACGTAAGAATTTCCGTCGTGAACGTGTGGAAGAGAAACATGCGCATGATTATGTGTCTTATGTAGATAAAGAGTCAGAGGTGCGAGTGGTGAAAGCACTTGCTGCTCTACTGCCCGAAGCGGGATTCATAACAGAAGAAGGCTCTGCCACTTATCAGGACGAACCCTACTGTTGGGTCATTGATCCGTTGGATGGAACTACAAATTATATTCATGATGAGGCTCCTTATTGTGTATGTATCGCTTTACGCAATCATACCGAACTTCTTTTAGGTGTTTTTTATGAAGTTTGCCGGGATGAATGTTTCTATGCCTGGAAAGGTGGAAAGGCTTTTATGAATGGTGAAGAAATTCATGTGTCGAGTGTTGAGGATATTCAAGATGCCTTTGTTATTACAGAATTACCTTATAATCATCTACAATATAAACAGACCGCTCTTCATCTCATCGATCAACTTTATGGAGTAGTGGGAGGTATTCGTATGAATGGTTCGGCTGCCGCTGCAATTTGCTATGTAGCTATTGGGCGTTTCGATGCGTGGATGGAAGCGTTTCTCGGAAAATGGGATTACTCCGTAGCGGCATTGATCGTCCAGCAAGCGGGAGGAAAGGTAACTAACTTCTATGGCGAAGATAACTTCATAGAAGGACATCATATTATTGCAACGAACGGAACTCTGCATTCTTTCTTTCAGAAACTTCTGGCAGAAGTTCCTCCATTGAATATGTAAGTGGTATTGCAACTCTGAAATCTCTATTATTATGAAACACACACTTCTTGTAAAAGACTGGCTTAGTTCTTTTTTATCTTTACTGTTTCCCCGTTGCTGTGTTGTTTGCGGCCGACCGTTAGCAAAGGGCGAGGAATGTATTTGTACAGTATGCAATATCAAACTACCTCGTACGAACTATCATCTTCGAAAAGATAATCCGGTAGAGCGACTTTTCTGGGGACAAATTCCTTTGGAACGGGCTACTTCTTTTTCTCTTTTATGAGAAAGGAAGTGATTTCCGGCTGATTCTTCACCGTTTGAAATATGGTGGACAGAAGGAAATAGGTGCAATTATGGGACGGTATATGGCAGCAGAACTTTTATCTTCCCATTTCTTTCAAGGAATTGATGTTATAATCCCTATACCGCTTCACAAGAAAAAAAACAGCAAATTCGCGGTTATAACCAAAGTGAATGGATTGCCCGTGGAATCACTGCTGTAACAGGAATCCCCATAGATACAGAATCCATATTGCGTAAGAAAAATACGGAAACGCAAACACACAAATCCATACTTGAACGTCGGGATAATGTGGAAGGTATCTTTGAACTTCAACGTCCCGAAGCACTTGTCGGGAAGCACCTACTGATCGTTGACGATGTGTTGACCACCGGTTCTACTACGCTGGCATGTGCTTCTTGTCTGGTGAAAGTGGAGGGAATACGGATTAGTATATTGACGTTGGCAACGGTGGAGTGATTATTTTTTTATAGACGATTCTCTAATATTTAGTTTAGCGTCCAGGATAATTGTTTTTGAAGGTCTTGTTTCATCTGAATTATTTTTTATTTTCTCCAATAATAATTCAGCAGTAACTTTTCCCATTTCAAAAGTGGGTTGCTCAACACTTGTAAGATTGGGCTCGATGATTAACGCCTTTTGTGATTCGGAGAAACCTACAAACGCAATATCATCGGGAATAACCATACCTTTTTTTTGTAATGTCTTCATGGCACCGATGGCTGCCGGATCATTAACGGCAAAAATGGCATCCGGTTTGTTCTGCATTTCTAATATGGAATATGCTGCAGTAATACCGCTTTCCATAAGTATTCCGGCAGGAATTATCAACTCTTCTTCTATCGGATAGCCATATTTTTTTAGTGCATCGATATAGCCACGTTTACGCTCTTTGGATAGGAATAGATTCTCCGGACCCGCTAAATGTGCTATTCGTTTATACCCTTCCTTAATTAGATGTTCCACTGCTGTAAAAGCCCATTTATAGTCATCGATGATGACATTGTAAGCGCTGACTTCAGGAGCTATCCGATTAAAAAATACAATCGGTAGATTCTTCTCGCGTAGTGTTTTAAAGTATTCCGTAGCTCTGGTATCTTGTGTGACGGATATGATGATGCCATCCACCATTTTCTCCTCCATTGCTTTTAAATTGGTAAACTCAATATCTGCGGATTCATTCGATTGACTTATTAATATATGGTAGCCTTTCGGATTCATAACACTTTGTATTCCCATGATGACTTCTGCAAAAAATGAGTTTATGAATTCCGGAACAATTACGCCGATTGACATCGTTTGATTTTGTTTCAAACTAAGAGAGATGGGATTGGGGTGGTAATTCATTTTTTCTGCTAATTCCAGTACAGCTTTTCGTGTTTCTGGATTAACATCCCATTTATCAGCTAAAGCCCGTGACACTGTTGATGTTGAAATATTAAGTTCACGTGCGAGATCTTTGATTGTAATACGTGATTTGGACATGGTATATAGTTTTAGGATGCGAACAAAGATAATCAAAAATCTTTTTTTTTTTACCTCATTTTAGGATGACGAATTACAGCGGATTTTTTTCGGGAACGTTACCGGGAACGTTGCCGGTGATTTTTCCTTCAAAACACTTGCTTTTAACTGTTTGCCCCACTACATTTGTTTCCAGTTAGAGGGGGAAATCTCTTAAAAATTAATCTTAAAAACTCAATCTATGCAATTACTCGACCTTATTACTATCTTTATATTTGCACTTGGAATTGTTATAATGGGCTTGTCCTTTTCTGGTAAAGGACGGAATATGAAATCCTTTTTCGCAGCAGGAGGAGCAGTTCCGTGGCCAATGAGTGGATTATCTCTTTTTATGGGATTTTTCTCTGCAGGAACTTTCGTGGTATGGGGCTCTATTGCTTATTCATTAGGATGGATCGCTATTTCGATTCAATGGACAATGGCGATCGCTGGATTTGTTGTTGGTTTCTTCATTGCTCCACGATGGCATAAAACTAGTGCTCTGACAGTGGCAGAGTATATCACCCGGAGACTTGGAGTAAACACACAAAAGACGTATACTTATCTTTTCCTTTTCATTTCTCTCTTTACTACAGGTTCTTTTCTATATCCGGTAGCTAAAATCGTAGAGGTTTCTACGGGGATGCCTTTAGATCTCTGTATTTTGTTGTTAGGTGGATTCTGTATTCTATATGTCGCGGCTGGCGGACTTTGGGCTGTAGTGTCAACGGATGTACTTCAGTTTATTATACTGACGGCGGCTGTACTTATTGTCGTTCCGCTTTCTTTTGGACGTGTTGGTGGCGTTGTGAATTTTATAGAGTCTATTCCTGTTACTTATTTTAATCTTGTGAATGGAGAATATACAATAGGTTTTATTATTGCTTTTTGGTGTGTATAACGCGATATTTTTAGGAGGAAACTGGGCGTATGTTCAACGTTATGCTAGTGTTAATTCACAGAGCAGTGCACGTAAGGTTGGCTTTTTATTCGGAGGATTATATGTCGTAAGTGCCGTTTTGTGGATGCTTCCGCCAATGATTTACCGTATCGTTAATCCTTCACTTAGTGCGATTGAGGCTGAGGGAGCCTATCTTATGATGTGCAAGGAGGTACTTCCTGCCGGTTTATTGGGGCTTATGCTTAGTGGAATGATATTTGCTACTGCAAGCTCTCTCAATGCAACCCTCAACATTTCTTCCAGGGGGTGGTCACTAATGATATATTCAAACGTCTTTTCCCCCAGAGTTCAGATAAAACCTTAATGAGAGTTGCACGTATTTCAACTATTGTATTTGGCTTACTTGCAATTATTGTAGCATTACTAATCCCTCTTATGGGAGGTATTGTAAATGTAGTGATCAGTGTTGCCGCTTTAACCGGAGTTCCTTTATATCTGCCTATTATATGGACCTTGTTCTCGAAACGACAGACAGAGTATTCTGTAATAACGACGACATTAGTCAGTTTAGGAGCAAATGCTTTCTTTAAATTTATTACTCCGTTGTGGGGATTTGGGTTTAATCGCGCAGAAGAAATGATTGTAGGAGTTGCTTTTCCTGTACTCTGTTTAATCGCTTTTTGAACTCTATTATAAATTGAATCATAAAATATCTTATCGTTATGTAGAATATCAAGAATGGGAAAAAGAAAATAACTGTATAAAAGAGACTGAAAGGGAAGAAGATAAAGTGGTGACTGAAGCTGATAATAAATTTAGTAAAAAGAGTAATTAGCTATGGAATTTTCTTAACGGGTGCTGCGATTGCTCTGCTTGGCGGGTTAGCAGAAGAAGGAAAGATACTGGTAATAGCTGTGGGCATAGCGTTAGTGTTGCTTGCTCTCTGGCTTTATCCTAGAAAAGAAAGAAAATAAATAATACAAAAATAGAATGTTGCAAGAATCATTTTCAAAAGATAAGCGCAACCTGAGAAGTATTTTGCTTTCTGCCGATTTTGTAGTTGTTGGCGGAGGTATTTCAGGAATATGTGCTGCAGTTTCAGCTGCTCGTGCAGGGGTGAAAACCATTCTTGTGCAGGATCGTCCTGTACTTGGTGGAAATGCGTCGAGCGAAGTACGACTTTGGATATTGGGTGCCACGTCACATATGGGCAATAATAACCGTTGGTCACGTGAAGGAGGGCTGATTGATGAAATACTGGTAGATAATCTTTATCGTAATAAAGAGGGAAATCCTGTTCTTCTGGATACCTTATTATTGGAAAAAAGTCCGCAATGAGCCTAATATCACATTATTGCTCAATACTGCGATTTATGATGTTGAAAAGCGGTCTTCTGATGAAATATCCAAAATATACGGTTTTTGCTCACAGAACTATACTTTCTATGAAATCAGCGGCAAGCTTTTTTGTGACGCTTCGGGTGATGGTATTGTTGCATACCGGGCTGGAGCTGCTTACCGTATGGGGGCTGAGGAAAAACAAGTATATGGTGAATTGTTTGCTCCGGATAAAGGAGAATATGGTGAATTGCTCGGGCATTCTATCTACTTCTATAGTAAGGACACAGGGAAACCTGTGAAATTTGTTCCTCCTGCTTATGCGCTGGAAGATATCAAAGAAATTCCTCGGTGGAGTCGTATTAATGCAAGTGAACATGGGTGTAAATTCTGGTGGCTTGAATATGGTGGCCGGTTGGATACCATACATGATACAGAAGAGATTAAATGGGAAATATGGAAGGTCGTTTATGGTGTTTGGAATTATATAAAGAACTCGGGAAACTTTCCTGAAGCAGAAACGATGACTCTTGAGTGGGTTGGATTAGTGCCAGGTAAAAGGGAAAGCCGAAGATTTGTAGGCGAATATACTCTTGACCAAAAAGACATTATAGAACAGCGACATCACGATGATACTGTGGCTTTTGGAGGATGGGCTATTGATCTCCATCCGGCAGAAGGGGTTTATAGTACGCATAATGGCTGCATGCAATATCATTCTAAAGGAATTTATGAAATACCCTATCGGTGCTTTGTGAGTAAGGATATTAAGAACTTGTTTTTTGCAGGACGATGTATTAGTGCTTCTCATGTTGCTCATGGTTCATCCCGGGTAATGGCTACATCCGGGCTGGGAGGACAGGCAGTTGGAATGGCGGCAGCACAGTGTCTTTCGGATGGATTATTACCTGTTGAACTCATTGCTGCTACTCATATGCATAAACTACAACAGAAACTGAATCTTGCTGGCCAGAGTATTCCTTTGGTGCCGATTGATGTTAATGGAAATCTGGCTGCCAAGGCTAAAGTATCTGCTTCAAGCGAGTTAAGTTTGTCAGAAATACCTTTTGATGGTCCTTGGTATACATTAGATTACTCTACAGCTCAATTATTACCTTTAGAACCGGGTATTCCGTATAACTTTGAGGTAGAAGTTGATGCGAGTGAGGAAACAAATCTCACAGTAGAATTACGTTATGCGGAGAAGGCTAAAAAATTATACGCCGGATATAATTGCAGAAACAGTGAAGCTTAATTTGCGGAAAGGTATTCAAAAGGTAAATATAGATTTGACAAAAAGCTTACCATGTCAACAATATGCCTTTGTGACGTTCATGCGAAATGATAAGATACGTTTGCGTATGAGCGAAATGCGTTGTACGGGTCTTTTGTCTGTATTTAATAAGTTTAATTATGCTGTCAACAACCATGGTTTTCAAACCCCTCCGAAAGGTACAGGACTTGAGTCATTTGAGTTCTGGTGTCCGGACCGCCGTCCGGCAGGGCATAACATTGCAATGAAAATAACGCCTGCTATCGAGTCTTTGGCAGTGGAAATATAATTAACGGATATGTGCGTCCCACTACGGAACCTAATGCATGGATAGCTTCTTTAGAAGATGTCTATCCAGAGATAACTTTCAAATGGGATATGCCTCAAAAGATAAGCAGAATATTACTCTTTATGGATACGGATTATGATCATTCTTTAGAATCTGTACAAATGGGACATCCTGAAAATGTGATGCCTTTCTGTTTGCGGAAATATAAACTGTCAGATGATAAAGGAACTGTTTTTTTTCGAATGTGAAGGGAATTATCATACAATAAATGAAATAAAATTAGATGCTCCTATAATAACCAGCTCTATTAAACTGGAAGTGGAACGGCCTATGCAAAATGTTCCTGCTGCAATCTTTCAGATTAATATAGAATAAGAATAAAGTGATAAATAAAAGTTTGCATTAACCATTATTTTAATAACATGAAAAAAGAATTACTATCTATGGATCTTGCTGATTATCGTTCAGGTATTTGTGATACAGAACACTTATGCTCAGCAGGGGATGATTACAGGAATTGTGAAGGATGTAAATGGAGAACCTATTATTGGTGCCAGTGTAAAGGTACAGGGCACAACAGTGGGTACTATTACGGATTTGGATGGAAAGTTTTCTGTGAATGCATCTTCCGGTGCGGTTCTGCAGATATCTTACATTGGCTATGTGACGGAAAAGATTCAGGTGGGTAACCGGACTGGACTGACTATTACATTGAAAGAAGATTCGCATTTGGTGGATGAGGTGGTAGTGGTAGGTTATGGTACTCAAAAAAAGAAAGTCAATCTGACAGGTTCCGTTGAAGCGGTTAGCGGTAAGGATTTAGCTAAACGCCCTGTTATGAATACGATGTCTGCACTTCAGGGAATGGCATCCGGAGTAACGGTGACTTCAACCTCCGGACAGCCGGGTAAGGAGGATGAATCTATAATGATTCGTGGTATCGGAACACTCAATAATAGCAATCCTCTGGTGCTTATTGATGGTGTTGCCAGTTCGGTAAATGCTGTCAATCCGCAAGATATTGAGAGTATTTCAATTTTGAAAGATGCATCTTCTGCCGCGATTTATGGTTCACGTGCAGCAAACGGTGTGGTATTAATAACTACCAAACGTGCAGAGGAAGGGAAACTTAGAATCAGTTTTAATAGTAATGTCGGATTGCAAAAGATGACAGAGCAACCTAAATTCCCTGGGAGCTATTGACTATATGGAACTGTATGATTTGGCTAATTCTAATGATACCCGTAACATGAATACAGGTGCAGCGGGTGGAGTGATATATGGTGAAGATTATATTGCGAATTATAAGGCGAAGATGAATCAGGATCCTTATAATTATCCGAATACCGATTGGCAGGCTATTACTTATAAAGAACCGGCTATCCAGCACATGCACAATTTAACTTTGAGTGGAGGAACGGAGAAACTTAGAGCATTGGCTTCTTTAAATTACACAGACCAAGAAGGAGTTTTCCCGGATACTTATATGAAACGTTACAGTGTGCGTGTCAATACTGATTACAAGTTTAATGATAAACTTTCTGCCGGAATTGATATTTCGGGTCGTCATTCTGTGGTTTCGGAACCAGGTTCGGATGTAGCGTCGATTATAGGTGCTGTTCGCCGTACAGCACCTATTTACCCGTGGGTAACTCCGAACGGTAATCCTGCTTATGTACAAATTGGAGCGAATACGTGGGCTTTATCGCAAGAGAAATTAAAAGGATATAATAGAAACTGGTATCAGGAAGCGGTAGTGAATATGAAAGTAGCTTACTCTCCGATAAAAGAGATCCGTTTGGATGTTTCGTATTCTCCAAAGTTCAATTTTGATTCTAATAAGGTTTACAATAATATTGTGCCGTTTTATGATGTTGATGATAATCCGGTGACAACGGTGCAAAAAAAGAGCCTTGGTTCAAAGAAGGAACTACACTTTTAACGATGACTTTAAATTCTTGATTAATTTCGATAAAGACTTTCATAAGCATAGCATTCAGCTTTTGGCAGGTTTTCAGCAGATTACATATTATGGAGAAAATTTGTATGGTCGTAGAGAAGGGAGTGAGTTTAACTATGATCAAATAGCTTCTTTCCCGGTGGTTAATCAGTCTACTGACGGTAATGCTTCAGAAATGGCATTGCAGTCTTTTTTTCGGACGGTTAAACTATGACTATGCAGGCAAATATCTATTTGAGGCTAATGTTCGTTATGATGGTTCTTCCCGTTTTGCCAAAGGGAATAGATGGGGATTGTTTCCTTCTTTCTCCGCCGGTTGGCGTATTAGCGAAGAGAACTTTATGAAAAATATCAAGTGGCTAAGTAATGCCAAATTGAGAGCTTCATGGGGACAGCTGGGTAATCAGGAAGTTGGAAGTTACTATCCGTTCTCTATGGATATAAATCTGGCAGAGCCTGTCGTGTTTAATGGTGAGGTTGTTCAAGGATATGCCGCAAGAGACTATGCTTTCAGAGACATTTCCGGGAAACAACAACAATGACGAATGTAGGTATCGATCTTGGTTTCTTTAATAATAAATTGAATTTTACTTTTGATTATTATGTCAGGAAAACCCGCGATATATTGATGAATCTCGATATTCCTTCTTTCATGGGGTATAATAACTCTCCATTGAGGAATGCCGGAGTGGTTGAAAATAAAGGATGGGAGCTTAGCCTTGCTTTCAATGATCGTATCGGCGATTTCTCTTATCGTATTTCAGCCAATCTTTCGGACGTGAAAAATGAAATCAAGGATATGAAAGGCATTGTGAATAACTTTGATGATTTGTATACCAATCGTGCGGGATATTCCATAAACTCAATTTGGGGATTGGAAGCAGATGGCTTATTTGCTTCATTCGATGATGCCCGGGCTTATCCGGTAACGCAGTTTGGAAATCTGCAGGGAGGAGATATCAAGTACAAAGATCAACCGACAATTGATACGGATGGCGATGGCATACCTGATACTGGCGACGGTCAGATTACATCAGAAGATTATGTCGTGATTGGTAATACAATACCGAGATATACATATAGCTTTAATCTGGCAGCTGAATATAAGAATTTTGACGTCGAATTGTTCTTCCGGGGGTAGGCAAACGGGATGGTTATTTGCGCGACGATCTTGCCTGGGCCTTTAATAATGGTGCCAAAGTGCAGCAATGGCAAAAAAAGATAATATGTGGAAAGAAGGAGAAACGAATTCCAAATATCCCCGTATGTTTATTTCCAGTGCAAATAATATAAAGCCTTCTACTTACTGGTTGCAGGATGCTTCTTATCTTAGATTGAAGAATCTTCAGATCGGCTATACTATTCCACGGAAAATTCTTAGTCATACATTCCTTGACGGAGTACGTGTTTACTTCTCTGCCCAGAACTTATTCACATTCGATAAAATGACAGAGGGGTATGATCCGAACAACATCCTACAAAAGCACAAAATTCAGTGCCTTTGTTGAGAACTTATTCTTTTGGAATCAATGTTAATTTCTAACTTAAGTACATATTCATATGAAAAAATATATAGTCTATATTGTTTATACGTCGCTACTTTTCATATTTGGAGGTTGTGATGTGTTGGATAAATATCCTTTGGATAAACCAAATCAAGATACTTTCTGGAATAATGCCAGTGAAATTAATGGAGGGGTAGTAGGATGTTATCGTTTTTGATTGCACAGCCTAATGTAGAATATTTGTTTCCGATAGCTCCCGATCTGATGACTGATATAGGCTTTCCCCGTCAGGAAAGTGACTGGAAAAAGGTGGCACAAGGTCAACATGACAGTAATCTTCATTCAATAAGAGAGGTTTGGCATTATGCTTATCAGGGAGTTGGACGGTGTAATTTAATGCTGGAGATTATAGAAAAGAAATCAGCAGTATTGAGTTCGGAACAATATAAGCAATATAAAGGCGAGTGTCTTTTTTCTTAGAGGTTTTTATTATTCTCGCCTGATTTCTTTCTTCGGAGATGTACCTCTGATTCTGAAACCGATTGAATCGGAGTCTGAAGCCTCTAAATTTGTACGCGAATCTAAGGATGTTGTGCTTCAACAGATTTTGAAAGATTTTACAGATGCTGCTACCCTGTTGGAAGAGCAGTATGTTGATCCGCTTTGCTTTGGGCGTGCTACAAGGGGGACGGCAAATGCGTATAAGGCACGTATTGCCCTTTATAATAAAAAATGGGAAGTAGCTGCCGAGGCTGCTGAAGCGGTTATTTCTTCTGAAATATATAAGCTCTATCCTGAATACGGAGATTTGTTTCTGGTGTCCGGATTAACGGATGCGAATAATAAGGAAGTTATTTTGAAAGCGGAATTTAGTGCGGAGATTCCTTTGTATCATAAGTTACCTCTTCATATGCAGTCTCGTAATTTGAATGGATATTCGACTATGGTACCGACGCAAAATTTGATAGACTCATATCATTGTATTGATGGAAAGAATATTGAAGAGTCTCCATTATTTAATAAGAAGAAACCATTTGAAGATCGTGATCCGCGTTTGCGTTTAGGATTTGTGGTCCCTGGGGATAGATATGGGGATTTTATATTCGAGTCACACGTTGATAGCACTTCATGTTGGAGTTATGCAGAAAATGGTAAGGTGACCAATAAGGATTGTTACTCTTTTTAGCCCATATACCTCTTATACGGGATATTGTACGAGAAAATTTAGTGATCCTTCTTATGCAGACAAAAATGAAAAAGGTGATTATCCTCTTATTCTCTGTCGCTATGCTGAAGTGCTTTTGACTTATGCAGAGGCAAAAATAGAAGCGAATGATATAGATAAAAGTGTAGTTGATGCTTTGAATGAAGTTCGCAATGGACGTGATGATGTAAAAAAATGCCGGCTTTGTCGTTATCGGATTTGTCGGATCAGTCAAAAGCACGGGTGATTGTTCGTCATGAGCGCAAGGTAGAATTAGCCTTTGAAGGATTCCGCTATTTTGATATCCGTCGTTGGGATGGCTTTTGGAAATATGCCAATCGTCCGGTGATGGGACGTCCTTTCAAAGGTAAATTTGAGGACTGGCCGAATGTGACATTTGATGAGAACGATGAGCCTGTGTACGATTATGATGCTTATATGCCACATCCTTCTTCTGATTATCGTTTGGTTGAAAACCGGACATTCGTTCAGCAAAAGCATGAGCTATGGCCAATACCACAGCGAGAAAGAAATGTGAGCCCGCAGTTAACGCAGAATCCGGGATTCTAACGGTATCTTCCGGGAAACTGAATGTGTGTGGAAAATAAATATATCTTTTAAATTTAGTAGTATGATGAAAATGAAATATATATATCGCCGATGGCTATTTTTAATGGCTGGTGCATTATTGGTTGCTAACTTTGCATCTTGTAATGATAATGATGAGAATTCTCCCATTTTACCTCCGACTTATCATGTTGACAGAAGTAATATGTTCGGTATTCATGAGCAGCCCAAAGTGGGCGAAAACATTGGCGGACAGTCTGATAATGGGGTAACTCCGCAGTTGGTTGCTGATATGTGCGGAACCTTGGGAGTTAAGTCTTTCCGAATGTTACTCCATCTTTCATGGGTTTTGATTATGATGCTGAAGGGAATTTGATCTTTAAAGAGGATAATCTTCAGAAATTTAAGGATTATGCTGCCCTGTTGACAGAAAAAAAGGAGTGCGTAATATAATGCTCACTAACGCAGCTTATATGTATCCTTATGGATATACTCGGTCACATTGGAAAGCTGTCCCGGAACCGGGAACCGAACTTTATATAAAGTTTATGCAGCAAATAGAAGATAGCTATAAAATGTTGGCAACTGCTTTCCCTGATGTGACTCAGTTTGAAGTGGGAAATGAATTGAATGCTCGAAAGGTCACAACTTATGTAAGGATGGATTTAGAGATGGGGCCACAGCAGAAGAAAATGCCCCTTTTATATTTACTACTAGTGAGCAGGCATTGGTGACAGCGGATATCTGCTATTATGCCAATAGGGGAGTGACAGCGGCAAATCCGAAAGCAAAAGTCGTGGCTCCCTGGTCTTTATATGGTCGATATTCCCGAAACGAAAGCATATTTGAGTGCTATATATGATCACATTGTATCGGGTAAATTACCTTCGACCAGTATGGAGGGAGGTAAACGGAAACTGGCCGTTGATACTGATCCTGGTCATTACTTTGAATATTTGAACTGGCATCCTTATATTCATGAAGGACATACCTTATCATGGCTGGCAATGAATGAGTCATTGTATCAGATTGCTGTTGATCATGGTGATGCAGGAAGAAAGATTATTATCTCCGAGTTTGGTTATTTTGACAGTTATCTTGAACGGAGGGAAGAATTGATAGCGGATGTCTGTGTACCGGCTATTGTAGCCCTGACAGAACGTCTTCAAACGATAGAGTCTGTATATATGTTCAGAATGTTCAACTGGACATCTGCAGGAAGCACTATTGCAGAGGCAGAGCAAACATATGGAATTTTTGACTCACCGATGCAGCCGTTGGGAGTTCGTCCTAAGCCTGTTGCTCTAAGTTTATTTTTCCATTTCAATGGGGTGGAGTCAGATCCGGACCCATTGTATAAGTATATGAAATAAAATGATGTACTAATCTTGAATAACAAAGTATCATGAAACAATATATTTCATTTCTATTATTAGTATTTATGGGATTGGCATGCTGGTCTTGTAAAGATGATGTTGAACGTCCTGTACTTGTGACGTCAGAAATTGAACTGGCTGTTCCTAAAAATGATGTCTCAATTGATTTGGATAAAGTACGCCAGATCACTTTTTGCCCGGCAGGAAGCTTTTTAGTGGACAAATATAATTTGCTTTTAAGTAATAGCGAGGATATGTCGAGTCCGGTAGTTGTTGAAGCAAGAAGAACTCCTCATTTGATATCTTCTTCTGATATGAATGATATTGCAGCTAAATTGGGAATTGCTTCCGGTTATACTGGTAAGATTTATTGGACGGTACAATCTGGGAAATCGTCTCAGCCTTCATCTGCAGAAACTCGTTCTTTGATGGTGACCGGGTTAATGGCCCAGCCGTTGACACCAGCTAAGGATACTACTTTAGAACTAGACTATGAAGCAATGGATACAGAGGTGAAGTTCTCATGGGAACCTATGCCGGATACAGAATCTTATCAGCTATTAATCAGTGCTAATGCAGATTTATCTGATCCATTAATTGATATGGAAGTGGAAAAAACATCTACTGCTCTGACATATAGCCAGCTACAGGAAATGGTGGATAATAAGGCAGCCGGACTGAAACGTTATAAAGCTAATACTCTTTATTGGAATGTGAAAGTGGGAGACCGCCTGATGGCGAATTCAGCCTGGAGATTTAAATTGTATGGAACAAAGCTCTTTACGGATGTTCGTGGAGATGAATCGATAACATATAAAGTCGCTGTAATCTCGAATGGTGATTCAGAAGTTGTATGGTTGGCAGAGAACCTTCGAACTACTAAACTGAATACAGGTGAATCACTTATTTGTGAAGGACAGGAAAGTGACAAATCTCAATGCTTCCCTGCCGAAGAAGTTAAGAAGAGTGCAACTACTCCTGTTCGGATGCAATCCGTAAAGTTGCCGGAATGTATTATCGTATCGGATTGATCGGTGATAATTCATCGTCAGTGACTTGGCCGAGCTTGTTAGCTCCTGAAGGATGGCGGGTTCCTGAATTACAGGATTTTGTGAATCTGGCCAAAGCTTCTTTGGATGTTTGTGATTATCTGGAAGTCTTGAGATGTCCGGAAGTCTATCCTTCCTACAGATTGGTGATAAAAAGCTAAAGAAAGATCTGATGAATTCTTGGGGAATGAATATGGCTCCATGTGGTACAAATAGAGATGGAAGTTTGTATATCAAGGAATTTGGAGATCTGGATGGATTACATATGGTTTTTGCTATAAATAGTGTTTCTCAATTTGCGACGTTAGAGATTGCCGCTGCAACAGCTAAAGGAGGAGCAAGAGCCATTGCTTTAGGAAAGAATGCTCCGATAGTAGTTCGTCTGATATATACCGGTGATGATAAATAATCAATGATAGAAAAAGAGATAAAATGATTGAGTGCTTTAAGAAAATATTTAGTAAAGTTTTGTTTGTGGTGCTTTGTAGTGTGACTTCTATGTCGATATGTGCGCAAGAGAGTTTATCACTGTCAAACGGGAAAATAAATATTTTATGGGAAAAGCATGAAGGTAAATGGGTAATGACATTGTTTGAAGGAAAAACCCCCGAAGGATATAAGGCGTTTGGTCGTCCTTCGGGGAAATATAACCTCATTTATGACAATGTAAAGCCGACCATAAAACCTTTAGCTATCGTAGAGAATGGAGATACATTAGACTTTCCTGAACAAACATTCAGGTATGTAAAGCCTGATTTCTTGAGAGCCATCTCTGCGGTTCCTATGAATAGAGCTGGTAGATACTCCACCTTCTTCCCCAATAGGGGATGGAAGGAAGGAGGAACAGTTGTGTTTGAGCATCCAACGGAATATGGAGTCTATAAGGCAAAATGGGAGTTTGATGACAAATATCATTCTGATATCAATGTGGAAATATCATTGACTGTGAATCAAGAAGGATATTATTCCCTACCTACTCCTACCATAAGTACTTTGGTTGAAGATGATCTTGGATGGGGAATCGTACCAGGATTTTATCAGGGGAACCAACTGCAAGAATCATTTCCTTTATCCTATGTTTATGCACAAGGGCTACCTAAATATCCGGTGCTGTGCCGTGAAAGTACCATTACTACAATGGCTTCTATCATGAGTAATAAGGCAGGTATGACAATGGCCATAATTCGGAGCCTGGTCAGGATAGGAATCCTTATGAGAAAGATGAGGTGACTCATGTGAAGTCATGGAATATTGCTTTGTCGCATATGAATCGTGAGCTGCAATTGACTCCGATGGCATATCATCCGGTGTTAGGTGAGAAAGGTTCTTATCTGAAGAAGGGAGAAACGGCTAAGTTCAGAATCCGTATAACTCTTCAGGATTCGGACTGGTATACGGTATATAAACATGCTGTGTATGATATTTATCATTTGGACTATTCTTTCAAGTTAAAAGAAAACAAGCAATCGTTGACAGATCGTTTGATGAAGTTGTATGATTATGTTATGGATGATAAGACAGCTTTATGGAATGAAGAAATGTATAAAGGGAAAAAGATTATTGCCCAGTCTTATATGTCGGGAGTTTCCGGAGCTGATAAAGATGCCATGAAAAATTCGGATATAGGGGCAGTATGGATGCTGGCTAAGTTGACTCAGGATTCATTGATGAAAGAAACACGTATTCCCGGTATCAGGAATTTCAAGATATTGCAGCAGGCTCGTGAAGGATTTTTCAAGGGAGCTGTAGAAGGGCAATATTATCTGGCTAAATCAAAAGATTCACGGAAGAATGGGGAAGCCATTTTGAACCGGTGGCTATCACTTATTATACTATGGCGGATTTGGGAAATATCTTACTGTTTGAGCCGGATAATAAGGAAATTCTGGAGCTTTTTGAAGAATGGGGCAGAAAGGCTATTAGACTGGCAACAGCCAGAAGGTAATTGGGTGGTTGCATACGATCATACAACACATAAACCTATTTATACAGATTTGACAGATCTGCGTCCTACTTTTTACGGATTAATCATCGCATATAAGATTTTGGGGGATAAAAATATCTTGTTGCAGCGGAGAAAGCTGCTGACTGGTTGATAGACCATTCCATTCAAAAAGGACATTTCTTAGGTGTCTGCGGAGATGCGAGGTTTGTGAACGATTTTGCTACGATACAAATTGCCGGTGCTATGCTTGAACTGTACGAGTTGACCTCTGTGCAGAAATATTTGGATGCTGCAATTAAAACGGGCAAGATGTATACTACTTCTATCTACACTCATCCGATACCGAGCCGGGATATTAAATATTTGAATGGGAAAAAGGTAGAAGATTGGCAATTGAGCCAGGTGGGGTTAAACTTTGAACACGGTGGTTCAATGGGCTCTGCAGTAAATGCCGGACCTATTTTGCTAACTAGCCATTGTGCCTTTTTCCTTAAATTATATTCACTCACAAAAGATGAAATCTTTCGTGATATGGCTCGTTTGGGGGCCTTGGGGAGAGATGCTTTTGTGAATGAAGAAACCGGAGTAGCCTCTTATTACTGGAATCGTTTTGACCATGGAGCAGGACTTTTTTTCCACATCATGCCTGGTGGCAGATCGGATGGATTTATGATTATCTACTTGCAGAAGCGGAGTTACGTTCAAATGGCAAGATCTCTTTTCCGCGAGGGTTTATGACACCTAAGGTCGGAACTCATAGAACAGCCGGATTTGCGTCAGGAATAGTGGACGGAAAAAAAGCAAGTCTGATTCTTTGCAAAGATTTGGTCAGTGTGGATAATCCTAATGTGGATTATATCACAGCAGCTAGTGAAGACGGGAGCGTATTATTTGTAGTGTTACTTAATAATCAGGCAAAAGAGAATAATCTAACAATGATTATCAGGTCTTCGCAGCTTGTATCTGATAAGGAAATGAAAAGTGATACTAAACAGGTAAAGCTGAATGCTTTTGGATATAAAATAATAAAAATAAAATTGTAGAATGGGAAAGAAAAAGCTATTATTGATATATCTGGCTTTATTACCGATAATCAGTTATGCGAAGATTGTGTTGCCTAATATCCTGAATGACAATATGGTGCTGCAACAACAGACGAGCGTTAAGTTATGGGGAAAGGCAAATCCCAATAAGAAGGTTAAAGTATTTCCTTCATGGAATAAGATAGAATATTCTACCATAGCAGGCGCTGATGGCAAATGGATGGTAACTGTTTCCACTCCTAGAGCGGGAGGGCCGTATGAGATAAGATTTACTGATGGAGAAGAGTTGACTTTGAGAAATGTATTGATAGGGGAAGTGTGGTTTTGTTCCGGTCAGTCAAATATGGAAATGCCTGTGCGGGGATTCGAGTACGAATTTGTAGAAGGAGCTAATGATATGATAGCGACAGCTAATGAGTCGACCCCTATTAGGATGTTTTCTTCAGATTTTAATGAGAAAGGTTGGTTTAGACAATATAGTAAAGCGCCGCTTGATAATTGTAAAGGAGAATGGTTTACGAATACGTCTAAAAATGTAGCTCCGATGAGTGCAGTCTCATACTGTTTTGCGAGATATTTGCAACGGGCTTTGAATGTGCCTGTAGGGATTGTAGTCTCTTCATGGGGAGGCTCTACTGTTGAGGCTTGGATGCGCGAAGAAACGATCCGTCCTTGTGGGGTGGATTTATCTCATCTGAACGATGACAAAGAAGTCGCTAAACCGGTTCAACAGAACCCATGTGTACTATTTAATGCGAAGGTGGCTCCCTTGACTAACTTTATGATTAAAGGAATGATTTGGTATCAGGGAGAAAGTAACAGACATAATATAGAGCAGTATGCGAGAATGCTTCCTGTTATGGTAGATGACTATCGCAAGCGTTGGAGTTTGGAGAAACTTCCTTTCTATTATGTGGAAATAGCTCCTCATGCTTATGGAGATGCAAATGGCACGTCGGCTGCTTATTTTCGTGAGATGCAGCAACAGTTGATGCAAGTGATCCCTAACTCGGGAATGGTATCTACGATGGATATCGGGAGTCGTGACTTTATTCATCCTCCTAAGAAAGAAGAGGTAGGCAAGAGGCTTGCTTATTGGGCATTGGCAAAAGAATATGGGGTGGATAATCTTGGATATAAGACACCGGTTTATAAATCAATGGAGGTAAAAGAAGGGAGAGTTTACATTACATTTGATAATGCTTCAGGTAAAGTGCATCCAATTAACCGGCCTCTTTCCTCATTTGAGATCGCAGGTAAAGACCGGAAATTTTATCCGGCAGAAGCAATCGTAGATTTGGCAACGAAACAACTTCAGGTTTGGAATAAAGAGGTTTCCGAACCGGTGGCAGTGCGTTATGCCTTTCACAATTATGCGGAAGCTTCCCTTTTCGATTATTATGGTTTGCCGGTGGCACCATTCAGAACTGATAAATGGTAGAAATATATGATAACATCAGTACGAATTTTAATTATAATATTCATCTTGTGCTTTTTCTATACAGGCAAAGGCGCAAGATAAGACAATAGAGCAGAAGGTAGACTCTATATTAAATTTGATGACTTTGGAAGAGAAGATCGGGCAATTGAATCTTTATGCCGGAAGGATGAATCCTACTGGTCCGATAACAATGCGCGATGATGATGATGAAGCAATCCGGAGAGGAGATGTAGGGATGGTCTTTAACATTGTAGGTGCTAAACGTACCCGTGAGATACAACGTATAGCGGTGGAGGAATCACGTCTTAAGATACCTCTTTTAATCGGATTCGATGTGGTACATGGGTATCGTACAATCTTCCCGATACCTTTGGGCGAGTCGGCAAGTTGGGATTTAGACCTGATGAGACGTACGGCACGCGCTTCTGCCGATGAGGCTTCGGCTATGGGGATTCATTGGACCTTTTCGCCAATGGTGGATGTTTGCCGCGATGCCCGCTGGGGGCGTATTATGGAGGGAGGTGGTGAAGATCCCTACCTAAATTCGCTGATTGCTAAAGCCAAAGTTGAAGGCTACCAAAGGAAGAACCTGAAAGAGATGGGTGCATTAATTGCATGTGCAAAACATTTTGCAGCGTATGGAGCAACGATTGACGGAAGAGACTATAACACGGCTGACATTAGTGATGTGACTTTGCGCAATGTTTATTTACCACCCTTTAAAGCTGCGGTGGAAAGCGGGGTACATTCATTGATGGCGGGTTATCATGAATTAAATGGCACACCGACCTCTGCTTCTTCTTATCTTATGACGGATATATTGAGAGGGGAGTGGAATTTTGACGGTTTTGTTGTTTCAGATTGGGGATCGATTCGTGAGGTTGCTATGCATGGATTCGCAGAAGACAGGAAAGATGCGGCTATGAAGTCTTTCAATGCAGGATTGGATGTGGATATGGAGTCATCTGCCTATTTGAAGCACATGAAGGAGCTGGTTCAGGAAGGAAAAGTCAGCGTGAAACAGATTGAAAATTCAGTCCGGCATGTCTTGCGGATGAAGTATGCTACGGGGGTGATGGACGATCCTTATCGTTATTGTAGTCAAGAACGGGAAGATACTGTCATTCTGAAGAAAGAATATCTGGAGTTGGCTCGTGAGGCTGCCTGTAAGTCAATGGTATTACTAAAAAATGAGAACCAATTATTACCGTTGTCGGAGAAGCTGAAATCTGTCGCTATCATAGGTCCTTTGGCTGATTCGAAAAAAGATATGCCGGGTAGTTGGTCGAAGAGTTGTGATCCTAATGATATGCAGACCTTTCTGGAGGCGATAACAGAACGTTATGGTAATAAGATGAAGATTAATTATGTGAAAGGCTGTGAGGTAGAAGGAGATGAACGCTCCGGTTTTGCGGATGCGTTGAAAGCGGCGGCTAAAAGTGATGTGATTGTAGCAACAATGGGGGAAGCAAAAGAATTGAGTGGGGAGGCGTCGTCCAGAAGTAATCTCTCTTTGCCGGGAGTGCAGGAAGAGCTATTAAAAGAGTTGAAGAAGTTAGGAAAACCGATTGTCTGGTTCTTTTTTAATGGGCGTCCGCTAACTATACCATGGGCATCCGGAAATATGGATGCTATCTTAGAGGCTTGGTTCCCGGGAAATCAGGCTGGAAATGCGATTGTCGATGTTCTGTTCGGACAATTCAATCCGCAGGGGAAATTGACCGTTTCATTTCCGCGAACGGTGGGGCAGGTTCCTATTTTCTATAATCATAAAAATACGGGGCGTCCGGAAGGATTTTATGAATCTGTTTTTATCACGAAATATCTGGACAGTCCCAATCAGCCTTTGTTTCCTTTTTGGCTATGGTTTATCTTATACCACATTTGAATATTCTGAAATACAGATGGAAGATAAGCAGTTGACAAGAGATGGAAAGCTGAATGTATCTGTAAAGGTGAAAAACACCGGGAAATATAAAGGGACTGAAACGGTGCAACTTTACATAAGAGATTTGGTGGCTTCTGTAACCCGTCCGGTGAAAGAACTGAAAAGCTTCCGGAAAGTAGAGTTAAAACCGGGTGAAGAGAAGAAGGTAGAGTTTGTAATAACGGAGAAAGATCTTCGATTTTGGAATGATAAAAAGCAATTCATATCTGAACCGGGTAAGTTTCATTTGTTTATAGGCACCGATTCAGAGAATGTGAAAAAAGCCGAGTTTGTGCTTTTATAGTTAGGATAATAAAAAAGTGACGGATGATGAATTCAAGAATAGTGTGGTTGTTGGTTTGTATGGTATGGGGAATATTTTCTTCATGCAATACAGATAGAGAACGAAAAATAGATTATACGCGATATGTGAATCCCTTTGTTGGAAATGCTGATAATGGCCATACTTTTCCCGGAGCCTGTGCTCCTTTTGGCTTGATACAAGTAAGTCCTGAAAGTGGCAATGGTTCATGGCGTTATTGTTCCGGATTTAATTACGATGATGATTCTATTGCAGGATTCTCGCAAACTCACCTAAACGGTACAGGAGTTCCGGATTTAGGTGATATTCGAATGTTGCCTTTTAATCAGAATCTTCAAGGTGAGCAATTCTTTTGCCGTTATGAGCGTGAGACACAAGTAGCTATGCCTGGATATTACTCGGTGAAGCTGGCCGATATGAATATCGATGTTGAATTAACTGCTACCGAGCGTACTGCTATGCATAGGTATACCTTCAATCAGCCGGGGGAAGCGAATTTATTGCTTGATCTGCAGAATGGATTAGTGTTTGATTCGAAGAACGTACGGTATCGTGTATTGGAGGGTGAGGTCGAAATGCTTGATAATAAAACGATTGCAGGGTATAACCGCGTTAGGGGATGGGTAACCCGGTATTTTTATTATATGATAGCATTTGACAGACCTTATACTGTGAAAAAATAATTGCCTCAAGAAGAAGGCGAGAAAGCCAAACGATTTATTTTGGAGTTTGATCTGAAAGAAGGTGAATCTGTTCAAGTGAAGGTGGCGTTGTCTACTGTTGGCATAGAAGGTGCGAAGATGGCTCTGGATAAAGAAAATCCGGGATGGAATTTTGAATCAATAAAAGCCGAGACAAACGGAAAATGGAATGATATGCTCTCTTTGGCTGAAGTAGAGGGTACGGAAGAGGAAAAAATGAACTTTTATACTTCGATGTATCATTTGTTTATACAACCTACTAATATTGCCGATATAGATGGAAAGTATAGAGGGGTTAATGACAGTATTTTTGTTTCTTCTACAGGTAATTACTATTCAACTTTCTCTTTATGGGATACATACAGGGCTGCACATCCTTTGTATACTCTCCTCGTACCGGAGAGAGCCGGTGATATGGTTGAAAGTATGATTTCACATAAAGAAGCAAAAGGTTTTCTGCCGATCTGGACATTATGGGGAAAAGAAAATTATTGCATGATAGGCAATCATGCGGTTCCGGTTATTGTAGATGCTTATTTGAAAGGACTTATCACGTCAGACCCGGAGAGAGCGTATGCTGCAATCAAGGAATCATTGACCTTATCACATTTGAACTCAAATTGGGAGGTATATGATAAGTATGGGTATTATCCGTTTGATATTATTGAAAAAGAATCTGTGTCCAGAACACTGGAAAGTGCTTACGATGACTATTACGCAGCTTTAATGGCTCAAGCTCTTGGAAAGGAGGAGGATCATCGGTTTTTCATGAAACGTGCAGGTTATTATCGGAATCTATTTGATAAACAAACTGGGATGATGCGTGGCAAGGATTCGACAGGAAGTTGGAGAGTTCCATTTAATATGTTTTCACTGTCGCATGCAAGTTCGCATGGAGGTGACTATACGGAAGGAAATGCCTGGCAATATACTTGGCATGTACAACATGATGTTGAGGGACTGATTTCCCTTATGGGAGGAAAACAAGCATTCAGTAGTAAATTGGATTCATTATTTTATCTCCATTCTGAAAATGCAGTGAATGTGCTCGATGTGACAGGATTGATCGGGCAATATGCCCATGGTAATGAACCCAGTCATCATGTCGCATATCTATATACTTATGTTGATAAAGCCTATAAAACACAGGAGCTTATAAAGAGATTTTTGATCGTTTCTACCTTCCTGAACCTAACGGATTGTGTGGAAATGACGATTGTGGACAAATGTCGGCATGGTATATTTTTTCCGCAATGGGATTCTATCCGGTCAATCCGGTGGGTGGGGAATATATAATAGGAGCTCCTCAATTAAAACGTATAGTGTTGCATTTACCGGAGAATAAAACTTTTACGGTAGAAGCAGTCAACCTCTCCAAACAGAATAAATATGTGAAAGCAGTGACCTTGAATGGGCGGGAGATTACCGATTTTCGAATTCAACATAAAGATATCTGGCTGGCGGACATTTGATTTTTACGATGAGCGACAAACCGGGAAATTAAAAATAGTATATATGAAAAAGATTTGTTTATTAGTTCTATTGGCAGTCTCTGCATTAACCATTTGTGCGCAGAAAAAGTTTGTGTTGACTTCGCCGGATGGTGTACTGAAGGCGTATATTAGTATAGGAAAGGAAATAACTTACTCTGTGACTCATGGCACTGATACTGTTCTTTCCCAGTCTGCTATTGCCATGCAGTTGGACAAAGGGCGTACGTTTGGCATAGCATCCCGGTTATCCGGTCATAATGAGAAAACTGTACGGCAATATCTAAAATCTCCATTTTATAAAAAAGAAGGAGATAGAAGATCATTATAATCTTATCCATTTAAAATTTAAGAACGGTTTTAATCTTGAGTTCAGAGCGTATAATGAGGGGATAGCTTATCGATTTATTTCTACCTTGGGAGAGGATTTTACAGTAGAAAATGAAATTGCTACTTTTAACTTGGGTAAAGACAGAAAGGCATTTATTCCTTATGTCCGCAAGAATGTTAAAACGATTGAAGAACAGTTCTATAATACTTTTGAAAATGTGTATACCTATCAGGCTGTTAATGAATGGAAGCATGGGCAATTATCATTGATGCCATTGGCTATTGAACTGGATCATGGAAAAAAAGTATGTATTACAGAGGCTGATCTGGAAGACTATCCGGGTATGTACCTTTTTGCTCCAATCCTGGTACAAAAGCGGAGTTGAAGGGTGTTTATGCTGCTTATCCTAAGGTGGAAAAACAAGGCGGACATATAAATTCACAAATGGTGGTGTTAGAAAGAGAACCCTACATTGCCAAATGTGAGGGTAAGAAAGATTTTCCATGGAGAGTGTTAGTCGTTTCATCAGAAGACCGGCAACTGGCTAATAATGATATGGTTTATAAATTGGCTTCGTCCTCCAGAGTGAATGATATATCATGGATAAAGCCTGGCAAGGTTGCTTGGGAGTGGTGGAATGATTCAAATCTGTATGGAGTAGATTTTAAGACGGGAATCAATAATGATACTTATAAGTATTATATTGATTTTGCCTCCCGTTTTGGAATTGAATATGTAATTCTGGATGAGGGGTGGTCGAAGAGCAGACAGGCGGATTTGTTTCAAGTTGTTCCTGATATTGATCTGGAAGAACTGGTAAAATATGCCGAAGAAAGAAATGTAGGCATTATTCTGTGGGCTGGATACTATGCTTTTTGCCCGTGATATGGAAAAAAGTCTGCAAACATTATTCTGCTATGGGAATAAAGGGATTTAAAATAGATTTTATGGATCGCGATGACCAGAAAATGGTTGATTTTCATTATAAGGCTGCTGAAATGACTGCCAAGTATCATTTATTGGTTGATTTTCATGGTTCATATAAGCCTACAGGTTTGAATAGGACCTATCTAATGTGATAAACTTTGAAGGGGTACATGGGCTGAACAACAGAAATTCGCAGATAGCTCAATAGATCAGGTGACCTATGATGTAACAATTCCTTTTATACGGCAGCTTGCAGGCCCTATGGACTATACACAAGGGGCAATGCGTAATGCGACGAAAGAGAATTTCTCTCCTGTATATTCAGAACCTATGAGTCAGGGAACGCGTTGCCGTCAATTGGCGCAGTATGTTGTATTTGAATCTCCACTGAATATGCTTTGTGATAGTCCTTCTAATTATATGGAGGAAGAAGAGTGCACAAAATATATAGCAGCTGTTCCAACTGTATGGGACACGACAATCTCTCTAGCCGGTGAAATCGGTAAATATGTGGCGATAGCTCGTAAATCGGGTGAGGATTGGTATGTTGGAGCAATGACCAACTGGGATAGCCGTACAATTGAAATCGATTTTTCTTTCTTGAAAGAGGGTGTTTATGAGGTTGATATATTTGAAGATGGTATGAATGCCCATCGGGTTGCAAAAAGACTATAAAAGAAAAGAGGACGTTTAGACTGGCTCCCGGAGGAGGATGTGCAATGCATATACGAAATAAATGATATTAAATAAGAAAGCCACCCATTCAGGTGGCTTCTTTTTTTGCTCTTCCTCTTGGACTTGAACCAAGGACCCTCTGATTAACAGTCAGATGCTCTAACCGACTGAGCTAAGGAAGAATATTTGCAACTGAGATTTTGAACTTTGCTCTTCCTCTTGGACTTGAACCAAGGACCCTCTGATTAACAGTCAGATGCTCTAACCGACTGAGCTAAGGAAGAATGTTTTCTCAATTGCGATGCAAAAGTACTAGGTTTTATTTTGAAATATGCAATATCTTTGCAAAAAAAATATTAGGAATGGACAAAATAATAGGATTGGGCAACGCCCCTAGTAGACGTACTCGCAACCCTGAAGGATGACACTCTTTTGGATGAAATGGGTTTACCCAAAGGAAGCATGCAGCTCATCGATGACGCTAAGTTACAGCAGATTAACACGAAATTTTCACAGATGAAAACCCATCTGGCAACAGGCGGATCGGCAGGAAATGCCATCCTCGGACTGGCTTGCCTGGGTGCCGGCACAGGGTTTATCGGAAAAGTGGGAAATGATCATTATGGAGAATTTTTTCGTGAAAATCTGCGGAAAAATAAGATTGAAGACAAATTATTGACGTCAGATCGACTGCCTTCCGGTGTGGCATCCACTTTTATTTCACCGGATGGAGAGCGCACTTTCGGAACCTATCTGGGAGCAGCGGCTTCTTTGAGAGCAGAGGAACTGACCTTGGATATGTTTAAAGGTTACGCGTACCTATTTATAGAAGGCTATCTTGTTCAGGACCATGAAATGATTCTTCATGCCATTGAGTTGGCGAAAGAGGCGGGTTTGCAAATCTGTCTTGATATGGCAAGTTATAACATTGTGGCTAATGATCTGGAATTCTTCACTTTGCTAATCAACAAATATGTCGACATTGTCTTTGCAAACGAAGAGGAAGCGAAAGCCTTTACCGGCAAGGAGCCGGAGGAAGCTTTGAGAGTGATTGCCAAGAAATGCAGTATTGCTATCGTAAAAGTCGGGGCAAATGGTTCTTATATCCGTAAAGGGACAGAAGAAATAAAGGCTTCAGCCATTTCGGTTCAAAAAGGTGGTGGATACTACCGGTGCCGGTGACTATTTTGCTTCTGGATTCTTATACGGATTGACTTGCGGATATTCGTTGGATAAATGTGCAAAAATAGGTTCTATTCTCTCGGGAAATGTTATTCAGGTAATCGGAACAACGATATCACAGGAACGCTGGGATGAAATTAAGTTAAATATTAACAGGATTCTGGCGGAATAACAAAGGATTGAGCTACTTTTACGACTCATTTAGATTGAAAGAGGTATGAAAAAATTGCTGAACAGGCAGATGGCTATTGTTGCAGTAGCGGTGATAGCCACAGTTGCTTTCTTTAGTTTCAAGAGTGGAGACGACCGTAATTTCCAGATTGCAAAGAATCTGGATATATTTAATGCGATTGTGAAAGAACTGGATATGTTCTATGTAGATACCATTGATCCGAATAAAACGATTCGGGAAGGAATCGATAATATGCTTTTCACGTTGGACCCTTATACGGAGTATTTTCCGGAGGAAGATCAGAGTGAGTTGGAGCAGATGATAAAAGGATCATTTGGTGGGATGGGTTCTTACATTGCTTATAATACGAAACTAAAGCGTTCGATGATTTCTGAACCTTTCGAGGGAACGCCTGCTGCAAAAGCCGGTCTGAAAGCGGGAGATATCCTGATGGAGATTGACGGACAGGATCTTGCCGGTAAGAATAACGCGGAAGTCAGCCAGATGTTACGCGGACAGGCAGGTACCAGTTTTAAGCTAAAGATTGAGCGCCCGAATGAGAAAGGTGGACGTACGCCGATGGAGTTCACGATTGTACGTGAGTCTATTCAGAATCCGGCGATTCCTTATACTGCCGTATTGGATAATAATGTAGGTTACATCAGCCTTAGCACTTTTTCCGGCAACCCTTCCAAAGAGTTTAAGAAAGCATTTCTGGATTTGAAGAAACAGGGCGCTACTTCGTTGGTGATAGACCTTCGTAGTAATGGCGGCGGATTGCTGGATGAAGCAGTGGAAATTGCGAATTATTTCTTGCCGCGTGGAAAGGTGATTGTAACGACAAAGGGAAAATCAAACAAGCTAGTAACACTTATAAGACATTGCGCGAGCCGTTGGATTTGGACATTCCGATTGCGGTACTGGTAAATAGCGGAACCGCTTCTGCTTCCGAGATCTTATCAGGTTCTTTGCAGGATCTCGACCGTGCCGTTATCGTTGGTAACCGTACTTTTGGAAAGGGATTGGTTCAGGTTCCCCGCTCTTTGCCTTATGGCGGAACGATGAAAGTGACTACCTCCAAATCTTATATTCCGAGTGGCCGTTGTGTACAGGCTATTGATTACAAGCATCGTAATGAAGATGGAAGTGTAGGAATCATTCCTGATAGTTTGACTAAGGTATTCCATACGGCTGCCGGACGTGAAGTACGCGACGGGGGTGGTGTAATGCCGGATATTGTTATCAAGCAAGAGAAGTTGCCGAATATTTTGTTCTATCTGGTACGTGATAATTTAATTTTCGATTATGCTACCCAATATTGTTTGAAGCATCCTACCATCGTTGCTCCGGAGAAGTTTGAAGTAACCGACGCTGATTATAATGACTTTAAGGCATTGGTGAAGAAAGCTGATTTCAAGTATGACCAGCAAAGCGAAAAAATTCTGAAAACCTTGAAAGAGGCAGCCGAGTTTGAAGGATATATGGATGATGCTTCAGAGGAGTTCAAAGCACTTGAAAAGAAGTTGAATCATGATCTTGACCGCGACTTGGATTATTTCTCATCTGATATAAAGAAGATGATTGCTACTGAAATTATCAAGCGTTACTATTACCAACGTGGTAATATCATCCAGCAGTTGAAGGATGATGACGGTTTGAAGGAAGCAATGAAAATTCTGAATGATCCGGTGAAATATAAAGAAATGCTTAGTGCTCCGGCTGCTAAGGAATAAATGAATATATTTCGAACATAGATATATGTGGAAAACGCGGCTTTGTTACTAACAAGCCGCGTTTTCTGTATATCTATATCTAATTGTAAAAAGTCCTGTAAGGTCATGCCCGGACACTGATATTTGTGTCCTTAACCGATCTTTATTGGCGAATCAAAGGCAGGGTAAAATAGAATCTGCTTCCTTGTCCTTCCTGAGAGCGCAACCAGATACGTCCACCCATCTTCTCTACCAACATTCTGCAAAGAGTTAATCCCAATCCTGTTCTCTGAACAAAATCGTCGACCTTTCCAAAGCGCCGGAAAATTGTGGCAATTCTTGCTGCCGGAATGCCGATGCCGCTATCTTTAACGTAGAACTCTACAAAATCCTCCTTTTCCCGATATCCGAAATGGATTTCTCCTTTCGGGGTAAACTTCGTAGCGTTACTAAGCAAGTTACTTATAATTTGTATGATGCGATTCCAGTCTCCCGAAGCATACATGTCCGTATCTACGTCGTCCAAAATGAGCCTGACACCGTTTTGCGTCTTATGGCAGAATTGTTGTTCCAGCTGCAGGCAGATATCTATTAATTTGATCGGGCGGATATTGAATTTTAGAGAATCAGCTTCAAGTGATGCCAGATCCAGAATATCATTGAATAGATTCAGCAGCATTTCCGAATTTCGTTCGATGATTTCCGAATATTGGTTCTTCTCTTCCGCAGATGCTGCGGAAGTGATTAGTTTGGAGAACCCTACAATGGCATTGAGCGGGGTACGTATTTCATGACTCATATTTGCCAGAAAAGCAGATTTCAGCCGATCCGACTCTTCCGCCTTGATTCTGGCGGCCTTTAGCTCTTTCTGTTGTTGGGCATTCGTCTGTTCCGCCTCCCATTGTTGGGATATATCACGGCACATACACAATAGATATTCCTTATCCAAAGGAAAGATACGGTTTTCGTAGTGATGTAAAAACACCGTCCAACATAAGATCATGTCTGGCTGTTGAACTTTCTCCTGTGAGAATCACCTTATCCATATTCTTGCGGACACTTTCATAAGCCTCTTTGGGTAGAATGTCTTTTACGTTAGTAGTGGTGATATTGTTGGCGCTGATACCTTCAACGTGATTAGTTGCCGGAGAAGAAGCAAGCTCTATGATGTTGGCGTCATGGTCGAAGACGGTGAGCATGTCAGGAAGAGCATCCAGTATCCGGGTGCTATATTTATCACGAAAACGTTCTTTGGAGGGAGAGGAAGAATCAGAAGAAGAATGAGAGGAAAGAAAATCTATTTTCTCCTCTAATTGTTCGATTATTTCTAAAAGATCCTCCTTTGTTTTGTTTTCGTAATTTCTCATAGAAGATTCATTATTATTCATTAGAATGTTGTAGAAGTTGTTTTATCTGTTGCAAATATAAAACAATATTCCGAGATGCTGACAGCCTCCCTAGTTATTATAATATAAAAAAAAACGGATAGCTTTTGCCCTACTGATCAGAATGTTCTATCTTTGCATCCATTATATATAAATGATTTACAATATGTCTACAGAATTATTCTCTACTCTGCCCTATAAGGTGGCAGATATTACACTTGCTGATTTCGGACGCAAGGAAATCGATTTGGCAGAAAAAGAAATGCCCGGCCTGATGGCTCTTCGCGAAAAGTATGGAGAATCCAAACCGTTAAAAGGTGCCCGCATTATGGGCTCGTTGCACATGACCATTCAAACGGCTGTGCTGATTGAAACATTAGTGGCTTTAGGAGCTGAAGTACGTTGGTGCTCTTGTAATATATATTCAACACAGGATCATGCTGCTGCTGCAATAGCTGCTGCCGGTGTACCGGTATTTGCATGGAAGGGCGAGACTCTTGCCGATTATTGGTGGTGCACGTTGCAGGCATTGAGCTTTGACGGCGGCAAGGGACCGAATGTGATTGTAGATGATGGCGGTGACGCGACAATGATGATTCACGTGGGTTATGATGCAGAAAATAATGCTGCCGTATTGGATAAGGAAGTACACGCAGAGGATGAAATAGAACTGAATGCCATTTTGAAAAAAGTGTTGGCAGAAGACAGCACCCGCTGGCATCGTGTAGCGGAAGAAGTGCGTGGCGTATCTGAAGAGACAACGACAGGCGTACACCGTTTGTATCAGATGCAGGAAGAAGGCAAATTGCTGTTCCCGGCATTCAATGTAAACGACTCGGTAACGAAATCTAAGTTTGATAATCTGTACGGTTGCCGCGAATCGTTGGCCGACGGAATCAAGCGCGCAACAGATGTGATGATTGCCGGAAAAGTAGTAGTGGTATGCGGTTATGGTGATGTGGGTAAAGGCTGTTCTCATTCCATGCGTTCTTACGGAGCGCGGGTGCTCGTGACGGAGGTAGACCCGATCTGTGCACTGCAGGCTGCAATGGAAGGTTTCGAAGTAGTGACGATGGAAGAAGCTTGCATGGAAGGTAACATCTTTGTCACTACTACCGGTAATATCGATATCATCCGTATCGATCACATGGAACAAATGAAAGATCAGGCTATCGTTTGCAACATCGGCCATTTCGATAATGAAATTCAGGTAGATGCTTTGAAACATTATCCGGGCATCAAATGTGTGAATATCAAACCGCAGGTAGACCGTTATTATTTCCCGGATGGACATAGCATCATCTTGTTGGCCGACGGTCGTCTGGTAAATCTGGGATGTGCAACAGGACACCCGTCATTCGTGATGAGTAATTCATTTACCAATCAGACATTGGCACAGATAGAACTGTTCAACAAGAAATATGATATCAATGTATATCGCCTGCCGAAGCATCTGGACGAGGAAGTGGCTCGCCTGCATCTTGAGAAGATCGGTGTGAAACTGACTAAGCTGACGCCCGAACAGGCCGCTTATATCGGTGTGTCAGTGGATGGTCCTTATAAAGCAGATCATTATAGATACTAATTAGATTTACGATTAGACGATTTACCATTTACGATTGATAAATGCAGGAGATTGATATCCCACCGTTATCAATTGTAAATGTTAGATTGCCAATCGTATTTATTTTTATATTCAAACTTCAATCGTAAATAGTAAATCGTCTAATCGTAAATGAAAAAGTTTCTTCCCGACTTAATAGCCATTCTGGCTTTTATCATTCTTTCTTTTGCCTATTTTTTCCCGGCTGATATCGAAGGTCGTATCTTGTTTCAGCATGACACGGCTGCCGGAGTCGGTGCAGGACAAGAATCGAAAGAGTACCTCGAACGTACTGGAGAACGTACACGTTGGACGAATTCGATTTTTGAGGTATGCCTACCTATCGGAGTGATATGGGCATTCTTCCTATTTCTTCATTCTGATACCGGCAGGGCATATCTGGAAGTTTGTGACATTGGCTTATATACCACCTACGATTGCAGGTGTCGTCTTGGCTTACCGGAAGAAATATCTGTTGGGCGGAATCATTACGGCCTTTGTTTATCGCGCTTCAGATTCAGTCGAACCATATTCAGATGAGCTACTACTTCATGTTTGTCATCCTGTTTTTTGTAGGAGCTTACTTTGAAGATGCTTATAAGAAGAAGGAGTTGCCGCATTTTTTCAAGGCCAGCGGGGTTTTGGCACTGGCTGCCGTGGTAGGAGTTCTGCATCAATATTTCCAATCTGTATCATACGTATGAATATAGTAAGGAGACGATGCGCGGAAAAGAGCGAATTGAAGCAGGAGGGAATGCTGCCAATCAGACCAGCAGCGGACTGGACCGTAACTATATAACGAACTGGAGTTATGGAATTGGTGAAACGCTTACTTTGCTGGTTCCGAATGTAAAAGGGGAGCGTCATCGGATAATTTGTCGCAGAGCGAGACTGCTATGGAAAAGGCCAATCCGATGTATAGCGGTATTTATTCACAGTTTCCACGACAATATTTTGGTGATCAGCCGTGGACTGCCGGTCCGGTGTATGTAGGGGCATTTGTTATGTTCCTGTTCGTCTTGGGTGTTTCATCGTAAAAGGTCCGCTTAAATGGGCATTATTGGGAGCTACTATTTTTCCCGATTTTACTCTCGTGGGGAAAGAATTTTATGGGATTCACTGATTTCTTTATAGATTATGTTCCGATGTATAATAAGTTCCGTGCTGTATCGTCTATTTTGGTTGATTGCTGAATTTACTATTCCGTTATTGGCTATTTTTGCATTGAAAGAAATTTTTGAACAACCGGAAATTTTGAAATTGAAAGAGAACCGCGGAGGTGTGATTGTATCGGTATTGACTGCTGGTGTTGCATTGATTCTGGCTGTTGCTCCCAGTGTTTCTTTTCTAGTTTGTAACGGCGCAGGAGATGGCGGCTTTGCAACAAAGGCCTTCCGGCGGAACACCTTGCGCCGGTTGTGACAAATCTGACGGAGATGCGCAAAGCGATCATTGCTTCGGATGCATGGCGCAGTTTCTTTATTATAGCTGATGGGATGTTTCTTGCTGTTCTTATTCTGCAGAAGAGGTTGAAAGCTTCTTTCACGCTGGCGGTATTGTACTTTTGTGTTTGGTGGATATGTGGTGTGTTAATAAACGTTATTTGTATGATGAACAGTTTGTCCCGAAATCAAAACGGACAGAAGCATTTGTGAAGACTCAGGCGGATGAGATTATCCTTCGGGATACTACTTTAAATTATCGTGTGTTGAACTTTATAGGCTTCCCCGGTAATACGTTTAATGAAAACAATACTGCTTACTGGCATAAGAGTGTCGGTGGCTATCATGCAGCGAAATTGCGTCGCTATCAAGAGATGATTGATCATCATATCATGCCCGAAATGCAGGAAACCTATCAGGCGGTGGCTACTGCCGGCGGACAGATGGACAGTGTGGACGCTTCCAAATTCCGTGTACTGAATATGCTGAATACAAAATACTTCATTTTCCCTGCCGGTGAGCAAGGACAGGCTGTTCCTGTCATGAATCCTTATGCATACGGTAATGCATGGTTCGTAGATAAAGGTGCAGTATGTAAAAATAATGCAAATGAAGAAATAGATGCTTTGAACGATATTCTTCCAACGGAAACAGCCGTAGTGGATG
>VOFD01000151.1_pt1 | contig 54000 bp, 52 predicted proteins | sample 5384101 | NCBI WGS metagenome assembly VOFD01 (sample SAMN12384723, study PRJNA508395) | human gut metagenome | isolation source: healthy gut C | host: Homo sapiens
GCCATTTACAGATGTAATGGACCGCTACACCTGCCGCAACAGCAACAAAGAATGAGATAAGAGGAGCCAAAGAAACACCCCCTTCCCGTACCAGTTTGGGGACGGTAACTTTGATATTATAGCATAGATAAATATAATAAAAAAGTCATATCTCCGCAAAATAAAAGCCTTTTAATACGCACACCTGCCCATTTTAAATTGTTTATTGCAAATGCTTGTGATATAATTTTACTATTAATAAAAATACAGCAGCATGTTTTTAAAATGCACCTGTAACAAGCAGGAGGAAATAAAATTGATTACCTTAAAAAACGGTGACGGCATCAAATGGCCGCACGGCAAGCGCATTGCCGTTTTGCTGACCTTTGATTTTGACGCCGAATACCTGCGTTATTCCGTAACCGGGCAGAATGCGCTCGGCTTTTCGGATATTTCGCGCGGGCAGTACGGGCCGCACGAAGGCTTAAAGCGCTGCCTTGACATGCTGGCGCGCCAGAACATTAAAACCACGTTTTTTGTGCCCGGCATTGTTGCCGAAAAATACACGGACGAAGTAAAACAAATTGCCGCCGCAGGGCACGAGCTTGCCTACCACGGCTATACGCACGACGCACGCCCCGGCATCCCGCTTGAGGAAGAAGAAGCCAATATGGCAAAAGCGGAAGCCATCCTTGAAGCCATCAGCGGCAAAAAAGTAGTTGGCCACCGCGCTCCGCTTGATACCTTGCAGACTTACGGCGTTGAGCTGATGCAAAAACGCGGTTATTTATACAGCAGCACCTTAAAGGACTGCGACTGGGCCTATATCCACGAAGGTGAGCACCCTGTTGTGGAACTGCCGACTGAACCCGGCTTTGATGATTTTTCGTTCTTTTATTTTTCGTACGCCGATGCGCACACCATTACCTGCAGCTACCCGGCAGAATATGTTTACAACATGTGGAAGGATGCCTTTGACGAACTGGCAAACGAGGGCGACAAAATTATGTGCCTTAAGCTGCACCCACAGCTGATTGGGCGCTCAAGCCGCATCCGCATGCTGGAGCGACTGGTGCTTTACATGCGCCAAAACGGTGCGTGGATTGCCGGCTGCGAAGAAGTTGCGCGCTATGTGCTGGCGCAAAACGGAAAGGAGGCTGACGCCGATGCTGTGGCCAAATAACAAACGCCTTGCGCTGATGCTTTCTTTCGATATCGACGCCGAAACGCTGTGGCTTACGCGCAACGAAATCAATAAAAACCACCCCGCCAACCTAAGCCGCGGGCTGTATTCCGTAAAGCAGGGCATTCCCCGCATTTTGCGGATGCTGGAAGAAGAAAACCAGCACGCCACCTTTTTTACCACGGCCTACACGGCAGAGCTTCACCCCGAAGTTATTAAATGCATTGCCGCCTGCGGGCACGAAATTGCCTACCACGGCTACCTGCACGAAGTTTACGATACTTACGAAAAAGAAAACGCGCTGATGGCAAAGGCCGAAAACATCATTAAAGGCCTTACCGGCAGGCAGATGGTGGGCCAGCGCTCCCCGGACGGCTTTATATACGATTTTCACCTTCAGCTGTGGCTGGACAGGGGATATATTTATTCATCCAACTGGCGCGATAACGACGGGCCGTTCCTGCACAAAATAAACGGCAAAACCGTGCCCATTGTGGAACTGCCCAAAGACGGCATAGTGGATGACACCAGCTACGATATGTACACCATTCAGGCTCCGGAACACCACTACCTGCGCAGCGGGCGCGAAATGACCGGCATTTGGATGGAAGAATTTGACGGGCTTGCCGACGAAGGCCGCATGATGAATTTTGTAATGCACCCGCAGTTTATTGGCCGCCCCGGATATGTGCGCGCTCTGCGCGATTTTATACGCTACGCCAGTGATAACGGCGCCTGGATTTGCACCGACGAACAGGCCGCACGCTGGGTACTGGCACAGAACGGCTTTACCGAATTTGCCTGATTTGGGCGCTTGCGCCTGCAATAAATAAAAAGATGAGAGGGGTTTAAAAAATGTTCAGCAAAAAACTTACCAAAAAATTATTAGCTTTAGGTGCGGCAGCAATGCTTGCACTGGCAGCAGCCGGCTGCGGCGGCAGCGATAAGGCCGACGCTCCGAAAGAAGCGGCAAACGGCAAACTTACCATTGCCATTAACGCCACCTTCCCGCCGTTTGAAAGCGTTAAGGAAGGCACGCACGATTATGTCGGCGTCGATATTGATATTGCCCGTTATATCGGACAGAAGCTCGGCAAAGAAGTTACCTTCACCGACATGAAATTCGCTTCCCTTGTGCCCACCCTGCAAAGCGGCCGCGCCGATATGATTGTATCGGCCATCAGCCCCACGGACGAGCGCAAAGAAGTGCTTGACTTTACCGAACCTTACTACTACCCGATGAAAGCCATTATCTGCCAGAAAGGCGCAGGCTACGACAGCTTTGAAAAACTTAAAGGCCTGAAAGCAGGCGCTTCCATGGGAACCACCTATGTACAGGAGCTGAAAGACGCAGGCGGCATTGAAGTTGTGGAACTTGACAACACGCCGCTGGTTGTGCAGGATATTTTAAACGGACGCCTTGCCGCTGGTTTGTTTGACGCAGCACAGGCCGCCGTATTCATCAACCAGAACGATAAACTGGAAATGCACACCTTAAACCTGCCGATTGTTTACGCCGATACTTTTGCCATTGCGCTGCCGAAGGGCTCTAAAGACGTTGCCACGGTGGACGGCATTTTAAAAGAAATGCAGAAAAACGGCGAAATGCACAAAATTCTGGTTAAGCACCTTGGCGAAACGGCTACCAAACAATATGAAGAAGCCATTGCCAAACTCGAGATTGCAAAATAAAACCAACCCGGCAGTGCACTGTACTGCCGGGCTTTAACTTAAAGGAGCAACATTATGCTTGATTTTTCCGTACTCGACCCATACCTGCCGCTTTTAGCCTCAGCCGTATGGATTACCATTAAATTTACGTTCTTTTCCACCCTTATCGGCTTTTTAGGGGGCTTTATTTTAGCGCTTATCACGCTTTCGCACAACAAGGTATTTTCCTTCCTTGCCAAAGCGTACATCTCCGTTTTCCGCGGCACGCCGCTTCTGGTTCAGCTTATGCTTATCTACTTTGCCACACCGCAGCTTACGGGCTACACCATCAGCGCGCTGGAAGCAGGCGTGCTTTCCTTCGGGCTGAACTCCGCCGCCTATATCTCCGAAGCGCTGCGCGGCGGCATCCTTTCCGTAGACCGCGGCCAGTGGGAAGCCTCCATGTCGCTGGGCGTGCCTACCCACCGCTTTATTCTTGACGTTATTCTGCCGCAGGCAATTAAAAACGCACTGCCCTCGCTCGTTAACGAAAGCATTATGCTTTTGAAGGATTCCAGCCTTGTTTCCGTTATCGGCGTGGCCGACACCCTGCGCTGGGCGGATTTGATTCAGGCCAAAACCTTCCGTGCGTTTGAAGCCTTTATTGTTGCCGCCGCAGTTTATTATGTGCTGGTAATGCTGCTCAACCTTTTGGGCGCATACCTTGAAAGGAAGGTGCGCGTAAGTGATTAAAGTTGAACATCTTGCCAAAAGCTTCGGCACACTGCAAGTTTTAAAAGATATTTCGCTCAGCATTAATAAAGGCGAAGTTGTAACCATTATCGGCCCTTCGGGCAGCGGCAAATCGACGCTTCTGCGCTGCTTAAATCTGCTTGAACGCCCTGACAGCGGCAAAATTATTTTTGACGGTACCGATATTTTAAGCGGCAAAGTTAAAATTGAAAGCATCCGCAAAAATGCGTGCATGGTTTTTCAGCATTTTAATTTGTTTGCCAACATGACGGCGCTGCAAAATGTGGCTTATGCGCCGCGCGTTGTTAACGGGCTGAGCCGTGCCGATGCCGAAGCCAAAGCGCAGAAGCTGCTGGAAAAAGTAGGCCTTGGAGACAAATCGGGCCAGTACTCCAGCCGGCTTTCCGGCGGCCAGAAACAGCGCGTAGCCATTGCCCGCGCCATGGCCATGGAACCGGAAGTGCTGCTTTTGGACGAACCTACCTCCGCGCTCGACCCGGAAATGGTAAAAGAAGTGCTTGATGTTATTAAAGGGCTTGCCAACACCGGCATTACCATGGTGCTGGTAACGCACGAAATGGGCTTTGCCCGCGATGTTTCGGACGTTATTCATTTTATGGACGAAGGCTATTTAATTGAAAGTGCGCCGCCGCAGGAATTTTTTGCCAACCCCAAAACGGAACGCGCGCGTAAATTTTTATCCACCATTTTATCGTGAGGCAGCTTATGAAAATTTTAATTATCAACCCCGATTACGGCATGACGCAGGAAGAAATGGCTTTGCGCTGCCGCATTCTGGAAGAATACACGGCGCCCGATACGCAGCTTGCCATGGTGTGTCCGCAAAGCTCCGGGGTGGAGCTTAACTCTGCCCTTGATGTTGTGCTTGCCGCACCCGAAATTGTGCAGCTTGCGGCAGACGGGCAGAACGCCGGTTTTGACGCCGTTGTTTTGTACTGCTTCAGCGACCCTGTTATCGACGCCTGCCGCGAAGCATTGCGCATTCCCGTTATCGGCGGGGCGCAGGCCTCCTGCCTGGCAGCGCTTAACGTATGCCGCAGCTTTGGCGTAATACTGGCAGACGAAGCACGCCTGCCGGAGAAAAAACGCTTTTTGCGCACGCTCGGCGTAAGCCCGGAACGCATCGGGCAAATTGCCGCCGTTAGTTTAAACGGCATCTCGCCCTGGGCGGACAGAGAAACAACCTTTAAAAAGCTGCTTGCCTGCGGGCAGAAAATGATGCGCGAAACGCACACCGAGGCCATTGTTTTAGGCTGCCTTTCCTTTTTAGGGCTGGCAGAGCCTTTAAGCCGCGTGCTTGGCATACCTGTTATCGACCCGGCCATTGCCGCCGTAACAACCGCCGAAAGCATTGTGCGCCAGCGCCTTTTTACCAGTAAAGTAAGCTACCCCCTGCTGTGCAGCAAAGCACGTGAGATTATAAGGGAAATTTAAAGTATAAAAAGTCCGGCCTATACCGGACTTTTTTATTTTACTTTTTAATTAAAACTGTTTATGATAAAATTTAGTTAAATTAATCAGGACGGATATATTAATGGAAAACTTAACCAATTACTATCTTTGGGCACGCCGGGCTATAAAAAACGAAGAATATACTGATGCAATCAGCTTTTATAAAACAGTTCTTGCATATAACCCCAATGACTGGGAAGCCCGTTTTTATACCAACTATGCTAAAATTCAGCTCACGGATTTTAATGTCTTAGATGAAAAACTATGGAATTTCGGTGATGTACTTTATACAATCTTTTCAGTACTTGCCAAAACGCCTATGCCGGAAGAATGGAAAACTGACAATATTTTACAATGCTCTCGGTATGTAAGCGTGCTTCTGCCGGAAATAAAAGATAAATACATCGACGCACAGCAAGAAGCATTTTTGAATATGAATTATGCACAATCACAATATTGTACAAGCCAGCATTGTTTTAATCTGCTTGCCTGTTACCGATTGTGCTACTGTTATTGTGATGCAATCGAATTCTATTTTACGGATAATACAATTATTTTAAAAGACATTCTGGAACTGCGCAAATTTTTATCAGACCAGCACCGGCATGACCACAAAAGTTATTTTAAACCCAACAACACAGAATACAGCAAAGAGTATTTAGATGAGAATATAAATAAACTGCAAAAGTTAAGCCTTAAACTTAACGAATGATAAAAAATAAAGCGTACATGAACGTACGCTTTATTTTTTATGCAACCATTGCATTATTATTAATTGTTTCAATAACTTTTCTGATGCCAAACCATGTATTCATATCAGTAAATACATCAACAATACTTCCCTGGTCCGTAAACGGTGCTTCCTGAAGTACCGAAAAATCTTTCATCATGCCGTTATGGACAATATACTCTACAATCTGATTTACAAAATAAATCTGTCTGCTGTCTAAATTAACATCATTAAGATAATCAGCAAATGCTTCTTTAGCAGCATTCATATCAAGACCTACAAGCTCGCGGACAAATTCGCCTAATGGTTTTTGCCCATATTCGGCTTCATAATCAGCTTTTGTACCCAGTTCGCTCCATAAAACTTTTTCAAGCGAAGCAATATCCGCTTTAGTAAGCGGCAAATTAGTACGCAATTTTTTTATGGCTATCTGGTCCTGATTTTGACGCACATAATATTCTGCTTTCATTTTGTAATTTTTTAAATCATCATTTTCAATTTCTGCTGGTTTTATCTCCTTACCAATAATATCATCAATAAAATTTGTCGTATATTTCGGTCCACCTTTTGGAATATATTTAATTAAGTCACGCAAATTTTTACGGATACATTCAAATTCATTAATGCCTGCGTTAGCAATATAGTCAGTATGAATAAGTTTATTCAAAAAATCTGCCTGCGCCATAATTTCCGGTATATTGGCAACACCGGCAACAGCATTAATCTTTTTAGTTAAATCACTGTGCGCTTTACTATAAGGTTTGCCTGCCAAATAAGCCAGTTCAATACCATACATCAATGCGTCAAAACGTACTGCTTTTGGTTCATCCTTATCCGGAATAATAAGCGGCGCCAGTTCTTCACCCATCGTTAAAGTATTTTCATACGTAAGCGAAACATAATTATCCGGATTGCTGTAAAATTCAACATATTTTAAATGCTGACGCACAGCAAAATTATCTCTGTTTAATTCTCTTACCTTGCGTACCATATCTTCAACCAAGTTTTTTCTAAAAGCAATTAAATCTTTAGTCTGATAAGCTAAATCCTGCAATTTAAAAGCAATCTGTGCTTTTAATTTAAAAATTGCGCCCTGCAATGCCAGCATATTAGCAGTTGCTTTTCCTTTATTCATACGGAAAAATTCAAAATTTCCGCAAAAATCAAAAATATAAAATTTTTCTTTATCCTCACCATCAAGCAATCCCGGGCATAAACGTGTTCCACGTCCTATCATCTGCCAAAACTTTGCTTTACTCATTACTTTTTTAAAGAAAACCAAATTCAAAATTTCCGGAATGTCAATGCCAGTATCAAGCATATCTACCGAGATTGCAATCTGCGGCAATTTTTAGGGTCCGAAAATTCATCAATAGCACTTTGTGCATATTTTATTTTGTTGTCAATAACTTTGGCATAATCCTTTAAATGTGGATACTCTTTATTAAAAATCTCTAAAATTTTTTCTGCATGGTCATGATTCTTGGCAAAAATAATAGTTTTACCAAGATTTTCGCCATAATCAATTTTCAATCCATCCTGCATTAAAATATTTAAAACCTTACGGATGGTATCTTCGTTAAATACCCAGTTATTCAATGCCGACGGCGCAATCTTCTCCGGTATTTCACCGGTTTCTGTTATAAAAGTTTTTTCGTATTCGTCCTTTTCTTCATCAGACAACTCATCGTAAGCAATTCCCTGTTCTATAAATTTAAGTTCAGTTTCAACACTTAAAAAATCAACTAAATACCCATCTTTTACCGCTTCTGCAAGCTCATAACCATAGGTAGGCACTCCACTTTCCAATTCAAAAAACTTCATAAGTATTTTTATCAATATCATCTTTAGGCGTTGCTGTAAGCCCAACAAGCGGAGCATCAAAATAATTAAAAATATCACGATATTTATTGTAAATAGAACGGTGTGCTTCATCACAAATAACCAAATCAAAATGACCACAGGTAAATAGTTTACCATCATTATCTTTAATATCGTCAATACAGCCCATCATTGTCTGATATGTGGAAAAAACGCAGCGTGCATTGGCATTTTGCTTTCCATCGCACAAATTGGTTAAAGTTAAATCCGGCATTAAATTGGTAAAGCTGCGTTTTGCCTGCGTAACAAGGTCTTGTACGGTCTGCTAAAAATAAAATATTTTTAACCCATCCATGTTTTAATAATACATCACACAAAGCCATAACAGTTCTGGTCTTACCGGAACCAGTTGCCATAACTAAAAGCGCTTTGCGGCGATTCTTTTCATCAAAGGACTGGCATACGGCTTTAACAGCAGCTTCCTGGTAATAACGCCCGGCAATATTTTTATTAATCACTATGTTTTTCAAACTTGTACGCATAGTCTGCAAATTAAACAGTTTTTCTAAATCACGTTTAGAATAAATCGCTGCAACTTTGCGTTCAGGATACTGATTATCCTGTATTCTTGTTTCAAAACCATTCGTTAAAAATATTACCGGCCTGCGGCCATACTTTTTCTCAAGTAAATCAGCATAAAGCTTTGCCTGCTGCCTGCCAACTGCTACATCAACGCAAGTACGTTTTGCTTCAATAACAGCCAATGCCTTACCATTATCGCCATAAAGTACATAATCAGCAAACCCGACATTACTTTTATTTGGCATACCGGCAAGTTCAACTTCGTTCAGCCAATTTTTGCCTTCCGTCCAGCCTGCATCTTCAAGCATAGCATCAATATATAATTTGCGTGTCTGGTATTCTGTTATATCCAGCGGTTTAGGTACATAAGTCTGCTGTTGCTCCAAACGGCGTGCTGTAAGTTCTTCTTTTAATTTTTGGTTTTCAGCAATCAGTGCGTCTAAATTAACATCGGGAATATGTACAACCGGACCAGGTTTAACAATCTGCTCTTGCAATAAAGCTTTATCAAAATGCCTTTCAGTATATTCCTTACCATAACAATAAGCAATAAAATCTAAAAAGATAAATAAATTTTCAAGGCATAAAACAGCCTGTTCTTCTGTTATCTTTTTATTATTATGGGCAGCATTATTCCCCATAATACGGATATAATCCATACGGCGGTAAATATCTGTGCCAACAATATCCCTAAAATCTTCATTAGACATCAGGCTGACAAGCTTATCCTGCCATGGCCTAACAAGGCTGTCATCAACAGAATACATCCACTTAACCGCAAACTCCATAGCACGGCGGCAATTTAAAATACAAGCCGACGGGTCAATATGCAAAATGCGTTCTGCAGCTATTGCTGCCGGTGCGAAAGCGGCAAATTGTGAATCTGTATTAAAGACATCGAAGTTAGTCATGGCGTTCACCCCTTAAATCTCAACAATTTGTTAAAGATACTCTATTTATAAATATTATAACAGATAATTTAATAATTTCTGTATAACAAATTTTGATTTGTCGGTTTGCTCAACAAAATCTGCAAATTGGTTTTGTATTTCTATCGGTGGTAAAATTACATTCAAATCTTCTAATTGTTGTTTTGTAATAGCTTCTCTCGTTGCTCCACCTGCTCTAGCTAAATTTAATAACTTATATTTAAATCCATCTTGTAAAAATAAATTATTTAAAAAAATAGGATTTAAAGATTCATTAATACACCTAATAATAGCAACATGTTGATTTACTCTTGCAGGGAGTATCGTATTTGGAACTACACAAGTACGAGTAACAGATGCACCGGTAATATTAAATAATACATCATTTTCTATTAATTCAACATTTTTCATTTCAGATGCTTGTTTCGCACTTATATAAGCTAAATCTTTATATTCAAATTTTCCGTCATGCACATTCATGCTCCTGATTAAAGCAACACCAGTAGCTAGATAACTTTCTTTTCCGCCTCGCGGTGTCATTCCAGAGCCAATTTTAGTAGTAATATTTCCCAAGCAATCTATTTCCCACATTTTAGAATTAGTAACAGGGTCCCCAAACATTTCGATAAATCGGGACTTCACTAACTCATTAAATAAGCTAATTTGTTTATTCTTTTTAGCAATCATCAAATCTATATTCTTTAGATTATCAGCTATTTTTTTTCTGAATTTTTAAATTTGGTAATTTAAAAATTTCTTTCTGATAATCCTTAAAATAAATATGTGGTATAGTAGCACCAGAAAAATATTTACCTAATTCCATATTAATAATTGCATAATATAAATAATGAATGTCAACTTTATTTTTATCAGGAATTATATATTGCATAGTACCTATAACAGACGATTTAGCTGGCAAAATCATAGCTCTGCCAATACCTGCACCATCTTTTACAATTGCAATGTATTCATCTTCCTGATGATAAAAGCCAACATTTTGTATATATCCACCAGCACCATAAACAGGATATTTACCGAAACAATCTTTTAAATTCTTTTGCGCTATATTAGAACTATCTTTTGCGCAAACATCTCCCAATTTTACATACTGTACACTCATGCCGCCACCTCCATTTTAGAGATGACTAACTCACCGACATTTCGGGATTGGAAATTAACAAATATATTTTTTATGTGATATTTTTACATTATTTTGATTAACCATAGCATATTCCATGGTAGTATCTATTTTTGCATGCCCAAGTAAACGCTGTACCTGTTCTATTGGCATACCTTTATCAATTGCCCGTGTTGCAAGCGTGCGCCTAAATTTATGCGGATGTACTTTAGCAATACCGAGTTTTTTACCAAGCTTACGCAGCCTTATTTCGATACCACTAATTTCTAAACGTTTAAATGGTTGTAATAATGATACAAAAAGTGCAGGATTATTATCAGTTCTGCTTTCAAGATAATTTTTTAAATGAATTTTAGTTCTTGCGTCAAAATATACCGGCCGTTCTTTGCTTCCTTTTCCAAAAACAATACATTCCCTGTTTTCAAAATCAATATCAACTTTATTTAAATGCACAAGTTCACCAACGCGCATACCGGTTGAAGCTAATAAATCAATTAAAGCTAAATCCCGCAAACAACCGCATTTATCGCGCATAATTTCAAGCGCTTCATCAGTATAAGTTTCTTTTACCGTTTTACTCGATTTTATTTTATGAATCCTTCTAACCGGGCTTTTAATAATATAATTTTCATCTTCAAGCCATGCAAAAAAACTAGATAAAATACGGCGAATATTGTCAATATTACTTTTACTGCATTGACGTATTTTTTGATAATCAGATAAGTATTTTCTTAAATCATCTGTTTTTATATGGGTTACATGAACATTAATACTATCAAACATACGCATAAGTGTTGTTTGATAATATTTTAATGTTTTATCGCTGCAACCTTCTAACCGTTTTGAAGCTATAAACATTTGTAATAATTTCACATTGCTTATATCTTCTGTTTTTTCCTTATTATCATCTGCTTGTGTAATTTCTACGTTCCAAAAGCAATAAGTTAAAACTTCCTGTAATTGGCTTAACTGCGCATTATCCAAATACGGCAGCATTTTACGTGATATTTCAGTAATTAATTCTTCTTTCATGTTGATACACCTCTTTAAAAGTTATGTATCAACATTCTACACTATAATAATTATCCAAAATATTGCTGCATCAGCGATTTTTTAATATTTCTAATTTATCTAGGCTTTTTTGAATTTCCAATTTTGATTTGTCAGTTTGTTTAACAAAGTCTGCAAATTCGTTTTGTAATTCTATTGATGGTAAAATAACTTTAAGTTCTGATAATATTTTTAAATTAATGTTCTGCGCAACTTGAGGAGCCTGTTCCTCTAAAACTTTTTGAAAAAATTCAAACCAATAATGTATAAAAATTATATTAGTATTATTATTTGGTATAAAACCGACAACGCTATCTGGAAAACACGCTTTAAAAGTTAATATTGCTGTCTGTGCAATATTTGCTGCTATCGTTATACATAACGTACCTGGTTCCCATAATTTGCTTTGTTTTAATCCTAATTCTGAATAAGTATTACTATAAGTTGTAATATAAATATTAGAATTAGAAACATCACCAGTTTGAATTAATGGATATGGTCCCCCTAATAATTCTGGTGCATTTCTAGGACGATGTTGAGATTTACCTCTTTCTAAAATTCCTATTTTAGATAATTGTTCTAACGGTAAGTTTTTTTCATTTTTGACAGGGTCCCCAAACATTTCGATAAATCGGGATTTGACAAGTTTATCAAGTTTTTTAATTGTTGTTGACGTTTATTAATAATTTCATTTAGCTTATCTAAAATTTTAACAATTTTTTTCTGTTCCTCAATTTCAGGAAGCAGTATTTCTATCTTTTTCATATCTGCTTGAGTTAATTTTTGCCGAGTTGCTCCATTAACCAATCCGCTCACATCATAATACATTAAAGAATAACACAAATAATCTACATCTAAATTTTGTTTTGGTTTTAAAACATGTGCATGATTATTTACCCAACATTTACCAGATACTCTGTATGCTATTGGTTTATCTTTTGAACCAAAATTACCACCGTCTTCAGCCAATAAAACTAATTCATCATCAAAAATATAATTATCAATATAATCTTGCAATCCATTAGCCCCATAATAAGGATATTGCCCTGCTTTTCTGTCACAAGCTTTTTATCGGAATTCGCATATTATCTAAAATTTCACAAACATCTCCCAGTCTTACCATCAGTATTTCACCTCAAAAAATATCATTAAACTGCTCTTTTAATGAATCTTTAAACGCTATTAAAAATTCTAATTCTATTTTCATCATCGCACTTTTAGACCAATCTTGTTCGTAATTATAACGCCAATCACTAAATGCATTAGAAATATTTTTTAAGTATTCAAGATTAAAACAATCTAACCATTGCCCATATCGTTTAACACAGCAATACTTCACGTTGTCCTTTAAATCTTCAGGTAATAATTCAAATAAAATTTTTAAATCATGAGTCCTTCTATATCTAATATATTTAAAATGTAACAATAATTTCAAAAATATTTCGCACGCAAATGCTGCATTTACAACTATTGGGGTTATACACAAACTATTATTTTCCGTATTAAGGCATAAATCTGCACTATCCGAAAACTCACAAGCTGTACGATACATTTCAAACTCATCTATTTTTCGCTGCATAACATTTTCTCCAATTCATCCAGCCCTGTTGTTATTTCAAATTCCAGTTCATGCAGTTCTGTTAAAATTTCACTTGTTGGCGGATATTCCACCGGTACATATTCTATCTTTTTGTATTTGTTGATAGATAAATCATAAGCGTTTTCTACAATTTCATCTTTAGGCACTAAAAAGCTTTGTTCTGTACGTTCACGGCTTTCTTCTGCTGACAAATTACGGAAACGGCTGATGATATCCGGTATGTCGTTTTCTTCAATAGCAGTACGTTTATCATCAAGACTAAAACCATCGGCTTTCATATCATAAAACCATACTTTATCCGTGCCGCCGTGCCCTGTTTTAGTAAAAATTAAAATAGCGGTAGATACACCTGCATACGGTTTAAACACACCGGAAGGCATGGAAATAACTGCTTCCAGCCTGTTATTTTCAATAATTTCTTTACGGATGGATTTATGCGCATTACTTGCACCAAAAAGTACCCCGTCCGGTACTATACAGGCACAGCGCCCGCCAATACGCAGCATACGCAAGAATAATGCCAAAAATAACAATTCTGTTTTTTTAGTTTTACACACTTTAAGTAAATCGCCGGATACTGTGTCCGCATCAAGGCTGCCCTTAAACGGTGGATTTGCCAATATAAGGCTGTATTTTTCTTTATCCGGATTCTGGTCAGAAAGGCTGTCGCGATATTCTATAAATGGGTTTTCTATACCGTGTGTCATCATATTCATAGCACCTATGCGCAGCATGGTTCTATCCATATCATAACCAAAAAACATATGGTTCATATAGTGGTCTTTTTTAGCTCGGTCAAAAAATATTTCCTGTTTTTTCTTTTCTTTTAAATATGCCCCAGCAGTTACCAAAAAGCCAGAAGTTCCACAAGCAGGGTCACAAATAATATCATCTGCTTTGGGATCCATCATTTCTACCATCATGCTGATAATATGCCTTGGCGTGCGGAACTGACCATTACGCCCGGACTGCGATATTTTACTAAGCAGATATTCATACACATCACCGCGAATATCCGTGCCTTTTATTTGTGCCATCTGGTCATAAATTTCATCAAGGCTTGCAACTATTTTAGAAAGAAGCTGCGGTGTTGGTATTTTAAAAATTGCGTCATTCATGTATTTTGAATAAGCGCTGTTTTTATCGCCATGCAAATTTTTTATAAAAGGAAACACCCATTCCTGAATTACCGCATACATTCTATCGGCAGGATAATCTCTAAAAACAGACCATTTTAACTGATGTCCATCTACTTTTCTTTCGCCAATTTCTACTTCATCTGCAAAAATACTTTGATACGTTAAACCAAGCATGGCGCTTTCTTTGGCACGCAGGTTATCGCTTTCATCCAAATCATGAATAAACATAAAATATGTTACCTGTTCAATTACATCCAACGGATTAACTAAGCCGCCTGCTGCAAAAATATCCCAAAGTGCATCAATTTTATTTTTAAGTTCACCTGTTATCATGTTAATCATTCTCCCTGTTCCAAGCATATTTGGTATAGCGGCCGCCGCCGATTTTTACTATTTTACCGGATTTTATTAGTTCTGCTAATGTTCTTTGTACTGTAATTTGTGATATATCCGGACATTTTTGCATAATTTCGGCTTTACTTATTTTGCCGAATGTTCTTTTAAGCAGTTCTTCTATCTTATCGGCTTTTGACAGATTTTTAGTTGTCAATATTTCTACACGGGAAGCAAAATCACGGTAAGCTGCAACTATAACACCCAGCATATAACGTACAAATGGCAGATAATCATTAGTTTCTTGATGCCAGTTTAGAGAACTTTCGTATAATGCTTCGTAATAAGTTTCTTTACTTTTTTCTATTAATTTTTCGATAGATATGTACTTGCCAACAATATAACCTGAACGGTATAACAACAAAAGTGTTAACAATCTGCTCATACGTCCGTTGCCATCGTTAAATGGATGAATACATAAAAAATCAAGTACAAACATTGGTATTAACAGCAAGATGTCTAATTCATGGTTTTGTATTGCCTTATCGTATTCCTGGCATAAATTTTCTACCGATGGTGCTGTTTCCCAAGCTGCTACAGGCATAAAACGTGTTCTTTTGTTCCCACTGGCATCAATCTCAGCAATAATATTATCACTATTTTTATAATTGCCGCCAATATTGCCGCCGCTGTATTTATATAAGTCACGGTGTAATTGCAAAATGCTTGATGGACGAACCGGTATATAATCGTAATTTTCGTGAATAGTTACAAGCACATCGCGGTAACCGGCAATTTCCTGTTCACTGCGTGTTTTTGGCATTGTTTTATCCCGTACTATTTTTTTTAAGCGTTCATCCGATGTATAAATGCCTTCAATTTTATTAGAAGCTTCTGTACTTTGTATTTTGGCAATTTCTAAAAGTTCAGTTAAAGCATCGGCATTTGCTTCTATAAATAAATTCTGTTCACCTTTAAACTCGTGTATCTGTGCAAGTAAAGTTACTATATCTGGTTTTAATAAATTTACATATTTCTCATTATAACTAAAATTTCTCATTAATTACTCCAGTCTAATCTTAATTACATAATATTTTTTCTTTATGCTGTAATTGTAACAAATCAATTATATCAAGTCAATTTCAATTTAATCATTTATGCTCAAAATGATTAAATTGAAAGCGTTGATGATTAAATTAAAACCACATAAACAGCAAAAACCCCGCGGTAAAAACCACGGGGTTTTGTTGTAAGGGGAAGTTCTATGAAAAGTTTGAAAGGATGTATTTTAGCTGAAGTTCAGCTAAATGTCATTACATCATGCCGGGCATGCCGCCGCCCATAGGCATTGCCGGTGCAGCTGCTTCTTTGGCAGGTTTGTCGGCAACAATGGATTCGGTAGTAAGAATCATAGCGGCAATGCTTGCTGCATTTTGCAGTGCGCTTCTGGTAACTTTGGTCGGGTCAACGATACCGGCTTCAATCATGTCAACATATTCTTCGGTAAGAGCGTTGAAGCCAAAGCCTTTGCGGCTGCGTTTAATGGTATCTACAATAACTGCGCCTTCAAGGCCTGCGTTGTAAGCGATTTGGCGGACAGGTTCTTCGATAGCGCGTTTAACAATTTCCACGCCGGTTTTTTCGTCGCCGGTTGCTTTAATGCGGTTCAGCGCGGGCTGTACTTGCAGAAGTGCGGTGCCGCCGCCTGCAACAATACCTTCGGCAACTGCTGCGCGGGTTGCGTTAAGAGCGTCTTCAATGCGCAGTTTTTTATCTTTCAGTTCAACTTCGGTTGCAGCGCCAACTTTAATTACTGCTACGCCGCCGGCAAGTTTGGCAAGGCGTTCCTGAAGTTTTTCTCTGTCGAATTCGGAAGTGGTTTCCGGAATCTGGGCACGGATTTGTGCAACGCGTGCTGCGATTTCTTCTTTGCTGCCGCCGCCGTCAACAATGGTGGTGAGTTCTTTGGTTACGCGAACCTGGCCTGCGCTGCCGAGGTCTTCCAGGGTTGCGCTGTCGAGTTTGCGGCCAACTTCTTCACTGATAACGGTTGCGCCGGTGAGGATTGCAATATCCTGCAGCATAGCTTTGCGGCGGTCGCCGAAGCCGGGGGCTTTAACGGCAACTGCTTTGAAGGTGCCGCGCAGTTTGTTTACAACGAGGGTTGCCAGTGCTTCGCCTTCAACATCTTCAGCGATGATGAGGAGTTCACGTCCGCCTTGTACAACTTTTTCAAGTACAGGCATAATATCCTGAATTACATTGATTTTGCGGTCGGTAATAAGTACCAGCGGATTGCTGAGAACTGCTTCCATTTTATCGGTATCGGTTACCATGTACGGGCTGATGTAGCCGCGGTCAAACTGCATGCCTTCAACGGTTTCAAGGCAGGTTTCCATGGTTTTGGATTCTTCAACGGTAATAACGCCGTCGTCGCCAACTTTTTCCATAGCGTCAGCAATCAGATTGCCGATTTCTTCATCAGCTGCAGAAATGGAAGCTACCTGAGCTTTTGCTTCTTTGGTTTCTACTTTTTTGCTGATTGCTTTCAGTTCGTCAACCAGAACGTTTACTGCGTTCTGAATGCCTTTTTTAAGAATCATCGGGTTTGCACCGGCAGCTACGTTGCGCAGGCCTTCATGTACCATAGCCTGTGCCAGAACGGTTGCGGTGGTGGTGCCATCGCCTGCTACGTCGTTGGTTTTGGTTGCAACTTCTTTAACAAGCTGTGCGCCCATGTTTTCAAACGGGTCTTCCAGTTCAATATCGCGGGCAATGGTTACACCGTCGTTGGTAATGGTCGGTGCGCCGAATTTTTTCTCCAGCACAACGTTGCGGCCTTTAGGCCCAAGGGTTACTTTTACGGCATTAGCCAGTGCGTCAACGCCGCGTTCAAGGCTGCGGCGAGCTTCTTCGTTGAATTTTATTTCTTTAGCCATTTAAAATGCACTCCTTTAAATTCTTTATCAATTACAGTACGGCAAGTACGTCGCGTTCGCTCAAAATCAAATATTCTTTGCCGTCCAGTTTAAATTCGGTTCCGGAATATTTTGCAAAAACAACTTCTTCGCCAACTTTAACTTCCGGAGCAACGCGGGTGCCGTTATCAAGCACACGGCCTGCGCCGACAGCAATTACTTTGCCGGTCTGCGGGCGTTCTTTGGAAGCAGTATCGGGAAGGTAAATACCGCTGGCAGTTTTTTCTTCTTTAGTAGTAATTTCTACAACAATGTGGTCTGCTAATGGTTTCAACATTTGTAATTCCCCTTTCAATATAGTTACATTGGTATTAATTTCGTTTCATCTTGTTAGCACTCACTTTCTTCGAGTGCTAACTACAATTATTATTATATCCGTTATTTGTAAAAATGCAAGTACCTTTTTTGACAAAATAGTGAAAAAAAGAGGTAAAAAGTTTTTTAACCGCCTTTATAAACCAAAACGGAGCATAACTTTTCATTATGCCCCGTTAATTGCCCTGTTTTATTTTAACATCAATAAAGTATGTGCTTTTTGCTGCCAGTCCTCCGTACTGCTGCCGCTGCCCTGCGCAAAATCGGGCTTGCCGCCGCCGCGACCGTTAAAAATTTCGTTTGCTTTTTTGCAGTATTCGCGGCAGTCGGCGTTAACGCCGTCCGAGTGGCCGAACATGTAGTTTACCCTGCCGCCTGCTTCGTAAACTATGCCCACCAGCAGGTTTTCCATGGCAGTTACCTTTTGCAGCAGCAGTTTGGCTTCCGCCGCGCCGGTATCTTCAGGCGTTACCACAACAAAACGGCTGCCGTCCGGCAATACGCGCGCCGTGCTTAAAAACTGCGGCAGCTGCGCGTCATAAAGCGCCATTGTTTTTTCTTTAAGGCGTGCGTTGAGGTCGGCAATTTCGCCTTTTAAACGCTGCACCGCGTCAGGAACCTGCTCCGTTTTAACCGAAAGCATCTGCCCTGTTTTTCGCAGCGCGGCATTTTTGCGGCGTGCATCCTCCAGCGCCCAGCGCCCGCACAAAAAGCTTATGCGCTGCCCCTGTTTATGTTTTTCCGCACTTATAATGCGTATGCTGCCCACCGCGCCCGTTCTGTTTGGGTGCGTGCCGCAGCAGGTGCAGATGTCGCCGTCTTCCACGCTTACCAAACGCAGCGTGCCCGTCAGCCTGGTGTTCTTTTTGCGCATGGTGTAGTTATCTAAAGCGGTGTGCGGCACATAGCTTACGCTGATGGGCTTATCCAGCCAGATTTCACGGTTGGCAAAATCCTCCGTCTGTGCCAGCTCATCCGGCGTCAGTTCTTTGTCGAGGTCAATCGTTACCAGCCCTTCGCTCATATGAAAGCCGATATTGTTTGCGCCAAACAGCTTCCACGCCGCGTAAGACAAAATATGTTCGCCGCAGTGCTGCTGCATATGGTCAAGGCGCACCACGCCGTCAACCACGGCTTTAACGGTGCTGCCAACGGCAAGCGACTTATCGCAAAAGTGCAGAATACGCCCATTTTCTTCCGCCACGTGCGTAACGGAAGCCTCACCCAACTTGCCGCGATCGCTGAGCTGCCCGCCCCCTTCGGGGAAGAACACCGTTTTGTCAAGCTCAACGGCAAAACCGTTTTTGCAGGGTTCGCAGGCGGTAACCACAGCCTCACATTCCCATAAATAAGCGTTGTTTTCAAATAATTTTTCTGTCATTTTAAACCCCTCACTTGTAAAACAATCTATGCTTATATTATAATTACTCTTGTAAAAATAGCAAAGGAGTAATTTCATGTTTAAATATATTTTCTTCGATTTGGACGGTACTCTTACCGATTCTGCCGAAGGCATAACCAAATGCGTGCAGTACGCTCTTGAATCGCGCGGCATTAACGTACCGGATTTAAACACCCTGCGCCCCTTTATTGGCCCGCCCTTAATTGAAAGTTTTATGAAATTTTACGGCATGACGGAAGAAGAAGCCCGTTTATGCACCGCCAAATACCGCGAGCGTTTTAAAGACACCGGCATTTACGAAAACAAAGTGTACCCCGGCGTGCCGGAAATGCTTGCCCAGCTGCAAAAAAACGGCTTTACGCTTGCCGTTGCCACCAGCAAGCCCGTGGAATTTGCCCGCCGCGTAACTGATTATTTTAATTTAACCCAATACTTTGCTTATATTACCGGGCCGGATTTTAACGGCTCGCTGCCCACCAAGGCCGACGTTATTGCCGATGCCCTGAAACACTTTGGGCTGGCAGGCACAGCCAAAGCGCAGGCGCTGATGATAGGCGACCGCAGCCATGATATTGCCGGCGCTAAGAAATGCGCCCTTAAAACCATTGGTGTGCGTTACGGCTATGCCGCGCCCGGCGAACTTGAAGAAGCAGGCGCCGATTTTATCTGCACTGCGCCGCAGGATGTTGTAAAACTTATCTGCGGGCAAAACAAACTTGCATAACGCAGCTTAACGTTGTATAATAAAAGCACGAAAGTACCTATGCGTGGCGGCGTCGGTCTTTCCCGTACAATTTTTAAGATTGAGAGAAAGCCGTTTAACCGCGCGTTAAGCGGTTTTTTTCGTTACATTATTTATGACGAAAAATGGATACTATTAACATAGCAAACATTATCATCAAAGACAATGCTTCGTATGTGGTCATAGCACCACCCCCACCCATTCAAGAGTGGAAAAACCGACTGCATAGGTACTTTATCGTGCTTGTATATTTTAACAGGCAAATATCAAAAAAGCAATATTAACGCACAAAACCCGTCCATAAAAATGGACGGGTTTTATTTTTCGCTCTAACTTACTTATTTAATTAAATCCATGCCAATTTGCAGAGCCTTGCGGTTTTTGTCCTCGGTGCCTTTCGGTACGCGGTTCAAAACTGCTTTTTCAAGGCTTTCTGCGCTTACAACGCCGGTTAATTTAACCAGTGCGCCAAGGGCAACAATATTAGCAAACAAAATTTTGCCAAGCCCTTCGCGTGCGCTGTGGGTAATCGGCAGTTCGTAAACTTTGCCGCCAAAATCGGGCACTTCGCTTACAAACAGGCTGTCGGTAATCATTACGCTGTCTTTGGTAAGGTCATGAGAATATTTATTGGCAGCTTCCTGGCTCATGGCAAGCAGCAAATCGGGTTTGGTAACCTTCGGGAAATGAATGGCGTCCTCGGAAATAATAACCTCCGATTTAGAGGAGCCGCCGCGTGCTTCCGGGCCGTAGGACTGCGACTGGATAGCAAGTTTGCCGTCCAAAAGTGCTGCTTCGGCTAAGATAATGCCGGCAAGGATAAGGCCCTGGCCGCCGGTGCCGGATAAACGTAATTCATGTTTCATATTATTTACCTCCCTGCGCCATGGCAATAAGTTCATCATAGGCTTCGGTGTATTCTTTTCTGCCTTCTACCTGATACAAAACGCCAATCGGGAATTTACCCTCGCGTTTTTCTTCCGGCAGTTTATCCCAGGCTGCAACCGGAACGGCATGGTCACGCTGCCACATCATCATTTCGGCAGGGCCGCCCATTTTGTTCTGTCGTCCGAAGGAAATCGGGCAGGCAGATACTGCTTCGATAAGGCTGAAGCCTTTGTGCTGAATGCCTTTAACGATAAGGTCGCTCAGCATCTGCGCATGGAAGGTTGTGCAGCGTGCAACAAAGGTTGCGCCTGCTGCTTTGGCAAGCTCGGCAAGGTTAAAATCAGGTTCAATCATGCCGTAAGGCGCGGTGGTTGCCTTGCTGTGATACGGAGTCATCGGCGAATACTGGCCGCCGGTCATGCCGTAAATGCTGTTGTTGTAAACAACAACGGTCAGGTCGATATTGCGGCGGCACGCATGAATGAAGTGGTTGCCGCCGATAGCGGTAGCATCGCCGTCACCGGTAAGAACAATAACATTCAGTTTGGGCTCTGCCAGTTTAACGCCGGTTGCAACCGGAATAGCACGGCCGTGAGCAGAATGAACGGTATTAAAATCAAGATAGCCGGAAGCACGACTGGAGCAGCCGATACCGGAAATTACAGCCACATCGTCTTTGGAAAGATCGAGTTTGGCAATAGCTTTAACAACGCTGCCGGTAACAACGCCATTGCCGCAGCCGGGGCACCAGATATGCGGCAAACGGCCCGGACGGAAATATTTATTGATCATTTCTTCCATATTCATAAATATAGTCTCCTTTCCTTACAGGGCCGCCATAGCTTTTTTAACTTCTTCCAAAAGCTGGGCCGGAGTTGCAGGTTCGTTATCATATTTTGCGTACAGGCTTACAGGCACTTTGCCGTTAACAGCACGTTCAACTTCGTGAACATACTGGCCGCAGTTCAGCTCATGCACCAAAATGCCTTTTACCCTGCCGGCCAGTTCCTTCATCTGCGCTTCGGCAAACGGCCAGATGGTAACCGGGCGCACAAGGCCAACCTTAAGGCCTTCCGCACGGGCCATGTCAACCGTTTCATAAGCGGTACGGGCTGCGCCGCCAAAGGCTACAACGGCAAAATCGGCATCTTCCATACGGTAGTTTTCAACTTGTACGATATCGTCAAGGTTGTTTTCAAGTTTAGCGCGCTGACGGTTGGCAGCAGCAAGAGTAGCTGCCGGAGTGCCTTTCGGGAAACCGGTTTCGTCATGAACAAGGCCGGTTACATGCCAGCGGTAGCCGCTGCCGAAAGCGGGCATTGCCGGAACAAGGCTTTCGTCCGTGGCATAAGCCTTAAAGTCCTCCGGTGCGCAGTCCGGCTGTTTGCGTTCTGCCTGCGGAAAATCGCTGTAATCATCAGGCAGTTCAATTTTTTCGCGCATATGGCCGATAACTTCATCCATCAAAAGAATTACCGGCACACGGTATTTTTCGCTCAGCGCATAAGCGCGCAGAGTAAGTTCAAAGCATTCGGGAACGCTTGCAGGAGTGAGGGCAATCAGCCAGTGGTCCCCGTGGGTTCCCCAGCGTGCCTGCATAACATCACCCTGGGAAGGGCTGGTAGGCTGGCCGGTAGACGGGCCCACACGCTGCACATTAACAATTACCAGAGGAATTTCCGCAGCGCAGGCATAACCGATAAGCTCCTGCTTTAACGAAAAGCCAGGGCCGCTGGTAGCCGTCATAACCTTTTTGCCGGTTAAGGACGCACCAATAACAGCGCCCATAGAAGCAATTTCGTCTTCCATCTGAATAAATTTGCCGCCGTTTTTCGGCAGCTTTTCAGCCAGGGATTCCGCCACTTCCGTGGAAGGAGTAATGGGGTAACCCGCAAAGAATTTTACACCGGCTGCAATTGCGCCTTCAACAACAGCCTGGTTGCCTTGCAATAATAAAACCTTGGACATTACTTCTCATCTCCTTCTTTATGTACAAAAATGGCAAAATCCGGGCAGCGCAGTTCGCACTGGCCGCACTGAATGCAGTTTTCGGGCGCAACAGCTTCAATCTTTTCAAGTTCGCTTACCGCCAGAACCTTTTTGGGGCAGAACGCAGCGCAAATGCCGCAGCCTTTGCAGCGCTCGGTATAAATTTTTAAGCTCATTATTAAACCTCCTTTAACCTGCCTCTTTAAAAATATTTCTCATGCTCAAATAAGCACATACTACCTCTATAATAATTATAATTGATACAGTTCATTAGTCAAATTTATTTTTTGGATGATACCCGCAAAATATTTGGATAAACCGTGCAAATTGCACATAATGCCCAAAAATGATATAATGGTATAAATTTATAAATATATTTTAATGATGAAATTGTTTTACGGAGGCCGCCATGACTGCCATAGATGCTTCACTGCCAAAAAAAGAACGTATCCTCATTGCCGCGGAAGATGTTTTTTCGCGCCGCGGCTACACCAAAGCCACGCTTGATGAAATAATTGCCCTGGCCGATACCGGCAAAGGCACGCTTTATAAATACTTCGGCAATAAAGATAACCTTTTTTACACGCTGATAGAAGAAAAGCACAGCCATTTAATGGATGAGCTGCATTCCTTAACGGCACAGCAGCCTGATATCCGCGGCAAGCTGCAGGCCTACCTTAACTGCATGTTAAAATTTCTGCGCACCAATAAAGGCCTGTGGCTGATTGTATGGTACGAGCTTAACGCAGCGCACCAGGGCATACACCCCGATTTTGACGAAAACGGCAACTGGATATTAACCTCCCTTTACGGCGACCCGCTGCCCAAGCCGGAGGAAGAACGCCTTTTGCGCTACTACAAAATTTTGTGGGAGGAAGTATACGTACTGGCAGCAATTTTGCAGGACGGGCAGGAAAGCGGCTATTTAAAATACACCCCTTCGCAGCAGATATTTACCGTGCCCGACCCGACGAGTAAATTAACATCCGAAGCAATTTTGGCGCCTACCACCTGTTTGCAGGCATTGCCAACGGCGTGTTCCACGTAATAAACAGCACCATGGATAACTCAGAACTGACCTCGATAATAGTAGATTACTTTTTAAACGGCCACGCCGCCAAAGCAGAATAAATTGAAGTGCAACAGCAAAACTCCGCAGCAAAAGCCGCGGAGTTTTTATTATGCCATATTGACTTAACCTTCACGTTCTGCCCTTACAATAACAAGCACCGGAAAAGCCTTGTCCGGCAAGGCGGAAGGGCCTTTGCTGATTTTTTCTTCGTAAGCCGTGCGGTCGAAAGCATCAAAAGCCACCAGCTCATCATCACTGTAAAAATCATCAGTAGGGCAAATAGCCGTTACGCCAAAACCGACCCATGCTTCCGCCGGGTTTGCCAGTTTATAAACCTCAATCTTCTCACATTTGGCATGGTGAATCTGTAAAGCGTCCTCAAAAGTAAACAGCATAATTTCCGCCCCCTTTTATACAAACACAATATCTGTTACTGCCTGTTTTAATTATACCATAAAACAGCAGCTTAATCAAAATTATTATTTGTTGTAACTAATTTGCATTTTGTGCTGTAAATAATATTACAATACTTTTTAAAATAAAACGCACCGGCCGTTACCTGCGGCATTAAACTGATATGTACAGTTTCTTTATAAAATGATATAATATTTTAATAACAATAAACATTTGTTTTTGGATGCAGGAGGTTTTATTATGCGCAAAAACTTGCACCATAAAATAATGCTCAGCATACTGGCAGGCAGCCTTGCCCTTGGTTTTGTTTATGCCCCGCCCGCTTTTTTTCGGAAGATGTAACTATTGAACACGGCGCTAATGACGGAAACGGCGGCGCTTATAAACTTGATGCCGATAGAAGAAGTGGCACAAACTATGGTGATAACTATATCACTTTACCCACAGGCGATATTGGCACCTTTACCGTTACCGCAGGCAACGGCGGCAATCCTGTAAAAAACGATTCACTCCCCCTCGATGGTGGCAGCATTTCACTATCAAAAATTGAAAACGCTATTAACGGTGCTGTTATAATTCGCGCAGGTAACGGCGGCTATTCTGGAACAACCGATTCTCATAGTACATTTAATGGCGGCAACGGCGGCGATGTTACTTTAAATTTTAATGATACTGTTAAAGGCGATATTACCGCAACCGGCGGCAACGGTGGCAATGCTGATTTTTCGAATAATACACATACATTTAATGGCGGCAACGGCGGCGATGTTACTTTAAATTTTAATAATACTGTTAAAGGCGATATTACCGCAACCGGCGGCAACGGTAGCGATGTATCTGGACATTTTATTAAAGTAAATTGGTTTCGTGAAGGTAATGGCGGCGATGTTACTTTAATTTTTAACGAAACTGTTAAAGGCGATATTACCGCAACCGGCGGCAACGGTGGCAAGTATGCAATAACTGATGTCTACAGTACATATGGCCAAGCTGATATCAAATTTAATGGCAGCGACGGCGGCGATGTTACTTTAACTTTTAACAGAGCCGTTACAGGCGATATTAACGCCAAAGGCGGCAGCAGCAGCGATTCTACAATATGCGACCCTACGTACGGTGGAAACACATATTTTAATGCTTTAGGTGACGACAATGGCAGCAATGGCGGCAATGTTACTTTAACTTTTAACGAAACTGTTACAGGCAATATTAACGCAACTGGCGGCAACAGCGGCAATTTTGAAATAGAGGGTAATCCATATTTTAGAGACGCTAACGGCGGCAATGTTACTTTAACTTTTAAGAATGTCGTTGCTGATACTATTACTGCCACAGGCGGTAACGGAGGCGATGTTAATACACCAAATTATTATGGTGCAAATAATGGCGGCAACGGCGGTGACGCTACGCTAACTTTTGAAAATGTTGTTGCCAATAGTATTACATTAACCAGCGGCAGTAACGGTGATAACAAACGCGATACCGCATTTAAAGGCGGCAGTGTTACTTTTACTGCAAACAGCATAAGCGGCAACACAACCACCGGCGATATTGATATTGAGCTGTCCAAAAATGACGGCGATATAACTTTTGATGTTGGCACGCTTAATATAGCTGATAATACTGTTAAAATAACGGTAGAAGATAACAGCAGCAACAGCAATAATAACGGTGAAAACAATATTGTTATTGCCAAAACCGGGCAAAACCATATTGATAACCTGATTTTAACCGGTAATGGAGATTTTAAAACTATTGATGCAAACAGAAACCAAATTAATGACATCACAGTTGGCAGCCTTACTATTGACGGTGCTGTAATTAGCGATAACACCGAAAATAATAAAAATAATAACTGGGATAATATTATTGGGCGCACTTACACCACGGATAATGACAATATTGCTTTAGGCGAAAACGGAGTAACTTTTGATATTACTTCTGATAAAACATTAGCCAAAAACCTTACCGGCAGCAGTACCGGCAATTTAACCAAAACAGGCGCAGGCACGTTAGCGCTTACAGGCAGCACTTACGATTACACCGGTTTAACAGTTGTTGAACAGGGCACGCTTGACGCTTCCAATTACGCACTCGCAAGTTCAAAAGGCTTAACTTTGTTCGGCGGTGCAACTTTTATTGCCAATACAGACCAAGATTGGGATGGCAACCAGCTCGCTGTTTACGATAACGGCTCTGACAATTCCGCAATTTATCAAGGTGATTTAAGCGCACTAAACAGCAATCTGTACTTTATCGCCAATGGTAATAACACCAATCCGCTGTTAAGCGTTACAGGAAGTGCAGACATTAGCAACAGCAAATTTGACATTGGTTTTACAGGCAAAACTGTTTTTGATGAAGGGGAAACCTTAACCCTTATTGAAGCAGACGGCACTATTGATGCAAGCGGTTTGCAAAAAGGTGATGGTTTTGACAATATTGACATAGGCTCTACCATTGCGCAGCCTATAACAGATGTCACTACCATTCCCGATACTGAAAGTAAACTGGTTGCTACTTTAGGCGAAGCACTGGCAACGGACGAAGCAAGCGCTATTAATGGCGGCACTTTAGGCACGCTGGCGTTTAATTTGCAGGGTGCCGATTTAATCGCCCGCGAGGGCATGGAAGCAGCCGTCCGCAGTGCGCAGCTTGATAACAACCACGCTGTTTTTGCCGCCCTTACCCGCAGCAGCCTTGATTACGGCACCATTGATGTTGACGGCACCAACATGCTGGCAGGTTTGGCGTGGCGCAGCACTACCGGCGCAGGCAGCCTTACTTACGGCGTTTTTGCCGAACACGGCGACGGCAGCTACGACACTTATGCCAATATTAACGGCACAAGCCTGCACGGTGAAGGAGATACGGACTACACCGGCGGCGGCATTTTGGCGCGTATGGATTTTAACGTCAGCGAAAACGGGCACGGCTACCTTGAAGCAAGCGGGCGTGTTGGCAATGCCGATACAGATTACACTAACAGCGGCTTGCGCGACGCTTACGGGCGTGCGGCAAGCTACAGCACGGACGGCACTTATTACGGAGCGCATATCGGTGCTGGCTATGTGCAAAAGCTTGATGAAAAAAGCAGTATTGACTGGTACGGCAAACTTTTGTGGGCCCGCCTTGAAGGCGGCAGTGCCGATTTAAGCACCGGCGAGCATTTAACCTTTGACGACGCCGATTCGCTGCGTTTGCGCATTGACGGGCGCTGGAACTACGCCGCAAGCGATTTTGTAAGTTATTACGCAGGCCTTGGCTATGAATACGAGTTTGACGGCGAAGCAAGCGGCTTTACCAACGGCCTTGCGCTTGGCGATGAGGATTTAACCGGCGGCAGCGGCGTTGCAGAACTCGGCATCAGCTTTAAGCCTTCCAAAAATTCGCCGTTCAGCCTGGAGCTGAACCTGGCAGGCTTTACCGGCGAACGTGAAGGCTTCCGCGGCGGCGTTGAGGCAGTTTATACGTTTTAACGTTTAGGCTTTACCGGTGCTGCCTTTACTGTTAAAAACTTTTTTAACAGTATGCCAATACAGCAAATTCTTTTAACTCAATATCAAAAATACAGGGCACAACGCCCTGTATTTTTTTGCCCGCAAATAAAAAAGCGCCCTATTAAAGGCGCATTAAATATTTGCTCTGTTCGCTTTTATTAAACATATTTTTGTGGTATAATTTTGCCTATGAGATTGCCTGACGGAGTCGGCCGCTCCACTCTGCAAAGAGCGGAGGTGATTGCTATGACAGTTTTTGAAGCGCTTTCTTTAATGATTACCTTTGCTTCGCTCATAGTTTTCATCATTTCATTGTTTATAAAACGCTGAAATGAAAAACGGCCTGACGTAAGGTAACGTACGGCCGTTTCTTCAAGTACTGAAAATACAGGGAGACGAGCCGACGCTGCTACCTGTCAGGCTATCTCATGAATATTATATACGCTGCGTGCGTATTTGTCAAAATACCCTGCCGTTAAAGCAGGGTATTTTTATTTTACCTGGTTTACTGCCCGCAGTATTTTAAATGGCGGTCTGCATATTCATGAATAATATAATTGGTAAGCGCGTCGCAGTAACGGTCCTGCTCCGGCTCGTCCATTTTGTCCTCAAACGAAAAATCTTCGTTGTAATAATACGCTTTGCCGCCAAAATAGCCCAGCGCATACGGCAAGGGTGCATACTGCAAAAAGTTGCGGCCCATAAATTCTTCCGGTACTGTAATGCCGCCCAAGGCCAAAAGCGTCGGCGCAAGGTCAATCTGCGAAGCGTACTGTTCTTCGTCTAAAAGTGCAAACGGCGCTAAATTTTTGCCTATAAAAATCAAGGGTATCGGCGCAATGCTGCGGCGCGAGCGTTCATCCGTAACAAGTTCCATATATTCGCCGCCGCTGTGCGGATTATGGTCACTGGTTATTACAAACAGCGTTCGGTCATCCATCAGCCCGCGGCGTGACGCTTCTTTAAAGAAGTTTTGAATGGTGAGGTTTACCCAGTAAATGCCGCGCACGGTAACATATTTATTGTCGCGCACCGTTTCGGGCATATCGCCGTAAGCGGTGCCGTAGTACGGATACGGCTGGTGCATATCCAGCGTTTTAACAACAAGCAGCATTTTATCGTTATTTTTCTGACCTTTTTCAAGCAGGTTCAGTGCTTCGGCATACATAACGTCGTTGTGGTAGCCCCAGCCGCTGGCGCCGGTGTAGCCTGCATCCTCAAGATATTCCTTGGCGTAGTATTCTTCCATGCCAAACTGTGTTGGGTATTCGTGCAGCTCGTTGTTGTAATACTGGCTGCTGGCGTTCATAAATATGCTGCGCCACCCTGCCTGCTGCACGCTGCGGAAGATGGAAGGCTGCGCTTCGCCCGGCAGGTCGGGGTCATAAATTAAGTGCGAGCGGAAGGTTGCGTTAAGCCCCTGCGTTGTAGGCACTGCCGAAGAATAGTAGTGGTCAAGGTGCGGGTATTTTTCAAGCAGGCTGTCAAGGTAGGGCGTTGCCTCCGCCGGAATGTTTTCGTTGTAATAGTGCATATAATCGCGGTGTACGGATTCCAGCACCAGCATTACAATGCGGTCGTAGCTTGCTTTCGGCTCTGCCTTTTCTTCGCTCTTGCGCATAATGCCCAGCTCCTGCAAAACCTGCTCGTCCTTCACCGTCAGCGGGCGCTGCTCAATATGGCTGCGGCTGACGATTTTATCGGTATTAAACAGCATTTTGCCAAAAAAGTTTACGTTTACGGGCACGGTAAGCATATCGCGGTAGGCTTCGCGCGTTTTTTCGCTTTCAACCTCCGTCCACATGCCCATGTATTCTTTCATTACATAACCGTTCAGGCTGCCCATCATCATGTAGCCAATGTTCAGCGCCAGCGAAAACGCCGCTACGCACATCAGCGACCATACAAAGTTCGGTTTCTTTTTGGTGGGCTTGTTTACGCGGAACAAAAGCACAAGCGCCAGAAGCCCCGCGGCGATAAGCGCAAGCTTAAGCGCGCCCATGCTTGCCAGCACGCCCTTAACGGCATATATATTAAGGTTGGCAAAAAGCACGCTCTGCACGTGCATGCTGGTTTGCCAAAAATAAAAGGCGTCAAAAATTACAATAACTGCCGACAAAAAATAAACGGCAAAATACACCGTTTTCATGGTGCGCCCTGCCCATTTATGGTAGCACATGGCAGTTACAAGCACCGCAAAAATATTGTTGTTAAGCCCGGCAAGTATTGCAAGCGCAGTAACAACGCCGCCATCCAGCCGCAGCTGGTGCACCATAAACGCCGTTACGCCAAGGTACAAAACGCCGGTTACAACTACCGGAAAATAACGCTTCACCCTGTCGCGGATACGCGTGCGGCGCAGATACAAAAGCCCTGCCACGCCCAAAAGCAGCACATCGCGCAAAAAGCTGCTTACCGCGGTATACCAGAACTCCATTTCCGGGAAAGGCACTATGCTTCTGTAAAATTTCCACGACAAAAAATATTCGGCCGCAAAGGCAATAATCATAAACACAAGCAGCCAGTAACGTTTTCTCATCTTCGCCCCGCCTTACGCCAGAAAGTTAACCGTTTGGGAATACATCTCTATTAAAAGCGGCGTTGCCGTAACCACGTCGCCGTCCAGCTCCGCCGGGAAGCCGTCCACATTGCACTCAACGGTAAGCGTATGCGCCTTTTTAACAATAACGCCCTGCTCGCCCTCCAGCGATTCCATTAAAATCATGGCGGCATATTTTAAAAAGTCCGCACGCTTGCAGCCGGTAAACAGCGCCACATCAAAATAATCGTTGGTAATGGCAGCGCCCTTAAACAGGCTGTAACGCCCCGCATAATAGCGGCTTTTGCCGATGATAACGGAAGAAGCTTCGTACCATTCGGGGTCGCCGTCAAACTTAACACGGAACCTGTAACGCCAGTTGCTCAACAAAAGCTCCTTGCGCACCAGCTCGCCGCTTTGCACAACATAGGCAAAAGAGGACAGGAAACGCTTTTCAAGGCTTGATACGCTGTCCACAACTTTGGAATCGAACCCGATACCGGCAACGGTTAAGAAGATATGCCCGTTGGCCTTGCCGATACGCACCGGTTTAATGCGCCCTTTGCGCACACGCTGAATCCAGCGCACCGGGTCGGCAGGCATGTCAAACTCCTTGGCAACAAGGTTTACCGTACCTGCGGGGAACACGCTGATGTACGGCACATAGCCGTTGCGGTCAAGCTCGGCAATCATGGCGCGCAAAGTACCGTCGCCGCCGGCTACAATTACCCAGTCGTACTTTTCTTCCTTAATTTTATCGGCCCAGTCCGTCAGCTTTTTAAACTCGCGCAGCTCCGTAAGCTCCACCCTGTTCGGGCCAATAATCGCCGTCAGGCGGCGCTTTAAATCGAGCACTCTCGAGAGCATGCTCACAAAAATCTGCTTACCGGAATTGGGGTTGTAAATAATAACAACCTTTTTAAAATTTTTAATTTCAACGCCGTTGGTTTCCACTTTTATCACACCTTAAAAAATCCACTTTTTGCGCGCCAGATAATTCCATACCACCACAATGCAGGTGGCGGCAATTTTTGAAAGCAGCCCCGGCAATGCAAAAAGCCCAACAAAAACATACATTAATATAAGATTAAATAAAAGCCCCATGCCGCTTACCAAAAACACAAGGCTTATTTCTTTGGCTTTGCCATAGCGCACGCCGCTTGTAAACACCAGAATGTTGCACATAAAATAATGGTACAAAGTTGATAAAAAATAAGCGCACGCCGTCGACGCCAGATAATTTATGCCCGCCGCTTCCGAGAAAACGTAAAAAAACGCCCACTCAATCAGCGCGGCGCTGCCGCCGACAAACAAATATAAAATTATTTTTACAAATTCGTTGTTTGTATAATCAAAACCAAACAAAACCTTTTTAGACATTTTACAAACTCCTTGACGTATAATTATAGCATTTTTTATATTTTAGTTAAAGCGGGATTTTAAGATTTTTATATTATGAAGTTTTATTATTTTTAATTTTACGTTTGGTTTTTGAAATTATGTTTAAATTTTTGTTTTTTGTTTTGATTTTACGTTGTTATATTTTTATTTACGTTCCGTCTTTGTATGTACGTTTTTATGTTTTAATTTATTTTATTATTCATCTTACTTTTTGTAGGCCAAAAAGTAACAAAAAGCCTTCGCTCCTCCAAAAATTATACGGATGACTGTATTAAATTTGTATAGCACTTGCTGCGCCTGCGGAACTCGTTTGCTGCGCAAACTCAAACAGTCCTCGGCTATTGCGCAAGTGCCTTTTTATTAAAAGTCAGCATCCTATTTTTGGAAAGTCGCGTCCTGCCGTAACCCGTACTTTTTCAGTGCTTTATTTTGAATGTCGCGGCTCTGTTCAAATTCATAGTTCTATTATTGCTTCCAAAATTTTAACCTGTTACCATACCAAAAATATTTTTTATATTTCTAATTTAATCATTTTGTTATCTGAAAGTAATGCAATATTATTTTAGCAGACAATTTTAAAGCAATTATCTGTTTATACAATTTTACAGATAATATTAATCAATTTTTCTTTGCTATTTCACACATTGCACCGTTCTGTCTAATCAGCAAATTAAAAGTACGGATTACGCAAATCGCGGCATTAAAAATTTAGCGGTATTTACTCAAAAGCAATAAAATTTTCCCGGTGTCTGAGCGAAGCGAGTTCCGTGGAAAATTTTATTGCTTTCGGCGTACCGCGTTAAAAATTTTTTCAGCCGCGTGAGTTTTCTTGGTTCGTTCTTTTGCTCAATCAAAAGAATGAACATGAATAAAAAAGTGAATTAAAGCATAAAAACTACATACAAAGATAAAGACATTGTTGAAAGTAACATGAATAAAAAAGTAAATAGAAATGTATTAACGTAACTACAAAGATGAAAACAAAAATAAAAAAGATAATTTACCTGAACCACTTCAGCAAATACCCATGCTGCTTTAATGACTGCCTGCGCTGTTTATAATCCGGCATTACAGCCGCCACTCTCTGCCAAAAGGCTGGGCTGTGGTTCATGCAGCCAATATGGCACAGTTCGTGTACCACCACGTAATCAATCAGCGCGGGCGGCGCAAAAATAAGCCGCCACGAAAAATTCAGCACGTTCTGCGCACTGCACGAGCCCCATCTTGCCTGTGCTTCCGATACCTTTACGCCCAAAGGCTTTACGCCAATTACCTGCGTATATTTATCAACGCGCCAGTAAAACAAATCCCTGGCAAAGCCGCGCAAAAACTTAATCAGCCCGGGGCGGCCCAGTTTTTTGCTGCAAATAAATTCGTCCGGCGCAAGCTGCGCATAGTCTTTTGCAGCGCCTGCAATAAATTTAATGCGCACGCTGTTGCCTGCTATCACCCACTCCGCGCCTTCTTTAAACTCCGGCTCGCGCGGGGCAAGCTCTGTTTTTAACTCTATTTCGCACAGCTTGTTTTCAATCCAGCTGCGCTTTTCTTCTATAAATTTTTTTATTTCCGCCATAGGCATCCGCATGGGCGCGCGCACCACGCACCTGCCGCTGCCGTCTATTGTTATTGCTAAAGTGCGCCTGTTGCTGCGCACCAGTTCGTACTGCATAAAATCCCCTCCGAAAATTATTATACAGCGTTTAAAACGGCGGCGCAAATTGCCTTGCAGCGCCTTTTGTTATATAATTTTTACAAACAATTACGGAGGGTTTCTGATGGATACCGCTTTAATTAAAGATTTTTTCGACTGCTGCCGCGATGCCAAAAAAATACTGGAACTTTTGCCTCCGCTGCCGCAGGGTTTAACACCGCGCCATATACAGATTATCGACACCATTTCCCAGCTTGAAGAAAAAAACGGGCTGGTTAAAATAAGCGACATCAGCACTGCGCTGCACGTAACGCGCCCAAGCATTACCCGGCTTGTATCAGAGCTTGCCGCTGCAGGGTATGCCCAAAAAGCCGGCAGCGCTACCGACGGGCGTGTTACTTACGTTGCCCTTACAAATAAAGGTAAAAGCTGCTGCGATTTTTATGTTAAACGCTACCACAACTGGGTAAGCAGCCAGTTAACGGGCATTAAGCCCGATGACCTTATCTGCGCCGCTAAAACGATACGCAGCTTTTATGCAGCTTTAAAAAACAGTGAGACGCCCAAACCCTAAATTGCAGCAGGCATTGACAATATAAGTCAATGCCTATATAATTACCAATATAGTTACTTTAGGTAATTATTATGCGTAATTTTCGAGGTGACATAAATGCAAAAAGATAAACAATTAACGCCCAAGCTTGTAACGGCAATAATTTCTGCCGGTATTATGGCCTTTGCAGGAGTAGTTGCCGAAACCGCCATGAACATTACCTTTCCGACGCTAATGCGTGAATTTGGCATTGGTACTGCCGCCGTGCAGTGGCTTACTACAGGTTATCTGCTGATGCTTGCCATAATTGTGCCTGCATCCGGCTGGCTGAAAAATAATTTCAGCCATAAACGGCTTTTTATAGCGGCAGAAGCCTTTTTTATAACCGGCACTGTGTTGTGCTGCGCCGCCCCCAGCTTTGCCTTGCTGCTTACCGGGCGCATAGTACAAGGGCTTGGCACAGGCATAGCCCTGCCGCTGATGTTTAACCTGGTTCTTGAAGAAGTGCCTGCTCAAAAAACCGGCTTTATGATGGGCGTTGCCTGCATGATAACTGCCATGGCACCGGTAGTGGGCCCTTTTACAGGCGGGCTTATTATAACATTGTGGGGCTGGCGGCTTATTTTTGTTTTTATGCTGCCCTTGCTGCTGCTTTCGCTGATAGCCGGGCTTTTAACCGTACCTGCAAATCCGCAGCTTAAACACACCCGCTTTGAGTGGAGCAATTACCTTTTAATGGCTGTTGGTTTTGCACTGTTTATTACAGCCACTGCGCATACACAGGCAGGCTGGTTAAGTGCCGCGGTAACAGTTCCGCTTTTTATAAGCGCTGTGCTGCTTGCTTTATTTTACCGCCGCTCGCTTACAAGCCTCACTCCTGTAATAAACGTAAAAATTTTCCGCAGCAGGCGTTTTAACAGCGGTGCCGCCGCTATGGTTTTTATTTATTTTACGGTACTCGGGCTTGGCTTTTTAATTCCCAACTACGCCCAGCTTGTTTTCGGCGCCGATGCTTTCACCGCAGGCTGCCTGCTGCTGCCGGGCTGCATACTTGGCATTTTGGTAACACCATCAGCCGGGCGTGTGCTTGACCGCTGCGGAGCCGCACTGCCGGTTTTGGGCGGCAGCATTCTAATGTTAGGCTCCGTTTCATCCATGGCGTGGCTTACGCCCGATATCAACAACACTTTATTTGCCGTGCTGTACACTTTCTTTGCCTTTGGGCAGGCTGCTTCGATACCTACCGTTACTCTCTTCGCTATCCGCTGCCTATCAGCAGATGATTCAGCTTCCGGCAACGCCGTAATTAATACCTTGCAGCCGCTTTCCGGCGCCCTTGGCACTTCAATATGCGCCAGCATTGTTGCAGCAGCGCAAAACACATCTGCCGGAGCAGCAGGCACACAGACCGGCACCGCCCACGCGCTGGTACTGCTTGCAGCATTTACAGCAGTAATTTTAGTTTGTAATTTATACCTTTTAAATGGCAAAAGCCATACAGTAAATACACCAAATTTATCTGTTCAAAAATAGCTTAATAACAACAAAAACGCCTGTATATTAATTACACAGGCGTTTTTATTTATTTGTTTCGTTTTAAATAAATATCAGGCAAAACAACAGCTGTTTCTTCAGTATCTTCTTTGCCCATCCATGCAACTATAAACCGTACTTCGGCAGCATAAGGCATATAACCTTTCTTCTGCAAATTTTGTATTTTTTCAAAAAATGCTTTGGAAAATTTTACAACAGGCATATTTTTCCTTTCAATTTGCGCGCAGAGATATATGCCGTTAATTAAAAGTTTACTGCCGCTGCGGAGTTTTAAAATAAACTGCTTTTTATTCTTAAAATAATCAAGGAACACATCTTTATGTGTCATCTGCAATGAAATTTCCAAGGGTTTACTATAAACAACTTTATCATAGCAATGCTCTATATCAGGTAAATTATATGCAGAAAATAATTTCGTATTGCTATGAATATACAGTTCATTTTTAGCCCTTGTCATGCCAACGTACAAAATGCGTTTTTCTTCATCAGTTGAAGCATTATTGCCGTTAAGCATCATGTAAACAGTATCAAACTCTCTGCCTTTGGCTTTATGGATAGTAGATACATACACAGCTTCTGTTTCGTCATCATAAAAATCTTCATAACTTGATTCTTTGATGAACTCCAACAAATCATTGTAATACTTATCCGGATTAACCGTTTTAAAATCACGGAGCAGGTTTCTGCAAATTTCAAGGCAGCTGCTGCCTGCATAAGTTTTAAATAACTTATCTGCCGCTTTTTCCCAAACCGTGTCAGAAATTTTAACGGCATGCGGAGCAGCATTTTCTATTTGTTTTAAAAAGTAACGTATTTCCGCCAAATTATAAAGGTAAAATCCGTCAATTGATTGTATAAGTTTAGCCCTGATACCCTTTTTCAGAAGCATTCCCAAAAGCTGTAATGCTTCATCATTGGTATTAGTCAGCACACAGCATCTGCCGTTGCCGCGTGTTTCTGCAATCTGCTTCACTACGGCTTCTTCCATGTTTCTGCCGCTATGATGCGTAATAACAACTCTGCCTTTTTCTTTTTGCACAGAATGAATAAGCGAATTTTTCATCCTGTTATGTATCGTTGCCGCAAAAGCGTTGCCAAGTTCCACAATTGCCGGTTTACTGCGGTAATTTTCCACCATTTCATATCTCACGGCACCATAATCTTTTATTAAAGATTTCAGATATTCGGAATTTGAACCGCGGAATTCATAAATATTCTGGTCATCATCGCCTACCGCTATCACGCGCATATTGTCATTATTATCTATTAAAGCGCGTACCAGGTTAAATTCATTTTCGTCCATATCCTGCGCTTCATCAATTACAAGCACGCTTTTGCTGATTTTACTTCGTTCAACTTCGCCGCTGCGGATTAATTCCACGGCATTTTTTACAATATTGTCCGCGCCCTCAAGCCTGCCGATTTTTCCAAGAAGGTCAAAACAATATGAATGAAAAGTTTTTATTTCCACATAATTTGCTGCATTGCCTATTAATTCAACAAGGCGTTTTTTAAATTCCGTAGCCGCAGCTCTTGAAAATGTCAGCATTAAAAGCTGCTCCGATTTTACGGATTCTAATATTATCAGTGAAGCCAGTTTATGTACTAAAACTCGTGTTTTGCCGCTGCCCGGACCTGCTGCCACAACAATATACGGAGAATCGGCATCATTAATAATTTGCGACTGCACAGCAGATAAACCGTAAAATAACTGCCTGTATTTTTTAGGCGTAATGTTACGGTTAATTTCATTTTCACGTTCACCGGCAAAATATTTTTTAATGAACTTCTGAAAATCTATCTGAAAATAATCTTTTACAAATTGCAGTGCAGATTTATAATCACGCACCATAAAATTGGCATATTCACCTATAATATGAATCTGCTGAATTCTTTGTTTGTAAAATTCATCAAGATAACGGTAATCGGCAATTTTATACTTTATTTTATTATCCATTATGCAGCGTTCAATTTCCATACTGTTGTAAAGAACCAAAAAGCCGCCTTCAAGCCTTAATGCTTCTATTTTTGAAAGGTACAGCAATGCGTCCTCAACATCATGCAGAGATACTTCTTTAGCAGTTAAGTCCATTTGCTGATGTTCTTTATACGCATTGAACAAACCGACAAGCGAAAACTCTACCGGTTTCATTTCTTCACCGTCATAGACAGGCTTTGCTGCTTTAGCAAAAAGTTCTTTTAATACAAACCTGCAAATATCTATTCTGGTATCAATTTTATCTTTTAATTTTTCAACGCTGATAAGCGGCAGTATTTGCACTGCCTGTGCAGCTTTCCATTCATTTTTTTGAATGTACTTTTTAATTGTATAGTAATAAATAAGCGTGCGGAAATTTTTTACGTTTGCCCCCGCCAGCCGCCGCTGCTCTGCCTGTTCGTTTAATTCTTTAAGGTTAAATTCGCACACATCGTCTTTTAGCTGTTCCACAAAAAATAATTCCAGTTTTGCAAAACGTTCAAGCAAATTGACAGTCCTGTTTTCTTTTTCGGTCGCCAAAATATAGGCAGACATGTCCAGCGTATCGGCTAAAATGCCTTCACGCCGCATTAAATTAACGGCAGTAATTACTTCCTCTTTAGTCAAACCAAGAATATCGGCAAGATAATCGACACGCGATTCCGCATCGTCGTTACCGGCTTTGGCAATGCTTCTGCTTGAAATAAGCGACTTAACTATGCGTTTGGCATTTAAGCGCTGCGGTTCTGTAAAAAGCGGAGAAGCTTCTATACTCCTGGCAGCTTCATTCATATCACTTGCCAAAATACTTGTTGCGTATATGCGCGGCATATTTTTGCCGCGTTTAATATAACCAGCATTTTCAAGCGCAGAAATTGCTGTTTTTACTCTTGTTTCAACATCAGTAACGGAATTATCCCACCCTGCCTGCCGGGCAATTTCCAGTGCCGAGCAACAAATGCGCGGGCGAAGTTTTGTCATATCCTTAATGGCTTTCCATACCTGCTGTATCTCACTAATGCTGAGCTTGGTCTGGTTCAGCAAAATAAAATGCTTGTCCAAATCACTATCATTATAAAGGACATAGCAATCTGCCTGCATGGAAGGGTCGCGGCCGGCACGGCCGGCTTCCTGAACATAATCATCCAGTGAACTTGATATGTCATAATGAACTACGAGTTTAACGTCTTTTTTATCAACGCCCATGCCAAAAGCAGACGTTGCTACAATTACCTGTATTTTATTAGTTATAAACGCTTCCTGATTGGCGATTTTATCAGCCGGGTCCATCTTACCGTTAAAAGGGCATGCCGGAAACCCGTCTTTTGAAAGACGCTCAGCCAATTCTCTTGTACGCCTTGTTCTGGAAACATAAACTATGGTAGGGCAATTTTTTTGTTCCAAAAGCCTGCGCAGAGCATTATATTTTTCTTCATCCGTTTCTTTATATAAAACCGTATACTGTAAATTTTCACGCGTTGCCGATGATGCGTAAAGAACAAGGTCCAAATCCAGAGTTTTCTTAAAATAATCGCAAATATCACTTATTACTTTAGGTTTTGCCGTTGCTGTAAAACAGGAAACAGGTATGGGCATCTGTGAAACTTTCTGGCGCTGGAGTTCACTTATAAATTCGCCTATATATAAATAATCAACCCTGAAATCCTGCCCCCAAGCAGAAAAGCAATGGGCTTCATCAATTACAAAACGGACAATATTACGTTTAAGAAGTATTTTTTCTATTGTGCGTGAACGCAAAGATTCCGGTGCAATATATAAAATATTTACCGAACCGTCAGCCAGACGTTCAAGGGCATCCGCTCTTTCTACCGGTGAAAGCAGCCCGTTAATGCTTACGGCTTCAAGTACGCCGGTATTATATAAATTATCAACCTGGTCTTTCATTAAAGAAAGCAGCGGCGATATAACAACAGTTAAACCATGTACAGCTTTGCCCGCCATAAGTGCCGGAAGCTGAAAAGTTATAGACTTACCGCCGCCGGTAGGAAACACCGCCAACAGTGATTTACCGTCCACAGCCGCCTGTGCCGCCATTTCTTGAAGCGGTTCACCATTATAAGTTCTGAAACTGTCATAACCAAAAATTTCTTTTAAACTTTTATGAATGTTGAGTTTGTTTTGGCAATAGCCACAGCCTTCAGAACATGGAGTATTGCACAATAACTTAATTACATTTTCAATTTTCGGGAAATTATGCATAAGCCATGGCGGAGTTATAGAATGATAGTCATCGGAAGAAATCAGTGCAAGCACATACGCAAGTTCTATTTTATTTCCTGCAATAAGCGTTTTAAGGTCTGCATTTTCACAAATTTTCCCGGCAAATTCGCTCTTAATCAAAGTTTCTGCGTCATTAACGGCACAGTAAAAATCTATGTATTCAAAAAAAGCTTCAAATTCCACTGCATCATGCAGCAGGCAATAAAAAATCTGCTTCATTTTTAATGACAAGGCAATAAAAGCATTTATCTCATCATAAAATAATTGCCGTGCTTTTTTACTGTCATTTAAAGGATTGTTTAACTCATCTGTCTGTAATTTATCATCTTTTAATAAAGCGTGATACGGCCGTTTCGGGAAAAGCAGCGGCGAAAGATAGAGCGTATCTATTACTTTGCTGCTTATCTTTCTTCCGGCAGCAGCTTCAATATATTTTAGGTCATGATGAATTATATTATGCCCGCACAAAAAATCAGCACCGCTTATAAAATCGCAAAAATTATTTATCGAAGCAGAATGAAAACAAACATTGCCGTCACGTATTGCTCCAAGGTCATAAATTTTCTTATCGGCAATGCCAACCTCAGAATCAATAAAGACTACTGTCTTTGCCATCATTTCCACTTCCTTTGCGCTTTTAAAACGATGCTTTAAAAATTTTAATATAACAATGATTTTATTTTGATACTTCTATTAATAAAATCTGCAATTTATTATTAAAATAAAACAATCTTCAAAGGTGATTTACTTATGTGAAAAATATTTTGCACAATTCTTACTTATAAGATATTTAATTTTAAGTTTTTTGTCAATCTAATTTTAGTGTTAACTTAAACTTTATATTATTTTTAATAAAAACATGGTTTAAAGTTTAAACAAAACAGACTGCACAGTAAGGCAGTTAACTAAAACTGCCCACGTTGCAGCCCGTTTGGGGTTTTATTTTTCTGCTATATATTTTCTTATTTTATTGCCTAATGGCAAAGCGCCATCAGCCAATTTCTCTTTCCAGTTCCGTGCCGCGCACTTTCAGCGGTTTGTTGGCTTCGTCCACCATTACAACCTTCGGCTCGCAGCGGCGCGCTTCTTCTTCCGTCATCTGCGCGTAAGCCATAATAATAACCTTGTCGCCAGGCTGCACAAGGCGTGCTGCCGCACCGTTAAGGCAAATTACGCCGCTGCCCGGTGCACCCGCAATGGTGTAGGTTTCAAGGCGCGCGCCGTTGTTGTTGTCTACAATCTGCACGCGCTCGCCCGGCAAAATGCCTGCCATTTCCATAAGTTCGCTGTCTATTGTAACGCTGCCCATGTATTCAAGGTTGGCTTCCGTTACCGTTGCGCGGTGAATTTTGCCGTGCATTATCGTGTAAAGCATTTATTCTACCTCCAAAATTACGTTGTCAATAAGGCGCGTGGTGCCAAATTTTACGGCCAGCGCCAAAAGATATTGCCCTTTGGTTAAAACCTCCGGCGCAGGCGTAAGCCCCGGCAGTGCGTATATTTCCACGTAATCAATCTGTGCCATGGGCTCATCGCCGATAAGTTTTTTAACGCCCTCCACCAGTTTTTGGCTGCTGCGTTCGCCCGCTTTAAAAAGCATGGAGGCGGTTTCGAGGCTGCTGTTTAAAATTACCGCAGCCGCACGCTCGCTTTTTGATAAATATGTGTTGCGCGAAGATTTGGCAAGCCCGTCCGCCTCGCGCACAATGGGCATAATGCGCAGCTTTACGTTAAAGAACAAATCTTTAACCATGCGTTTTAAAACCTCTGCCTGCTGGGCATCCTTCTGCCCAAAATAAGCGTGGTCAGGCTGGGCCAGGTTAAACAGCTTGGCAACAACCGTTGTTACGCCGCGGAAGTGAATGGGCCTTGTGCGCCCGCACAGCACTTTGGTAATGTCACCGGTAACTTCTACCCAGGTCATATCCTCGCTGGGGTACATTTCGGCAGGCGTGGGCGCAAAAACAATGTCCGCGCCGCAGCCTTCCGCCAGTTTGCAGTCGGCGTCAAGCGTGCGGGGGTAAGCGTCCAAATCTTCGTTGGGCCCAAACTGCGTGGGGTTTACAAACACGCTTACCACAACAAGTTCGTTTTCCATTGCCGCCGCTTTAATAAGCGAAGCGTGCCCTTCGTGCAGCGCGCCCATGGTCGGCACAAGGCCGATGGTTTGCCTGCCGCTTTGGCAAGCGCAATTTCTTCGCGGAGTTCCGCGGTTGTTCTGCAAAGTTTCATTTTGCGTTCTCCTTTATCAGTACAGTTTTTCCAAAACTTCGTCTTCTATTTTAAAAGTATGCTCCGCCGCGGGGAAGCTGCGTGCTTTTACATCTGCCGCGTAGGCTTTAAACGCCGCCGTCATTTCGCTGTGCAAATCGGCGTAGCGCTTAACAAATTTGGGGCAAAAACCATCGGTATAGCCTAAAAGGTCATTGCATACCAGCACCTGACCGTCGCAGTATTTGCCTGCGCCGATGCCGATAGTTGCCGCCGTTTTAAGGCTTTCCGTAACCTTTGCCGCCAGTGCTTCGGGCACACATTCAAGCACAATGGCAAACGCGCCTGCCTGTTCCAGTGCCCGGGCGTCGTCCAAAAGCTTCTGCGCTGCTTCAGCACTTTTGCCCTGCACCTTAAAGCCGCCCAGCTGGTTTACCGATTGCGGCGTAAGCCCAATATGCCCCACAACCGGTATGCCTGCCTGCGTAAGTTTCTGCACCAGTCCGCACACTTCCGCGCCGCCTTCAAGCTTCACTGCCGCGCAGCCGGTTTCCTTCAAAAAACGGGCAGCGTTGTACATGCCGTCCACCACGCTTGCCTGATAGCTCATAAAAGGCATATCGCCCACAACCATTGTGCCGCTGCCCTGCGCCGCGCGCATAACGGCTTTGGTATGGTGAATCATCTCGTCCATCGTTACCGGCACCGTGCTGTTATAGCCCAGCACCACATTGCCAAGCGAATCGCCCACCAAAATCATTTCAATACCGGCCTCGCACACGTTTTTGGCCATGGCGTAATCGTACGCCGTAACCATAGTTACCGGCTCGCCGTTTTGTTTCATTTGCTTTATTACAGCTGTTGTAATTTGCTTCATTTATTTGCCTCCGTAAATAATTCCGTCATTTCCGCTGCTGCGGATTCTGTAATGCGCCCGCTTTCGCGTGCCAGCTTAACCGTTGCCAGCCCCAGCGCGCAGTAGGCAGGCACAAACTCCTGCGGCAAAACTTTTAAATGCCCGGCAACCGTAACCGCGTCCCCGCGCGATATCGGGCCGGTTAACGCCGCACCTGCATTTTCTGCCGAAGCAAGATTTGCCGCCGTACCGGCTAAAAGCGGCACAAGCAGCCTGTGCGCGGTTTCTTCGTCATCAGTCCAGCGTAAAAGCAGCTTTTCGGCAAGGGCAGTAACCGTTACCGTAAAATTACTGCAAAAGCACGCCGCCGCGTGATACAGCGCCCGCTCCTTCTGCGGCACTTTAAAGGCAGCCGCCCCTGAAAGACGCGCCAGTTTAAAACCAAGCTCCTGCGCCTTTGCGCTGCCGTCCACCGCCATGCCAATTCCAGCAAGGCTTTTTACCGGCGCAGCAAAACTCTGAAGCGGGTGCAGGCTGCCTGTTTCCGCGCCCAGCGCTTTAAGCGGGGCAAGTTCATCAAGCCCGGCGCTGCCACTCACATGGTAAAAATACTTGCCGCTCACATCAAGCCCGGCTTGTGCAGCAGCCTTTGCCATGCTCTCTGCCGCCTCATAAATAAACCTGTCCGGCACGCAGATAAAAATAACATCTGCCGCGGCAACAAGCCCCAAAGGCTCATTAAAATGCCGCACGCCAAGTTCAGCCGCCCTTGCTTTGGCATGAGTGCCGCCGTAAACACCGGCGCAGCTTAACCCCGCAGCGGCAAACGCCTTTGCCAGCGACATGCCTACGCGCCCCGGGCCTGCAACGCCAAAAGATAAATCCATAACAACTCCTTTCTGCAAGGATTAACCGGAAGCATAAAAAAAGCGCACTCCGGGCAGAGTACGCCAAAATACGCATAAATGCACTATTCCGTCACGTCCCGGCAATTAAGTCCAAGCGTTTTATCGACCTTGTTTCTGCATTAATGCCCTTTATATGGTACAGCTCCTGCGGATGCTACCCTAAGGCATCTGAATGCAGATAAATAATAGCACAACGGATTTTAAATAGCAAGTAAAATTTTTACTGCCGTGTTATAATAAAATAAAAAGGAGTGACGCCCATGCCATACGTTAACATTAAAATTACCCGCGAAGGCAACGTAACGCCGGAACAGAAAAAACAGCTTATCGAAGGAGCAACGGAGCTTTTGCACCGCGTGCTTAATAAAAACACAGCAACTACGGTTGTAGTTATCGACGAAGTTGACACCGATAACTGGGGCATCGGCGGCGTGCCGGTAACGGAGATTAGGAAGAAGAAATAATAAAAAATGGCGCGATGTAAATCGTGCCATTTCATTTTATAGCCTTAATTTTCTTTTTATCTTTTTTTATTTAGGTTTGTTCCTTTGTATTTAGTTTTAATATTCTTAATTTACTCTTTTATTCATGTTACTTTTTATAACTAAAAAGTAACCAAAAAGTTTTCGCTCCTCCAAAAATTATACGGATGACTGTATCAAATTCGTATAGCACTTGCTGCGCCTGCGGAACTCGTTTGCTGCGCAAACTCAAACAGTCCTCGGCTATGCTGCAAGTGCTTTTTGATTAGAAATCCGCATCCTATTTTTGGAAAGTCGCGTCCTACCGTAAACCGTATTTTTTAACTTCTTTATTTAGTATATTCAGCTTTTGTATCAAAATTTATATAATTTACGGTATTATACAATTATAACATGGTGGCAAGATTGATATTTGAATTAAATAATTATAATGTGCGAATTTGAGCGGTACAAGCATCCTAAATTAAGTACATTAAAAGTGCGGTTTACGGCAATCGCGGCATTAAAAATTTAGCGGTATTTACTAAAAAGCAATAAAAATTTCCCGGTGTTTGAGCATAGCGAGTTCCGTGGGAATTTTTATTGCTTGCAGTATGCCGCGTGCGGATTTTTTGCTTTAGCAATAAAATACGTAAATTTTTGTCAGCCGCGTGAGTTTTCTTGGTTCGTTCTTTTGCTCAATCAAAAGAATGAACATGAGTAAAAAAGTAAATTAAGATATACTAAACTACATACAAAGGAGTAAAAGGAAATAAAAAATAAATATAATACAAAAACCAGCCCTTTGCATAACAGCATCAGGCTGGTTTTGTGCTTATAAAAGTTTGGCAAGTAATGAAGTTTTAAGTTATATAACAGGCTAAATGTTTATAATTTCCGGCGCAAAGGCAAAACTGCGGCGGCTGAAATTTTTTAGTTTTAAACTCCGTAAGGTCAGCTGCGAAGCCTGACCGTTAACGGAGAAGCCGCAGCATTTTGCAGCGGCGGAAAGAATGAGCATTTAGCCTGCACGGCTTTTCGTGCTAATTTATGCCTTGCGCAATATTTGCCGTCAGTGCGCTGATGCTTTCGGTAAGTTTATCCAGCTTGCTTTCCATGCGTATTAATAAATACCACGAAAGCATTACCGGAAACCCGAAATTTGCCAGCTGGCTGAAGATAAGTTCCGCGTCCATCGCTTAGCCGCCTTATTTCAGCACGTTCACTTCGGTAGTGCGCACGCGCGCTTCCACAACTTCGGCAAGCGCGTTGCCGTCGGCATTAAATACGCCGCTGTCTACAATGCTCTGCATGGCGGTACGCGCTTCTTCCGCCGTAACATTTTCGCGCGGGTCGGTTACGTTAAGCACCTTCTGTTTGCCATCGGCCTTTTTAAATACAAGCTGTAATACTTTTTCCATGTTTCAATCTCCCTTCAGTTAATTACTCGGCTTCCGCCACTTCTGCTTTTTCGGTTACAACAATGTTCACAACTTCGTTTTCCATCAGGCTGCCCAGCGCCGTACCAGCTTTAACAAGCTCATCAGCACCCGCATCTTTTTTGATGCCCGAGTAGGTGTGCGCCTTGGTCTGCGCTGTACCTTCGCCATCGAAGCCGTCCTCCACGTTGATAGACATTGTTTGAGATAATACTGTTTTTGCTGCTGCCATTTTAGCATGCTCCTTTCCTTGGGCTGTTTGTTTTTTGTGTTTGCCCTTACACCCATATAAACGGATTTTATGCCTTAAAAATTTACCTGCCTGTAAAATTTTTTATTTTGCCGTCCGCAAAAATTTTTGCCTGATTTTTTTGCGCATGGTTAATTTTTGCCCCCGTTTTGCCGTTTATATGGGTGAGTTTCTTTTCTTTTCTCTTTTTTCTTGTTTTTTCTCTTTATCTTTTCTTTGCCGTATTACGTTCTTACCTTGTTCTTAAGTAATTCAAAGATTATATATATAATTTACCTTGTTCCTAACTACTACCGTACGTTAGCAGTAAAACCCAAAAATGCCCACGCAAAACAGGCACTATCTCCAAACTGAGATAGTGCCGCAAGCAGTGAGCTCCACCCTTCATGCACAAAATAAAAAAAGAGAGCAGCACTGCCCTCTTTAAACATGCAAAAGCTATATTAAAATTTTTACTGCCAAAACACCGAAAGCCGCCGCAAGCACGCCCAAAAGGCAGCTTAACGCGGCGTATAACAAAGCGCAGGCAAGGTTTCCTTCCGCAAAAAGCGTATATACTTCGTACCCGAAGGATGAAAACGTAGTAAACCCGCCCAGCACGCCTACACATAAAAACAAACGCCACACCGGCGGCAAAAGCCCTTTATCCACAATCAGTGTCATCAAAAGCCCCATTAAAAAGCAGCCGCTGATATTAATAATAAAAGTTCCGTACGGCAGCTGCGGGTTAAAATATTTTACGGCGGCATTGCCTGCAAGGTAACGCAGCACTGCGCCAAATGCGCCTCCAATGGCGATGTATAAAAGGTTCATGGCTTAACTCCCTGCTGATGATTTTAAAAATATTTTTAATTATAACATACTCATGGATGTTTGATAAAACTTTTGGCAGGAAGGTTTGTAATGGGAAGCTTGGCACTAAGTGGCGACTCATTTAGGATTACAAATTTTACTCTTTATTCAATCGTAAAATTTGCATAGCTTCGCTGGCACAAATCTAAACTTCGCCAAAGGCTCGTTTATATTTGGCGCTCAGCTAAAAAAGCGCACTGCGGCGCTTTGGGCACGCAGTGCAATGAAAGGTGATGACTGTGGGGTTTTTATATAACGGCGTGCTGTGTTTTTATATCTGTATAAGCTCCGCCGTTACTGTTTATCAGTCTATGCTGGTTATTATTTAAAAATCTAAGCTTCGCCAAAGGCTCGCTTATATTGGGCGATGTTAAGGACCGTAAATTTCGCTCTTTATTCAATCGCGAAATTTACATAGCTTCGCCGGCACACTTATTGCCATCGCCTGCGGCTCGGCACTAAGCAGCGCTCATTTATGGTCGTCGATAATAGCTGCCTCGCCCTGTTCGCCGGTGCGGATTTTAACTGCATTGGCCAGCGGGTAGATAAAGATTTTGCCGTCGCCGGGCTGACCTGTTTTAAGAACTTTCTGAGCTACGCGCAAAACTTCGTCCACAGGGACTTCGCAGACAACCGTTTCTATTTTAACCTTCGGCACAAGGTTAATATCGTAAGCCTGCCCGCGGTACACTTCCTTATGCCCCTTCTGCAAACCGCAGCCAAACACCTGGCTTACCGTCATGCCGGTAACGCCAATTTCCGCAAAAGCAACTTTCAGTTCGTCCAGTTTTTCGGTTCTGGTTATAATATCTATTTTGGTAATCGGTCTCATAACTGCCTCCGTAAATTATTTGCCTGCCGGTGCCGGTTTGGCGGCAAAGGCCGGTGCTTCCTGCACGGCAAGGTTAGTAAGCGGCGTGCCGTTTATAATGCTCTGGCGGTAAGCGCGTTCGCCGTGTTCAACAATGTCAAGCCCGCTTTCTTCTTCGGCAGCATCAGCACGCAGGGTTGTAACTGCGCCCACTATTTTTAAAATTATGTAGGTGCCAACAACGGCCAGCACAATGGCAACCACTACCGTTACCGCCTGTACATACAGCTGGTGCGCGTTGCCGTAAAAAAAGCCCGTCCGCACCGGCGGAGTTTGCGGTTTTTGTTGCCCAAAGCCCGGTTGCCAGTGCGCCCCAGGTACCGCCAACGCCGTGTACGCCGAATGCGTCGAGTGCGTCGTCGTACCCGAGTTTTGCCTTAACAATGGCCACTGCCGCAAAGCACAGCACGCCGCCGATAAGCCCGATTAAAACGGCCGGCACAACGGTTACAAAGCCTGCCGCCGGGGTAATGGCAACAAGCCCTGCAATGCAGCCGCTTGCCGCGCCAAGCATGGTGGGGTGCCCATTTACAAGCCATTCTGCGCCAACCCACGATAAGGTTGCCGCTGCCGCCGCTGCCTGCGTTACCACAAACGCACCGGCAGCAAGGCCGTTAGCGCCAAGCGCGCTGCCTGCGTTAAAGCCGAACCAGCCGAACCACAAAAGCGCTGCGCCCAGCACCGTCATCGGCAAGTGGTGCGGCAGCATGGGCACAACCCCCTTGCCGCTGCGTTTGCCAAGCATAATGCAGGCTACCAAACCGCTGACGCCGCTTAAAATATGGATAACCGTGCCGCCCGCAAAATCGAGCGCGCCCAAATCACGCAGCCAGCCGCCAACGCCCCATACCCAGTGCGCCATGGGGTCGTACAAAAACGTAGTCCACAAAAAGGTAAACAGCACAAACGCGCCAAATTTAAAGCGTTCGGCGTAAGCGCCGGTAATAAGCGCCGCCGTAATTACCGCAAACATGCACTGGAATGCCGCAAAGGCAAACAGCGGCACCGTTGCGGAATAATCTTCGTAAGGCGCGGCAAAAAGCGCCATATCGGTAAGCCCTGCCCAGCTCAAGCTGCCGATAACGCCGTTAATATCCGGCCCGAAGGCAAGGCTGAAGCCGAACAGCACCCACTGCACGCTTACCATTGCCACAATAAAAAAGCTCTGCATAATTGTCGTCAGTACGTTTTTGCTGCGCACCATACCGCCGTAAAAAAACGCCAGCCCCGGTGTCATCAGCATTACAAGCGCCGCACTTATCAGCACCCACGCCGTGTCGCCGGTATCAACTGCCGGCGCTCCTTCTGCGGCAAGCACCGTACCCGGAATACCCAAAAGCACGCCTGCCGCCAGTAAACCATGTATTAATCCCCTCATATTAGCCCTCTTTTCTGTAACTAAAACAAAAGCGGGGTGTACCTTTTAAGATACACCCCGTTGTGCAGCAAAACTCAAATTCGGTTTTAATATACGCCAAACAGCAATTCACTGTAAGTCGGGTACGGCAGGTATTTGCCGCCCATCAGTTTTTCCAGTTCGTCGCCGGCTTCGCGCAAAGCGCCCATGTCTTTTAAAATAACGTCATGGTAATAATCTGCCTCTGCCTGTGCAGATGTTTTTACAACGTCACCAAGCCCTGCTTTTAATTTTTCTGCATCTGTATAAAGCAGGCTGCTGAGCGTTGCAATTTTGGAAGCAAGCTCCGTTTCGAAGCTGCCTGCAATGCCAAGCTCTTTTTTGCTCTTTGCTGCCGCCGTTAAATCGGCAGTGTAAAGTGCTGCGGCGGGCAAAATGTCTTTAAACAGCATATCAAGCATTGCCAGCGCTTCAATGCGGATTGCCTTACTGTAATTTTCAAGCGAAATTTCCAGCCTGCTGCGGATTTCCGCTTCGGTAAAGATGCCGTGTTTTACAAACAGGCTGATGTTTTTCTCTTTAACCATGTAAGGCAGTGCTTCAGGAGTGGATTTGAGATTGAGCAGCCCCCTCAATTTGGCCTCTTCAACCCATGCATCGGTATAACCGTCACCATTGAAGATGATGCGTTTATGCGCGATTACGGTTTCTCTGACGAGTTCTACCACTGCGGCATCAAAATCGGCCGCTGCTTCTAATTTATCGGCAAACTCCTCCAGAGCTTCGGCAACAATGGCGTTTAAAATAACGTTCGGCCCGGCAATGGAGGCGGCAGAGCCAACCATGCGGAACTCAAACTTGTTGCCGGTAAATGCAAACGGCGAAGTACGGTTTCTGTCCGTATTGTCTTTTTTCAAAGCAGGCAGCACATTGCCGCTCAGCTTCAATTCGCCTTCGTCTGCGGGTTTATATTCAACACCTGCTTCAATGGCTTTCAGCACATTGGTAAGCTCGGTGCCCAAAAACATTGATACTATCGCCGGCGGCGCTTCGTTGGCGCCCAGGCGGTGGTCATTGCCTGCGCTGGCAACGCTTATGCGCAGAAGGTCCTGATATTCGTCAACCGCTTTAATAACGGCTGCCAGAAACAGCAGGAAGCGGTGGTTTTTATACGGCTCAGCCCCCGGGGCGAGCAGGTTTTCACCTTCAACCGTACCCAGCGACCAGTTGTTATGCTTGCCGCTGCCGTTTACGCCGTCAAAAGGTTTTTCGTGCAGCAGGCACACCAGATTATGCTTGCGTGCCACGCTCTGCATCAGCTCCATGGTAAGCTGGTTATGGTCGGTTGCAATGTTGGTGCCTGCAAAAATCGGCGCCAGCTCGTGCTGGGCAGGTGCAACCTCGTTATGCTCGGTTTTGGCAAGCACGCCCAGTTCCCACAGTTTTTCGTCAAGCTCTTTCATAAACGCCTTAACGCGTGGTTTGATAATGCCGAAATAATGGTCCTCAAGCTCCTGCCCTTTCGGCGGCATTGCGCCGAACAGCGTACGGCCGGCAAACTTCAAATCGCGGCGTTTATCGTACATATCTTTATCTACCAAAAAGTATTCCTGCTCCGGCCCAACCGTTGTAATAACCTTTTCGGTGCTTTCGCCAAACAGTTTTAAAATGCGCCTTGCCGCACGGTCTACACAGCACATACTGCGCAGAAGCGGAGTTTTCTTGTCAAGCACATCGCCCGTGTAAGAACAAAACGCCGTTGGGATATACAGGCAGCCGTCTTTAATAAAAGCATAGCTTGTCGGGTCCCAGGCAGTATAGCCGCGCGCTTCAAAAGTAGCACGGAGCCCGCCGGAAGGAAAGCTCGAAGCATCAGGCTCGCCCTGTACCAGTTCCTTGCCCGAAAAATCCATAATAACGCGCCCGTCCGCCGTAGGCGTGATGAAGCTTTCGTGCTTTTCGGCGGTAATGCCCGTCATCGGCTGGAACCAGTGCGTAAAATGCGTTGCGCCATGCTCCAGCGCCCAGTCCTTCATAGCGTTTGCAATGATATTGGCAATAGGCAAATCCAAAGGCTCGCCCTTTAAAACCGCGTTTTTAAAAGCCTTGTAAGTAGCGGTTGGCAGGCGGTCTTTCATAACAGTTTCGTTAAAAACCTCACTGCCAAAAAGTTTCGGAACACTCGTCATTTTTTCGTCCCCCTCAAAATAAAAACAAAATAAAAAAAGCAACGCGCGAAGTTAAATGCTTCTGCAACTTCGCTGTTGCTTATGCTGTAATTATAGCCTCCTTTACACATTTTGTAAAGCCTTCAGGCAAATGTTTTTATTTTCTGAAAATTTAGTGGATTTTGTGCCGTATGTATTAGACAAATTTCTGTAAAAACAATTGACAAGCACTTTTAAAAGTTCTAAAATATTTACATCAAAAACACAAGTTAACCAGGATGCCCGGAAAAACGCCGGGCATTACTTAATAAAAGAAAGAGGTTTTAACACATGGCTGAAATGTTATACGAAGGCAAAGCCAAAAAAGTTTTCGCCACCGCCGACCCCAACGAAGTAGTTATCTATTATAAAGATGACGCCACTGCCTTAAACGGCGCCAAAAAAGGCACCATTGTTGATAAGGGCATTATGAACAACACCATTACCAGCTTCTTTTTTGACCTGCTCGGGAAAAACGGCGTTGAACACCACTTTATTAAAAAGCTCAGCGACCGCGAACAGCTTTGCAAAAAAGTAAAAATCATTCCGGTTGAAGTTGTATGCCGCAACATTGCCGCAGGCAGCCTTGCAAAAAAAATGGGCGTTGAAGAAGGCTATGTGCTTAAACGCCCGCTGGTAGAATTTTACTACAAAAGCGACGCACTTGACGACCCGATGATCAGCCCCGACTACGGCGAAGCCTTTGGTTTTGCAACCGATGAACAGATTGCAAAAATCCGCGAAATGGCGCTTAAAATCAACGCCGTATTAAAAGACTTCCTGGCACAGCGCAAAGTACGCTTGATTGACTTTAAAACCGAGTACGGCATCGACAGCGAAGGCAACATCATCCTTGCCGACGAAATTACTCCGGACACCAGCCGCCTGTGGGACTGGGACACCAACGAAAAGCTGGATAAAGACCGTTTCCGCCGCGACATGGGCAATGTTGAAGAAGCCTACCACGAAGTAATCCGCCGCTTAACGGGTGAAGGGAAATAAAATAACCCTGCTTGCGCAGATATGCAGATGTACAGATGTACAGATGTACAGATTAAACGCCGCCTTAACAGCGGCGTTTTTTATTTGTTTAATGTTAGATTGACAAAATTTTATTTTACAGGCATAATAGAAAAGCTGTGACTCTTTCCGGCAGGAAGGAGGTGTGCTAAATTGATAGATGTTCTTCTATCCATAATTGTATCTGTCATAGCAAGTGTAATTTCGTATTATATTTGCAAGTGGCTGGACAGATAAATTCGACTCACAGCCAGCACAATTAAAAAACCGGGAGCGGCAACTCCCGGTTTTTTGTTTTTGCGTGCACCAAATTGATTTCGATAGCACTTCTATCCATTTGTAAGGTTATTATAGCACAAGTATTTTGCAAATGCAAACTATGGATTTATTATTTGTTTTTGTTTACGTTGCGGCTTTAATTATGCATTATCAATTTTTTCTTTCATCCTCATTCTTTTGAGTAATCAAAAGAATGAGGGAATAGTAAATTTTCTTATTATCAGTGCTAAATTTTTATGTTTAAAAATCAAATATTATAATCAACTATTATTTATAGCAGTTATTGTCATAATTATATTATAACATTCCGAAAGGTTACTAATTATGATATAATGTTTTTAATATAGTATCATAATTATGGGAGAGTGTTATTGATGAATTACAAAAAATTATTTTCAGCAATATTATGTGCTAATTTTTTAATTAATAGTACATATACGCCCGTAGTTTTTGCAAGCGAAGCTACGTACAAACAAGTTGTAGTCAATGAAAATTATGACCCTTTTGCTGACGAAGAAACTACTAAAGAGCCAGAAAATCTAACTATGAAACAACGAGTTGCAAAAATTATGGAGGAAGAAAAAAATAAAAATAAAAAACAAATTATTGAAGGTGTTGAAAACGGGCATATTTATATTCCAAAAGGAACAAAGCTAAATGTAGAATTATTGGAAATGGCTACATCTAAAAAATTAAAGAAAAATCAACTCGTTGAATTTAAAATGGTCGAAAACTTAATTATAAACGGAGTGATTGTTATTCCAAAAGATACCATAGGCATCGGCTATGTTTACGAAGTACAAAAAAGCTGGCGGTTTTGGACGCAAAGGTGTATTAAGAATAGCCGGTAAAGAAATCAAAACTTTAAATAACATAACTGTACCACTAAAAAAAGGCTTAGAAGGTAAAGGAAAAACAGATGGAGGCGCAGTCGCTGTTGCAGCAGCAGTAAGCTTAGTTGGCGGCCTCTTTATGAAAGGTACAAATATTGAGTATCCAGCCGGAACAAATTTTGAAGTTGAAGTACGTAACAATGTAGATCTGCAAACTACTCCAGAAAATTTAAAAGAAGCTATGAATCCAAATATACCTCATGGCATTGAATTAAATATTGAAGTAAAATAAAATCAATAAATATATACTAAAAAAACGCACACAGATAAAATCTGAGTGCGTTTTTGTTTTTCCGTTATTTCCCCGGTTCAAACAAACCTTCGTTGTCGTCCCACAAAACTATTTTATCTTCTTTTAAGGTTTCCGCAAGGCGGATAACGCGCTGGTTGCTGCTGCCGCGGAAGCGCAGGTTGGGGTCTTTTTTTGCTTCCACAAATTCGCCGTCCACCAGTATATCAATGCAGTCCAAAAGGGCGCGCGTAATTTCATAATCGCACAGGCGGCCGGTTAACAGGTCTTTTTCAAGGTCGTAACCGGTATAACACCATACAGTTTTATTGGGGTACATTTTGCGCAGGCGCTGCATAAACGGCAGCAGGGCTTTCTGGTTGGCGGGTTCAAACGGTTCGCCGCCCAAAAGGCTGAAGCCTTTAATATACGGCGGCTTTAAGGCGTTTAAAATTTCTTCTTCTGCCGCTGCGTCAAACGGCTGGCCGTAGTCAAAATCCCAGGCTTCCTGGTTAAAGCAGCCTTTGCAGTAATGCGTGCAGCCGCTTACAAACAGCGATACGCGCACGCCCGGCCGTTGGCGACATCAT
>VOFD01000524.1_pt1 | contig 54000 bp, 46 predicted proteins | sample 5384101 | NCBI WGS metagenome assembly VOFD01 (sample SAMN12384723, study PRJNA508395) | human gut metagenome | isolation source: healthy gut C | host: Homo sapiens
CCACAGAAATGCAGCCAATAGATACCCAGGGATTCACTTCGTCCGCTCCATATGCATGTTGCTCATTAGCCGGTAATATAAAAGCTTGATTTTTAGTCAGGATGTACTTTTCACCTTTATAACTAACCCAACCGCAACCACTCTCACAATATATAAAGACATTCTCGTTAGTCCCCTTTTCCCTTTCCCTGAAATGATTTTCTGCATGAGGATAATATCCGATGTGACTGACGAATAATTGTTTTGTAATATTATTCTCTCGTTGAAGGTTACGTATATTATAAGGTGTAACGATAGCCTTCTCTCCTTTAAAACCTTCTGCAACCTTTTCCATGGTATCTGATTTTGGTAGTATTTTACATATATATCATAGTATTTTACATGAATCTTTGTTCAGTCAACATATTCAAGCATTTACAGCCATAAATATAATAAGATTATACATTAAATTGATAACAATCTGCATTTTTTTATTAAGTTTTATGGCATACATTTGCCATACAATAAATCGTATATCATGAAAACAAAATCATTTAGCAACAATTTTTACTTGTTACTTATTTCGCTGGTATCTGCCATGGGAGGGCTACTCTTCGGATACGATTGGGTAGTCATTGGAGGTGCCAAACCATTCTATGAAATCTTCTTTGCAATTGAGAATTCTCCCGGTATGCAGGGATGGGTCATGGGCAGTGCCATTCTCGGCTGTTTAATAGGGGTAACAATCGCAGGTAGCTTATCTGATAAATATGGGCGCAAACCTTTGATGATAATAGCAGCTATCACTTTTACCGTTTCTGCAATAGGTACAGGAGCTGTCAATGACCTCAATTGGTTTATCTTTTACCGCATATTCGGTGGCATTGGCATCGGCATTGCTTCCAACTTATCTCCCATGTATATAGCCGAAGTATCACCCAGCCATGTACGAGGGAAGTTCGTATCGATCAATCAATTGACAATCGTATTAGGTATTCTGGCAGCCCAGTTCGTCAACTGGTTGATCGCCGAACCGGTAGTTCCCGGCGAAAACATTCTGGAAACATGGAATGGACAAATGGGATGGCGTTGGATGTTCTGGGCAGAAGTAGTACCTTCAGCACTCTTCTTTATCCTTATATTCTTCATTACCGAAAGCCCTCGTTGGCTGGCTACAAAATTACAATACGGTAAAGCTGAAAATATTCTAAGCCACATAGGTGGAAAAGAATATGCCAAAAAAGAAATTGAAAGCATTAAAACAGTTATAAGTGCCACTAAAGAAAAGTTAAATATCCGCATGCTTTTTCAAGGCAAGATACCGGGAATATTGTTAATAGGTATAGTTATTGCAGCCTTCCAGCAATGGTGCGGACTGAACGTAGTATTCAACTATGCCCAGGAAATCTTTGCAGCTGCAGGTTATGGTGTTTCTGATATCCTATTCAATATTGTAGTAACAGGCGTGACGAACGTAATATTCACCTTTGTAGGTATGTACACTGTAGATAAGTTGGGAAGACGCTCCCTTATGTTATTCGGAGCTTCAGGGCTTGCCATCATTTATATCATCATGGGCATATGTTACTACCTCAATATAACCGGGATGGCTGTACTAATTATGGTTGTATTAGCCATAGCATGCTATGCAATGACACTTGCTCCCGTTACGTGGGTCGTATTATCTGAGATTTTCCCAAACCGTATCCGTGGTATGGCAATGGCAGTATCCACCTTCTCTCTTTGGGTAGCTTGTTTTGTACTGACATATACATTCCCTTTATTAAATTCCGGATTAGGTGCCTATGGTACTTTCTGGTTATACGGAATCATATGTATTCTCGGATTTGTGTTCATTAAAATCAAATTACCCGAAACAAAAGGAAAATCACTGGAAAGCATTGAGAAAGAATTAACTAGTTAAAAACAGCATATCACTTATTGAATTAAATCTTACTTAAACGATGACAAGAAATCATCGCTTAACTTACCCTTATTGTCTAAAAAACAATAAATACCTTATGGAGAAAATTACAGAATATTTAATTAAACCGACCCTCTCAGAAAAAGGAATTGTAAAAGTTTGGAAAGAAACAATCAAACTTCCAACTTATGAAATCGGAGAGGAAGAAAAAATCCCATCTTTCTGGAAAAGCGCGTTTATCAAGGAAGTTCAGGAGTAGTTTACCCTTATCCTGTCGTAGAAAAGATATGCGACGAGAAAAAGAAAAAGACTATCAGGCCTACTTCCTCGAAAACGAATACCTTAAAATTATGATCTTGCCGGAATTGGGAGGGCGAGTACAAATGGCTTATGACAAAGTGAAGAAACGTCACTTTGTCTACTACAACCAAGTCATTAAACCAGCCTTAGTAGGTTTGACCGGTCCTTGGATATCAGGCGGAATTGAATTCAACTGGCCTCAGCATCGTGGTCCAAGTACATACTTACCTACCGACTGTATGATTGAAGAAAATGCAGACGGTAGTAAAACGGTCTGGTGCAATGAAGTAGAGCGTATGTTCAATACGAAAGGAATGCAGGGATTTACACTTCATCCGGACAAAGCTTATCTGGAAATTAATGTGAAAGTCTATAACCGAACTCCGTTCCCCAAACTTTCCTTTGGTGGGCGAACCCTGCCGTTGTTGTGAACGACCACTACCACTCGGTTTTTCCACCCGATGTACATGCTGTTTTCGATCATGGAAAAAGAGATGTATCCAATTTTCCCATAGCTACAGGCATATATTACAAACAGGACTATTCGGAAGGTGTCGATATTTCCAAATATAAGAATATCCCTGTCCCCACTTCGTACATGGCCATAAAGTCACGTTATGACTTTGTAGGTGGCTACGAAGAGCATGTACAGGCAGGACTATTACATGTAGCCGATCATCACCTCTCACCGGGAAAGAAACAATGGACTTGGGGAAATGGTGATTTTGGTATTGCATGGGACAGAAACCTTACCGATGAAGATGGTCCTTACATAGAATTGATGACAGGTGTTTATACTGACAACCAACCTGATTTCACCTGGTTGCAACCTTATGAGGAAAAGTCCTGGAAGCAATACTTCCTGCCATATAGTGAAGTGGGATATGTAAAAAATGCGACCAAAGATTTCATTCTGAATCTGGATGTAGCAGAAAATACCGCCCATATCATCGTATATGCAACCGGCAGACAAGAAAATATCAAAGTAGAATTGAGAGACATAACAGGAAAAATCCTGTTTGATAAAGTAACCATACTTTCACCGGAAAATATTTTCAAAAGCCAGGTAAACATAGCAGAGCAACTGCCGGAAAATCTGATCCTATCTTTATATGATAATAATGGCAAATTACTTTTAGAGTATAAAGCTGATAAACCTGAAATTAAACCGACCCCGGATCCGGCTAAAGCTGCCAAACAGCCTAAAGAGATAGCTTCTATTGAGCAACTCTTCCTGACCGGGCTACATCTGGAGCAATACCGACATGCAACGTATGATCCAATGGCTTACTATATGGAAGCACTGGAAAGAGAACCGGGTGATATACGTTGTAATAATGCCGTAGGCTTACTGAATATGCGCCGGGGCAAATTTGAAGAAGCTGAACAGTATTTCCATACAGCAATAAAGACACTGACAGAGCGCAATCCTAATCCATATGATGGAGAACCTTATTATAACTTAGGATGGAGCCTGAAAATGCAGGGTAAGTATGATGAAGCATATAGTGCCTATTACAAAGCCACCTGGAATGCAGCCTGGAGAGATGCCGGATACTTCGGTGTGGCTCAGATAGACAGTATCAGAAAAGATTGGAATGCCGCTCTGGAACATGTCGACCTGGCCCTTATCCACAATTGGCATAACCATAAAGCACGCCAGTTGAAAGCCTCCATCCTGAGACATTCCGGAGAAACTGAAAAAGCCCTGAAGTTTATCGAAGAGTCATTGACTATTGATAAGTTTAACCTAGGATGCCGGTTTGAGAAATATTTTATTGAGAATAATCTTACTGAGTTACAGGAAATGACAAGTATGCTCAATGGCAGCGTACACAACTATATCGAGTATGCATTTGATTTTGCCTCCGCAGGAATGTATGAAGAAGCATCCCAAATTATGCATATCTATATGGAAGGACGAACTGATGTCTATCCTATGGCAGCTTATATGTTAGGATACTTTGCATCAAGGTCTGGAAACGAGGAAGTAGCCCGACAGTGGTATCAGAAAGCACAAAGTCTATCTCCTGATAAGTGCTTCCCCAACAGAATCGATGAAATCAATGTACTGACAGATGCTATGAGAATGAATCCTGCTGATTATAAGGCTCCTTATTATCTGGGTAATTTCTGGTATGCACATCGTCGTTATGAGGAAGCAATCAGTTGCTGGGAGAAATCTGTAGAAATAAACAATCAGTTCCCCACTGCTTTGCGTAATCTTTCACTGGCCTATTACAATAAAAAGGAATAAGAAAGAAGAAGCACGACAGCTATTGGAAAAGGCTTTCGAACTGGATAAAACAGACTCCCGCATATTTATGGAACTAGACCAATTATATAAGAAGATGGGAAGGGCACATGCAGAACGTCTGGCACTCCTGGAAGAACATCTGGATCTGGTAGAACAACGAGACGACTTATGTATCGAACGGATAACACTCTACAATCTTTTAGGTGATTATGAAAAAAGCAAAAGATCTGATATCCAATCGAAAATTCCACCCATGGGAAGGTGGTGAAGGCAAAGTGACAGGGCAATACATACTCTGTCGGGTAGAATTAGCTAAAAAGGCGATTAAAGAGAATCGATATTCAGAAGCTGTTGCACTTTTAAAAGAGACAGAATTCTATCCGCATAACTTGGGAGAAGGTAAACTGAGTAATGCTGAAGAAAATGAAGTCGATTATTACAAGGGAATAGCTTATCAGAAGCTGGGTAATGATGCCGAGTCAACCAAGTATTTAATGAAAGCAACCCAAGGTTCCACAGAACCCCAGCAAGCATTCTACTATAATGACCAGCAACCTGACAAGATATTCTATCAAGGACTTGCTTGGAGAGCATTAGGAGAAGAGAATAAAGCCAGAAGCCGCTTCAACAAGTTAATCGACCACGGTAAAAAGCACCTCTTCGATGACTGTAAAATTGATTACTTCGCAGTATCATTGCCGGAGCTTGCCATATGGGAAGACAATCTGAATATCCGTAACCAAATACACTGCTATTATGTAATGGCATTAGGTTACAGCGGATTAGGAAAGGAAGAACTAGCAGAAGAATATTATGAAAAGGTGAAAAGACTTGATGTGAATAAACAAGTGTTCAGGATGTGATTGATCTTATTGTACGGGGATGTGCCAGAATTGACACATTTCCCTGTACAGTAATTCACTCAGAAATAAACTATTAGTTAACAACAATATTAATATTATGAAAAGTTTATTTAGATTATCAGCATTATTAATGCTGCTTTGCTTTATGGGATGTTCGGACGATGAGGGTATCTCCTATCCTACATCTGATGCCCCGGAAATAAAAGTGTTGCGTGATGAATTGTATTCTAATCCCAACAGAAAGTTTGTGATTAAGGCTGATTTAAAAGATGATTTAGGCCTTAAGTCTTTGAAAATTGTGATTCCAGAATTTTATCTGGATAAGGAAATTGTATTCCCGACAGATACTTTAGTTACAGAATATGAGTTGGCTTATGAGTTTCTGGCACCAAAGGATACGAAAAATGAAGATGTATATAAAGTAAATCTTGCACTGGAGGATGTTTCTGGAAATGTTGTGACCAAAGAGCTTACATTACATTTGGATGGAGACTTTAATGCTCCTAATTTTTCAAATGTATCACCACAAGACGGAACAGTACAGCTATTGGAAAGCAAGATGGAATTGTCACTTTCCTTTAAAGTCACTGATGATTCAGGCTTAGATTCAGTATATGTGGAAGAACCGATATTGGGTATCATGGAAAGAATCAAATTAAACGGCGAGAAAGAGTACTCTTTCAACAAAACTTATTCTTTACCATCCAAACCGGAAGAGTATGAACTAAAAATAACAGCAATTGATAACTTTGTAGAAGCTAACAGGAAAACACAGAAAATTAAATATATTGTTTCCAGTGAAATGGTTACTTTGTTCCTGGCCGATGTTCCTAAGGGAACTGATTTAACAGCCGATGTTTGTGGAGTACCGATGCTCTATCATAAAAAATCAAATGGTATATTTACTTTCAAATATTATGCGGATTGTGATAATAAGGAAATCTACTTTTTGGGACAGGAGAGCGCTTTTGAACCTCACTGCTTTGGCGTATCAGAAGAGAACGGTAAATTGCTAAATAGTCCTTCTGCCGCACCAATAGTGCTACCAACAAAGGGATACTATGAGATTGTGGCAAATACCAAAGAGCAAACATATACTGTGACTTCTTATATACCTTCTTCAGCTGTGCACGATTCTCCTGATATCACGGTGTGTGGTTACGGATTTGAAGGTGCCGGATGGGATCCCTCTAATAAAAACTGTCTACTCACACCGGACGCGGAAAATCCATATATACTTGGACGGACTCTTATATTGAACGAAACCCAGCTTAATGTAACCATTACCTATCCGGGCTGGAGTAAATATTGGCGCTTACTTGAAAATGGTATTATTGATTATATGGGTTCAAGCCAACCTTATTTGAAGGTAAATCAAAAGGGAAGTTATAAATTCATTATTGATACTGAGATTGCGCGTGCTAAATTATTGAAAGAATAATCATTAAATCATGTATATAGTCATGAAAAGAAATATTATATTTTCTCTTGTTGTTTTCTTCTTCTGCCTTACAGCTAATGCGCAGATAAAGGTTCGAGGAACTATTGTTGACGACAAAAATGAGCCTCTGATAGGTGTTAATATCCAAGAAGAAGGAACTACCAATGGTAGTATATCTGATGTGAATGGACAATACAGTATAACAGTAGCTGGAATAGATTCCAAACTGTCATTCTCTTTTATCTCTTACAAAACCATTGTAGAAAAGGTAGGGAATAGAACTGTCATTAATGTAACTTTGGTAGAAGATTCAGAGCTGCTTCAAGAAGTGGTGGTAGTAGGCTATGGCGTACAGAAAAAAGTGATTTAACAAGTTCCATCTCTTCTGTGAAAGGAAAAGAAGTGAGATCAATGAATGTAAGCAATGCTACCGAAAGTCTTCAAGGAAAGGTGGCTGGTGTAACAATTGTAGGAGCCGGAAATCCAGGTGGTCAGCCAAAGGTTTTGATTAGAGGTTTCTCTACCATCAACTTGTCCACTGACCCATTGTATGTGGTTGATGGGGTTCCTATGGGCGAAGGAATCAATTTCCTTAATCCTAATGAGATTGAGAGCATTGAAGTCTTGAAAGATGCTTCTGCCAGTGCCATTTATGGTAGTCGTGCCTCAAATGGAGTTATTATGGTTACTACTCGTAAGGGAGTGGAAGGCAAACCTTTATTCTATCTCGATATGCATTATGGCATACAGGAAATGAAAAATCCTTATAATATGGCAGATGCTATGGAGTATGCTGAAATATTGAATACAGCCGCCCGTCAGGCCGGCTATCCGGAGGAATTTGAAAATCCCGCTTCTTTTTGCAGGTAAAACAACAAATTGGTGGGATGCGGGTATTCGTCAGTTTACCCCTCAATTGAATGCAAGTTTGGGTGTACAGGGTGGAACGGAGAAGAATAAGTATTCGGTTAGTTTAAATTATTTTCAGCAAGATTCTTTCTACCAGAAGGGAGGATATAAGCGATTTACAGCTCGTTTTACCAATGATTATAAATTTAATAAGTATTTGTCAGCTGGATTCTCATTAAATCCGCGTTATGAATCATGGGGAATCCTACTAATTGGTCGGACTTTGACAGAGTGGATCCTATTACCCCCATTTTTAAACCTGAGGATGAATTAAATGGTACTGAAAATGAATATAGTGTATATTCCCGTTCTCCTTCTCAAATTTGGAATCCAGTTGGTTATGTTCACAGATGGAATCAAAGTAATAATTCTTATGCTTTGTCATCTTCTGCCTATCTTGAAATTAAGCCGATAAGAGATTTGATATTTAGATCTCAATTCTCTATAGACTTAGATACTCGAATTTCCAATACGTTTGCACCGGATTTTTTGTTATTGATGCAGCTCATGAATTTCAGACGAACAACAAGTTCACGCGTAACAAACCCACTTATCGTAATTGGAGTTTGCAGAATACATTGACATACCTAAAAACTTTTGCAAATAAGCATAATTTTTCTTTTATGGTAGGTAACACCTTGGAAGAATGGAATAGTACTACTTTGTGGGGAAGCTATGAAAAAATGCCCAACAACTCAGATAATTTACATGAATTGGATGCTGGTACCGTCAATCCACAGACCGGAGGTAATTCTTCTACCACTTCTATTTTGTCTTATTTAGGTAGACTAACTTACAATTATAATGATAAGTATTATCTTACAGCTACTTATCGCGTGGATGGTTCTTCCAAATTCCTGTCCAAGAATAAATGGGCTTCTTTCCCTTCAGCTTCTATAGCTTGGCGTATGTCTAATGAGCCGTTTATGGAAAGTATAAAATCTGTACTTAACAGCCTTAAACTTAGAATAGGTTGGGGGCGTGTAGGTAATCAGAATCTACCTTCAGGAGTTTATATGTCTCAATTAGAACAAGGTTACTATGTATTGGGCGATAATGTGGTGAATACTGTTTACCCCAGTTTGGTTAAAAATGAGGATGTGAAATGGGAAACTGTAGAAGACTATAACTTTGGTATTGATTATGGATTATTTGATAATCGTTTAACGGGATCTTTTGAGTATTATATAAAGAATACCAAAGATATGCTTTTTTCAGAAAGCTTATCCCAGTTATTCCGGCTACCCGGGTGATGCCAAGATTTGGACAAATGTAGGTTCTATGCGTACCAAAGGCTTTGAAATGACAATCAACTACAATGATCGTTGGGGAGATTTTACCCTTGGAACTACTTTAAACTTGACTACTTTTAACGTGAATATGACAGAGTTGACAGGCGATAAAGACCCATTGTATGGAAATGGTGAAAAGACAAAGACAATAGAAGGTGAAGAGCCTGCTTTCTTCTATGGATATGTGGCTGACGGTATCTTCCAGAATCAGACTGAAGTGAATCGCCATACTAATAACAAAGGACAGTTCTTACAACCTAACGCACAAGTTGGCGATATTCGATTTAAGGATATAAACGGAGACGGACAATTGAATGCAGATGACCGTACAAAGATTGGTTCTCCATGGGCTGATATGACGATGGGACTTAATCTGAACTTAGGTTATAAGAACTTTGACTTAGTGGCAAACTTCTATGCCAGTATCGGTAATGATCTTGTCAATCAGAATATTCAAGAATTGTACAATGCTGCCGGCAGTGGTGGAAAAGTGAATAAGGTGAGCGGTTTACTTGATATGGCTTGGCACGGTGAAGGAACTTCTAACTATGTTCCTCGCTTATCTACTCAAGATCATAATGAGAACTTTACCAAATTCTCATCTTTCTACATAGAGGATGGTTCTTACTTAAGACTAAAGAATTTACAATTGGGGTATACTTTTAAGAAAATCCCCGGCGTCAATAAACTGAGATTATATATAGCAGGACAAAACTTGTTTACCTTAACTGGCTATAACGGCGTTGAGCCCGAAGTTTCAGGTAGTGTGTTGAGTTTTGGATTTGGCGGATGGACTTATCCAGTACAACGTATATACTCAGTAGGTGTAAATGTAACATTTTAATAGATTGTAAATCATGAAAAAGAATATATTTGCTTTCATAATAGCGGCTTCATTGGGATTTATGTCTTGTGAAGATTTTATTGAACACGAAAAAAGAGGTGTTCAAGATTTGGATAACTATTTTAAGACAGATACAGAATGTCGTGACTTTGTCATTGACTTGTATAAGCGTGCATTGTTGAATAATGACTGGCAGCCGATAGCTCATACCAGAATAACAAATGAAACGGCTACCGATGATGCTTGGATGGGAAATACCGGACAATCTACTGATGGATTCAGTCCAGCTTCGGAATACTTGATCACTCCCAATAGAATGGGATATCTTACAGATTTATTCAAGGAGAGATATAAGAATATTATGGCATGTAATATTGCCATAAACTCTATTCCCGAAGCTCCTATTTCTGAAGACAAAAAAAGTCTTATGTCGGTGAAGCTCTATTTTGTCGCGCATATAATTACTTGGATCTTGTAGGTAATTTTGGCGGTGTACCATTGGTACTTAAAATGCTTTCATCCAATGATATGAATCTAGGACGTTCTAGTAAAGAAGAAATATATCAGCAAATAGAGAATGATCTTAAGTCAGCCGTTCACATGGTAAATACTACGTATGGAAGTGAAGGAAAAGGTAGGGCTACTGTATGGACTTGTACTGCATTATTAGCAAGAGTTTCATTATATCAAGAAAAATGGAAAGAAGCTTATCATTATGCAGATACCACAATCATGAATAGTGGCTGTAAACTAGAACCTGATTTTCTGGATATTTGGAACGTCAATAATCACAATGGTATAGAATCGCTTATTGAAGTTCAGACAAGCCCTGAAGTGGGTAAGATTTTGGGCAATCCCCTTTCTACACTTTGTGGAGGACGTGGTGAAAGTTTGGAAAATTTCCCCAGTAAAGACCCCAATGACATTATGGATGGTTGGGGATGGGGAGTACCCACCAGCGATTTGGAAAATTGTTATCTTTCGGAAGAAGATGAGATAAGAAGGCGCAGTACAATAACGGTTTGTGGTGACGCTGTATATGGTGATGAGGATTTAAACCCTACTTATGTATTTGACTTGGCACAGAATAAGTCTGGGCGTGTAATCCGTAAATACTATATTCCTATCGCTACTCGTAGGACATTGGAAGATAAAAGATATAACGCTCCTTTGAATACTCCAATTATCCGTTTGGCAGAAATGTATCTGACGCGTGCAGAGGCAGCTTTTCACTTGGGTATGTTTGATGAAGCAATGAATGATGTAGACATCATTCGTGCTCGAGTAAAACTTTCTCCGAAAAAAGGAACTGTAACCGGTAACGAAATACTTTATGCTATTTGGAAAGAGCGCAGAATGGAATTGGCATTTGAAGGATTGCGTCTGTTTGATATTAGGAGACAGATAGATCCGGTCACTAATCAACCCGTTATAGCTGGTTTGTTCGGTCCGGATGGAAGTTTTGTTCGTTACAATATGTATGAATCAACGGATCAGTATGAAACGAGCAACCTTAAAGAGCTACAGAACAAAGGTATCAACTTCGATATCAATAAACATTTGGTATGGCCCATTCCTCAATCGGAAATAGATCGTAGCTTTGGTACTGTAACACAGAATCCTAATTACTAATAAACATAAGAGATCAAACTTAAATTTTATAGAAATGAGAAATAGCAAATATTTGCAGATATTAGGTATCTGTACACTGTTTTCAGTTACGGCATGTAGTTCCAAATTGGAGATTCCAGAACCGCCTGTTTACAATAAGGTGAGAAATATTTCAGTAGACTTGAATCAGGAAATGCAGACGATTGACGGCTTTGGGGCATCAGATGCTTGGCGCTGTCAGATGGTAGGAAAATATTGGCCGGAAGAGAAAAGAAATCAAATTGCCGATTGGCTGTTTAGCCAGGAAGTCGATGAAAATGGAAATCCAAAAGGCATCGGCTTGTCCATGTGGAGATTTTACATTGGTGCGGGAAGCACAGAACAAGGGCTTGATAGCGACATTGCGGATGAGTGGAGACGGTCTGAATGCTTTTTATCAGCTGATGGTACTTACAATTGGAATAAATATGAAGGACAGAGATGGTTTTTAAAAGCTGCTCGAGACAGAGGGGTTGAGCGTTTTCTGGCTTTTAACCTAAGTGCTCCGGTTCATATGTCCATAAATGGGAAAGGCTTTTCAATTAAAGAGAAAAGGATGAATATCAAGGCAGGTATGATGCCTGATTATGCAGACTTCTTAGTAGAATGCATTGATAACTTGCAGAAGAAAGAAGGAGTTAAATTTGATTATTTAAGTCCTGTGAATGAGCCACAATGGGATTGGAGTAAAGGCAGCCAGGAAGGGACTCCCGCCACTAATGAAGAAATATCTCAGTTCGTAAAATTGCTATCAGAAAGACTCAGCAAAAGAGGATTGGCTACCAAAATAACATTGGGCGAAGCTGGGAGTATTCAATATTTGTATAAAAATGTAGATAATGAGAACTTTGATAATCAGATTGATGATTTTTGGAATCCGTCATCTCCGTTGAGCATTGCTTCTCTGCCCAATGTAGAGCGAGTAATGACTGGACACAGTTATTGGACTGTTTGGCCCGTCAAGGATTTAGTATCACATCGTAAAGCCTTGAATGATAAAATAAAAGAGCACAGCGGCTTAAAAATATTGGCAAACTGAGTATTCTATCCTCGAAAGCCCCGGAGAGTCCGAAATTCTAACGGAAACGGAAATAAACGCGATTTGGGTATGCAAACGGCACTTTTTGTTGCACGTACTATTCACAATGATTTGACATTGGTAAATGCTTCCTCTTGGTCTTGGTGGACAGCTCTTACCCGTGCAGACTACAAGGACGGTTTGGTATATCTGGATGATGGAACAAATAATGGTTCACAAGTTACAGACTATTGCAAAAAAGATGGATTTGCCAGGGACTCTAAGCTTATGTGGATGCTAGGTAATTATTCTTTTTTGTCCGTCCGGGTATGAAACGTGTTGCCGTTATTACCGAAAATCCAGACCCTGAGAAAGAGGGTAAAGATGTTATGATTAGCGCATACAAAGACGGTTCTTCCAAAAGATAGTATTGGTAGCAGTTAATGTCGGTTCTGTCAACCGAAAATATAATCTTCAAGATTTGAAACTGAAGAATCAGACTTTAACTCCTTACACCACTTCTGAAACATCCAATTTAGGAAAGGGAACGACAATAAAAACTAATGAGATTGTTGTTCCGGCAAAGTCTGTCGTAACTTTTGTTGGTGAACTGGAATAATGTAATGAATAACTTGAAATATTGACTCTATGCGTAATATTTTCTTTCTCATATTAAGTTGCTTTTGTCTGCTTTCAGTACACGCACAGAATGAAACGTCAAAAGATCATATTTCATTAGCTGGTATCTGGAACTTCAAATTAGATCCTTTGAATATTAGTATTCCGGTAAAAGGAAGTAATTTTGTATCTAGGTTTCCAGAAGAAATAACTCTGCCGGGATCTACAGACCAAGCTGGAAAAGGATTTAAAACGCAAGATATGAGTTCGCTTCGGCTTACTCGCATGTTTGAATATAGTGGAGCAGCTTGGTATGAGAAAGAAAATATTTTTATTCCTGAATCTTGGAAAGACCAACTACTTTTTCTATTTTTGGAACGAGTACATTGGGAAAGCCAAGTGTGGATTAATGGAAAATTTGTTGGGAAGGAGGAAAGTCTTTCTACACCACACTTGTATGATATAACTTCTTATGTGAAGTTTGGAGACTGGAATACTGTTCGTATCAGGGTAGATAATGGAAACATCCACGATATAGCCTATACACATGCCATCAGTGCTGAAACACAGACTAATTGGAATGGGATTATTGGGCGTATGGAAATTCAGGCTGTGAGTAAGGTACATATTACTGATGTGCAGATATATCCTTTACAAAAAAGAAAAGAGGCTAAAGATTGTGGCGCAGATTGCAAACCATAGTAACCTACCGGTTAAAGGCGATATACGAATAAGATGTCATTTTTTGAATGATTCTCAGTTGTTACATCTGAATGAGAAAAATACAACTTTTAATAGTTCGGATTCTTTAATACACTTGGTACATTACTATGATTTGGGAGATAAGCTATACACTTGGGATGAATTTGAGCCTAATCTGTATGAAATTGACTATGAGATAAAGTGTTGCGGTAAGAGTGATGTGCAAAAAATAAAGTTTGGTATTCGTGACTTTGGAACAAAAGGTACGCATTTCACGATAAATGATATTCCTACATTTATTCGCGGCGCTGTAAATTCCTGCGAGTTCCCCATTACCGGTTATCCTCCGATGAGTTATGAGGAGTGGAAAAAGGTAATGAAGGTATATAAAGATTACGGATTCAACTGCATTCGTTTTCATTCTTGGTGTCCCCCTGAGTCCGCATTTCAAGTTGCGGATGAATTGGGCTTATATTTACAAGTCGAAAACTCGGACTGGCGTTTTACGGTAGGAGAAGATGAAGCAACCAATGCTTTCTATTTAGATGAAGCTCAACGCATTTTTTTAAGGAATATGGAAACCATCCGTCTTTTGCCTTCTTTTGCGAAGGCAATGAATTAGTAGGAAAGGATTGTGTGGATTTTCTAAAAGAAATGCTAACTGAATGGAAGAAAGACTCACGTCATCTTTATGTGGCTGCATCTGGTTATCCTACAGTGGAAGGAAGTGATTTTTTCGATTTTTATGGTGCTCGTCCACAGCGTTGGCAGGAAGGTCTGAAAGGACGTTTTAACTCGCAGCCATTAAACACAAGATATGATTACATAGATTATGTAAAAAAGTTCTCAATACCTATGGTGACTCATGAGATAGGACAATGGTGTGCTTATCCTGATTTTAACCAAATATCTAAATATATAGGGGTTTTAAAACCTTATAACTATGAACTTTTTAGAGAAGATCTCCGTAATAAAAAAATGCTTGACCAGGCTCATGATTTTCATATCGCTTCAGGCAAGTTCCAAGTTCTTCAAAAAAAGAAGAATTTGAATCTTATTTCCGTACCCCTGGTTTCGGAGGTTATCATTTACTTCAACTAAATGACTTCCCTGGTCAGGGTACTTCACCGGTCGGAGTTGTTGATGTTTTCTATGACGCTAAGCCTTATGTGGATGCCCAAACATTCAAACAGATGCAAAGTCCTTGTCTTCCTTTATTACGTACTGATAAGTTAGTGTGGACTCAAAAATGAGACTTTTTGAAGGAGATGCCCAAATGGCCAATTTTTTAAAAAGAAAAACTAAAAGGAGCAGTAGTGGACTGGAAACTCGAATATCTGAATGGTAGTGTTTATAAAGATGGCTCCTTTAAACTAGATATTCCGAATGGTGGCATAACTGACTTGGGAAAAATTTCTATTCCCTTGACCGGAATTTGTCAAGCTGCAAAGATGGTATTGAAGATGGAAATTAGAAACACCTCATTTTCCAATAACTGGGCTATATGGGTTTACCCAGACAAGCTACCTGAAATATCAGAAAAAAAGTAATGTTGACCAGAGAATGGAATAATAGAGTTAAACTTTATTTGCAGAAAGGAGGAACGGTATTGTTGCTTGCTGATACTGCTCAAGTAAAATCTGACGTGCCCCTTGTTTTTCCAGCATATCCTGGAATGCAGTCTGGTCTGGTACACCTCCAAATACTTTAGGCATTTTATGTAATCCCAAACATGCCTTATTCAAACATTTTCCTACAGAAGAACATTCAAACTGGCAATGGTTTGACTTGGTGCGTAATTCGAAACCTATGTTACTTGATCATACTACTTATGAATTTAAACCCTTAGTGCAGATTATTCCAGATTGGAACAACAATCGAAAGATAGGCCTAATTTTTGAAGCTAAGGTGGGTAAAGGAAAACTAATGGTTACTTCTATTGCTTTTGACCGGATTATGGCTCATAGCCCTGTTGCACGGCAGATGTATTACAGCCTGGTAAACTACCTTAATTCACCCGATTTCTCTCCGGAAGTGACCCTTACTAACGAAATGATTGACAAGATATTTATTCAGCCATGAAACACAAGAATATCCCTTTGATATTGTTGATCCTATTTTCAGCCGTGACATATAATTTATATGCCCAGCAGAAATACTGGAAAGCATACTCAACTCACCCCATGGCGTTTCCCATTGGAGGAGGAGTCATAAATAGAGTAATCATGACCAGCGATAGCAAAGGCTTCGAAAAATTATATCCGAGAGTATTGAACTATTTGAAAGTAGAGAAAAAAAAATAAAAATGAAGAACATGAAATATCTGTATCTATTATTATGCACATTGTTAGGGTTTGATACCATGGCCCAAACCGGTCAATCCATCGAATTCACGCAGATCCGCCAAGAACTGCAAAAGAAATGGCCGGATAACAGAACTGTAAACCTTGTATTTCATGGACACAGTGTACCTTCCGGCTATGCCAACACACCTAATGTAAAAACGCTTCAAGCTTACCCCCATCAAGTCCTGGAAGCTGTCAAAGAAATATATCCATATGCAGTGGTCAACTCTATCACCACATCCATTGGTGGTGAAAATGCCGAACAGGGGGCCAAACGGTTTAAACAAGAGGTATTACCTCATCGTTCGGACATTTTATTCATAGATTATGCTTTGAATGACCGCAGCATCGGACTGGAAAGAGCTTTGAAAGCCTGGGAGAAAATGATAAAGGAAGCGCAGAAGCAAAACATCCCAATCATTCTCCTAACCCCAACACCCGATTTAACCGAAGATATATTGGACGATAAATCTCCACTTGAACAGCATAGTCGCCAAATACGCCGTTTAGCCCACGATTATAAAACGGGACTGATAGACTGCTATGCAACCTTCAAGGAGAAAAGAAAAAATGGAGAAGATTTAAATATATATATGAGCCAGAGCAATCACCCCAATGAGAAAGGACACCGGGTGGTAACCAAACTCATCTTGAACTATTTCTTCGAGGAGGCACAATGGAATGAATACTGCCAAAAGCAAACCATGACGGTTATGAAAAAGGTAGCCGACTGGCAACTGATGAATTTCGAAAATCAGGTACGAAAAGGTTCTCAATGGGCCAACTCACATGCTTACTGGGCATGGACTAATGCAACCATGTATATCGGTATGGCAGAATGGGCGAAGATGTCTGATGATCCTAAGTATTGGGATTTTTTGCTGACCATGGGCGAGAAGAATAAATGGCAGACTGGACCTAGTATATATTTTGCTGATGATATCTGTATAATCCAACCTTATGCCATATTATTCAGTAAATACAAGGAACCATACATGATCCAAAACTCCGTTGAGACCTTGGATACACTTATTGCCAACCCTAAGCACAACAGTCTGAGCTATTACAGTGAAGGCTCACATTCCCGCTGGTGTTGGTGCGATGCCCTGTTTATGGCACCAACTTCTTTTGCCCGTATTGGGAAAATAACAGGAGAACCAAAGTATTTCGAATTCATGGATAAAGAGTTTCGAATCACTTATGACAGTCTCTACTTAGTTGCCGATAGTTTATTTTTCAGAGATACCAGATACATCAATATGCGTGAGCAAAATGGGGAGAAAGTATTCTGGGGACGAGGAAACGGTTGGGTAACAGGGCACTAACCTTCATCATCGACAATATGCCAGCTAATGCACCTTCCCGCAACTTTTACATTACCCTTTTTCGTCAAATGATGGGAAAAATATCTACATTACAAGATAAACAAGGCTTTTGGCATTCTTCTTTACTAGACATAGCCTCTTATCCGATGCCGGAAACCAGTTCGTCAGCCTTCTTCACATACAGCCTATTTTGGGGAATCAACCGGGGATATCTTGAAAAGGAGAAATATCTATCCATAGCGGAGAAAGCATGGCATGCACTTACTTCCATTGTACACGAAGATGGTAAAGTAGGTTATGTACAACCCATTGGTGCCGACCCTAAGAAAGTAGATATAAATGATACGGAAGTTTATGGCACAGGTACTTTCCTAATGGCTGCAACCGAATATATTAAATACTTAAAACACTAAAAATGAGAAACAAGATTTTAATATTACTACTTTTCATCCCTTTTATTGTTTCAGCGCAAAATGGATATTACTTCTTTACTGAAAGTGAAATAAACAATATGCGTTCAGCTGCAAAGACCGAATGGGGACAAAAGATTATCAAAACGTTAAAAGACACTGTAGATTCGCGGCGGAAGTTCCAATTACATGTGCCTCTATTGGAAGGAGGACATATACACGATTATTTTTGCCCCGAACACAAAGTACGTTTTTCATTCGACTGGAATAAGCCGGAAGCACATTACTGTTCACAATGCAAGCATTATTGGACAGGGAATAAGCGTTACGACTGGGCATGGGTAAATGTGGCGCATACTCATAATTATACATATTTGCGCAACTGTATGTATTTATACCTTGCCACTGGCAATAAGGTCTATGCTGAATACATCCGAAATATGTTATTGGATTACGCATCGAAATATATTACTTATCTGGACCACGACACAGCCAGGAAAGTAGGTCCCTGGGGAGGCAAAATGTTTGGTCAAAGCCTTGATGAATCTGCATGGGCCAGTGATGTCTGCCGAGCCTATATGGTAGCCAAATCCATAATGACAACTAACGAAATAAGAGAAATAGAAAAAGGTTATCTCATACCTTGTTCTGAGCTTTTGTTGAAAAGAAGAGGAACTGCCAATTGGCAAGTATGGCACAATAGCGGTCTGATAGCATTAGGAGTAGCATTACAAAATGACAGCATCATTAACGTAGCAATCAATGATCCGGAATGTGGATACCATGCCCAAATGGAGCGATACGTTATGAATGACGGTTGGTGGGGCGAAGGTTCTCCTACATATCACTATTATCCTTTACGAGCTATGCTTCTGTCAGCCGATGCCGTACGTTGCCGTAATATCAATCTATATGACAGGAAACTATATAAAATGCTCGTTGCTCCTGCATCCGGAGTGTATGCAGAGCTATATTTTCCAGCCCACAATGACGGATGGTATGGAGAGTCTTTAATTGCTCAGGTCAGCCTATATGAAATAGCCTGCCAACGCTACAACAATGATCCATTTTTCCTGAGTGTACTTCAACAGTGTTACCGATACACAGACAGGAACTTCGGTGAAGCATTACAGAATAATATAGAAATTCCTCAAGTAACATCAATGGAAACATGGCCATCCGTTCATTTTAAGGAAACGGGCTATACTGTACTCAGATCAGGCACAAAAACGGTAGTCATGAAATACGGTCCACATGGTGGAGGGCACAGCCATCCGGATAAGCTGTCCATTTCCATTCATGACGGTGAAAAGGAGATTGTATCGGATATGGGGACATGTGCCTATGGGGTACCTGCATTTACTAAATGGTACCGAAAAACTTTATCACACAGCACACTAACCGTAGATGCTAAAGATCAAAAAGAGTCAACCGGCAAATTGCTGGCATTCAAAGCATATAAGGACGGAGGAGAAGTTTCGGCAGAAGCTCCGGACGTATATTCTGGAGTCACAATGGAAAGAAAGTTAATTTTAAAGAAGAATAAACTTACAGATATACTTACTGCCCGTTCCGATGAGCAACACCTCTATGATTATGTATTGATACTTACAGAGAAACCGGTATTCAGCCAAACCGGAGAAGTTATCATCCTCAATGACTCGCCAAGCTACAACTATATAAAAAAACGCAATAGTGCGAAAGCAATCATCGCCCCTTAGTTGCAAAATAGGAAAAGCATATATGAAGATTGAAGTATCCGAGGGGCAAGAGTTTGAAGTTATTACGGGGAAGCTCCTGGCATTCCACCGGGAAACGGAAGTGTTCTGTCAAAATATGATTCACCTTTTTGCTATCCTCTGATTGTAAGAGTAAAAGATAAGAAACTGAGAATTAAAACAGAATGGAAATTTTAATTTGATATTATGAGAATAAGTAAATTTTTAATCGCCTGGGGCATCATAGCCCTATTGATGACTTCGTGTAAACAGGTAGTACGCGAGATTGATCTCTCCGGAGAATGGGAAGTAGCATTGGACAGTATGGATAAAGGCATTTCAGGAAAATGGTATATGGAATCGTTTCCAGATAAGATCGCCCTCCCCGGAACACTTTGTGATGCCGGCTATGGAACTCCATGTACCCTCGAGCCTACCATGGACAAGGAGATATTTTTAAATTTGAAACGTAAATTCGACTATCTCGGTCCCGCCTGGTACAAGAAAGAATGCTTCATTCCGGCAGAATGGAACGAAAAAGATGTCTTCCTTACCCTTGAGCGCGTGATATGGAATTCGCAAGTATGGATCAATGGTACTAAAGTAGAGGGATTTAATGAAAGTCTTACCACTCCTCATTACTTCAACTTGAGTAAGTATCTTGTTCCAGGAGAGAATAACAAAATCGTTATACGCATCGATAACCGGAGACAGCATGACATATCAGTCAAAAACCTTGCACATGCTTATACGAATGATACCCAGACTATGTGGAATGGTATCTTGGGAAAAATAGCATTGACAGCAAAAGATAAGGTACAGATTGAGGAATTGCGCTTAACACCCGATATTGATAACCAGACGGTCAATGTCAGTGTAAAAATCGGAAGTAACGGTTCATCCCCAGTATCTGGTAAACTTCTGTTCGCTGTCAAAGACCCTAAAGGAAATAAGCTGGCAGATAAAGAGGTACAGGTTAACAACACTGAAATAACATTCACTTATCCCATTAACAACCCAATGTTGTGGGATGAATTCACCCCTAATATCTACGAAGCAACCGCAACTCTTGAAACGGAAGGCATGACTGATTCGAAATGTGAAATATTCGGTATGAGAAAACTGACGAACCAAAATGCTCTCCTACAGATTAATAACAGAAGACTCTTCCTCAGGGGAACACTGGAGTGTTGCATTTTTCCGCTAAAGGGATATCCACCGATGGACGAAGCCGGCTGGGAAAAAGTATTCAGTGCAGCCCGTGATTATGGCATGAACCACCTGCGCTTCCACTCCTGGTGTCCCCGGAAGCTGCTTTCAACGTAGCTGATAGAATGGGATTCTATCTTCAGGTCGAATTACCTCTATGGACACTCAATGTAGGTGAAGATAAAGGCACTGTTGATTTTCTGTATACTGAAGCTGCTCACATCATGAAAGAATATGGTAATCACCCATCATTCTGTTTCTGGAGTCTGGGTAATGAACTGCAAGGGGATTTTAGTGTCATGGATAAATTACTCACCACCATTAAGCAGCAGGATAGCCGTCATTTGTATATGACTACTACATTTACCTTTGAACCAGGACATGGTAGCTGGCCCGAACCTAATGACGACTTCTGGGTTACACAGTGGACTAAAAACGGCTGGGTACGCGGACAAGGAATTTTCGACGATCAGCCTGCAAGTTTCAATAAAGACTTCTCCAGTGCTATAGAGGGGTTGCCTGTCCCACTTATTACACACGAAATCGGACAATACAGTGTATTCCCCAATCTAAAAGAGATTGATAAATACACAGGTAATCTGATGCCATTAAACTTCAAAGCCGTAGCGGCAGACCTTAAAAAGAAAGGACGGCTCCATCTGGCAGAAGGCAACCTGATGGCAAGTGGCAAACTGGCAACTATTTTATATAAAGAGGAAATAGAACGAGCACTAAAGACTCCTGGATTCAGTGGTTTCCAACTATTGGACCTGCATGACTTCCCCGGACAGGGCACTGCACTCGTTGGAATTATCGATGCATTCTGGGAGAGCAAAGGTTTAATCACTCCTGAAGAATTCCGGAATTTCTGTTCTCCGGTAGTACCATTAGCACGCTTTGAGAAAGCTACCTATGTAAATAATGAAACCTTTAAAGCTCAGTTTGAAGCTGCAAACTTCAGCGATAAAGTCCTGAGTGATATTCAACCGGAATGGAGATTAAGTGATTCAAAAGGAACGGTCATTGCACAAGGCAATCTGGATAAACAAGAAATACCTGTGGGGAATGCATTTAATCTGGGAAGCATCTCTGTTCCTCTGGAATCCATATCCGTTGCCGACCAATTAACTTTATCCATCCGTTTTACAGGAACCCAGTATCAAAACTCCTGGAATGTTTGGGTATATCCTCAGGAAGTACCGGAAGTTGGTAAGGAAATCTTTTACACCCGTAGCTTTGCCGATGCAGAGAAAGCATTAAGTCAAGGGAAAAAGGTATTGCTGAACCCGGAAAAAGAGGAAATTAATGGGCTGGAAGGCAAATTCGTACAAGTATTCTGGAGTCCTGTGCACTTCCCTAACCAACCGGGAACAATGGGAATCCTCTGTGATCCCGCTCATCCGGCATTAGTCGACTTTCCAACTGAAATGCACAGTAACTGGCAATGGTGGGATATTTGCAAGAATGCTACAACAATGGAACTCGACAGTTTAAAGAACAATATGCAACCAATTGTCAGAGTGGTAGATAACTTCTATAAAAACAGAAACTTAGGTTTACTATTCGAGGTAAAAGCAGGAGACGGAAAGCTATTAGTATGTAGTTCAGACTTGGCAAAGAATCTCAATACCCGACCTGTAGCCCGTCAATTACGCTATAGCCTCCTGAAATATATGGAAAGTGATAAGTTCAATCCACAAGAAGAGGTTGCATTTAAGCAGATAAAACAAGTGCTCCATAATGTGAACCGGACAAAGGAAGTAAAGAAATCAATCTATGAGTAATCTAAATTTCTAAAATTAAATAAATCGAGTAGGAGCATGAGGATTATTTCCTCATGCGTCCTCTCACACCAGCGTACGTGCCGTTCGGCATACGGCGGTTCCATTATCACCAATACCCTTTTGCCTTATTGAAGTCCACATAACAACCAGCAAACGTGGGGTAACCTGCACGCAACAAGCGTTCATCCGACATAGCTTCATGTACCGTGGGGTGCGAGGACATCCGCCAATAGGACTTGCGGCAGAAAGCTGCTATACGCACACGGTTCTCATCGGGTACGAGCTTCTTTAAGTTGTGATACCTTGTCCTAACCCGTTTCCATGATTTCCATATACACATGCGGATTCTATGACGAAGCCAGCTATCCCATTCTTCAAGACGGTTCTTGTAGCCTGCCACTGAAAAATAGTTCGACCAGCCACAGATGTACCATTGAAGACGCTCTTTGCGATACTCGTAACCCCAGCCGTTGCTACGGCTGGTCAACTCACGGATCTTATGTTTCATCTTCTTGATACTTTCGGGATGCAACAGATACTGACACTTACCATTCCTACGACCAAATGCGTAGGAAAGAAACTTGATGTCACGAATATAGGCTACCTTGGTCTTTTTTCTCGATTCACTTTCAGGAACAACTTCCCTTCTATAAAAGGGACAATGTGATCGTAAGTACGATGAGCAGCCTTACGGCTCTTGCAAAATATCAACAAATCATCCGCATAGCGAACAAACTTGTGACCTCGACGTTCCAGCTCCTTATCCAATTCATTGAGCATAATGTTGCTTAATATTGGACTCAAGGGGCCACCCTGAGATAGCCCTAGTTGAGTAGGCTGGTATTTGCCGCAATTGATGACACCTGCGTTCAGATAGCGATGTATCAGAGATACTAAGCGACTGTCCTTGATAGTACGAGACAACACCTCTATCAATTTGGAATGGTTGACCGTGTCAAAGAACTTCTCCAAATCCATATCAACTGTAAACAAGTATCCCTGCTCGATGTACTCGCCGCACTTCAACAATGCCCTATGACTACCACGGTGAGGACGGAAGCCGTAGCTCATCTCGCTGAACTGAGGTTCATAAAGCACCTCAAGCACCTGACTGATGGCTTGCTGTACAGTACGGTCAACTACCGTAGGGATGCCAAGCCCACGTTTCTTCCGTTTGCCTTGGGAATTTCCACTCTGCGAACGGGATTAGGGTTTGTATGTGCCTTCAAGGAGGGAGGCTATAAACTCCGAACCATGCTTCTTCAGGTAAGCAAGCAGGGCTTCAGTACTCATTCCGTCTATTCCACCGCTACCCTTGTTGCTCTTCACTATCTTGTAAGCAGCATTCATATTGGCGGGAGAGAATAAACTCCAGCAATCCCTCCTTCGGACAGGTAAAGGATGTAAGTCCCTGTTCGCTTATCCCCATGAAGGTCTGCAAACCGGCCATAACCTTGGGTTCCACCCTACTATCCGGCCGGTCTAATCTCATTGATTCGTTCTGCATTCTTGCTTTCATAAGGTAGTCTTCATTTGACTTACAGATTAATGGTTCGACCCTTGACGACACTCTCATATCGCTACTATGGTCTCGGCTGACTTCTCACGACAAATCTTGTTTCAACCACATGACACTAAGTAGTGACACGTGTCCGTGAGACCTCCTCAGATAAGAACGTACGCTTTCATCTCATGTGCCCTCTGCATTTACCATGTATGGATTCAGATAGTTATAGGACTTTGCCTTGTCATGCAGACTTGTCCTCCATACACGGCCTTGTATCCAGTTTCTGTTCGTAAGGCCGAGAATTTGCCGCCAGCTTCCTTCAGATTCCACATCGCTATGAACACCCTTGCTATTGGCTAACGATTCCCACTATCAGGGCTCGCTCGGGACTTGCACCCTAGAGCGTACGCCCATACTGGGCTTACAAGAAAACCGTTCCCTCCCCTCACGGGGGTGGAACGGTACAGTCAATAATACATGAAAAAACGCTATTTAGAGAGAGTCTCTACAGATTTGGTTTGTGAGGATGATCCTGTGGATGAGGTGGTTCTTGTGGCTGACGCATTTCCTGCCATTTGGCGTATTGCTCTGTCGTCAGGATTTTCTTGATCTTCTTTTCCTTCTTGGCAGCAGCTTTTTGCATCTTCTCCACATTGTCCTTTTCCATTGCAGGACGTTCACCCGGAGCTCCCATTGGCGGACGACCGCCTCCCATACCGGGTCCCATTCCACCTTCCATCGGTGGACGACCACCGCCCCTTCCGGGACGACTTCCCATCAAAGGACGCTGACCATTTCCTCTTTCAGTCATAGTCGCAAAATGTTCTTGTTGTTCTTTCAGGTTCAGTTTATATAGTTTATCGTACTGCTTGTCTGTCAGTTGCAGTTCTTCTTTCATCCGGTCCGTCATTTTCCGGGCAGCTTTCTCCGGTGAAGGAACTTCACGGGGCAATTGTTTCTTCTCCTGCTCCTGTGCTTGTGTACAAACCAGCCCACACAACAGACATACAGCTAATAACCATAATCTTCCGGTACTTTTCATTTTGCGTCAGTTTTTTATTACGATGCAAATGTAAGGGAGAGAAAGAAGAGCTGAAAATAAAATCTACGAAAGGGAAGGTTTTGTCGACAGAATAGCCAAATGAGGGATACTCATCCTCCGTTTTGCACCTCCACAGTAAGCATTATTAGGCGTTGACCTTGGTTAACAAGCCTGTCGACCAAGGTTAATCGACTCGTTAACTAAGGTTGATAGGCCTGTTAACCAAGGTCAACACCCGACAATTCCTAAGGGTGAATAGATATATCCCTTGTTTTCAACAGAATAACACCTGATACGAAATAAATAAATGCCTCATCCGGATATGGGTTGAGTGAGAAAGTGAGAGTAACCCACTTACCCTCACACCGGATTTTTTACTACCACCACATTTAATACCCTAACTATCAACGATTCACACTAAAAGTGAGGGTAGTGAGAGTAACTTGATCCAACTTTTTATTGAACAGGCAGGTGAGTTCCGTTTAAAACCCACATTTCACTCCGGCAGAAAAGTAAACCGTCGGATTGAAATACGGATCATCTTTATCACTGAACATATTGTCTACAAACCCTTTAAGCGTACGTTTAGTCAGATCGCCGGACCGGAGCCAATTGCCTCCTATCCCCAAATACAGGCATGACTTCTTACCTATTTTATATTCCGGACAGAGATAGGATCGCATCATAACTGAAGCATAGATCATCGACTTTCCCTCTACATCCACCACAGAAGATATTCCATCCATTTCCATTGCCACGAGCCTCAGCTTAAACCGATCTCCCAAACGTACTGCCCCGGACACTTCAACACCGGAAGAGAGATTCACATTAACCTCATAATTACCGGAAAGTTGCCAGTTAAGAAAGAACATCGGCATGGCAATAGGTACTCCAAATGAATTCGTCAATCCAGCCCCAACACCTATATCCAGATTTTTCCTACATTTATACACAAAAATCACTCCCCCATTCACCAATACACTCTGCCAGGTAATTGCATCCGGTGCCGAATAAATACCTGCTCCCAAACTGGCTATCATGTACCACTTTTTTCGACAAGGGCCGTACATGCGTCAGATTGAGACTGCCACTTAACACCTCATCCGGATGTATATCCAAGACCATATGTCGATTATTAAGTATCGCGTAAGTTCCTCTTGCCGATGCCGACCACATGATAGGCTGTCCCGATGCATTCTGCTTCAGCGAAAAAGGGTAGCGTGTATGCTCCGGTGAATTTCAATAAATCACCCGAACCCAATTTATTCCCCGCTTCATCTCTGAAAGAAGAGGCAGGCATATACTCCGTTTTAATAACTCCTTGTGCAAAACCATCGATTGCTGCCACCAAGAGCAACAGAAATAAAAGATAAGAGAATCGTCTCATTGCTAATAAATTAGATTATTTTATTGCAAAGAAAAGAGATTAGCTTGTCCGGTATAAGTCTTTTCCGACGAACTGCACGAAAGACCTGTTGAATTTCATTATCCCAAAGATGGAACAAAAGGAAAAAAGAAGATTATTCGAGGAAAGGTACTCTCACTACAAATTCTGTAGTACTTTCCACGATATCAATTGCTTTATCATACAAGGCGTATTGTTTTTCCAGGTTCCCTAAACCTACACCACCTCTATCTACTGAACTCCGCAATTGCAGATTATTGGAAACCATAATCCCCTCATCGGTAAAGCCTATCCGAATAATAAGCGGATTCTTTAAAGTAGCTATATTATGCTTAATCGCATTTTCTACCAGCAGTTGCAAGCTAACGGGAATGATCAATCTGGTTCCATACAAATCATATTCGTCTATCTCGATGAACAATGTATCTTCAAAGCGAATCTTCTCCAGAAATACATAACTTTCCAGAAAAGCCAGTTCTTCCTTCAAAGTAACCATCGGACGATTGTTTGTCAACAACAGATAACGGTAGACACCTGACAGCTTTTTAGCAAACAGATTGGTCTTTTCCGCATCACTATAGGCCAGTGAGGATAGCACATTCAGACTATTGAACAGGAAATGTGGATTTATCTGGGCTTTCAAGGTTTCATACTGATACTGAATCTTCTCTTTCTCTATAATAGCCAGTTTCTTCTCTGCTTCCATTTGGCTTTGCTGATAAAAGAATATCTCAATCAGAAGAACAATCATACTATTCCAAAGTACTACCGGCAGAGACATTTTCAGCAGAGCATAATCTTCCGGCCAAGGTTCCTCCAGAATAATAGACAGGATATAATTTGCCGCTATGCCGAAGCAACTCACCCATACGGATGCCAACAATAAATCGATAAAGATTCTCATTGTATTGTTAATGTTGTCCAGCCTCTTATGGACAATAACAATGATGAGAAAGTCAACAATCCCCACAAAAATGCAGGCAGGTAAATTGAGCAGATACTGTGTTTCCAAACTTAAGCTCCGGGGAGCGTCAGAAAGAAGCTCCGCCACATACTGGAATGCAAACAAAGAAATTGCAATGAGCACTATAAAAAGCAGGATATACCATTTATTCTTCATCCCCAAATGTATTTTAAAGCACACCATCCACCCACTTCAGAAAATCAGGAACCCGCACACGACTGATTAAAACCTCGTGCGGACATTCAGGCTGGAAGCTCAACTTCAACCGACTATTGAAGTACTTGGATATCTTACGGATAGAGTTGATATTAGCAATGCAATTGCGGGAAACACGGAAGAAAGTCCTTTCATCCAGCAGTTGCTCTATCTGTTCCAAAGTATAGTCCACAATATAGCGTTTATCTGAAAAGGTGTGCAGAAAGACTACTTTTTCTTCACTGTAGAAGAAAGCGATATCTGAAGTCTCCACATAATGATACGCATCCCCTTTCTGGATAAGGAAACGGTTCTTTTTACAATTACTCATCAATGCTTCTTCCAGTTTCCTGTAATCGGTAACGGAGATTGTACAACCCTGAATTGTTCAAATTTTCTCAATGCCGCCAGCAAATCATCTTCCTCTACAGGCTTCAGCAGATAGTCCACACTATTCACCTTGAATGCCTGTATGGCATGCTCATCATAGGCAGTAGTAAAAATAACAGGCGTCGTGACCTGTATCTGCTCAAAAATGTCGAAACTGTTTCCATCAGTCAACCGGATATCCAGCAACATCAGATCTACCGGGTGGTGTTTCAGAAATTGTACGGTCTGCTCCACAGTGGCTGTCCATGCCTCCAACTGATAATCGGGGCGTAACTTCTCCATCATCCGCTTCATCTCTTCGTAAGCGAAACGTTCGTCTTCTACTAACAGGTATTTCATCATCCGGCACTCAATTTATAGGAATCTGCTGTAAAATTACAGATTATCATCCATATCCGGTTACGAAATGATGTATTTCCGATGAAGTGCAGAAATTGAAGGATGAAGTGCAAGTGCAATTACCTGCCTTCATCCATCACCACCGAGAATCTATAAGTACCTGACTGCAATGCAAGTGATAGAGCATTCCTTTTTTGTGAATACAGGCTGTCTCCTTCCGCCTCTTTCCATGCAGTTTCTCCTTCCTTTAAAGTAGCAGGATGAATGCCGGATAATTTCAGGACAGCAGTAGTATTAGCCGGTATGGTGATTTCCATTTTCAGCACACCGGCTTCCAACGTCCAGTCAGAGACTATTTTCCCATACAGCGAGTTGTAGTATGAACGTACTTGCTTTGGACCGCCTTTTTGTAATCCAAGGCTCAATGGAAAACTCCTTATAACCAGCCTCCGGACGGCGGATACCTCCTAAAGCCTCAATAAACCAACTACCGATATACAAATAGGAACTATGCAAACCCGAACCACGACATTGCCAATCTTCAAAGAACGTACCGTTGCCATGCTTCAACATATCTCCCCAGCCGGGAAAATCTTCTTTCATAGCCATCTCAAAAATCAAATCATTACGATGATTATCTAATAAAGTATGCAACAGGAACGAACCGGCAGTAATGCCTCCCCAGAAATGCCCTTTACGCTTTTTACCAGCACTTCCTGCTCAAGACGTTTCCAGACTTTTGCCTGCAAATGCTTCGGAGGTAAATCAACCATCAGTGCAATAGCAAGATAAGAAGGATAGCCATTCACGTAGCTATTATCGTTCGAATTGAAGAAAGTAGCATGCACCGCCTTACGTACTTTGGATGCCCGGTTCCGATAAGCGGAAGCTGCTGCTCTATTTCCCAACACATCGGCAATCTGTGCAGCAGTTTCAAGACTGTAAATCCAGTGACAATTATTAAAGAATAAAGTTTCCCGAGTATCTCCAAGTGCTTTTCCCTGTTTCTCCATAGCCGACCTTTCCGACCATGCATCCGGCCAAAGCCAGTCACCCAGGAAACTCCATTTACCTCCCCAACGTACCAGCATGTCATCCTGCGACTTCGTTTCTACAAAAGAAAGCCAGCGCTGAATAGTGGGAAAACTTTCCGAAAGAATACGTACATCTCCATACTGACGATAAAGCTCCCAAGGCAAGGTAATGCAGAAACCACTCCAGGATGGTCCACCCCCGCCAATGCGGGTAGGAGCGGTATAGGGAACATTCCCTTCGGGATCTTGCACATCACGCCAATCTTCCATCCATTTGCTATAGAAAGCCCCCCAATTGATAGTTTCCCAAAGCTGTGCGCGTAGTAGCCAATGCATCTCCCCGTATCCACAACGTTCACGATGAGGACAATCGACCACATAGTTACCCAGACTGAGATTTTCAAACGTCCACAAGGTAGTACGATAAATGTCATTCAACAAAGGAAGATCACATTCAAATCCACCGCTCCGGCGATAATCCGGACGAATCATCCAACCACGTATCTGGTCTAATTCCGGTTTATACCGAAGGCCGGTAATTTGTACCCAACGTCCGGTCATATAATTAAAACGGTTACAAAAGACTCCTTTCCGTTTGGAGCCAACTTTATAAATGCTATGTATACCATAGCTGCAAGCATCCTTTTCCCTTTCAGAAAATTGGAATACAATTGAATCACCGGGTTGGCCTTGGAGCTGCATCTCAAACCAACCGGCATAATTGATTCCCATATCAACTCTATAGACTCCGGGACTAACTTCCTGAACAGAAAGTGGTTTAATTTCACCAAGTAACCGATTAGGTTCTGTACGGTCAGATGATACTATAACGTCAGTAGAATAAACCTTTGCCATAGCCCAACCGGAATCATCAAAATCCGGAGTATTCCACCCATCTTTTTCCAAAGCTGCATCATAACATTCTCCTTCAAAGTGATGTGCCGCGCAGTAACCTAACAAGGTATTGGGACTTGCATGGGTCTTCCAGGTATTATCCGAAAAAATTCGTAATTTCTTTCCGGAAGATAATGCGATCTCAGCCTGAACCAATGCCATCGGAATAGCCGGTCTATTCTTCTGCTGATAGGCCGGAAAAACAGCCCAGGAAGTACCCAGCCACAAAGCTATAACATTAGTACCTGTTTTCAGATAGCCCTTGATATCATATGTCATGTAACGGGCACGTGATTTATGATCCGTAACCGAAGGTGAAAGGACAGCATCCCCCACTTTCCGCCCATTGACATACAGTTCATGATAACCTATGGAAGCTACATAAATAACAGCATCCTGTGGAATATCCGACATATTAAATGTTTTACGGAACCAGGGATCTGCCATTACATTATTAACCTTCTTACCTCCCACACTCTGAGATTCCATTTCTGCACTGCCTATCCATTGTGCCGCCCAATCAGCAGCAAACAGCCCCATACGCCAATTTGCAGGATTACTCCATGCTGACCAACGATTATGCTCATCGGAGAAACGGACTTTCCAGAAACATCTTTGTCCGGCAGACAAAGGTACTCCTCCATAAACAATATTCACCGACTCAGCAGAGTTAACACGCCCGCTATCCCAAAGATCTCCACGGTCTGCATCAAGTAAATCTCGGGAGCTTGCTACAAGAATCTGATAAGCAGTCTGCTTCCGTCCGCGTGCCGAGGTAGTAGCTCCCATTTTCCAACTCAAACGAGGTTGCAGTATGTCAACACCTAAAGGATTACTAAGATATTCACATTGCAAATCAAAAGGTTGGAGAGTGGCAATATTCGTGAAAGCCGTACTGCCAGTCAGTTCACCCTCCGGAAAAGCGATCTGCACTTCTCTACCATTAAGAGCCAGACAAACCTCCCTCTGACTATAAAGCGGATCTGCAACCCAGATATCGTAACCTGTTCCCTTCTGCTCAAGATAGACAATCACTTGTTTATCAGTAGCCAGTGTAAGTCCCTCCCTAAATCAATTGTTCCCGGATGATAAAAAACAATAGCATACTGCTGATTCAACTTAACAGCCTGCACCACAGAACTATTTTGAATAATCTTATAATTCTGGGTAGCCGTAAATGTCCGGAACTCCTCTAAAGATTTGTCAGGAACAACCATATATGCATATTTCCCTTCCTTAGCCTTTACACCATGACTAATCCAGAGATTAAAGATGTCAGCAGAAATCTTTTTCCCACTCCCACTGATATTAATATCCTTCCAAGCTCCGGTTTGTTTCGGATTGCTAACAATTACGTCTCCTCCTGAAGGAAATAAATAACCAACTTTATCATGATATACCCAAGCTGGATTCTTTACAGATACATTTTCTCTATAAACAGACATAGTTCCTTCCTCTTTGCCAACTACCATTTCGCCAGTAAAAAGGCACTGATTAACAGTTGTAACCACTTCCTCGGGAGCATCTGATGCAATATCTGTCCCTAAGCACAAAAGTACATCATTCATAAAAAAGTAAGACTTCCTGGCCTTTACTCCCTTATAGCAATGCTCATAAGCAATGACCCCATTCTTGCCGTTACTTACCCCACCTCCAAACCGATTTTTTCCGAACAGATATCCTTCAAGACGAGTAGAGTCCTGATGTTGAACAGCCGTAGTCCCCGGTATTTTATTCCAGTTCCATACAGGGAAGATACCTTCATATTCTTTCCCGGAAGTAAGGATATTCGTAGCACCAAGCGGCAGGTTATAACCTTTGAGGTTCTCATTATTAAGCATTTCGGTTCCATTAGTCCGTGTAGAAATCACCTTAGCAGAGAGATAATAGCCGGTACCATGCTGGACCATAATGTCCGATTTCCAGAAATACTTATTACCGGGAGCAGGAAAGGGAGCACCGGAAAGATGTTTCTTCCAAGCCGAGTAATCAGCAGCACGATCCGAATCATTCTGCTCCATGTATTCCAGCGTGACAGGAGAAATATTGCTAAGTCCTTCGGGACGTGATATATTACGACCGATTGCACCAAAATCAAACGTTTCCCGATAGCCCAACAACCGATGACCACCCATCAGAAGATTGATAAATATATCTTTCTTCTCTTGTGTAAAATAAGACTCAAAGGCAGTTCCTTTCACCAATTGCAAATAATATGCAATATCATCTACATACGATAAACCATACCCGCCGGAATATAATTGCGGACGATGCTGATGGAAACTACCATCCACCTTAATACCTTCGTCACCTTGTTCCGGAACAATCTTAATAGTAGAGGCTATGGACTTGATTCCGATTCGTATCAGCTCAATATTATTTTCAATACATCCTTTATGAATGGTAACGGCAGATACCCATGTACGGTTTTTGCCTTTATGACCTTTATTCCCAGTCAAATCTTGTAGATAAGAAGAATAATGCAATAACTTCTTATCACTAATTTTACCTTTCAGCAGAATTAACGGAACCATGTAGTCTTGGGGAGCACCAATATCACCGAACCACCAGTTTCCGGATTTAGGACGTACTCTATACCAATAATCGATACCTGCAACTATTTGTTTCAACAGTCTTCCTGAATTATAATACTTATTTCCAGGTTTCCGATATGCAATAGCCATTAATTTCAAGCGTTTCAAATGAGAGCCGGCCGGATAAGACGAGCCTTCATGCACAGTTACATAATCCAGGTCCGGGAAACTTCCATCCGAACGTAATGCACTCGCATAACCCGCTATTATGTCCTCATCTACTTTCGCTTCCAAATAGGAAGCGACCAGTCGTCCGGTCATTTCGTCCACTTCCTTTTGCGCATCTACTTGCACCTCTTTAGCCTCAGCCAAAGAGCAACAAAGATAAAGCAAACAGAATATTAGTTTCAAGCATTTCATAAACATACTCCTATTTATCCAGGTACTTACCATCAGCTACTATCCCTGAGCTATGCACTGTACGAATAAATTTCGCATCAGCAGGAGCGGCACCTTTACATTGATTCAGTTCTGCCCCGACAACATCATCCAAAAAGAATAACGGACGTACATCAGGCTTCATCGCATCAAAACGTACATTATTAAATCTCACATTTCTGGCATGACGTACATAGAAACCGGCGGCCGGTAATGTATTACCAAACATTCGATTCTCAGGATAGCTTTTAGTCATTTCCGGAACAGGTTTACTAACCATGTCCGAGGTTCCGCCCCCGGATAGCTGATTTGCACGTTATTGATCGAAACATTTTCTACATAGCTTGTCTCCACACCAGTTATTGAACAGGCTATCAGGCTTTCTGCGGTTGCTACAATGTTGCTGATATTTATATTCTTCAATACACCACCCTCTTTCCGGTAAGTGCGGTGTCTGTCTCCCAAACGGATGAATATGGGAGTCTGGACATCGCGCATAGAAATATTGGAAACGGTGATGCCATCAATAATGCCTCCATCAACCATTTCTATGGCAACACCCGAAATAACGGTAACATCGGCCGAAATATGTTCAAGCTGTTTACTCCAATGACGAATATTATCTTCCGCTGCCCGGCGAACAACACAATTGGAAACCGCAATATTCCGGTATCCTCCATGAGAAGCTGTACCGAATTTGATTGCATTACAATTACTTGCTGTGACACAATTCGTAACCGTTATGTTCTCGCAAAATTCCGGATGGTCACTCTTGAAACAAATGGCGTCATCTTCCACATCAATGTAGCAATCAGATATAGTCGCATTCTTGGCATCAATATCGAGCCCGTCATTATTATAATTACAATGGCTGAATACCTTTAAACCACGGATAGTGACATCTTCACATTTTTTTCATAATGCTGCACCCAATAGGCAGAATTACGGAGAGTGACATCGGTCACAACGATGCCCTTGCACTCTACAAAATAAATTATCTTAGGACGTTTCGGTCCTCCGTCCGCATCATTGCCAAATTGAAAAGTTTTATTTCCACCTTGTCCGTCAATCGTTCCGAATCCGGTAATCGAAATATTCTTTTGTCCACGTGCAAACAAAAGTCCGGAAGACTGATTCATACTACCATCCTTGAAGGGAAAGGCATTATCATAATCCGACAAACGTGTACTTCCCAACAATAAAGTGCCAAAATCCAGATGAAGGTTCACATTTGATTTCAGTTCAATGGGACGTATCAAATAAGATCCGGATGGTATCAAAACGGTTCCGCCTCCTTTCTTCGAACATTCATCTACGGCTTTCTGTATAATGATTGTATTATCCGTTACCCCATCTCCTTTAGCTCCACGCTTAGTCACATCAATTGTTCCGGCTATAAGGGAAGAGGAAAATAGCAAAGATATTGCAAACAAGACTATATTACATCTATTCATCATGGCATCATTAATTTTAGGGTTTATCATTTAAGGATTTGTATCGGCACAACGCCTCTACATAGTAATAATCAGCATAGGTCAAAGGCATATCTACTTCTGTACCGGAAGGAATATTACCTACCGAATGTTTCAGAATGAATCCTCCGTTAGTTCCTTCCTCTGCCGTATATGCCGGTGAGGATAATGTCTGGAGCATTTTCTCGGCTGCCTTATAATATTTCTTAGCCCGTTCTTCGGATACATACTGAGATAGTTCCAATAATCCCGAACAGTTGATAGCTGCTGCAGAAGCATCACGCAAAGCATCCGGTATACCGGGAGCATTATAGTCCCAGTAAGGAATCAGGTCTTTCGGCATATTAGGATGATTCAGCGTAAATTCTGCTATCTTTATGGCTTGCTCAAGGTATTTCCGCTCTTTCGTAAAACGGTACATCAGTGTATAGCCATATAATCCCCAGGCTTGTCCACGAGCCCAAGCTGACTTTTTCGGAAAAGCCCTGTCCACCTTGGTAGTGCTTTATTTCACCGGTTTCCGGGTTATAATTCAGTCCATGATAAAGACTATTGTCTGCCCGGAAATGATTCTTCAAAGTTGTATCGGCATGTTTCACTGCAATATCATAGAATGTGCTGTCTCCTGTGGCCTGAGTAGCCCAGAAAAGCAATTCCAGATTCATCATATTATCAATGATAACAACATAATCATCCGGTTTGCGATTATGGGATTTAATGCAGCCTACCACCGGGCTGAAACGGGAAATCAACGAACGGGCGCTGTTCACCATAATATCTTTATACTCAGGTTTCGGAGCAATGCGGTTTGCATTGCCATAACTGCAATACATCATAAAACCGACATCATGCGTATTCACGTTGTATTGTTCCGGTTCCAGCAGTTTCAACATACGCACTCCTTCAGCATATAGCTCCTTGTCTCCTGTATCCTCGTACAGATAGAATAAAGTTCCGGGATAAAAGCCGCTGCACCACCATTCCGAGTTGCTGGTTTTCAGGCGTTGCATATGTTTGTCATACGTTTTAGGAAACTGGTTACTTCCTTGCAACTCGCTCCTCATATAGAGATACTGACGAGCAGCATGCTCTAACGCTTTATCAACTTTTACCTTACCCTTGGCGAATAAGTCACCGAAGGGAAAAAAAACTAATTAGAATAGTAACAAACAATAATGTACTCTTTTTTCATGGTTATATCTTAAATTTATATTCTATTGTTCCACTGCATCCGAGAAAGAAACGACCTGTAGCCTTTCGGCAAACTGCAACGAAGGTAGTTCAGTAGTCACTTTAACCGTAACCGTTTCACCAGGCAAAATATCCATATAATTGTCGGATATGAAATTGTCAATATCCCCTTGGAGCGACAAGAAAACGCCTCTTGCAAACACATCACAAGACAGAGTTACCTCATACCCTCCTTCAGTCGGTACAAAGTCTTTATTAATCCGAGCTGCCGCATAATGCATATCTTTTTGCTTCGCCAAAAAATAATTATTAGTATACTTTTTTCCTGTCTTATCCTCATAAAGAACGTGTACGACGACGTCTTCTTTTTTTCTCTCCATTCAATAACCCATCCACAGCTTCCTTCCATATAACTGTACTTGTATTAGCCGGAACAGTTATCTGTTTCTTGAATTCTTTCACCACTCCGTTACCATCCAATCTGAGCACACAGACTGTTAATTTACCAGAAGTACTCTTTAGCCTGTCTGATACCATATATATCTGCAACGTGTTGTCCTTTTCTATTGGCGATACCAGTAAATCAGCGAAAGACTTTACCGTAAAATAATGCTGCGCCTTCCAACGTCCGTAATAGTCGCGACTAGACCAGGATGCCACCGGCCAGCAGTCATTATGCTGCCATACCAACGATCCCATACAATAGGGCATATCCCTCCGATGTGCCTCCATAGCCATTTTCATAGCATCAGCCTGCAAAAGCTGGCTCATATAGGTAAACGAACGGAAATCTTTCGGCTGACGATATTCCGACAAAAGGAAATCATTGATACGCTTATTAGCCGCTGTTCCCCCTCGCTGATGCGACATCATTACCTCCGAAGTCAGATTCCAATCCTCTGATAAAGGTGCATACCGTTTGATCGACTCGAATTCCGGGAATGACTGAAAACCATACTCACTGAAAAAACGGCTTCGCTCATGATTAAATTCGGAAAGGGGTTTCAGCCCTTGCCAAACTGCCCAATAGTGCATATCGCCCACCGTATGATTGCGCGTCCCTTTGTCATCAGAATAAGGAGATGATTTACGGTAACAAGCACCCGGATGGAATTCCTCTACCACAGCCGGCAACGTCACAAAATACTGATTCTTGAACTGTTTCCATATAATATCCGAATAAGCAGGATTCTGTTTGTCATATGTCTTTTTTCCAATTCCAGTTGAACCAAGCATCCAAACATTCATTATTCCCACACCAAAGAGCTATACAACTATGGTTACGCAAGCGTCGTACATTATCAATGGCTTCCCTGCGAATGTTTTCCAGCAATTCGCCTTCAGCAGGAAATACGCTGCACGCAAACATAAAGTCCTGCCAGATTAAAATGCCGTATTTATCACACAAATCATAAAAGATATCTTTCTCATAAACTCCACCACCCCACACTCGTAGCATATTCATATTTGCACTGACTGCATCCCGGATCGTTTTTTCATAAATGGAGTCGGTAACACGAGTCAGAAAGTTATCACAAGGAATATAATTCGCACCTTTGGCAAACAAGGGTTTTCCATTTAGTTCAAAATAAAAGCTTTCACCATATTCGTCAGGAGTCGTTACCACTTTCAATGAGCGGATACCCAGTTTCTTCTCTGTTACATCTACTTGCTTACCATTCAGTTCCAGTGTTGCTGCAAAGTCGTATAAGAAAGGTTCGCCCAAACCATTAGTCCACCATAACCGTGGCTTCTTCATGGTAAAAGATACCGGAATTTTATTCAAACCTTTATTCAAACGAATCAATTTCCGGCACTCGGTACGCTTATCCGTACGATTAATCACAGCTACCTTTGCTTCTGTCTCCTTATCTGCCAATACTTCCACCGTGACATTCACTATGGCCCGTTGGGCTGTCACCGACTGCTGGTTATAAAAAACATCATTTATACGAGCCTCATCCCATGCTTCCAGACTAACGGTCCTCCAGATACCCGAAGTAACCAAACGAGGTCCCCAGTCCCAACCAAAATGATAACCCGCTTTACGAACAAACACTCCGATCTTGCGGTTGAGCAAACCTCCATTCTCAGACTGGTCATTCGAACTGCGATACTGGAAAGGAACAGCTTCCCATTTCGGCATAGCTATCTTAATAGGAGAATGCAAATAAACCTGCAATTCATTACCATGCTCTTTTAAGAGAGAACGGACATCCACCTGCCATTCACAAAACATATTATCAGCAGAAAGAATCTTCTTTCCGTTCAATGTTACATCAGCATAAGTATCCAATCCCTCAAAATGCAGCACAATATTCTTCTTTGCCAACAACTCAGGGGTTACATCAAACGTCGTCCGGTAAATCCAGTCTTCTTTATCCACCCACTGCACACCGCGCTCATTGAGCCTGTAAAAAGGATCATCTATCAGTTTGTTATTCATCAAGTCTGTATGAACTGTTCCAGGAACAGTGGCTTCATACCAGTTAGTACCCCTCGCCTGCCGGAAATTCCATCCTTCATGCAAGTGCTGACGAACAGGCTGCGCATTGATTGCTGTAAACAGAAAGAGCAGATTCAATAAGGCTATCCAAGTTCTTGTCTTTACTTTTGTATTCATTTGTTTATTTGTTTACGGTCTACATTCCATCCTTTCACCACTATCACCGGTTTTTCAATTATCTTTTCTGCATTCGTTTCGATAACTACAAATTTACTCTCACCCGGCATCAAAGAAAAGAAATTATCTGTATAAAAGAAGGGCGAATAGGTTTCAAATCCTGATTGAGGAATTGCAACTGGTTGAAAAAGGCGATAGCACCGGACACATTTTTCACTGTAACATCCACGAAATACTTACCTTCGCTCTTTCTTATCTTATAAGTAGACTTCAATTTGGCTTTTTCAATTGAGACAATGTTTCAAAACCTGAAGAAGTAGGTCCGGTCAACGTTTCCTTACCTTCATACTTATCATTGGAACGCCAGTAAAAATTGGATGAGACTTCCTTGCCTTTCTCATCTTTCAATCTCAACTTAATAAAATGTACCTGTGAAATATCTTCTGGAAAGCGAATAGTCAATACATCATTTGCCACACCATCCAAGGGAAGGTCAACCTTTACTGACTTTTCGAATACCTTTTTACTATTGATATCATAAACCTGAGCCACAACCGTATAACCTTCAAATTCCTGATAATAATCATTCACCACCGATACCGTATTCTTCAGATAATCAAATTGTACATGCAAAGGTTCCAAAGCATTAGCTGTATGATAAAGTGAAGCTGTTGGTTCCAACGACCAATCCCACATACGGGCACAGACCTGACGAACCGGGCAATTATGATACCAGAAAAGTAAACCGGAACAGAAACGGTCACCATAATCAAGTTTATTATAATTCCATACTTCCCAAATACTTTTTTGAGTTCATGGCACCCACAAACTGCCCCTTCTGTGCAAACTCATCAATAGAAGAAGATTGCCCATAATTATTAACCAAGTCAGCATACATGGTAGACATCAGATGGAATCCATTCCCATCCAGATAATCCCAAACCTCTTTATTAATAGGCCACAAATCTTTTTCGTCCATCATTTCCCGGAGAATTTCTACCGTAGGAAGTGTCGGAGCACCATATTCGGGATTAAAACCATCCACACGGCTACCTCTCGCAGAAGCCGTGTTTTCATAATGTTGCATCGGATTCACCTGTTTATATGGACTTCCATCATGTACACCTGCACATTCCGATTGCATCTGATAGCCACGTGTCCCATCAAGTAGTTTCAGCAGTTCAGGCGTACCACTAACTTCGGAACTCTCATTCGACGCTACATAATAGGCCAGAGCCGGATGATTGCGGATACGTTTCACAGTAGAAGCCACGTTGTTTAGGTACACACTCTTATCCTGTGGATGGCGTGTATCTCCGTCATCCAGAATTCTTGCCAAATCAATAACCCCAGTTCGTCACAAAGCTGGTAAAAGTAATCAGATTCAGCTATACCGCCCCCCAAAGGCGGATCAAGTTGATACCTGCCTGCCGGGTGTATCTCAACTCAGCATAGGTACGCTCATCCGAAGTTCTCAACATGGCTTCCGGTATCCAGTTGGTACCACGGATAAACAATCGTTTGCCATTCACATAAAAGACACGTGATTTATCGGGAGTATTTGTATCAGAAGTTATATCACGAATACCAAACCGGGTTTTAACAGAGTCACAGACAGCGCCTTTTACGCTTACTGTCAGTTTCAGTTCATACAAGTTCTGAGGACCTTTATTGACCGGCCACCACAAGCGTGGGTTACGGATAGTAAGTTGAGGGAATTCTTCCGGAGTGAAAGTCACATTTTTTCCTCACCACGTAATATGCTGAAAGGCTTTTCTACAACAATATTTTCTCCCACTATTTCTCCTCTGACCACTCCGCTAATCGTATCCATCGAATGAAACGGATCAATAATTTCAACGGATATGGTTTCACGAGCGACATCATACCCCGGCTTCTGTAGTTCTGACTTCACAAATGGATGACGCAATGCCAATATCCCTGTGCTATATATAGATATACTTTTCCAAATACCCGTATTGCGGTCACGAATACCATCCATAAAGGTAAAATCCCATCCAATACTCATAAGCATAGTAGTATTCAAACCGATGTTTCCATTACCCCCGTTATGATATTCACCTACAGCCCCCAAGACTTTGGCATAGTAGTCCCCGGCACATCCACCGGATAGACTTTGACAGCAAGAACATTCTTATTGCCTACTTTTACAAAATCTGTTATATTAATGTAGTCATTAACGAACATTCCATTGATCGTACTCAATAAATTACCATTCACCCATACTTCAGCCCGATAGTTGATGCCATCAGGCTGCAACCATATATTTTTTCCTGAGAAAGAAGCCGGAACCTCAAATTCCGTACGGAACCAATAAGTATAAAACTCACGACCTACTTTTGATATATCCGGTATTTTATTGGACTCTATTTTATTGTTCAGTCCATAATAGGGTTCAGGATACTTCTTATTATATACAAGAGAATTAAGCACAGTTCCCGGAACAATAGCTGACAACCAGTCACTCGTATTATATCCAAGCGACGAAACTTCCTCAGCAGATGCTTTCACGTCACTTACTTTCATCATCTTCCAGCTATATTCTCCCTGATGCATTTCATTCGAGTCCAACCAAATTCTATCGGTTGTTCTTGCATAGTTTGTATTACTGCTCTGTACGGAATATGCGACAGATAAAAATAGAAGCAAAAAAAAAATGGATAACTTATTCATGAACGTCCTTATTAATGTTTTTCTGTAATATGCTTTATTACTGAACTACCGGAATAATCACCAGAAGGGAATACTATATTTATTTGTTCTCCATTCATACTTAATTGGAGAGACTGCTCTTTATATAGAGGATCGGCTACAGCTATTTCATATTGTTTGTCTTTCTTCTCAATGTATATTATAACTTTCTTATTGACTGCTACCACTAAATCCTCTGCAAACCGTATTTCACCCGGCTCATAAAAGACGGCAGCATACTGTTTCTTATTCTCATTGGAAATCGCTTGTATCTGTTCAGAGTTAACTATAATCTTAATTTCATTCTCAAACTTCTTATCTGTAAAATAAGAAAGAGGTTTATCAGGCATTATAATATAACAGTAATCCTCATGCTGCGGAGTAGTACCATGCGAAACCCATAAGCTAAAAATCTCTTTTGTTACTGGTTTATCACTTGCTGTTACTTCAAGTTCTCTCAAGCACCGGTTTTGCTTGGCTTTTCTCAACGTTACACTCTCATTTTGCGGGGAAAATATACCCTACATTATCATGGTAAGCCCAATCAATATTTTTGTCGGACAAGTTATTCGTTAACCGGTATGTATGTCCTGATAAGCCATATGTAACTTCACCATTTGCCAAACATTGATTTACTGAAGTACGAACTTCCTGAGTACGAGCCGCCTTAATGCCACTTCCCATGCATACCATAGCATCTCCCATAAAAAGTAAGCTTTCCGAGCTTCCACACCTTGATAAGCATGTTCATAAGCCATTACACCATTATGAGCATTGCTAACACCTCCACCAAATTGATTCGAACCAAACAAATACCAACGGAGATCGGCAGTCGACTGATTAGCAACCGCCGTTGTTCCCGGTACCCGTGTCCAATCCCAAACAACAAAGGCATCATCATATTCATGACCGGTAGTCATTATGTTAGTTGCTCCTAATGGTAGATAATAGCCTTTCAAATTCTGCCCGTTCAGCATTTCCGTACCATTTGTTCGTACGGATATGACTTTGGCAGACATATAATAATCAGAACCATGATGGGTCATAATGTTTGATTTCCAAAAATGTGTATTTCCTGGTACCGGAAAGGATTCGCCACCAATATGCCGCTTCCATGCCTCATAATTTTCCGCATGAACGGGATCAACTTCTTTCATTAAATCTAATGTATGCGTGGACATATTGCTCAAGCAATTCGGGCGACATATCCCCCGCCCAATCGTTCCAAAATCATATGCCATTCTATATCCGAACATCTGTGTCCCTTTCAGAAAAACATCTGATACCAACTTAATCTTATCCGAAGTGAAGAACTTCATAAAAGATGTTTTATTAGCTAAAGTAATATACTCTGCCAAGTCGGACAGTAGTGACATTCCATATCCACCCGAATAAAGCTGAGGACGGTGCTGATGAATACTATTATCTCTTTTCATTCCTTCATCATCTTTCTCTTCTACATATATGGTAGAAGCAATGGAAGAAAATCCTTTGGCAATTAACTCATAATCATCTTCTATACAGCCTTTATGTATCAAGACTGCAGATACCCATGTTCTATTCTTTCCTTTATGGGCCATATTATCTGTCTTATCAACCAGATAAGAAGAAAGTCTCGTCACATCTTCTCTTTTCAACTCTTTCTTCAGCAAAAGAAGAGGAATCATATATTGGGAAGGAGCACCGATGTCCCGGTACCACCAATTTCCAGAATCTGGATTAGCTATCCGGAAATAATCTAACCCAAGAATTATTTTCTTTCGCAATTCCTGCTCATGAAATAATTTATTTCCGGGTTTACTATAAGCCAATGCCATGTTCTTTAATCTCTTGAGATGACGCTCTGCATCGAAATAGAAAGTCACTGTCTTATAATCAATATCTTTCCAGCTACCATCAGTTTGCATAACAGCCAAATCCTTTTCTGCTTGAGAAACGTCTACCGAATCCGACAAATATTCTTCTAACAATCTATTATATAAAATCTCTATATCTTTCTGTTTCTCTACAGCATAGCCGTATTCTCCCCAAAAGCATAGCACCAGACATATAAGTAGTAACCTTTTCATAATCATTCTTTATCTATAATCATCACCGCTGCGCTCATTGCCGGAACGGAGACTTTAACATATTCATTTTGTGGTTGATATTTCTCTCTCATATTTAGTTGAAAACTTCCATCAGCTTCTACTTCGGCATCGGCAAAACGTATTCCAGATGAAGAAATCGGAGACGGTGCTGTAAGTCTAAGCAACTGAACCGAAGCAGGGGTGTCATTCAGCCGAACTGTGAAGGAAATATCATCTTCACTTTTATTTAAAAGTGTAACTTTCAATGTTTTGCCATTGACACAAGGATATACGCTGCTGTTAGGAACAGAAGGTGAAATCACAGAAGGAACAATATTACCACCTTCACTTCCATATTTAAAAGCAAGCATTGCATAATAGATAGGACGAGGAGTAGGAATTCCTTTCTCATCCACTACAATAGGTGCATACTTACTAACACTACCACCATGAAAATTTACTCCCACCCCATTATTCAAAGCCACACTCCACATATAGTCTAACGCCCATAAAGCAGAAGCAAAAACATTGCTCACTCCTATTTTTCCACCTTGAGAGACTGTATTACATTCTGCCATACGATAAGTAATTCCGTGTTTTTGACATAAAAATTCAATACTTGCAAATAACCTGATAAATGATTATCCGGTTCCAATATAGTTTTCCAATTTACTGTAGCATTCTTACCTGGTGAATTGTAATGATGTCCGGTCATCAAACTTATTCTGGAAGAGTAACTGTTCAAGAAAGACTCAAACCAACGGATATCCCCAGCAACTGCTGGCCCTGCTATAGTAATGTCAGGTAACCTCTCTTTTATCTTCGTATAATGTAGAAACCATTCTTTTTCATAATCGCTTATTGCATAATTTACAGGACGCAGATGTTTGTAATATAAATCAGGTTCATTACCTATCTGAAGAGCATAAAGAGCATTCTTTAATCGTTTTGCTACATATACAGCTTCATCCGAGTTTTTCTCAGGATTATTCTCTCCCAGATTCAGTCCCCAGATAACCTTCCATCCAGTTAAATCTACAAATTTTGAAAAAGTATCTACATCTGTAGTAGTTAAAGAATCCTTCCTCATATAATCAATGCGTGGCATACCTGTCCATGAAATCTTATCACTGCTATTTCCTCCTAATCGTAAAACGCCATTTCCTAAATTCTTCATCATTTGAATCAATACAAGATTATCAGGATGCAGATAACGGGAGTTATCGGTCAACTGAGACATTTCATAGCTAAATCCCAAAAAGTCAGAAGGTATGATGGTATGTAACCGATAATCGGAAAGTACAGTAACAGTAACAGGTACTTCTTTTTCACCTTTTATATCCAGCCCCAATACAACAGGTGTTCGGATAAAAAGGAGTACAACTATAATGAAGTGCAACTTCTTCATATATCTATAATTTTATTATTTTTCGGTAAAAACATCTACAACACTACTTCCTACATAATCGCCCACAGGCAAAGTAAAAATAATATTGCTACCTTGTTCTGTTATGGTAACCCCTGCTCTTCTCCATCATCTTTTTATTTAGAGTTAACGTTACATTTGCTTGTGTATATGTAGGATCTGACACAGCAATAGTATAAGTGTTACCTTTTTTCTATAAAGACAATAGAAGGTTTATCAGATGATATCACTAAACCATCGTCCATCTTTGTACTGGCGCTTTTATAAAAAACAAATCCATACTTATTGCCTTCACGTATAGCCTGAACCGAACCATCATTTTGTGCAATATAAAGATCTATTTGCTCAGCTAAATCCCGAAATGCATCTATAGACTTATCCGGTACAACAATATATTGATAACTGGCATTCTCCGGATTAAGTCCGTGATTTATCCAGACACTAAAAACATTCTTATCTATAAGCCCCGATTCTCCTGTAGCATTGATATCTTTCCAAGAACCTGCTTGAGACATATTTTGTATAGTAACATTATCTGTTCCTCTAAAAATATACCCTGTGTTATTATGATATACCCATTTCAATTGCTTCAATTGCATATTACTGTTTGATGACAGTTGCTTTTCTTGCCCATCATTATAAATAACCTCACCATTCAATAAATTCTGTTCTACAGAAGTCAGAACATTATCATTCTGAACATAGGAAATATCACTGCCTATACAGAACATCATATTATCAAAGAAAAAATATGCTTTATTAGCTTGCAATTCATTGTATTTACCCTTATAAGCAATAATTCCATTTACACCATCACTAACGCCTCCACCAAACTCGTTATTACCAATCTGATAACCTTCTAAAGACGTCTTATCCTGATTACCAATAGCAGTTGTACCAGGAATACGAGTCCAATCCCAGACCGGATATATATTATCATACTCCTTACCTGTTGTCATTATATTCGTAGCTCCTAAAGGAAGATTATACCCCTTTATGTTTTCATTATTCAAGGATTCTGTTCCATAAGTACGCTTTGATATTATTTTTGCGGACATATAGAAATTCTCACCATGTTGTGTCATCATATCTGATTTCCAGAAATGTTTGTTCACATTTGCTTTAGGAAAAGCGGTTCCACTATTTATATGATTTATCCATGCTCTATAAATCCCGGCATTGGCAGGATCGCCAACGACCGCCCTTTCCAAGACATCCACAGGAACTGTAGTATACTCAGACGTAGGACGTGATATATTTCGCCCTCTAGTTCCAAAATCGATAGAGTTTCGGAAACTAAGTAAAAGATGTCCCTCTAAAAGTAGTTTCTGAAATATTTCTTTCTTTTCAAGAGTAAATTCATTTGCAAACTGAGTATCAACAGACATTTCCATAAATTTTGAAACGTCATCAGTCAGCGACATTCCATATCCTCCCGAATAAATCTGGGCATGATGTTGATGGAAACTGCCATCTATTTTAATCCCCTCTTTCCCTTGTTCTGAAACAATTGACAATGTGGAAGCAATCGCCTTAAAAGCATGTTGTACTGTTGAATAATTATCCTCAGCACACCCTTTGTGCATTGCGATTTCAGCAATCCACTATAAATTCTTACCACCTCCTATATAACTTTCAATCTTATCTTTCAAATATGCTGCTGCCACAAGCATATTTTCATGTGAAATATGTCCCTTCAACAACAGAAGTGGTATCATATAAGCTTGAGGGGCACCGATATCATTATACCACCAATTATCCGAACAGGAAGGTGCCTTTTTCTTAAAACATAACAACCCCTTTTCTATTTGTTGTAACAATGTAGCATTATTGAAGAATTTGCTTTCAGGATGCTTGTAGTTTAATGCCATAGCTTTTAATCTGTTAAGATGGCCATTCGGTTTCCAGCCATCAGCAGATATTTGATCATTATAGTCAATATCCGTCCATGAACCATCTGCCTGCATTGACTTTGAGAAGCTTTCAATATTCTTATCATCTGGTATATCACTCAAGTAACTAGCAATCAATCGCTCTGTAATTGTATCAAGAGCTTTTTGTTCCTCAGGTGTATTGGTATACTCTATATTATCCTCATTGTAAATTTCGATCTCGGATATTCTATACCCGCCAGTATAGCCTAATCTCCCACGTAAGACCAATTCCACGTAGCGAGCTTCTTCCTTAAAACCCTCAAATGTACTAACTGCTTTTTCTTCTACATCATTCCTGGATATAACACTTACTATTTTATCTTTTTCTTTTCCAAAATTGAGGCTATACGCATTACATCCACGTTCATCAATCCAATGCACTACTATTTTTGATACTTCTTGTACGCTCCCTAAATCAATTAGAATAGAATGTTTATATGAGTCCGCAGATTCCCAATATGTTGTTAAATCACCATCAGTCATTAAATTAGCTTTTCAGTATTAGAGCCTGAGCCAGTTATGCTATTAATTCTGGTTTCGACGGTCTTTCCTAAAGCCAAATTGATAGATTCTTCCGTATCAGGGTCCTGATTATCTTCTTCTTTTTCAATCACATCATTATCATGACAGGAAATAACAAAAAGAGGAAAACAATAAAAAGAATTGCACTTCCTTTCAAAAAATTTAGTCAAGTTCACGGCATTAAATGTTAGTTTTTTAATTTTCAAAAATAAAAATCTCTTTAATAAGGAGTTAGTTCTATAATGAACTAACTCCTTACATTGCATAACTATTTAGTTATAATTAGAAATATCCAGGATTCTGTTCTTCCTCATCAGAACCACGAGGATTCAGTCGGTCAATATGCTTTTGAGGAATTGGACGCAATTTGTGATACTCTTGAATATTCTTCATTGCATCAGGATTCCATTTTTTTACATACTCAATTAATTTCTCACAACGCACCAGATCCTCCCATCTTGTATATTCACCTAAAAGCTCACGCCCTCTTTCATCCAACATAAAATCTACAAAATTCATCTTCAGGTCATCTGCCGTCACTTTTATATTTTCATAAGTAGATTCTGTATTTTCCATCTCACCACCTTCTTCTAGCCAATATTGAGGTACCTTTTTTCTCGCCAGTTTTCCAGGAAGCACGTTCACGAATAATATTAATCAAATCAGCAGCTAAATTATAGTCCCCTTACGACCTGCCGCTTCCGCAGCAATCAAATAAGTCTCGCCAAGACGCATACGTACCCATTCACGTACACCTTTTTGTTCATTTGCTGTTTCTCTTAATGGATCCTCGTATTTCAGCAAAATAGGATAATATCTGTTATTTTTACTTGGATCATTCTTATTCCATTGAAAATATTTATACTTATATGTTCTATTTTTGGGAGCATTTAAGCTATAATAGATTGCAGTATCTCCTATAGCCAAGGAAGAAGTCGCTTTATTACAATAATAGGTCCATTTAAAACTCTTATAAAACCTAGAATCATTTTTACGGTCAAACAACTCAAACATCGTTTTATTGGTAGCACGATGAAAACGATAAGGACGACCATTAGCTATATCACGCATCATACCAGGTTGATCTTCATACCATGACCCCCAATATAAGTGAGATTTGTTCCCATCTCCATTATATATCGGATCAAGAGTAAACTGAACAGAAAAAATAACTTCACTATTCCCCATATTGTTAACATCCCACAAATCTGAATAGTTATTTAACAGAGTATATTTAGAACTGTCTATCACTCTTCTAGCATAGTAATAAGCACTATCCATATCAGTTGACAATTGCCCACGCTGATCAGTTATCGCACTACCACGTGTAAGATAAACTTTAGATAATAAATGAGCAGCGGCATATTTAGTAGCCTTACTTTGATCCGTACCTGTAGCTGATTCCCTGAGATGTTCTGCTGCATATCTTAAATCGCTAACAATTAGCTTATAAACATCTGCAACAGAAGAACGTTTAAAGTCTGTCTGAGGTTCTTGTATTGCTTCAGTGACCAAAGGTATCTTACCAAATTGCTGAACTAAATCGAAATAAAAGTATGCACGAAAGAAATTCATTTCAGCACCATAGCTCTCTTTCTCAGCCTCCGATATACTTGCTTCCGGCAGTGCGTCTAAGACAAGATTTGTCACTCCGATAGCTTTATAATGATTTTCCCACAAACTATACAATTTCGATTCTGTTGGTGACAAAGTTGCACTATATAAGTTATACGGATAACTTAATGCTCCCTCTGCACCTGTTATCAGGTCAGTACCTAACTCTGTAAGAACATTAGAGAACTCCCCACCAACTCCAAAACGCATATAAGCATATGTAGCATCAACAGCAGCCAGTATGCCTTGTTCTGTTTTATAAAAATCACTTGTAATACGGGGAACTTCTTTCTCAGAGAGAAAATCATCACAACCAGTATTTGTTAGGGAGGTAAACCCGCAAGCTATCGTAAGAATTATGCCGATACTTTTTTCTATATTTTACAGCTTTCATTTTATTCTTATTTTATTAGTTTAAAAAGAAACATTCACACCAAATATCCAACTGCTTACACTCGGTGAAGCATAGGTTGCTGCTCCTTCCGGATCGACTCCTGTATAGTTTGTAAATACAAGAGGATTCTGGGCAGTAACATATAATCGGCAATTAGATAAAGTTGCTTTATTAACCAGATTCTTAGGTAATGTATACCCTAATGTTATCGTTTTTACACGTAAAAAATCCGATTTTTCATAATACAATGAGGACTCATACTCTATATTATCATACAGTCTGTTAGGGCGAGGATAAGCATTAGTCGGATTGTTTGGAGTCCAATAATCAAATTTCACACTATTATTACGATAGGACTGATGATTCACGCGAACTGCATTTCTCAACATTCCGCCTAAGGTTCCATAAAGAACAATATTCAGATCAAAGCCTTTATAAACAAATGTATTGCTAAGATTAAAAATATGTTTGGGACGTTTTTGTCCAAGGATCATACGATCATTGTCTGCGGTAATTTTATGATCTCCATCGATATCCAACAATTTAATCATTCCTGGTGCAAATTTGTGACCATTCTTATTATATTTTTTCAATTTCAGCAAGATCCTCCGGAGAATCCTGCCAGATGCCTATTTTCTTATAATCATAATATACTCCAAGCGCTTCACCTATAAACCAGCTATTACCTATATCATCTACTTTTCCATTATACAATTCTACAATTTCTTCCTTATTAGTTGAATACATAAAGTCTGTAGACCATGTGAAATCTTTTATTTTGTATATTTACCGTAGACAAACTAACCTCAATACCTTTATTTCTTGTTTTACCAACATTAGTAAGTACACTCGTATAGCCAGAGACAGCAGGTAACTGACGGTCAAGCAGCAAATCATGTGTATTTTGCAGATAAGCATCAACTGTTCCACTCAAACGTCCACGGAAAAAACTGAAATCAACCCCTACATTCCATTGCCCGGTAGTTTCCCAAGTCAATGTTTTATCCGGTAAACTAGAGGAAGTGTAACCAATAACCATATTTTCTCCATAATTATAGTACTTCTTTGATAACAATCCTTTTGTTTGATAAGGATTAATAGAAGTGTTGGCAGTTACACCATATCCAAAACGCAATTTCAAATTATCAAGTTTATCAAAATTCTTAAGAAAGTTTTTCCTCATTTACTCTCCATGCTAACGAAAAAGCAGGGAAAGAAACCCATTTGTGTCCATCAGCTAGACGCGAAGAGCCATCATAACGCATTGAGAATGTAGCATAATACCTGCTTTTATAATTATAATTCAAGCGTCCCATGAAAGAAGCAAGGCTCCATACTTGATTATTACTATCATACCCTGTTATATCCAATGCTGATGCAATATCATTAAAAAGCAGATCATCCGAAGGTAAATCCTGAACAGTAGCACTTTAAACTTTCGGTTCTATTACGCTGAATAGATTGCAATAAAGTGACTTCTGCATCAACACTCAACTTTACTGTATAGCGTGAGTAATCTTGATTCTTATAAATACCTTCATTCTTGAAGTATGTAGTATTAAAAGCAAACTGCATTTTATCACCTCCTCCTCTAATGCCGAGTTGGTGATCAGTCACTATACCTGTACGTTCTACTTCGTTCCACCACAAAGCACCGGAACGTACTTTGCTGGAATCATAATTACCGTTTTCATCATAAGCCATTGCAATAGATTGCCAAGTATAATCATCACCAGTAAACGAGGGTAATGTTTTATCCAGTTCCATATTAGGCAGTGCTGAATCGTATTGTCCAGCTGCTCTATAAGCTTCACGCACATACTCCGCATATTCTGCTCCATCCATTAATTCCAACTTGTTTTGAATGGTCTGAATACCATAATAGCCATTATAGTCAACCTGCACTTTCCCTTTCTTACCTTTCTTCGTTGAGATTATGATAACTCCATTAGCACCTCTGGATCCATAAATAGCAGTAGCTGAGGCATCCTTAAGCACCTCTATTGATTCTATATCACCAGGTGCAAACAAATTAGGAGCTGTTGAAATAGGAATACCATCCACAACATACAACGGATCATTGCCTGCTTTTGATAGAACGTGTACCACGAATAAGAATAGACGGAGTAGCTCCCGGAGTCCAACTTGTGTTCTGTATCAATACACCCGGAACTTTACCCTGAATAGCCTCCGCTGCAGATAATGCCGGACTCTGCAAGAGTTTTTCAGAATCAACAGAAGTAACAGAGCCTGTCAAATCACGTTTTTTACAGTTCCATAGCCTACAACTACAACCTCATCCAATTCTGAGGCAGCCTCAGTTAAAACAACATTCATCACCGTTTGCGTACCAATCTTTTTCTCAAGAACATTGTAACCAATATAGCTAAACTTTAAAGTCGAATTTGATGAAACATTTATTTCAAACTTTCCATCTACATCTGTTATTGTACCATTAGAAGTACCAACTTCCACTACACTGACTCCTATTAACGGTTCATTCTTCTCATCAGTGACTAATCCTTTAATATTTTTCTTTCCCTGACCATAAACAGTAAACAGAGATAAACACAACAATAGTAGGATTACAGAAAACCTTTTTCCTCCTATTTTTCGTTCACTTTTGTTTGTTAGCATAAAAATGTTTTTCATATTAATATATTTTAAATTGGTTCTGTTTTTAAAAAGCATTTATTAAAAAGATAAATACCATTAAAGTAGTATTCTAATGATATTTTTTAGCAACACCTCCAAAAATTAAAGAGTGTTTTTCCATATTCATCGTTATTTTTAGAAATTAATAATATAGTATCTTTTTCTCAATACCCACAAAAAAAACTAATACACTATTGAAAACGTTTAATGTTGTTTCTACATGCAAAATTAGCGCATAAGCGATACGCATATATACAAGATCTCGCCAATATCATGCTTATATCCGCAATGCGCAAAGAGAATACATTTATGGCGAAATCGAATACAACTGCCTTTTAACGGAGTTATCCCCTCAATCATAAAACTTAAGTTTTAACTAAATCTCATCTTATTAAAATAGAAATTCAACCAAATAGAATTTGGGAAAAAACTCGATCAGAGCACTATCTTTGTTGACCAGTTAAAGTTATTAATGCCAAGAAGACTACTACTCATGAAATATTATATTCAAATATCTTTGTTGCTACTATTTTGTTCTATACAAAATATCAGTTCACATAACCTTAGGCAAATTAGTAATCGTGACGGTCTATCAAACAGTTCCGTAACTTGCTTATTTCAAGATGAGAAACGATTCCTATGGATTGGTACTTATGATGGACTCAACATGTATGATAGTCAAAAAAATATATGTCTATAAGCCAGATATCAATAATCAAAATAGCCTTTCAAGCAATGTCATCAGAAAAATCATAGAAACAGATAATCACCATGGATTAGCACTAAATGGGGATTAAACAAACTATCGCAAAAAAAGTAATGCAATAGAGGAATATTATAATGAATTTCGGTGAAAATTCATATATTGCCAAAGACAATCAAGACTATTTATATGTATTCAATAGACCAAATACATTATCTCTATATTCGAACTTAGACAATAAATTTATAAACTTCCCCTTATCTATAAAGAGAAAGAATTAGACAATGTATCAAGTTTTATTGTTGATTCTCAAGATACGATATGGATTAATCATAAAGGTATAATGGAAAGGTATACCATATCCGGGAAAAAAAACAAATAATCCTCAAATTGTCAGACATCGGACTTTACATCCCACCTTATAAAAATATGCCTTTTTACAGTGACGAGAAAATAATTATGGTGGATTCTGAAGGAAACATATTTTACAAAGAAAAAGGAAAACTACATTTTATCAGAAAGCTAAAAGCAATTGATTCAGGGAAAGTGGTAAAATTGGAGCCATTATTTTTTGATGACAACGATGTTCTTATCGGATTTGAGACAAATGGTCTTATACGACTTATGGCTGAACAAAATTACCAACAGAGAAGTTCAACATTAATTGTGGTATATTCTCTTTATGGAAAAGATAAACAACAAGATATTATTTGGATTGGTACAGATGGGCAGGGGTATATGCCTGGACAAAAGACGAATATACATTTACTAATATATTGCTCAATGAACTTCTGATCAGCAAGAAAAGGCGATCCGCGCTGTTTACACTGATAAATATAATACTCTATGGTTAGAAACCAAAGACAATGGTATAATAAAGATCAACCATTATGATACTTCAAAAGAGTATTCAAATGATAATGTCATACACCTTACAACACAAGAAGGACTTACGAATAATGAAGTTTTTGCATTTGCACCAAGTAATGTATATCCAATTTTATGCAGATTAAATTCTCGCACTGAAAATTATTCTTTCATTAATGGTAATTATGACTATAAAATTTTAATGAGAATGAAGGTTTACCCAATAATACAATACACGGAATTATTGAAGACAAGAAGGACATCTATGGTTAAGCAGCAATACCGGCATTATATTATTTGATTCCCAAAAAGAATACGTTCAGGAACTTTAATCATAGAACGGGCTTAGATATAACAGAGGCCCCCCAAGTGATAATGCATATTTTCAAGACAAAATAAACAACAGATACTTTTGGAGGGTAAATGGCGTAGTCTGGATAAAAAAGAAAAAAAAAAACAACTTTGTGCCTGATATTCACTTTACAAAA
>VOFD01000900.1_pt1 | contig 54000 bp, 63 predicted proteins | sample 5384101 | NCBI WGS metagenome assembly VOFD01 (sample SAMN12384723, study PRJNA508395) | human gut metagenome | isolation source: healthy gut C | host: Homo sapiens
AAAGCCGAACACGATGCCATAGCAGAGGAACTGCTGGCTCAGGCTGATATTCAGCTTTTCCCCAATGCCCAGCAGCATGGGGATCACGCCCACAATCCCCATGCCCGCGCCCGCGCCGATGTTCAGCCATTGCGAGACCCGGCCGCGCTCCGCGGAGTGCGGGGAGATCAGGGACATGGTGCCCCACAGGGCCGTATCCTGAAAGGAATAGGTCAGATCCCAGAATAAATAAATCAGCAGGAATGCAATGATGGAGCCGGTTTCTCCAAAACCGAAATTGACAAACAAAAGCGCCGTCAGCAGGCCGATCACAACGGGCAGCTTGCCGAGGAACGGGTGCAGCTTCTGGCCGGGCTTGTATTTGCGCCGGTCGATAATCACTCCGACGAGCGGATCATTGAGTGCGTCCCATATTCTGGATACACTTGTGACTTTACCAACGTGATCCGGGTTCATGTGCAGCACATTGGTGCAAAAATAAAAAATCCATTGGCCTACAATGCCATAAGCCGCGTTTTGCCCGGCAAGTGCCGCCGAATAGGATAACAGCTCCCGATTCGGGACATTCCCTCCTCCGCATCCTTGCTGAAGAAAAACTTCAACGGGTTCAGGCTGCGTTTTGGCCTGTCTTCCATTTCATAATCTTTCAATGATACCGCTCCCCTCATCATATTGTGTTGATAACTTGTAGTATATATTACCATAAAACTAATTAGATTTCAATTTAATTTTAGATAATACGATTGAGATCCATCAAGCCGCAAGCGAGCAGCATTTGCAGCTTTGTTAAGACTGATCTATGGCGGAAATCTATGAAAATTTGACCGATAAGCCAAGGGCGCCATGAAAAGCATAAGTCGCCCCGAATCCCTGGATAATACAATAAATTGAAATAAAAAATGGGCCGGGGTTTTTATCCGGCCCATCTGTTTTATTGCATTGATTCGGGAACCAAATTCGGCGTTAAAAGATGGGGCAGCGCTGGATGAGCTCTCCCAATATTTTTTCACGAGCTGATAGCCATAAAGCAGCGCGTTGTCGATCGTGCGCACTGCGATCAGGTCTACCAGCAGGCAGCCGCCGTCATCCGGCATGATATCGCCGTATTTGACGAGATAGGTGTTGTAATTCCATGCGTCGTTCTCATCGATGACAAACATGCGCATGCTGCGGTTGAGCCCGTCTCCATAGAGGTTGAAGCCGCAGCCGGCGTTGTAGCCGAGCGTAATACCATCATCCGTTTTGCCGACCATGTTGTTGGTATGGTCATGGCCGAAGAACGCGCCCGCGATATCGCCCTGCTTGAGCCAGCTTGCATACTGCCCGTGGTCTTTATAGCAGCAGCAGGGGCCTTCTTTCACGTTGCCCTCCGCCTTCGTCTCATCAACGACATACCATTTTAGAGATCTGGTGCCATAGCCGCGCACCGAACCAATCACGCCGAAGGGAACCTCTTTGAGCAGGTGATAGATCTGCGGCACGGGGATGTGCTGGAATAGCAGCGAAGGAACAGGCTCCCCGCCATTTTCCGCCTTTAAGGCGTTGCCGGTCTGCTCATACCATTCTATCTGATTCTGATGCACGCCGTCATAGTTGCCGTTTTCATCATAGTCATTGGAATCCATCATATAGACGTTAAAGGCCACACGGCTGCCGTCGCTTGACAGGATCGGCAGGTTGTAGGTGCCCACGCCGTCGAGCGCCCGCCCTCGTCGATTGCCAAGCAGTTATCATAGGCCATAAACATGGCCATCTGGTCTTCCTTTGTGGTTACCTTGGATTCCCCATCATGATTGCCGAAGACAACAGCAAACGGAATGCTCCGCGCCACCAGCGGCTGAATGATCTTATCGATTGCAGTGCGAACTTTCTCGACCGTGGATCCAACCCATTTGCCTGCGATGTTGTCTCCTGTGAATACGACGAGATCCGGCCTCTCCTGATCGAGAGAAGCGTTGATGAAATTGAGCATCCTCTGATCCGCCTTATCAGTATCCTGCGTGTCGGAGATCATCATAATTTTGAATTTGCCGTCCTGATGGAATTGCAATGCGGCGCCCTTTTTCGTGGCGCTCACCGAGGCTGCGGAGGCCATAGGCGTCGTGATGGCGGCCAGCAGGCTCAGCGCCATCATGATCGCAACAATTTTCTTCTTCAATGCAGTTGTCCCCTTCTCTTTTCAAAAACAGATAAGCATCTGTTTGGCAATTATAATATGAAAACCATACATCAGATAAAACTTATTGTCAATATTTTATAAAAATATTTTTACATAAATTTAATCATTCCCTTGCGCATCCTGCGGAGGTCAGGCGATCTGTCTTTCCCTATGGAAATCAATCTTGGTTTCAAAACTAGGCCTATCCGCAGGGAGGGACTGTGTTCGCTCTTGCGGAACGCAGTTTACAAAACGCTAAAATGGATTTTCCTCGTTTTCTCTTTCCGGGGTTGCCCTTTTTTCTTGAAATTGATATGATAATCACTCAGAAAAAATTTCTATTTGATTCAGGAAGGGTAATCTTTTTATGGAACCAAAGCTTACATTACGCATTGCGAATTCTGATCTGCTGCCGGTACAATGCCGCTATGCAGAACTATTAAACGCGCCTGATATGGACGGCGTGTTGACCGCCTGGCGCGGCGATACCGCAATCGCCCTGCTTGTGCTGCTCAGCGGCAATGAGCGCGTGGAGGGCGCTGCCGCCTGCGCGCAGCCCTTTGAGAATGGGGAAAATCAGATACCGCTTGAGGCTGTTTCCTGCACCTTCCTCGCGGAGACGAAGGCGTTTGTCGGCAATGGGAAAAAGGATAACGGCTCGAGGGAAAGCTTTCCGGATGTTCTATATGGCTCGGGGCCTGTCAGCATGGAGCCGGGCAGCGTGCAGGGGATTTTCGTATCCATAACGATCCCTGTAGATACCGCGCCAGGCGTATATCGGGGCACAGTCAGCGTGACGGCACAGGGGCTGGAAACGCCGCTGGAAAAACAGCTAACGCTTGAGGTGCTCGATATGGTGCAGCCTGCTCCAGAGGAATACCGATTTGATATTGAACTCTGGCAATATCCTTACCGCGTGGCGCAGTATTATGGGCTTGAGCCGTTTTCCCAGGCGCATCTGGAGGCGCTGCGCCCTCATTTGCAGAGGTATCGGGCGCTGGGAGGGCACGCCATCACGGCAAGCATTGTGGAGGAGCCATGGAATGGGCAGACCTATGGCGCCTATCCCTCTATGGTCAAATGGACGCGCCGGGCGGATAAAAGCTTTGCCTTTGACTTTACGGATTTTGATAGATGGGTGACCTTTTGCCAAGAGCTTGGCCTCGGGGATAAGATCGTCTGCTATAGCCTGATTCCCTGGGGCAACAAGGTGACCTATTATGATGAAAAAAAGCAAACAGTCCGATCTGCCGCACCGCGCCCCGGCACGAGGGGCTATAAAAAGCTATGGACGCCATTTTTGCAGGCGCTCTGTGCACATGCCAAAGAGAAAGGGTGGTATGACCGGATCTATATCGGCATTGATGAGCGCAAGCGCATGGAAAAAGCCTATGACCTGATTGACGCCGTTACAGGCGCATATGGCGAGCCGCTGAAAAAGCGGCGGCAATGGATCATTTCAGCGCAAAATATTTCCCGCTGATCGACCGCATGGCGAGCGTCAGCGTCGGTTCTGATCCGTTGAAAAAGGCGCTTGCGGATTACCGCACACTTGCACAGCGCCGCAGGGGGAAAAGCGGGTTGCAGACCACGGTTTATACCTGCGTCGGCCATTTCCCGAACAGCTTTACCTACAGTATGCCGGGGAGAGCTACTGGAGCGTGTTTTTCTCCGCCGCGCAGGGGGCAAACGGTTTTCTTCGCTGGGCGTATGATGCGTGGGTGAAAGACCCGCTGCGCGACACAACGCACATCAGCTTTGAATCCGGGGATTGTTTCCTCGTCTATCCGGACGAGCCGGACGCTAAGCATCCGGAGACGAAATCGAGCTACCGGCTCGAAAAGCTCGCGCAGGGGATGCGCGATTTGAATAAGCTGCTGTTTCTCGCGGAACAGTCGCCTATGCTTCGGGAGAAGGCGGACCGCCTGCTTGAGCAGGTGAAAGTGGACTATACGCAAAAGGGCGGGCTGTGGCGGATGAAAAAACGCGTGCGGCCCTGCCGGCGGATATGGAGGCACTGCGCCAAAGCCTGTGGGCGCTGACGAGGGAATATCTGGGTGGGAGAAACGGCTGACCGGCCCAGTTGGCAACAAAATGTTAGCGGATGGGATCAGGGCCCGCCGCATCGAAGAACGCGAGAGCAAAAGAGATTTTTAGAAAGATCGGCTGCAAGAGGCTCTGTGTCTTGCGGCCGATTTTTTCTTCCCAAATTTTCTTTTTTTCTTGTGATAGAATTGTAAAACTTGTTGACATTACGGCCGCTTTGCGGTAGAATAAATACAACAATTGAAGGAAGAAAATACGAGTGTATTTCTAGGAGATATGAGAATAGAAACTACTCCCGTTTAGCGGGGTGTGTTTTCTGTTCTTTTTTTCTGTGCTTGGGGGAGCACAGCATGCAAAATAATATACTGGAAACAGAGGGAGGCCATCAGTTTGGGTAAGTATGTAATGGCGCTGGATCAGGGCACCACAAGCTCGCGGGCGATCGTATTCGACAAGGGCGGGCACATCCTTGCGAAGGCGCAGCGGGAATTTGAGCAGCTCTACCCCAATGCCGGGTGGGTGGAGCACGATCCAATGGAGATTCTCTACAGCCAGCTTCAATCGGTGGCGACGGTGCTCGCCTCCGGGGAGGTGGATGCCAGGGAGATCGCTGCAATTGGCATTACCAACCAGCGCGAGACGACGATCCTCTGGGATAAAACCACCGGAAAGCCAGCTTATAACGCGATCGTTTGGCAGTGCCGCCGCACTTCGGATTATTGCACACAGCTCAAAAATGAGGGCTTGGAGCCTTACGTGAGGGAGAAAACGGGCCTGATTATCGACGCCTACTTCTCGGCAACAAAAATTAAGTGGATTTTTGATAACGTTCCAGGAGTGCGGGAGTTGGCTGATGAAGGGAAGCTCCTGTTTGGCACGGTGGAAACTTGGCTGATCTGGAACCTGACGGGCGGAAAGGTGCATGTGACGGATTATTCCAACGCCTCGCGTACGATGCTGTTTGATGTTGACAATCTTTGCTGGGATGAGGTGCTTTGCAAGAAGTTCGATATTCCGATGTCAATCCTGCCCCGGCCAGTTCCCTCCAGCCAGGTGTATGGAACCGTGGCACCGGGCATCCTCGGCCTTGAGCAGATTGAGGGCGTGCCCATCAGCGGCGCGATCGGTGACCAGCCGGCCGCCCTGTTCGGCCAGGCTTGTTTTAAGCCCGGTCAAGCGAAAAATACATATGGTACGGGCTGCTTCCTTTTTAATGAATACGGGCGACCGCAGAATTCGCTCCCAGTATAACCTGCTTTCCGGCGTGGCCTGGGGGTTGGATGGTAAGGTGGAATATTCGCTGGAAGGCAGTGCGTTCAACGCAGGCTCCGTGATTAAATGGCTGCGCGACGAGCTGCACATGATCGATACGGCGCGCCGTTGCGATGAGCTGGCGGAAAGCGTGCCGGATGCAAACGGCATGTATCTCGTGCCCGCCTTTACGGGCCTTGGCGCACCGTATTGGGATATGTATGCCCGCGGCTGCATCGTGGGCCTCACGCGCGGCGTCAACCGGGCGCATTTTGCCCGTGCCGTGCTGGAGAGCATCACCTACCAGATGACGGATTTGCTCGAGGCAATGATCAGCGATTCCGGCATTGAAATGAAGGATCTTCGCGTGGATGGCGGCGCCAGCGTGAGCAATATTATGATGCAGATTCAGGCTGATATGATCCAGGCTTCCGTTAACCGCCCGAAAACCATTGAAACCACTGCTTTGGGCGCCGCGTATCTGGCTGGGCTGGCTGTTGGCGTTTGGAAAGACCGTGACGATATTGAGCAGAACCGCGAGGTAGACCGCATATTTACCCCTGAGATGGATAAACCTACCCGTGACAAGTATTATGAGGGGTGGAAGCGTGCGGTTGGCCGCTCCCGTGATTGGGCGGAGCATTAAGCGGGGGCGAAGCGGGGAGATAGCGTTCCCTTTCACCATATATTTTCCATTCTGAATTATTATGAAAATGGAGTGATTCATCATGGCAAAAACCATCGTTGACTGGAAAACCATCAGCTCGTTTGTAACGGACGCATTCGTAGGCGTTGGCGTTCCGCGCGAGGATGCGGAGATTTGCACGGACGTACTGCTGGAGTCCGACCGCAGGGGCATTGAATCCCACGGAGTCAACCGTTTTAAGCCCATTTATATTGACCGCATTAATATCGGCATTCAAAACCCCGTTACCAATTTTGAAATCGTGAAGGAAACGCCTACCACAGCGGTCATTGACGGCCACGACGGCATGGGCCAGGTCATCGGCTATAAATCGATGAAAATGGCAATTGATAAGGCGAAAAAGTATGGTCTGGGCATGGTTGCCGTGCGCAATTCTTGCCACTATGGCATCGCTGGCTACTATGCGACGATGGCGACTAAGGAGAATATGATTGGCATCACGGGCACCAATGCCCGGCCCTCCATCGCCCCCACCTTCGGCGTGGAAAACATGCTTGGCACCAACCCTCTTACCGTTGGCATGCCTACGGATGAGGATTTTCCGTTTGTGCTCGACTGCGCTACCTCCATCACCCAGCGCGGCAAGCTGGAGTATTATTCCCGCATTGGGAAGTCTACGCCAGCGGGCATGGTCATCGGCCGCGACGGCACAGCAAAAACAGATACGGATGCGATCCTCAAGGAGCTCAACACCGGCGAAGCGGCGCTGGCTCCCCTCGGCGGCATCGGTGAAGAGATGGCCGGTTACAAGGGCTACGGCTATGCCACAGTGGTTGAGCTTTTGAGCGCTGCCTTACAGCAGGGCAACTATCTGAAAATGCTCACCGGTATCGGCGAGGGCGGTAAAAAGTGCCTTATCATCTGGGGCATTTCTTTCTTGCAATTGACACGGAGGCCTTTGTGGGAGCGGAATCCTTCAAAAAACAGCGGGCGATATTTTGCGTGCGCTGCGTGCTTCTACCAGGGCGCCAGGCGAAGACCATATCTTCACCGCCGGCGAGAAGGAGTGGAACGTTTGGTGCGAACGCAAAGACAGCGGCGTGCCGATTAACGACGCGGTGCAGAAGGAGCTTTGCACAGTGCGCGACCAACTGGGCCTGACGCAGTATACCTTCCCCTGGGAAAAATAACAGAGCATTAGACATCATCTTAACCCCTTAAGGGCGGGATATCCTTACCCGTATCCCGCCCTCCCCCAAGATTGGTGGAAAAGGCGGTTTGTTTTACATCATCAATAATGGAGGAATTGTCACACATGGATTACGCGAAGGAATCACTGAGGCTTCACTATGAATGGAAGGGCAAGCTGGAAGTTACGCCCCGCGCGAGCGTGAAAACGAAGGAGGAGCTCTCCCTCGCTTACACGCCGGGTGTTGCGCAGCCCTGCCTGGAGATCCAGAAGGATATAGAAAAAAGCTATGAGCTGACCCGCCGCTGGAATACCGTGGCGGTCGTCACTGACGGCAGCGCCGTGCTGGGCCTTGGGGACATCGGCCCGGAGGCCGGGATGCCGGTGATGGAGGGCAAGTGCGTGCTGTTCAAGGCCTTCGGCGGCGTGGACGCCATTCCCCTGTGCGTCAAGAGCAAGGATGTTGATGAGATCGTCAACACCGTTGCCCTTCTCGCGGGCAGCTTTGGCGGCGTGAATCTGGAGGATATCGCCGCCCCCCGGTGCTTTGAGATCGAGCGGAAGCTGAAGGAGCGGTGCGACATCCCCATCTTCCACGACGACCAGCACGGCACGGCGGTCATCTGCTCCGCCGCGATCATCAACGCGCTGAAGATCGTGGGCAAAAAGCTGGAAGACTGTAAGGTGGTTTTCAGCGGTTCAGGTGCGGCAGGCGTTGCAATTGCGAAGCTCTTAATCAGCCAGGGCTTGAAAAAGGTGGTCATGTGTGATCGAAAGGGCATTATTAGCGCGGACGATCCGAACCTTACCCTGCAAAGCAGGAGATCGCTGCGTTTACCAATGCGGCGCATGAACATGGCACGTTGGCGGACGCGCTCAAGGGCGCGGATATCTTCATCGGCGTTTCTGCTCCCGGCATTGTATCGCAGGATATGGTTCGCTCTATGGCGAAAGATCCGATCGTCTTACCAATGTCTAACCCGGTGCCGGAGATTATGCCCGATCTCGCTTTGGAGGCCGGTGCGAAAGTTGTAGGCACAGGTCGCAGCGATTTCCCGAACCAGATCAACAACGTGCTCGCATTCCCGGGCATTTTCCGCGGGGCGCTGGATGTGCGCGCGAGGGACATCAATGAGGAAATGAAAATCGCTGCTGCGCATGCGCTCGCCGACCTAGTCTCCCCTGAGGAGCTTTGCCCCGAATATATCCTGCCCAAGGCGTTCGATGAGCGCGTGGGCCCTGCGGTTGCTAAGGCGGTTGCCGAGGCGGCGCGTAAAAGCGGCGTAGCGCGCATTTAACCAGACATCTTCTTATTTTATGTTTCACCACGGTAGGGGCGCGCTCTCCGAATTGTTTCGGGGGGCGCGCTTATTTAATAGAGGCGGGCTCAGCGGTAAAACGGCGCTGGCCTGCAAGCCTGGATGCGCAAAAAAGAGATTGCCAGGCGGATAGAGTGATATGCTCTAAGCGACTTTTTAATCAAGGCTTTGCTTATGATTAATGTGTTGCTTAGAGCATTTTTCATATAGAAGGGCTAAAACGTGAGAAGCAAAAAAGTAAACAAGTTTGTCGAGAAAGTTCTTGGTGCAGGAGCATAGCAGCGAGGGCAGACTGTACCAAGCGCATTTGCGGCGTAAGGCAAGCAATTGACAGCGGAAATATTATGCATGAATAATCAGAATCGAAGCCAAGAAAGCGGCTTCCTGCGCCGGGGATCTGGCGAAGGGCGTGTTTGATATTGCAGGCAACATGCCGCAGCAGAAGCCGCAGAAAGCCGCCAACCGCCCCGCGCCGCCGCAGTTTGAATGATGAGCCAAAGCCGGCAGTAGCAATTTTTATCTTCAATTTTTTTGGAAAAAAGGGCACTGGGCGGAAAGCTCAAAAGCAAATTACTTCGGTATAATAAATGCACAATCCAAACAAGGAGGGCAAACCATATGCACGCGTGGGAAGCGGTTCAAAAATCTGTAGATTATATTGAGGAACATTTACAGGAAAATATACGAGCCGGGCTTTAGCCGAAATAATAGGACTGTCACCATTTTATTTTCAAAGACTGTTTAAGCGATTGGTAAATAAACCGCTGCAAGAGTATGTCAAACTGAGGCGTTTGGCAAAGGCTGTTGAAGCGTTAAACACGGAAAATCAAAGGATTTTAGATGTGGCGTTAGATTATGGCTTTGCCAGCCATGCGAATTTTACCAGAGCGTTTAAGGGCGCCTTTGGAATTACACCGGAAGCATACAAAAGAATCGTCCTTTTCTCAACACTTTTGTAAAACCAGAAGTTTCTATGGCCTATGTTATGGTGGATGAGAATGTTCCCCTCATTGTTGGAAACATCGTTTTAGAAATACGTAGAGAACGCATTCACGCACCGGAACTCTATCTCGGCCTGTCGACGGACGTTTCCATAATAGAGCAAACACCCGTTGGAGAGAGCACCGGCGTAGACATACCGGGGCAGTTGTGGAAACGTTACCACCAAGAAAAAAGCGGCGATTGAAAAATATGTCCAGCCCAACGTTGAATTAGGCATGTCCTATTCTGCCAATATGGAAAAAGGAACATTTTCTTATTTTGCGGGTGGACTTGCCAAAACGGTTCCGGAGAATTTAAGCGGCGGCTTTGTGCAACATGAGTTGCCCGCAGGGGAATACATTGTTTGTTCCGTAGAGGCGGAAAGTTTTGAAGAACTTGTAACTGTGGCTCTAGATCAAGCGGGAAAATATCTTTTTTGGCACATGGCTTCCGAGACATGAACTAATAACCCAACCGTTTTCAGCAGAAAAATACGATATAGCTTCACAAGATATTAAACACGTGGAGATTTGGGTGGCTCCCCTTACCATATCAAAGTAAAAAATGCTACCCTGTCAGATGACGGCCAGCACCCGGTCCTGCTGGACATAGAGCGTCGTTCAGATATGCGCCGGAACAGATTTATAACGTCATAGACAGTCGGTTTTTAATCATCATCGCCAACCTACTGCTGCCGATTTACAAGCCCCCAAGGCTTTAGCACACGCTTAAATGTATGGCGGCGTTTTGGAACGCTGCGTCCCTGCCTGCTTTAACGGCCTTAACTACAGCAAGGGCGCCGCCATCGTGCCTGTCACGCGGGAGGATGCGCCCTTGCTTGCCAAGGAACTCGACAAATCTACCTACAAGGTGAGCGTACATTTCAGCACCACCATCACCGAAACCATTTGCGAGAAAATCAAGCGTATACGGCGCAATGAGGTTCAGCAGATGGGAGCCGTAGACGAGCCGGAGAATGGGAAGTAGCGCTCCGGCTCGCCTTGTCGATTCCAAAAATATTTCGTGAACTCGATGAAAATCCCTTAGCACGGCCTTTTCATCCATTTTGTTTGTGGCTTGCTCATAGGTAAATTTATTTTTCTTGCTGCAAAGGCTTCCTTTGAGTAATCTGTTCCTTTGCCCGGATCAACCGGTAGAGCATATGATTGATGGGCGTATCCACCCCATATTGGCGGCCGAGCTCAAGCACGGTGCCCGCAAAGGATTCGAGTTCTGTGCGCCGCCCTGCCTCAATATCTTGCAGCATGGAGGTCTTTCCATCGGGCAGCAGCGTGGCGACGATGGACGGAATCGTTTCAATATCCTCATAGGATAATGCAACGCTGGCGGCCTGCGCTATATGGACGACCTCCCGCATTGCGGATTTTTGCAAGCTCCATTACCTCAGGCAAACGGGTGAAATCACCATACGTTGCTCCGGTTAAGGCGGAAATTTGATTCAGGCCAACGTTGAGCATCCACTTTTTCCACATAGCGCTCTGCATATGGGGAAAAACATGCGTCTGTATCCCTGCGTTGCATAAAAACTGATCCACCGCTGTTACCTGCGGGAGATAGCACACCGTATCCTCCATACCGAATTGGATTTCCCCATCAGAGGAATGTACAACGCTGCTTTCTGTACGGACGGCGTCGAGCGCCATCGCAAGCCCGCAGAGCACTGTGTTTTCTGGAAAGGCGGCGCGTAGCCTCTGCGTGGCCGTCACCCCGTTGAAGAAGGGAGTAGAATTGTATGCCTCTCCACAAAGGGACGTATGGACGCAATGGCAGGTTCCAATTGATCATTTTTTACGCAGATGAGGATGAGATCCACCGCGCCGTCAGCCTGCTCCGGCTCGCAAATCTGTGGAAAAAAGGCCTCCCCCATCCAGTGTGACGCCGCTGCTGCGTAGCCGCTCTGCCCGTTCATGGTCTGCGATCGCAAAAAAATGCGATCCATATTGATCGTATAGCCGCTTTGCATAGACGGTGCCGACCGCGCCCATGCCGATTGCGGCTGCTGTTTTAATCTCCACACGAATCCCTCCAGAAGCGATCTCTACATCTATTATAGCATACCGCCGCAGAAAGGGCATTTACAATTGAGCAGCTTCGTTATATGATAATACCCACGGTGTATAAAGAGCAATCTGCCTGCCGGCGGCGTCATCGTCCTTGTTGGGCGTCAGCCCGCCCGCGTCCTCTTTCTTGCCGGCGCCGCTTTTCTCTCGCTGACAGGTTCGCAGAAGTTTTTCAGGAGCAGATTTGGTGGCCGGCAAGGCTTTTGAGCAGCCGGGCTGTCGCCCGGCAACGAAAGATACGTAGTCATCCTCCGAAGGTGTCCTAAAAAAACCGTGCAGCACTTTGTACACTGTGGGTAAGATAGGGCGTTATCCCTGGATGCCGCTCGTATGGATTGGCAATAGAAAGGAAGGCCTGCATGGCGCTTTTTCTTTATAGTTTCAATACGGTTGCGCCGTTGATCTTGGTAGTGGCTGTCGGCTTCCTGCTGAAAAAGCTGCGCATGGTGGATGACGCGTTTATCAGCAAGGCGAACAAGGTTTGCTTTCAGGTGGCGTTTCCGCTACAGCTTTTCCATAACATCTATGCCGCGGATTTTGGCGCGGAGTTCCGGGTGAAGCTCGTTTTGTTTACCCTGCTCGGCGTTTTAGCAACGGCGATATTGCTCTGCCTGGTTACGCCGCGTTTTTTAAAAAACCGGCCCACGTGCGGCGCGTTTATTCAAGGCGTTTTTCGCAGCAATTTTTTGCTGCTGGGCCTGCCTCTGGCCATCAATTTATTCGGCGCGGATCATGTGGCGTCAATTTCCATGCTGCTGCCCTTTGTTATCATGGAGTTCAACTTTTTAGCGGTCGTGATTCTTACCTTGTTCCAGGAGCCGGAGCAAGGGGGTAAGAGGCAGAAGCTTCGTGTCGGCCGCGTTTTGTTGGATGTAGCCCAAAATCCGTTGATCATTGCCTCCTTTATCGGCATGCTGTTTTCCGTTTTTCAAATCCCGCTGCCGTTGTTTCTGAGCCGTGCAGTGGGGGATCTCGGCCAAATCGCAACGCCGTTTGCGCTCCTGCTACTGGGCGGCCAGTTTGATTGGAAGCGCCTGAAGGGCAACCTTCGCTTGGCGGGCCTGGCAACGGCGCTGCGTCTAGTGCTTGTGCCCGCTGCTTTTTGTAGCCATGGGCGTGTGGCTGGGCTTTCGTGGAGAGGAGCTGGGGGCGATCCTGATCGTCTTTTGCGCGCCTACTGCGATTTCAAGCTATGTCATGGCGCAGAATATGGGCAGCGATGATGAGCTCGCCGGGCAGCTTGTGCTGACGACCACGCTTTTTTTCAAGCGTCACTATTTTTTTGTGGGTTACAGTGCTGCGCGCTATGCAGTTAATCTGATTTGCAACTATCTAAAATTTGAGTCATAGGAGGAATCATACATGATTCGTCACATCGTCATGTGGAAATTTAAAGAAACGGCGGAGGGCGCTACAAAGGCGGAAAACCTGCACAAGGTGAAAGGGCTGCTGGAAGCCCTGCCGGATACCATCCCTTTCATCCGCCGCATGGAGGTGCACTTGAATGAGAATCCCAGCCCCAAGAATTATGACGCCGTTCTCATCAGCGAATTTGATTCGCTGGCAGATCTTGCGGCCTATACTGCCCATCCGGCGCATCAGGAAATTTCCTCCTTTGTGGCAAAATGCCGAGAGGGACGTGCCAGCGCTGATTATACGATTTAAATAGGGCTCTGCCCAAGATCTAAAATGAATTTTTTTATAACAAAATGCAAGATTATATCATTTTAGACCGGATTTATAGACTTTTTATTCTGCAATTTCAGAATGGATGCAAGTAAAATGATTTTTGGATGCAAACGCTCGACTTTTTGACGATATGTGATAAACTATAAGCATATTTCTGTAAAGAGAGGGAGTTGAATCCAAAGCATGAAAGCATCAGAAGGCATTCAGAATTACAAGGCGAAGGTTAAGGAATGCGTCAACTACTGCGTGAAGGAAATTAAGTATGTTTGCAAGGAGATCGGCGGCCGTGAGTCCGGTAGCCCCGCGGAGCGCAAGGCGCAGGAGCATATGGCCGACGAGCTGCGCAAGTATACGGACAGCGTGGAGCTCGAGGAATTTGATTTGCATCCCAAAGCATTTATGGGCTGGGTCATCATCGTCGGCCTCTGCATGATTGCCAGCGTAATCCTCTATAATTTGGGTTTTGCGTTGGTTTCCCTGATCTTGACTCTGGTTGGTGCGGTCTGCATGATTGCGGAATTCCTAATGTATAAGGAGTTCCTCGATCCGTTTTTTTCCCAAGAGGACGTCGGCAAACGTGATTGCGATACGCAAGCCGGAGGGCGAGGTCAAGCGCCGCATCATCTTCAATGGGCATTGCGATTCCGCCTATGAGTGGCGCTATACTTACCTTGGCGGCGGCCATCTGCTGGTGGCTGTGATCGCGATTGCGATTGTGGGCCTTGTTGTTACGCTCGTGTGTGAAATCGCTGCGCTTGCAACCGGGCACGCCATGACAGCGTTTGAGGGAGGGTTTTGGAAAGTTATGGGCTATGTCCAGCTCGTCTGGATCCCGTCCTATATTTCCATTCTCTTCTTTACCCATTGGAAGCTTGTTGTGCCCGGCGCGAACGACAACCTCACCGGCTGTGTCAACGCGATGGCCGTTATGAAATATCTTTCGGATAACGACATCCGTTTTGAAAACACAGAGGTTCGTGCAGTGTTGACCGGTTCTGAGGAAGCGGGCCTGCGCGGTGCGAAGGCATATGCGAAGAAGCATCACGACGAATGCCTCGAAACCGAAACGATTTTCATCGGCTATGACACCATGCGCGACTATGACGATATGGCGATCTACAGCCGCGATATGACAGGCACGGTCAAAAATGATATTCGCGTTTGCAACCTGATGAAGAAGGCCGGTGAATATGCGGGGCTTGACCTGCCCTTTAAGAGCGTTTTCTTCGGCTCCTCCGATGCGGCGGCTATTTCCCAGGCCGGTATCCCCGGCGCGACCTTTGCAGCAATGGATCCGACCCCCGCGCGCTATTACCACACTCGGCTGGATACAGCGGATAATTTGGATCCCAAAATGATCGAAGCCGGCCTCAATCTGGCTTTGGAGACCACTTATCTTTTTGATAAAGAGGGCTTGAAAGAGAGCTATTGAGTTTTTAAGCCGCTGCGGAACGCTCCGCAGCGGCTTGTTTTGCCTCTGAATCTATCCGCCGGCTTGTTTGGCCGGCGTTTTTTTGTTTTTATTTTTCTTGGTCTGCATTCGTCTGCTGCTTCAGCTGAGCGGAGCGGCGGATCACAGGTTCAGGAAATCCCTGCGGTAGTCTACGCCAGGCTTCCGCCAACCGTGCCAGCTCCGCATCCTGAATGGTGTTGATCCGCGGCAGGTGCGCGGTGAGCATAAAAATCTGCGCTGCCTTTTCAACCGTTTCAATCAGGCCGAAAGTTTCATCCATCGTTTTGCCTGCGGCGTAGATGCCGTGCATTCCCCAGATCACAAGGCGGAATTCTTTCATTTTTTTCCGCCGTGGCCCTGCCGATTTCGTTGGTGCCGCAGAGCATCCAGGGCAGCACGCCCACGCCGTCGGGGAAGACCACGATGCACTCGGTGCACATCTCCCACAGGGTATGCGTCAGCTTGCGCTCGTCAGTTCATGCACATAATTCATGGCGAGCGTATGGGTGGGGGTGCGAATGCATTACCACGCGGTTTTGAGGCTCCACGCACAATCTTGCCATATGACTCATCAGATGCGCGGGCAATTCGGAGGTGAAGCTTCCGCCATCCCGGTAGCCCCACAAAAGTTCAGCCGCCATGCCGTCCGGCGAAATGCGCAAAATGCCAAGGTTTTGCTCCGGGTCGGCTTCGACGTTTTTAAAATACTTCCCCGTTCCGGTTACGATCAGGATGCGGCCTGCCAGCGGCGATGCGTCAAAGCCCAGGGGGATGGTGCGGATTACTCGCGCAAGATCCAGGTATTGCGCAACCTCTGATTCCTCAAGGAGATAGCTGATGTTGCCGCCGTTGCGTTCATCCCAGCCGGGCGATACATGTTGGCAGCGGTTTTCCGCATCTCAGTCAAAAAGGGGCGGTTAGGATATCTTTCATCGTCCGTTCACCTATCCTTCCTGGTTCCATATGAAAAGTCTGTTCCATAACATTGCGTTGGATGCCGGAGCATGCGTTTTCCCAGCAGTTTGCCCGGCCTGCCGGATGGACCAATAAATATCATCCGGCAACGGATGGAATACAGCGCCCGGCGGGAATCCGCTTCGGGCTTGATTGGCGTATGAATCCGGCCTATAATAGCAGTAGCCGGGCTTTTTGTTTGCCGATCGGCTGAGAGAGCATTGCTTTGCTGCATTTATGGAAGGGGTTCATTTATATATGGGGAATCAATTGAGCCATTATTTTATAGAGGATGATTCGCTGCCACCGGATATTCAAACGTTTCCTTATTATTTTGGCGCGGAAAAATTTATGTTTACCAGCGACGCGGGGATGTTTTCGCCAGGCCATGTGGATGAGGCCTCCTCCCTCTTGCTGCACACGATGCCAAAGCGAACCGGGCGTTTTTGGATTTGGGGTGCGGCTATGGCGTGATTGGGATTGTGATGGGCAAGGTGTATGGCCTGGAGGTCACGATGGCGGATTCAAACGGGCGGGCGCTTCGCTGTGCCCAGCAGAATTGCGAGGACCAACCAGGTGAAGGCGCAGATCATCCAATCCGATTGTTTCCAAAATATCAGCCAGAGTTTTGATACGATAGCGCTGAACCCGCCAATCCATGCGGGGAAGGCGGTGATGTATGCCATGTATGAGGGCGCTTATGCGCACCTTAATGCAGGCGGCCGATTCTATGTGGTAATCCAAAAAAGCACGGGGCTGAAAGCACGGTTAAAAAGCTAACGGAGATTTTTCATCACTGTGATACGCTTTATAAAAAAGAAAGGGTATTATATCTTGGCCTGCACAAAATAATTCCTATCGAATAACTTACTGTTTGACGAACACAACAGTGTCGTCATCTGGAATATTGACGAAGTTTGTTTGCTCCTCTTGCTCCACGATAGCACAGGGGTGGAGGGTCATTAATTGTTCGGCAAAGTTTTGATAATCAATATATAAACTCGAATCATTCCGGAATGTCCGAATCTCATTGATAAAGGGCTTTAATTGAACGTAAGTGTTTACAAAAAAACCTCCGCTGAGATGGTCGGCAGTATCAAAATCGTAAATGCCGATTCTGATTCCTACACTCAACTGTTCTAATTGACTTAAATAATTTTTGATTTCAATCCAGAATGTATCGTCTTTGCGGATCTCATTCATGTCTATCGGATTCATGTGATACCGTATGTGAATTTTCTTTTCTGTTTTCTGCAAAATCACGCTTGAAACCGTGAAAAAAATTAATGGTAGATTCTTTGGATTGCCTTTGTTGCTCTTTATGAAACGATTTTCTCACGGAAATAAGACTTAGGGCAGCAATCACGACTCCGATAAGGGTTGAAATATTTGCACAAATATTGATAATTGCTGAGACGAAATTTATGTCTTCCACATCGAACAACCTCGCAAAAAGCATATGATGTGTAAATATATTACAAAATATGCAGAAATAAGTCAACAAAATTTTGATTGTGATATCTACACTCCTATTTGCATTGCTCTCAAAGCTGTATTTTCTTTATGGCGGCAAGAGCTAGATCTGCATTGGAATGGGATTTCATCGACAGCGCCCGGAAAAATTCCCTAGGCTCTTGGTTCCTCCTCGTTGTAGCGAGTGGATGGGGGCGAATTGGCTTCAGATATTGCGCCATTTATCAGCTCATCCAAAAAAAAAAACCGCGAAGCACGCAGCTACGCGGTTTTCTTTTGGAGCTACTGGGCGGACTCGAACCGCCGACCTGCTGATTACGAATCAGCTGCTCTACCAACTGAGCCACAGTAGCAAATATTTATGGTTTACTGCCTACCAGTGAAAAAAAAAACACTTTGTAAATAACAGCTTTTATATTATAATCAGAACCCTCTGCTGCTTTTTGCAAGTCTTTTTTGCAAAAACATTCAAAAAATTCTTTGGAATGGCAGCAAAAATCTGCTCATTCATTTCTGCATTCCCGGCAACGAGTATTTTGCCGGGAATGCAGGCTATGCAGACTGCGAGAGGGGTTAATCTGTAAGCTTTCTTATAATTGCGTCAATCTCTTCACTGGTGACGCCAATGGATTCAAATAAGCACGCGTACCGCCGCACGTCTCGTCCAAATAGGTGCAGAATTTTTCCATCGTTTCCGGATCCGATTTGAGATGCGGATTCTTTTCCTCATCAAAAATATCGTTGCCATCCTCGACCATCGTCCGGAACATGGGCTGAAGATATGTGTTGGAAATTTGGTAATCCGCAATGATATCCAGGCGGTCTACCTCCGCCAGAGAGAGGAGCATCGCCGCAACGATCCCGGTGCGGTCCTTCCCGAGCGCGCAGTGGAACAGGACGGCTCCTTCCGGCGCGGCGGCAATCGCATGGAATACCTGCGCCATATTTTCTTTATGCTCTGTCAGGCTGCAAACATAGCTTTCCCACAGGGGTTGGCTCTCAACTTTTTCCACATAGGCAGGATTAATTTCTAATAGGGTATAGTGGTGATAAACAATATCAGGCTCTTTCGCATAAGCGGAGGGTGCAACCTTTGACTCTCCGTTTCCGCGTAGGTCGATTACGGTTTTCACCGGAATTTCGGCCAGCCGCGCGCGGTCCGGCCCCATTGGGCCAAACGGAATCCCACAGCGGATGAATCGGCCAAACTGTGTTGTTTTGCCGCCTGCGCATGGGTATCCCCCTAAATCGCGGCAGTTGAAAACGCCGTCAAGCAGTATGCGGCGTGCATTGCCGGAATTATGACTCATAGCTCATCCTCCTAAAAATTTGCCGGCGGATTGTAGTTGCCGCCGGGTTGAGCGATCATGACGTTAGTATAGCATTTCTAGCCCGCAACGTCAATTTCCAGAAACTGAGCGGCTTTTTTCCTGATCCGGCAGGGTGAAGTGATTGTATTTTTACGGGAATCTGATAAGATAGATAATAGGCGGCGCACGCCGGCCTAGATGTTATGTTGATGGAGGAAAGGCAAATGAATCTACGATTGATCAAACGAAGCGGCGCTTTTTTGTTAGCGGCGCTAGTGCTGCTTGGCATTGCCGGATGCAGCGGGCAGGGCGATATTCAAATTGGCAATAAAACACTGCCGCGAGATTCAGAGAATCTGGCGCTGTGCCTGAGCGAGATTCAGGATTTGTCTCCGATCCGTGGGTTTCAAAAAGCGACGAAGGTAAGCCTGTGTAATAACGCGTTGACCGATCTTTCCGCCCTGAAGGGAATGGAGCAGATTGTGAATTTGGATGTATCCCAAAATAAAATTGAAGATATCTCTGTGCTGGAAACCCTCCCGCAGCTTAAAATCTTAAATCTTGCGGGCAACCGGATATCGGATTTGAAGCCCTTGGCAAAGCTCACATCGGTGGAGAGTATCAATCTTTCCAATAATCCGGTGGAAGAGATCGGGGCATTAGCTGGCATGAAAAATCTGACGGTTGCGGAGCTCTCTCATAGCAAAATTAGCGATCTTTCGCCGTTGGCCGGGCTGACGGGCCTTGCCAGCCTGCGGCTTTCCTATAATCAAATTACGGATATCACGCCGCTGGCCGGGCTGCAAAACGTTACGCACCTCTCCCTGGCAGGCAACGAGATCAAGGGGGAGGAAAATTTAAAAGCACTGATGCAGATGAAGAGCTTGGTGTCTCTCACACTAGGCTCCGGGTTTACGGAGGATGAAGTAAAAACAGCTACAAACTGCGTTGCCGGATTGCATGATTTTTAACCAGTAGCCTGCAAAAAGTAGAATTATCATTCTGTTGACAGTAAAGGAAGACGGTGCTAGGATAAAATTAATCCAAGTAATTTTTGGATTGATTTTAAAGAGAGAGGATGAATAACAGATGAAATCGGGTAAAAAGCTGTTGAGCCTTATTTTGGCTCTGTGCATGGTATTGTCTGTCATTGGCGTTGCTGCTTTTGCGGCCGATACCGAATCCTCGGAACCGGTAGGGGATCAGCCGGTTGCACTGTCCGTGCCGAATGCGCAGGATCTCAAAGGGCTGGTGGAGAAGTATTTCGGCAGCACGCAGGCATTTGCCAATTTTGTGGCCGATACCGTTGGGCGAATCGTAACGGGCACGAAGAGCGATCATCTTGCTGAAGTGATTGTAAATGCGTTTGAAAATGGGATTATTATTGGCAATATCAGTCAGATGACGGATGAAGAAGTAAAAGTGATGCTCGATCAGATTTACTGGGTTTATGCGGATAATCCCGGTCCGATCACTCAGACAGTGGATTGCATCAAGATGTTTGTCAACTGGTGTGACGCTTCGATCCATAGAGGGCAGGATGGGCTGCTGTTGGGAACAATGCAGAAGAAACTTGCCACCTATTATTGGAACTGGCTCAAGGAGAACTGCTCGCCTGATTGGTGGGATCCTAACCGGCCGACAGATCCCTCGGAGCCAACTGTAGAGCCGACAAAGCCGACTGACCCGAGCGAGGAGCCGACAAAGCCGACCGACCCGAGCGAGGAGCCGACAAAGCCGACTGATCCGAGCGAGGAGCCGACGAAGCCGACCGACCCGAGCGAGGAGCCGACAAAGCCGACCGACCCGAGCGAGGCGCCGACAAAGCCGACCGATCCGAGCGAGGAGCCGACGAAGCCGACTGACCCGAGCGAGGAGCCGACGAAACCGACAGACCCGAGCGCGGAGCCGACAAAGCCGACCGATCCGAGCGAAGAGCCGACAAAACCGACCGACCCGAGCGAGGAGCCGACAAAGCCGACCGATCCGAGCGAGGAGCCGACGAAGCCGACTGACCCGAGCGAGGAGCCGACAAAATCGACAGAGCCTACCACAGTGCCAAGCGGGCAGGCAGAGCCCTCCACAGAGCAGGGCGAAATCCCTTCTACTGGAGAGCCATTGGCCATTGCTGCGCTTGTGCTGGTTTCCGCTGCCGCTGCGACCGCAGTGCTTTTGACGCGGAAAAAAGGGCAGGATGATTCGATCGTAAGGTAAAACGGATCTTTGAATCGGGCCGCAGGAAACGCCCCTGTTTCCTGCGGCCTATTTTGCAGTGTTCTTTAAAGGTCGTCAGCATCCTGCACCGGCTGCTCATTTTGAATTCCCGTGCCGGTATAGCTGCCGAGCACGTCGGTTGGAATGCCCTGCGAAGGAGACTGCCAAATCTTAGCGAGCACTTCCGGTGGCAGGGCTGGATGGCGAGCTTTCTTTTGTAGGATCCATGATTCTACTCCCTTTCAATGACTGTTTCAGAGAGTCCGTTTTAGTTTTTGTATCGGCGGCCTAAAGATCAGAGGAAAAGGCCGCATATATAGGTGGAAGTTACCAATTGCGCGGATTGCAAAGAACGGATTGACAAACCAGCGGCTAGCCTGTAAAATGAACTTATACATGCAGGGGGATTTCTTCTTGTATTTTTTAAGAACTGAATCTGAAGAGAAAGGATTGAAAAGTAAGTGACAAAGGGTAAAAAACTATTCAGCTTCCTGATGGCGCTTTGCATGGTGATGTCGATGAGCGGCATCGCGGCTCTGGCTGCGGATGATGTTCTCAAGCCGGAAGCCGGCCAGAATGCGGAGGTCGTCGCCCCGGCGACTGATGCCGTCAAGGCGCTTGCTGAGAAGTATTTTGGTGGCACAGAGGGATTTGCCAATTTTGTTGGCAGCACAGTGGGCCTGATCGTGACGGGCGCTAAGAGCGACAATCTCGCCAAGGCAATTGTTAACGCGGCTGAAAACGGCGTGATCATCGGCGATATTAGCCTGATGACGGATGCGGAAGTGAAAACGATGCTCGATCAGATCTATTGGGTTTATGCCGATAATCCGGGCTTCATCACCCAGACGGTCGACTGCATTAAAATGTATGTCAACTACGTGGACGCCTCCATTCATAAGGGCCAGGATGGCCCGAACCTTGGCATAATGCAGGTAAAGCTTGCTACCTACTATAGCAATTGGCTCAAGGAGCACTGCGTGCCGGAAACGACTACTGCCGCCCCGACGGAGGCGCCGAGTGTGCCGGTTGTTACTGTGCCCGTTGAGAATCCGCCTACCGGCGAATCCATTGCAATTTCTGCACTTGCGCTCGTCTCCGTGGCCGCTGCGGCTGCGTTTATCGTAACGCGCAAGAAGAATCGGGAAGACTAAGCGTTTTGATTGTTAGGAATGCCGCAGGGTGATAGGTCATCGCCCTGCGGCATTTTTATGAAGTAGCAAAGCAAAGCCTGCCGTAACCACACAGATCATAAAGATACACATCGCTTGCGCAAGCAGGGCGCTTGCGGCTAGTTTTTTATCATGACGTACGGGCGAACTGTGTTCGCCCGCAGGCCGGGGGAATCGCTTGGTAATGATATTTACAAGGGTCAAAAGCGGGCAAACGCAATTCGCCCCTACGGTGGAGTGTCAACCGCGGGTCCGTTCCCGATGTTTATTATAGGGATCAAAGAGGTGCTCCGCACGGATGAGAGCAGATGGTTACCGGCTATTTTTTTCTATCACAACCGGTAAAACAGCGAAAAAGCATGGTTTTTTAAAAGCCGGTATTTCCGCCGGTTGCTTTTTCAACAGGCGGCGTATACAATAGGGGAAGAAATCGCATGCTAGGGAGGCCGGGTTGCTCCGGAATTCTTTGGAAAGGAATGGATCAGATATGCGGAATCAGTGGAAATACCTGTTTAAAAGGGGCCTGATGTTGCTTGCCGGGAGCTGCTGCCTGATCTTACTGGCGTCGTGCGGACAGAATGGTGCGGAGGGGGCGCAAAGCCCACCCGAAGAGGCGAAAGCGCAGTTCAGCGATACAGGCATGACGGCGGCGGGCAAATTTTTTCCTTATGACGGCACGCTGGAGATTTCGCTCTGCGGCGCAGAGCTTGGCACATTGGATGGATTTGAAAAATTTACGCAAGCCGAAAATTTGGGCCTATGCAGCAATGGGATTTCTGATCTCGCCCCGCTGGAAGGGCTGGTAAAGCTGCGCGAGTTGAATTTAGAATCCAATCGAATTCATAACCTTTCCTATCTGAAGGGCCTGACCGGGTTGAATGTTTTGCTGCTTTCAGAAAATCAAATTAGCGATCTTACTCCGCTTGCAGGGTTGACCCATTTAATCGCGCTTTCCCTCAATCAAAATCAGGTGGCCGACCTTGCGCCGCTGAGCGGGCTTACACTCCTGAGCGACTTGTCGTTGGAGAAGAATCAAATCACGGATCTTTCCGCGCTTGCGGGGATGAACAAGCTGAAGCATCTCTATTTGGCGGACAATCAAGTGCGCGATCTCTCGGCTTTGAAGGGGATGGATTCTTTGCAGACGTTGGATTTGACAGGAAACCCCTTGGAGCAGGCTCAGGTGGAGGCCTTGCGGGAGGCGCTACCAAAATGCGAGATCCAGTTTTGACAGGCGAAGCAAGGCTGTTGTCGGGAGAGCGGCTGGAAGCGCTGGGGGCGGGGCGGTTTGTGATCGTTTCCCACTCGCACGGGTTTGGGGCGGATGCGCTCCTATTGGCCGATTTTGCCGCGCCGCGATGGGGCGAGCGGGCGCTGGATTTGGGAACGGGATGTGGAATCCTGCCCCTTTTTTGGTGCCGGGAGGGCAAGCTGGCCCATGCAACCGGCTTGGAGATCCAGCAGGCGGGGCATGACCAATTTCGCAGGAGTATCCTTTTGAACCGTTTGGAAGGCCGCCTGTGCGCGGCCTGCGGGGATTTGAGGGATTGGAGGCCGTCCGCCGCTGAAAAGCTGTTTGACCTGGTCACGGTTAATCCGCCATATTTTCCACTGCGGGCAGGGGCTGCCTGCGCGCAGGAGCCTTTTCGCGTAGCGCGGCAAGAGGCGCAATGCACGCTTTCAGATGCGGTGCGGGCGGGCGCTCGATTAACGCGCTTTGGGGGCCGGTTCTGCCTTTGCCACAAGCCGGAGCGGCTATGCGATGTGATGTGTGAAATGCGCGCGCAGGGGCTTGAGCCAAAGCGGCTTCGTTTTGTGGCGCAGCGGCTCGCCTGTGCGCCCTGGCTTTTTTTATTAGAAGGGCGCAGGGGCGGAAAGCCAGGCCTTTCTGTTGAGCCGTTGTTCGTCGTAGAAGAAGAACCCGGCATATATTCATCTGAAATGCGCGCAATTTATGAGCCGGGCAGGGAGGAAGACAATTGAGCGGGATTTTATATCTGGTCGGCACGCCGATCGGTAATTTGGGGGATTTTTCCCCCCGCGCGATCCAAACGCTGAAGGAGGCTGATTTTATAGCCGCTGAGGACACCCGGGTGACGCTGAAGCTGCTCAACCATTTTAGCGTCAAAAAGCCAATGGTGAGCTATTTTGAACATAACCGCCGAGAGCGGGGAGAGCAGATTGTGGCGCGGATGCTGGCCGGCGAGAGCTGCGCGCTGGTCACAGATGCCGGTATGCCCGCCGTGTCGGATCCTGGGGAGGATTTGGTGGCTCTTTGCCACGAGCGGGGCATCCGCGTGTGCGCCGTGCCTGGCCCGGCGGCCTTTGTAACAGCGCTCGCACTATCCGGCCTTCCGGCGGGGCGGTTCACTTTTGAGGGCTTTTTGAGCGTCAATAAGCGTAGCCGGAAGGAGCACCTCGCATCCCTTGCGGGAGAGGCTCGCACCATGATTTTTTATGAAGCGCCCCATAAGCTGCCCGCTACGCTGCGTGATCTGTATGCAGCTTTGGGGGATCGACGCATCGCAATTGTGCGGGAGATCACAAAGGTGCATGAAGAAGTGCTTCGCACCACGCTTGGTCAGGCAGCCGGGGCGTATGCGGATGGCGGCCTGCGTGGAGAAATCGTGCTAGTGATCGAGGGTGCGGAGGCCCCGGCGCAGGATGCTGTTCTGTTGGAGGATGCGGTTGAAATTGCGCGCGGAAGAATGGCGGCGGGCCAATCTGCAAGCGACGCGGCCCGCCAAACAGCACGCGAAACCGGCCTGAAAAAGGGCGATTTGTATAAGGCGCTGTTGGTGCCGCCTGTGGAAAATGAGAATTAGAACATAGAACGACCCTTTTGGGAGGCGACTGGGCGATGAATGTGTTGGCAGAGTATTGGTATTTATGGATTCTGCTTGTTATACTGGCTGTAGCGGCCTTCTTTGCTTGGAGCAAGGCGGCACAGGCGGCACGCAAACGAGGCGAAAAACGGGCGGAAATAGAGGAAAAGCTGAAATATGAGGCGCGGCTCAGAAAAGAATACGCGGTGTTAACGGCCGATGTGATCGCCGACGCTTCGCAGGATACCCTGCTGGACGGTGTGGTGTGCCATTTGCAGCAACGGCTCGAAAAGCAGGCGGATATGACGGCGGCCTTTCAGGCCTGCACAGAGCCGGAACGGGAGATGTATGCCCTTTATTATCTCTGTGAGGATGGCGTGCAGAAGCTCAGCCGCTTTTTTCGCATCAATGGCGAGCCGCTTCTCTCTCTCGCGCCCCGGGCGCTCCGGCATATCGATGCGCAGGAGGAAGCACGTATTGCGGCGGAGGAGTATGAGATGTTCGACGAGGGAAATGAGATCGTATCCATCGACCAGGGGCGTGTGGAGGCTCTTGACCATGCGTTTGCCGATGCCTTTCAACTGGAGCGGGTCAAATCCCTCGCGGCGGATTATATCCGGGCACATGCGCTCGCCTTTTTGCAGGAGAAGCAGGCATAACGGCGCCCCTGTTCCGTCCCATTTTTTAACGGTGATTTTTATGCAATTCTATCGATAAAATGGTTGACAGCGCAAGGGGAGTATTGTATAATAACGAAGTATCCGTAAAGGAAAACAACCCCTGCGATTTGCCGGAGGGAGGGAATTACAGATGAGCCAGGTCAAAGTAAAAGAAAATGAATCCTTGGATAGCGCCCTGAGACGGTTCAAGGCAGACGTCGCGCGACGGAGTCATTCAGGAAGTCCGCAAAAAGAGAGCACTACGAAAAGCCCAGCGTGAAGAGAAAGAAGAAGTCCGGGCTGCTCGTAAGCGCAAGTATAAGTGATTTGTTTTTAAAAGCGGGCTGCGTGCCCGCTTTTTCATTTGTGCGCCAAAAGGCGAACCCGCTGGCATCGGCGGAAAAGAAAGGAAAGCCGTTTCATGAAAAATCTTTTAATGCCACGCTACCGCGTGCGCCGCGTGACTGACTTAAAGGCGGATGAGCTTAAAAGGCTTGGAATCAAAGGACTGGCGCTCGATATCGACAATACCATTGCCTATGACAGCGTGTTAACTTTTATTGAGGGCGTGCCGGAGTGGATCCAAACGATGCGGGAGGGCGGCATCCGGCTTGTGATCGTATCAATGCCCTGCCCGCCCGGGCGCGCAAAATATCAGAAATGGCGGGCGTACCGGCACTTGGTATGTCCGCAAAGCCGATGCCCTTCGGATTTTGGCGTGCGGCCAGGCGCATGAAAATCCGCGTGCAGGAGATGGCTGTGGTGGGCGATCAGCTTTTAACCGATATCCGGGGCGGCAATCTCTGTGGCGCTGTGACCATCTTTGTAGATCCTGCTCGCAAGGAAGAGCGCAATGTGAAGATTTTTGAAAGCCGCCGCAGGAGGGAGCAGCCGGTGCTGGAGGCATTCGACCGCTTGCATCCCACGGGCTTTTACGATTTGGATGCTTAAGCCTAGCTCTAGAAAGGAAGCGTATTGCCATGAAACTGCGTGTGATCAACGGGCCGAATTTGAATATGACAGGGCTGCGCGAGCCGTCCGTCTACGGGAGTGAGACGCTGGAGGATATCAACAATGAGCTGCGGGCGTTTGCACAGGAGCGAGGAATTATTCTTGATTTTTTCCAATCCAACAGCGAGGGAGAGCTTATCGGCGCTGTTCACGGCGTGCTGCTTGAGGGCTATGACGGCTGCGTGATGAATGCGGGCGCTTACACGCACTACAGCTATGCTCTGCGTGATGCAATCGCCGCGACGGGCAAACCATTTGTGGAGGTGCATCTCTCCAATATCCATGCGCGTGAGGCGTTTCGCCACACGTCCGTCATCGCGCCGGTGTGCATCGGCCAGATCGCGGGCCTTGGCAAAGCTTGGCTACCGGCTGGCGGTTGAAGCGCTGGATGAATATGAGAAAACGGGAGTGGGCTCCCGGGAATAGAATATTGGAATGGTGAATCCTCCTATTTGTGTTTTGTGCTTATGAAGCATCCATTCCACTTATATTTTGGCCGGGCCACAGCTGTGTAACTGTGGCCCGGAGGAAGAAAGGACGGCTGATCCCATGCAGGAGAGGTTGCAGGCTTTGGCGCAGGCGCTTGCGCCCGGAGCCCAGGCGGCGCTGGTGGTAAGTGAAGAAAACAGGCGGTATTTTACGGGCTTTTCCTCCTCGGCAGGTGTGTTGCTCGTATCGCGCGGTGGGAGCATTTTTCTTACGGACAGCCGCTATATTGAAGCGGCGCGCCGGGCTGTGTCCGGCTGTGAGGTGGAGGAGCTGACCAATCTCTCCGCGCAGCTGCCCATGCTGCTGCGGGCAAACGGGATTAAGCGGCTCATGCTGGAGGCAGAGCGTGTTACGCTCAGCCAGGCGGCGCGCTATCAGGCGATGCTGCCGGATGTGGAGCTGGATACAGGCGATGGGCTGGATCAATCGATCGATTCCCTGCGCATGGTCAAAAGCGCAGGGGAAAAGGAGCAGATCATCCGCGCGCAGCGCATTGCGGAGCAGGCGTTTGACCATATTCTTACCTTCATCCGGCCGGGCGTGACGGAGCGGGAGATCGCGCTGGAGCTCGACCACTTTATGCTCTCCCATGGCGCGCAGGCGCTTTCGCTTTGAAACGATCGCTGTGGGCGGCGTCAACTCCTCCATGCCGCACGGCGTGCCTCCGAATACCGGATTCAATCCGGTGATTTTGTCACGATGGATTACGGCGCAGTGGTAGGCGGCTATCACAGCGATATGACGCGCACGGTAGCCGTGGGAGAAGTGGATGAAGAGCGAAAAAATGTGTATGATATCGTTCTGCGTGCCCAGCGGGCGGCGCTCGATTTCTTGCGGCCCGGCGTGGCCTGCATGGAAGCGGATCGCGCTGCGCGCGAGCTGATTACCCGGGAGGGCTATGGCGACGATTATCGCCATGGCACAGGCCACGGCGTTGGGATTGAGATCCATGAGCAGCCGGTTTTGTCGCCTGCGTCAAAGCAGGTGCTGGCTCCCGGCCATGTTGTCACGGTGGAGCCAGGGATTTACCTGCCCGGCCGGTTTGGCGTCCGTATCGAGGATATGGCCTTTCTTACGCAGGATGGCTGTGAAAATTTGACGAATGCGCCGAAGGATTTGATTGTTTTGCCTGTATAAGGCAGGTTTTCGCAGATAAGTCTTGAAAATTTTTAGGAAGTACGATAAACTAATATCGTTTCAAGTTATAATACGTTAATCGGAGGAATTTTAGTTATGGTATCAGCAGGCGATTTCAGAAACGGCGTAACGTTTGAGATGGACGGAAACGTTTATCAGATCATTGAATTCCAGCACGTAAAGCCGGGGAAGGGCGCCGCCTTTGTGCGCACCAAGATCCGCAACGTGATTGCCGGCGCCGTCACAGAGCGCACCTTTAACCCCACGGATAAATTCCCGACCGCTTATATTGAGCGCAAGGAGATGGAGTATTCTTATAACGACGGCGATCTCTATTATTTTATGGACCCTGAGAGCTATGAGCTGATCCCGATCAATGCAAGCGATTTGCCGGATACCTTTAAGTTTGTCAAGGAGAATATGGTCTGCAAGATTCTGTCCTATAAAGGCAATGTGTTCGGCGTGGAGCCGCCGACGTTCGTCACGCTGGAAGTAGCCAAAACAGACCCGGGCTTCAAGGGCGACACGGCCACCAATGCCACCAAGCCCGCCACGCTGGAAACCGGCGCGGAGATTCGTGTGCCCCTGTTTATCGACGAGGGTGAGATGATTAATATTGATACCCGTACCGGCGAGTATATGAGCCGTGCATAAGCGCCCTTTCAGGCGGGTATATTGAAATGGGGTCCTGTTCCGGGCATTTATGCGGCATGGCCGGATCAATCTATAACCTTTAAAAAGGAGATTATCATGATGACAGTTACGGAAAAAGTGGCCTATCTCAAGGGCCTCGCGAAGGGGCTTGACCTTGCGCAGGACAAGGCGGAAACCAAAATGTTTGACGCGATTATGGAAGTGCTCGAGGATATGGCGCTTACCGTCTCCGATCTGGAGGACGAGGTAGCGGAGCTGGGCGAGCAGATCGACGCTGTTGATGAGGATCTCGCGGATGTGGAAGAGCTTGTTTTCGGTGATTACGACGACGAGTGCGATTGCTGCGATGACGATGACGAGATGTATGAGGTGGAATGCCCCGCATGCCATGAGACGATTTACCTCGACGAAAGTATCCTGGAGGATGGCGCAATCGAATGCCCCAATTGTGGCACTGAGCTGGAATTTGACTTTGATTGTGATTGCGACGACTGTGCGGGCAGTGATGAGGAAGACGATTGACCCCACGGCCAAGCGTTTTTGAAAAGCAAAAAGCATGTGTGAAGGGGCTGCTGCAAAATGCATTGCATTTTGCAGCAGCCCCCTTCGAACAAAACGGTTCTCCGCATCAAAAGGCTTTTTAGGGCCTCTGTGTATGGGTGCATCTGCGCCTTGTCACCCTTTTGGGGAGTAATTTTGATTTGGAATACGGTATTTGATGACGAGGCGTTACGAGGCGCAGGAAACAGCAAAAAGCGGGAGAATCAGGCAGGGGGAGCTTAGCATGATACGTAATATTGTTTTTTGATTTTGGCAATGTGATTGGGCGCTACAATTCGGAGGAACTGATTGGCCGGTTTTGCCAAGCGCAGGCAGATCGCCAGGCGTTCCGTCAGGCCATTTTTTATGATTGGGCTTCATTAGATGCAGGCCGAATCTCCTATGAGGTTTATACCGCACAGGCGCTGGAACGGCTGCCCAGCCGACTGCATACGGCTGCCCGCGCTTTTTTCGTGATTGGTACCGCTATCTGCCCTATATGGACGGTATTCCAGAACTGATAGCGGATTTAAAGGATCAAAATGTGCCGCGCTATCTTTTATCAAACGCATCTGTTTTTTTGCACAGCATCTGGATTTTTATGACGCTGTACAGGGCTTTGACGGAATTGTCATTTCAGGCGAAGTGCAAATGGCAAAACCGGAGCCGGGGATTTACACCTATCTGCTGACGAAATATGCGCTTCGCCCAGAGGAATGCTTTTTATTGACGATCTGGAGGAGAATATTAGGGCCGCCCGGCAGTGCGGGATGGAGGGCTACGTTTTTGACGGCGATACGCCCCGGCTGAGAAAAAAGCTATATTCTCCCGCTTAGGGCGGTAGCCTGCCCTTGCAAAACGGCGCAAAATGGGCTACGATTAACACATGATGTAAAAAGGGGGACTTGCCATGAAAATACAGGAATCGGGCGAAAATTATCTTGAGATGATTCTTATGCTAAAAATGAAAAGGGCAGCGTGCGGTCAATTGACGTGGCGCATGCCCTTTCCGTTACCAAGCCCAGCGTTTCAAGGGCAATGTCCATTTTGCGCCAGGCGGGTCATATCACGATGGATGGGGAGGGTTTTCTGAGCCTGACGGCCTCTGGACGCGAGATTGCGGAGCGGATTTATGAGCGCCATCGGCTTTTAACAGAGTATTTAACGGCGCTCGGCGTCAGCCCTGAAATAGCGGCGCAGGATGCCTGCCGGATGGAGCATGTGATCAGCCAGGAGTCGTTTGATAAAATCCGCGCGCATGTTTCAGGCGGGAAATTGTGATCGAGAATGAAACAGAATTTATATGGAAAAAACGCCGCCCAGATGCTGAGCCTACGTTTTCAGGCGCAGCATCCAGTGGTCGCACTTTTGTATTATTGTGAAATGTTTGCTGCGCTGTTTCTTTTTTGATAGCTTGTTCTACACCGCTGTGATTTTGATCTGGATGATGCCGCTTGCCTGCCAGACGGCGGGTATACAGAAAACACTGCGCCTTTTGGGCGGTGCGGTTTTGCTGGGCGGGCTGCTTTTGGTGTTGAATCCGCTTTTGAATAGTGATGGAATTCATATCCTGTTTTATCTCGGGGAACGTCCGGTAACGATGGAATCGCTGCTCTACGGCGCGCATAATCTGCTGCTGATTGCGGCGCTGCTAATGGTGTTCCCCTCGTTGAATGTGCTGCTGGACAGCGAGCGCATTTTATTCCTCTTTTCCCGCCTGATGCAGACGAGCGCGCTGATTTTGAGCATGTCCATGCGTTTTGTTCCGCTGCTTACCCGCCGTGCGCGGGAATTGCGGCAGCTGCACCGGCAGGATGGAGAAGGCCTGCCTGCACGATTGAGCCATGCAGGGAAGTTGCTCGGCGCGCTGCTGGATTGGACGATGGAGGAGGGCATGCAATCCTCCCGAACACTCCGGGCGCGTGGATACGGCGCGCAGAGCCGAAGCTTTTATGGAGTATTCCGCTTTACCGCCCGCGATGCAGGAGCAAGCTGCTTGTTGTTGACAAGCTTGGGCTTGATGATTGGCCTGCGCATCCTTGGCGCGGGGAAATGGCTTTATTTTCCCGCCTTTGAGGCGCCGCATATGGATTTTCTCCAGGCGGCGGGCCTTACCGTGCTATGCCTTACGTGCGGTTATCCGTTCCTACTGGAGGCTGGAAGCCGGACGCTATGCTGGATTGCCGCGCACAGAAGGAGGGAGCTTCTTGTCTGATCAACAGCAGATGATTGCGCTGCGGGACTATAGCTTTACCTATGCGATGGGGATAAAGCCTGCCCTGCGGCATATTTCCCTGGAAATCCAGGAGGGGGATTTTATCGTCCTCTGCGGTGCGTCCGGCAGTGGAAAAAGCACTTTGCTCGAAGTGCTGAAGCCGGATATTACCCCCTGTGGGGCCTCAGAAGGGGCGATTGAAACAGCACTTTCACCGCAGGAGGCAGCAATCGTTTTTCAAGATCCGGAATCGCAGTTGCTGACAGCTAGCGTGCTGAGCGATTTGGCGCTTCCAATGGAAAACTGCGGCTTGCCTCCTCAGATCATGCGCCGCCGTATGGCGGAAACGGTGAGCTTTTTTCGGGCTCGAACATTTGTGGCACAAAGGGCCGGAGCTTCTCTCCGGCGGGGAGAAGCAGCTAGTTTCCCTTTGCGCTGCGCTCATGATGCAGCCGGGCTGCTGCTACTTGATGAGCCTACCGCGCAGCTCGACCCGATTGCGGCGCGCGCTTTTTTTGATATGCTCCGCCGTGTGCATGAGGAGCTGGGGATTACCGTTGTGCTGGCGGAGCACCGGCTCGATGAGGCAGCGGCGCTTTGCAGCAGCCTAATGCTCCTGCAAAACGGCGAAATACGATATAGTGGAGCGCCGGAAAAGGTCTTTCGACGGATTTGGCGCGAGCAGGATGCAGCGTTTCTTCCGTTTGTGCCGCAGCTGCCGCTGTGTTCTTTGGCGCTGGATGCGGAAAAACCGCTCGCCCTGACGCCGCCTGCGCTGCGGGAACGCATCCGTCCTCTTTTGCCGGGGGGCTGGAAAAAGGAGGCGTCTGGGACGGAACCGTCCTATGGGAAACCGGTGCTTTTCTTTCGAGATGTGTGCTTTGCCTATGAGAAGGGGGAACCAGTGCTGCAAAATCTGCGCATGGAGCTTAGAGAATGGGAGCTCCTTTGCCTGCTCGGCGGAAACGGCAGCGGGAAGAGCACGCTTTTGAAGCTTGCTGCGGGAATTTTGACGCCGCATGCAGGGTGGGTTCAACGGAGAAAAGGCTTGCGGATCGGTTATTTGCCGCAAAGCTTGCAGGCGTGTTTCCTGGCCGATACGCTGGCGGAAGCGCTTGCTGACAGCCGCCGGCGGGGAGGCTGCTCCGTAGAGGAGCAGGAGCGCATGGTGGCCGCCTTTGAGCTGGAGGCGCTACTCGGCCGCCACCCTTATGATCTCAGCGGTGGAGAGCAGCAGCGGGCGGCCTTTGCTTCACTTTTGCTTCGCCGCCCGGATGTGCTGTTGCTCGATGAACCCACGAAAGGGCTTGACCCAGCGGCGAAATCTTTTTTGGGAGAGATGCTGCACCGGCTGCACATGCCGGTTTTGCTTGCTACACATGATATCGCCTTCGCGGCAGCCTTTGCGGACCGCTGCGCCATGCTCTTTGATGGCGCGCTGGCAGATGCTTCTCAGCCGCGCAGATTTTTTCAAGGAAGCCGGTATTATACCACTGTGATTGGCCAAGCGCTTTCTCCTCTTGGCTGCGATGCGATTTTATATGAGGATGTGCTTTCGTTATGCGGGCGAAAAGAGCGGGAATGACACTGGGCGGCGGTTGCCTTGCGGCGGCGCTGCTGGCGGCGTTTTTGCAGAAAGGGGAGGGCTCCTTTTTGCCCGCGCTGCTGCTTGCGGTGAGCGGTGTGCTGCTGGTGCTCTTTGCGGGCTTTGAGCGTAGCCGTGCAGGAGCGCAGGCGGTGGTGCTGATCGCTCTGCTGTCGGCCGTTTCCTGTGCGGGCCGGGTTTTATTCGCGGGCCTTCCAAGCGTGCAACCTTCCTCGAGCCTGATTATTTTGACGGGGATCGTATTCGGCCCGCAGGCGGGGTTTATGACGGGCGCGATGACGGCTCTAACCTCTAATATGCTCTTGGGGCAAGGGCCGTGGACGGTTTGGCAGATGTCGGCTTGGGGGATGATGGGGCTATCCTCCGGCTTGCTTCAGCGACTGCTAAAACGGCACGGGCTCCTGCTTTCGCTGTATGGATGCGTATGGGGCTTTTTATTCGGCTGGTTTATGAATCTCTGGACGGTATCCGGTGGCTTTTTCGGGCCGTTTTCCCTGCGGGCGGTGGTGGCGGCATGCGCGGCCTCTCTTCCGCTTGATTTGGCTCATGCGGCCTGTAATTTGCTGCTTCTCCTTTTTGTTCGCAAAGCCGTTTTTGCGGAAAATGGAACGGATTGCCGTAAAATATGGGCTTAAACAGCAAATTTAAAGCTGTTTTGAAAAGGAGAAAACAAAAAGGTGGGAACCGCCAGTGCGGCTCCCACCTTTTGTGATATGAATTTATTGGCGTGAAAGCGTCAAACGCTGATCTCCACCTCAAGCCCTAGCTCATCTGCACAGCGGTCGAGAATCGGGCGGATGTGTTCCGTTATAAATTCCTCCGTTTGCTGCGGGGCGCGGCCGACAAAATTCGCCGGATGCATGAGGGCCTTCAGCTCCTCAAGCGTGGTGCCAAAGAGCGGATCGTTTGCAATGCGTGCGAGCAAGTCGTTTTCACCGCCCTGCTCTTTGACGACTTTCCCGGCCGCCATGGAGTGCACACGGATTGCCTCGTGCAGCTCCTGGCGGTCGCCGCCGCGCTTGACGGCGTCCATCATGATGTTTTCCGTCGCCATGAACGGCAGCTCGGCCATCAGCCGCTTCTCGATGACCTTTGGATAGACTACCAGCCCGCTGACCACGTTGATATACAGCTCCAGTATCGCATCTGTTGCCAGGAATCCCTCCGCCACGCTGATGCGTTTGTTTGCGGAATCGTCAAGCGTGCGCTCAAACCATTGGGTAGAGGCGGTCATTGCCGGGTTCAGCGTATCCGCGACCACATAGCGGGCGAGGGAGGCAATGCGCTCGCTGCGCATGGGGTTGCGCTTATAAGCCATAGCAGAGGAACCAATCTGGTTCTTTTCAAATGGCTCCTCCACCTCCTTGAGATGCTGCAAAAGCCTTAAATCGCTCGAAAATTTGGCTGCGGATTGTGCAATGCCGCTCAGGACGGAAAGAACCTGGCTATCCACCTTGCGGGGATAGGTTTGGCCGGAAACCGGGAAACAGGCCGCAAAGCCCATTTTCTCCGCAATTTTTTGATCAAGCTGTTTTACCTTGCTGTGATCGCCATTGAACAGCTCCAAGAAACTTGCCTGCGTGCCCCCGTGGTGCCCTTGGAGCCGAGCAGCTTCATCTGCGAAAGTTGGAATTCAAGCGATTCAAAATCAAGCAGCAAATCTTCCAGCCACAGGGAAGCGCGCTTGCCGACGGTGGTCGGCTGAGCGGGCTGGAAGTGAGTAAAGGCGAGGCAGGGCAGGTCTTTATACGCCAGCGCAAACTGCGCGAGCTTATCCATGAGGTTCACAAGCTTTTTGTGAATCAGACGCAGGCCCTCGGCCATTGTGATGATATCCGTATTGTCGCCCACATAGCAGGATGTGGCGCCTAAATGGATGATTGGCTTTGCCTTGGGGCACTGCACGCCATAGGCATAAACGTGGGACATCACATCGTGCCGCACCAGCCTTTCACGCTCCTGGGCAATTTCGTAGTTGACGTCATCCTGATGTGCTTTCAGCTCGGCGATCTGCTCATTTGTGATCTCCAGGCCGAGCTCTTGCTCACTTTCAGCGAGCGCAATCCAGAGCCGCCGCCAAGTGCGGAATTTGAAATCCGGGGAGAAGATATATTGCATCTCCCTGCTGGCATAGCGGGAGTTGAGGGGGGATTCGTAACGATCTTTCATTCAATGCCTTCCTTTCCTAAAACGGGTGCGTTTAGAGATGAATTATGTCCGGCGGCATGCTTCGTGTTTTTCGTGATCCTACCAGCCGGCTGCTTTGAGAGGAAATTGCCGTTGATTTCATCCAGCGGAATGGGGTATTCCCCTGTAAAGCATGCGTCGCAGAAGGTGCGTTCCTCCGTGCCGACGAGTGCATACAGGCTTTCGCAGCTTAGAAAGCCTAGGCTATCTGCCCCAATGGCTCGACAAAGCTCATCCACCGTGTGGCGGTTGGAGGTTAGCTCTTCGCGCGTAGGAATGTCCGTGCCGAAATAGCAGGGCCAATGGAGCGTTGGGGAAGAAATGCGCACATGCACCTCTTTTGCCCCCGCGTTCTTCAGCGCGCGGATAATGTTCGCGCTCGTTGAGCCGCGCACAATGGAGTCATCCACCATGACGATGCGTTTGCCTGCCACGCTTTGCCGCAGGACGTTTAATTTGATGTTGATGCTGGCCTCCCGCTCGCCCTGCTCCGGCTTGATGAAGGTGCGGCCCACGTAATTGTTGCGCACGAAGCCAGCCTCATAGCGAATGCCACTCTCCTGTGCATAGCCGATGGCGGCATCCAGGCCGGAATCTGGCACGCCGATCACGATATCAGCCTCCACGGGATGCTCCTGTGCCAGCAACGCCCCCGCGCGCAGCCTTGCTGCGTGGACGCGCACGCCGTCGAGCGTAGAGTCGGGCCGCGCGAAATAGATATATTCAAACACACACATGCGCCGAGGTTGCTCTGCGCAATGGGTGCGTATACTGCGCAACCCACCGGCATCCACGACGACGACTTCGCCGGGCTCTACATCGCGGATAAACTCTGCATTGACAGCATCAAGCGCACAGGTTTCGGATGCAATCACGTAGGAACTGCCTAGGCTGCCGATTACAAGCGGTCGGAAACCGAACGGATCCCGGGCTGCAACCAGCTTTTGCGGGCTCATCACCAACAGGGAATAAGCACCCCGGATGCGCCCCATCATGCGCACTACAGCCTGCTCGACGCTTCCCGCCGCAATGCGCTCCTGCGCGATCACATGGGCGATCACTTCAGAGTCAATTGTCGTCTGGAAGATCGCGCCTCCCCCTGCAAGCTCCTCCCGCACGGTTTCGGCATTCGTCAGATTGCCGTTGTGTGCGATAGCAAGGCGGCCTTTTACATAGCGCATCAGAAGCGGTTGGCAATTTTGCACGAGGCTCCCGCCCGCTGTGGAGTAGCGGACGTGGCCGATTGCGGCCTGCCCTGGCAGAGAGGCAAGCACGCCTTCATCGAACACCTCGCTGACCAGACCCATAGCCCGATGAACGCTCAGCACGCCCTGGTCGCTGACCGCGATGCCGCAGCTTTCCTGCCCGCGATGCTGTAGGGCGTAGAGGCCGTAATAAACGGCCTGCGCCGGGGGCGTTTCCAGATCGCCGTAAATGCCAAATACGCCGCACTCCTCGTGCAGCGTGTCAAAAGGGCGGCCGGTTTCTCAAATGCGTTTCCTCCAAACAGTATCGATCACAGATGCCGGCGCGCCGGCATCTGTGATTTAAAATTTGATTTATTTCAGGCCCAAGCGTTTCGCCATCTCATCATAGGCCTCTTCTACACTGCCCATATCGCGGCGAAAACGGTCCTTATCGAGCTTTTCATGTGTGGTCATATCCCAAAAACGGCAGGTGTCGGGGGAGATTTCGTCCGCTAAGATGATCTGGTCATGATAACGGCCGAACTCGAGCTTGAAGTCGATCAGCTCCACGTTGACGCTGGCAAAGTAGTTGCACATGATTTCATTGATTTTGAGCGCCATGGAGCGGATGGCATCGATATCCTCCTGCGTTGCAAAGCCGCATGCGATCGCGTGGGAATCATTGATCATCGGGTCGCCGAGCGCATCGTCCTTATAGCTGAACTCGAGAACGGGGCAGAGAAGCTGCGTGCCCTCTTCCAGGCCGAGCCGCTTTGCCATGGAGCCAGCCGCCTTGTTGCGGATGATAACCTCTAGAGGGACGATCGTAACACGCTTGACCGCAGTTTCACGATCGCTGAGCTCCTCGACGAAATGCGTGGGAATCCCTTCCTTTTCGAGCATCTTGCACATGAAGTTGGACATTTTGTTGTTGATGACGCCTTTGCCGGTGATCGTCCCCTTCTTTAACCCGTTAAAGGCGGTTGCGTCGTCTTTATAGTCGACGATCAGGATATCCGGGTCCTGCGTCGCATACACCTTTTTGGCCTTGCCCTCGTAAAGCATCTCTTTCTTCTCCATGAATACATCCTCCGTTTGATATAAAATATTTTGGATCAGCAGGATTAAAAATGAGAAAACCGGAAACCGCAGCGCTGGAAAGCGATACGGTTCCCAGATTCTTGTTTAAAAAACGCTGGCAATGCGTTCGATTGCTTCCACAGTGCGCGCCGCGTCGCCGAATGCAGTTAGGCGGAAATAGCCCTCGCCTGCCGGGCCGAATCCGGAGCCCGGCGTGCCGACAACCTGCGCCTTTTCAAGCAACTGATCAAAAAATGCCCAGGAGGTGAGGTCATCCGGTGTTTTGAGCCAGATATAGGGGAGTTCACTCCGCCCCAAGCTTGGAAGCCTGCGCCGCGCAGCCCCTCCGCAATCACGCGGGCATTTCGCTGATAATAACCAATGATTTTGCGCACCTCGCGCCGGCCTGCATCAGAATAAACCGCCTGTGCCGCGCGCTGGGTAACATAAGAGACGCCATTGAACTTGGTTGCTTGCCTGCGCGCCCAGAGGTTGTTGAGAGAAACGCCGTTTCTCTTCAGCTCTTTTGGGGACAACCGTGTAGGCACAGCGTACGCCCGTAAAGCCGGCAGTTTTGGAATAGCTTCGGAATTCAATCGCACAGTTTTTTGCACCCTCGATTTGATAAATACTGTGGGGAATACCCTCCTGTGTGATATAGGCTTCGTAGGCGGCGTCGTAGAGGATCACGCTGCCTTCGCGGTTTGCATAATCGACCCACTGCTTCAGGCCGTCAAAGTCAATGGCCATACCGGTGGGATTATTAGGAAAGCAGAGATAAATCAAATCCGCATGCTCCGTGGGGAGCTCCGGCAAAAAATGATGCTCTGCCGTGCAGGGTAGATAGACAAAATTGCTCCACCGGCCGTTTGCCAATAGATCTCCGGCTCGCCCCGCCATTACATTCGTATCCACATAGACCGGATAGATCGGGTCGCACACCGCGACGGTATTCTCCACCCCGAAGATATCTCCGATGTTTCCAGTGTCGCTCTTCGCGCCGTCGCTGACGAAGATTTCATCCGCGGCAAGGGAAACGCCGTAGGCGGCAAAATCATATTTTAAAATTTTATCCAAAAGGAAATCCTGCCCATACTCCGGCGGGTAACCGTGGAAGCTTTCCTCCTGCGCCATTTCGTCAACAGCCTTGTGCATCGCATCAATGACAGCCGGAGGCAAGGGGCGGGTGACGTCGCCGATACCCAGGCGAATGATATCCGCCTGGGGGTGCGCCTGCTGATAAGCCGCTATTTTTTGAGCGATGGTGGAGAAAAGATAGCTACTTGGAAGCTTCAGGAAATTTTCATTGATTTTCATCGGTCCGATCACCCTTTCTTTAAATTGTTACAAAGTGGAAAACGGGCTATTGCCCGAACTCCTTCGGATTGCATTCGCAGTCGCAAACGAACGCGGCGGGGCCAGTCATCCAAACGGTATCGGCGCGTTCATCCCACTCAATCTCGAGGTCTCCGCCGCGCAGATGGACGAGCACCCGCCGGCCTGTCCGGCCGTTCAGAACGCAGGCGACTGCCACAGCGCACGCGCCCGTGCCGCAGGCAAGCGTTTCGCCGCTGCCGCGCTCCCACACGCGCATTTTGACCTCGTGGTCATTGATGACGTTGACAAACTCCGTGTTGACCCCCTCCGGGAAGAGCGGGTCACGCTCAAATTTCGGGCCGAAGTCCTCCAGTGGGAATTTGCCCACGTCGAGAAAATCCTCAAACACCACACAGTGCGGGTTTCCCATCGAAACGCAGGTGATATGTGCATGGATGGGCTTTGCGGCGCGTTCATTCTCTATTTTAACCCGTTGGTTGACAATTTTGTCCCCCGGCAGCCTGACCGGGATTTCGGCGGGCGTAAGGATTGGCCTGCCCATATCGACGCGCACGGTTTTGACGGCGCCGCCTTCGATGTTGAGATAGAGTGTTTTGATTCCGCTGAGGGTTTCAACGGTAATCACATCTTTTTTGACGAGCCCACGGTCATAGACGTATTTGCCCACGCAGCGGATTCCGTTTCCGCACATCTTGCCGCGCGAGCCGTCGGCGTTGTAAATATCCATTTTGCAGTCGGCAATTTCGCTCGGCTCGATGAGGATGATGCCGTCGGAGCCGACGCCGAAGTGGACATCGCTGAGCCGGACGGACAGTTCCGCCGGATTCAGAACAGGGTCTTCGAAGCAGTTGAAATATAGGTAGCAGTTGCCGATGCCGTGCATCTTTGTGAATTTCATCGAATCACCCTTTCTCATATCGCCTTCACGCCGTGGAAGAGCACGTTGCGTGCGGTATCCGCCATGCGCATACCGGTCGCCATGCTTCGCTTCTGGAGCAGACGGTAAGCCTCGGGTTCAGAGAGCGAAAGCTCCCGCATGAGCAGCGCTTTAGCCCGAGCTACCAGCTCCTTTTCGCCGCTGGAGCGGCCCTGCTCGCCATGCGTGCCGCAGGCAATGCCCGATGCACATGCAAGCGTTTGTACCATGCCGATGAATTCCAAGCGGTTGAGCGGCAGGTGAAGGCTCACCACATTGCTGTAGCCCTGCACAGGGATCTGGCCGGAGGAAACTAGCTCAATCAGATCAAACCCATCCGGCAGCATTTGGGCGAGCTGCGCAGGGGAAAGATCGGGCAGCCGCGCGCAGATTACCACGCCATTTGGTAGTGCGCTCACGGCCGTAAGCACCTCCGCGCCTGAGGAATAGACGCCCGCTACGGAAAACGATGCATTCAAAAGCACTTTTTTCGTCTGAGAGGCGGCCTGTGCACGCGGAAGGGCGAGAAGGATAGATTTCACGGTGCCTCACCTTCCCCTTCTCCGCCGCCTATTTTTATAACCTATATTATATAGCCTGCCCTGATAGAAATCAATTGTCAGATTGCGCGGGATCGGCTTTCCATGCATTTCAAAAAATGGGCATGTTGTCAGAGAGGGAGGCAGGCTTCTTCCTGCTTCAGAAGCGGGGGGTATGGGCACAAATGCTTACGCTTCCGGCAAGCCATGGATGATACTGCCGCGTGGTGCTGAGGCAGCCGGTAGGGGCGCAGGATTTCAAGAGAGATAGAAGCCTTTTCTAGAATGCTGATCCCTGCCGCAATGGGTATGGAGCAACGCCCTGGTTGTTTATTTATGCAACTGAATGCATAAACTTGCATATTTTTTCTGTGTATTGCGGCAAGATAGAATAATCTATGTATAATGGCCGAGAAGCAAGCAATTAGAGAGGTATAATTTGTGCGCAATGCCGTTCTTTCACCTGCCCGCCTGTTTTATGTGGATTCCTGTTGAATTTTGAAAAGAAACATGCTAATATTAACGTTTAGAGGAAGGGGATAGGCCAAGCTCTGCCCCTTTTACGCACGGCGTTATGCTTCCCTTCGCGGGAAACAGCGGGGACCGGCAGACGCGCCGAACCCGCTTCTTTTTTTGCCCGTTTGGGCGCAATGAATTTATCAGGAAGGCACGGTGAAGCCAGTGAGAGCTTATCTGGTTCTGGAAGATGGTTCCATCTATGAGGGCAGGCCCGCGGCGCATTCCGCGAGATGGCATGCGAGGTCGTTTTCAACACCTCTATGACCGGGTACCTTGAAATTTTGACCGATCCGTCCTATGCCGGGCAGGGGCGTGGTGATGACGTACCCGATGATCGGCAACTACGGCGTTAGCCGCGAGGATTTTGAATCCATCCGTTTGCAGCCGTGCGCATTCTTTTTGCACGAGCTGTGCGACACGCCTTCCAATTTCCGCAGTACCGCTTCTCTGGAATCGGTGCTCAACGAATTTGATATTCCCTGCATCGTCGGCCTTGATACGCGCGCGATTGTCAAAAAACTCCGGGAAAGCGGCACCATGCGCGGTATGATGACCGACGATATTTCTAATATGAAGCACTGCATGGAGGTGATCGGGGCGTTCCGCCAGGTTGGCCTTGTGGAATCCGTGAGCATTACAAAGCCTGAGATCGTGGGCGAAGGCAACACCGGCCCCAAGATCGCACTGATGGATTTCGGCGTGAAGCGCAATATCGCGCGGAGCCTGGCAAGCCGCGGCTGTGAGGTCACCATCTACCCCTGCTTCGCCACAGCGGAGGAGATCATCGCCGCGAAGCCGGACGGGCTTATGCTCTCCAACGGCCCCGGCGACCCGAAGGACTGCAAAGGGATCATCCGAGAGATCGCGAAGCTTTACGATTACGGGATGCCCACCTTCGCCATCTGCCTAGGGCATCAGCTCATGGCGCTCTCCCAGGGCGGCGATACCGAGCGCATGAAATACGGCCACCGCGGCGCGAACCATCCAGTGAAGTTTCTGGAGGAGGACCGCTCCTACATCTCCTCGCAGAACCACGGCTATATGGTCAAGGCCGAGGGCCTGCCACGCAACGCGGAGGTCAACTGCGTCAACGTAAACGACGGCACAGTTGAGGGCGTCGTCTACCACGGAAAGCCGGTTTCACCGTTCAGTTCCATCCGGAGGCTTCCCCCGGCCCACATGATACATCGTTTCTGTTCGACAAGTTTATCCGCATGATTGAGAAGGAGGAGCTGCAATGATCGATCAAAGCATTAAAAAAGTCCTTGTCATCGGTTCCGGCCCCATCATCATCGGCCAGGCGGCGGAGTTTGACTATGCCGGCACGCAGGCCTGCCGCTCCCTGCATGAGGAGGGCGTGGAGGTTGTGCTTGTTAACTCCAACCCCGCCACGATCATGACGGATAAAGACATTGCGGATAAGGTCTACATTGAGCCGCTGACCATCCCAACCGTGCGCCGCGTGCTGGAGGTGGAGAAGCCCGATTCCATCCTGCCCACCCTGGGCGGACAGACGGGCCTGAACCTCGCCATGGAGCTCGAGGAGAAGGGCATCTTGAAGGAGCTCGGTGTGCGGCTGATCGGCATTAACGCAGATGCGATCAAGAAGGCGGAGGACCGGCAGGCGTTTAAAGATACCATGTTTCCATCGGCGAGCCGTGCGTTGCCTCCAAGGTGGTGGAAACGGTGGAGGATGCGCTGGAATTCTCCGCCTCCATCGGTTATCCGGTCATCGTCCGCCCGGCCTATACGCTTGGCGGCACCGGCGGCGGCATCGCGGATGATGAAGAGGAACTGCGCGAGATCGCGCACAACGGCATCCGCCTTTCCCGCGTGGGGCAGGTGCTCATTGAGCGCTGTATCGCGGGCTGGAAGGAAATTGAATACGAGGTGATGCGCGATTCCAAGGGCAACTGCATCACCGTCTGCAATATGGAAAACCTCGACCCGGTGGGTGTACATACGGGCGATTCGATCGTCGTTGCGCCCAGCCAGTCGCTCTCAGATAAGGATTACCAGATGCTGCGCTCCTCTGCGCTCAACATTATTTCCGCCTTGGGCATCCAGGGCGGGTGCAACGTGCAGTACGCATTGAACCCAGGTTCCTTTGAATACGCGGTGATCGAGGTGAACCCCGCGTTTCCCGCTCCTCCGCGCTGGCCTCTAAGGCGACGGGCTACCCGATTGCGCGCGTGGCGGCGAAAATTGCGCTGGGGTTGGGGCTCGACGAAATCCCGAACGCAGTCACGGGCAAGACCTTTGCAAGCTTCGAGCCCGCGCTCGACTACTGCGTGGTGAAATTCCCCAAGTGGCCGTTTGATAAATTCGTCACCGCCAAGCGCACGCTTGGCACGCAGATGAAGGCGACCGGCGAGGTCATGGCGATCTCCCGTTCGTTTGAGGCGGCGCTTTTAAAGGCGGTCCACTCGCTGGAGGAGCACCGCGAGAGCCTGATGGTGCCCGCTCTTCTGGAGATGAATGATGAAGCGCTCATTGAGCAGCTTCACCACATTGACAACGAGCGCATTTACGCGGTTGCCGCCGCAATTTATAACGGAATCCCACTGAAACCATCCATGCAATCACAAAGATTGACTACTGGTTTCTCTATAAAATTCAATCCATTACGGATATGGAGAAAAGCTGCGCAGCGGCGTAAGCGATAAAGAAACACTGCTCAAGGCCAAACAGATGGGCTTTTTTAGATAGCGTGATTGCCAAGGATATCGGCATCACGCCCGCTGCGGTGAAAAACATGCGCAAGATGTGGGGCATCCAGCCCGCCTTCTCTGTGGTTGATACCTGCGCCGCCGAATTCCGGGCGCAAACGCCGTATTACTACTCCGACTACGGGGTGGAGAACGAGGTGGACCCCTCCTGCGACCGCAAAAAAGGTGCTTGTGCTCGGCTCCGGCCCAATTCGCATCGGGCAGGGCATCGAGTTTGACTACTGCTCCGTGCACTGCGTCTGGGCGCTAAAAAAGGCGGGCTGCGAAACGGTGATCGTCAATAACAACCCGGAAACGGTTTCCACGGATTTTGACGTGGCGGATAAGCTCTATTTCGAGCCGCTCACGCCCGAATACGTGACCAATATCGTTGAGCTCGAAAAGCCGGACGGCGCGATCGTCCAGTTCGGCGGCCAGACGGCCATTAAGCTCACCGAAACGCTCAACGATCTCGGCGTGAAAATCCTCGGCACGGACGCCGACCATGTGGACGCGGCGGAGGACCGCGAGCGTTTTGACGAAATCCTGGAGCAGTGCGCCATCCCGCGCCCGAAGGGGCAAACGGTATTCACGGAGGAAGAGGCGCTTGCCGCCGCGCATATGCTGGGCTACCCCGTGCTGGTGCGCCCGAGCTACGTGCTCGGCGGGCAGGGCATGCAGATTGCCGCTTCCGACGCGGACATCTGCGAATTCATGGCGATCATCAACCGCACGATTCAGGATCACCCGGTGCTGGTTGATAAATACCTCATGGGGCAGGAGGTGGAAGTGGATGCGATCTGCGACGGGCGCGATATCCTTATCCCCGGCGTTATGGAGCATATCGACCGCGCGGGCATCCATTCCGGCGACTCGATCTCCGTTTATCCCGCCGTCAGCTTGAGCCGGAAGGTGCAGGATACGATCGTGGATTACACCCGGCGCCTTGCGTCCGCGTTGCAGGTGGTCGGCATGATGAACATCCAGTTCATTGTTTATAACGAAACGGTTTATATTATCGAAGTGAACCCCCGCTCCTCCCGCACGGTGCCCTATATCAGCAAGGTGACCGGCATCCCCGCCATTGCGCTCGCAACACGCGCCATGCTTGGCGAGCGGCTGGCCGATATGGGCTATGGCACTGGGCTTTATCGCCACAGCGGCTATTACGCGATCAAAATGCCGGTGTTCTCCTTTGAGAAAATTCTCGGAGCGGATACGAGCCTAGGCCCGGAGATGAAATCCACCGGCGAGGTGCTTGGCATCTCTAGGAGTTATGATGAAGCGTTGCTCAAGGCCTTTGACGGCGCGGGCGTGCATCTGCCGAAGGATGGCAAAATCATCGTCACCGTTCGCGATAAGGATAAGGCGGAAATCTGCGAAATGTTCAAAAACATGAAGGATATGCAGTTCCGGCTCTATGCAACGCCCGGCACGCGCAAGGCGCTCATGGCAGCGGGCGTGCCGGCTGAGCCGATCAACAAAATCTCCGGCGATTCGCCGAATATCCACGATATGCTCGCGGCGGAGGATGTTTCCCTCATCATCAACACGCCCACGCACGGCAGGCTTGAAAACCGCGACGGCTTTAAGCTGCGCCGCCTGGCGGTGGAGGCGGGCTGCTCCTGCCTGACGAGCCTGGACGCTGCGAAGGCAATCATGGAGAGCACGCGGATTGTGGAAGCGGATACGGTGAATTTGACGGATATCGCAACGCTGTAAATTGAAATTAAAAAGATCCCCGGTTGCCTGCGGCGTATTGGATTGCGCCGTGGGCATTTTTGTTTTCTTGACTTTTGCAATGACGATGCTATCATGAAGATAAGAGAATCAAAAGGGGGCGTAAAATTGAAAAGAACAAAATTTTTGTCTATTTTGCTCACAGCATTGCTTTTTATTGACCCTACCCGCCTGCGGCGGCTATCAGACACTAACTCATATTACAGCGCGCGACGGGCTCTCTGGCCAATCCTTCTCTGCGAAGCTTGTTGCCCGGCGTGGGGAGGTTGGCGGCTCCTTTACGAGCTTTGTATCGTCAGACTCATTGATCGAGTTAAAAGAAAAAAATACAGAAGCGCGCCGTCGACGCAGAAAATATAGATACGGCCGTCTATCAGGAACAATATATTTTGTTCACAAAGAAAGAAGCTGAAAGCTCTGCTTTCTTCCTGCTCGCGCGCGTACCGAATGCGGAGGGGGATGAGCAGCCGCGCTACGCCCTGTTCGCGCCGGTGGCGAGCTTCGGTCAGGCGGAGACGGGCGGCGGGGGAAAGCTTGGTATATTTCCCCTATCATCTGGTGAAAAATACGGAAATCCAGATGTACCCCGGGCAGTCCGTCATCCCGGAGGGCACGGCCTATCCGGCGGATGCGGAGATCGATGCGTTCGAGGCGTTTTATCAGGCGCTTGCGGCCGGTGAAACGCAGCGCGAGGGCGATGTGCTAAAGGTCAAGAATACAAAGAGCGGCAAAACAATGCAGCTCACGTTTTATGAGGGGCAGGGAAGGAAAATGGTGCGGTTTTCAGCCGCCCCTTCCGCTGAAAACTGACGGTATCCATTGCAATCAAAAAAAATAGCCCCAGCCCCGCATAATATGGCGGAGCCGGGGCTTGGTTACGTTTGCTATCTGGGCCGTTTTCCCTTGTGTTTGCGCAGCTCTATTACGGTTTGCCCGGCGTTGTAAGAGGCGCGAATGGTTTTGATCCGCGTGCTGGTGAGATCGTTTCGCACCATGTTTTTAAGCACTTGCCCATGGCTGTAGCCGTGAATGACAATGATTTCCCTCACCTCTTCCGGTGCGTTGTCGATGAGCAAATCGAGCCGAAAACGGGCTTCGCGCGCATGCATGCCATGGATGTCGACAATCATCTGGCTGCCCTGCCGGGTTACCTGAAACAAACGGAAAATCTCCCTCTGGAATGAATTCAGAAAAAGGAGCAGAGAGCAACTGCTCCCTGCCCCATTGCAAGTTGTGGCTACTGCTTTTCATTCTCGCCCGACCGTGCGGCCTGTTTCTCCGCCTCGCGTTTACCCTCCGGTGTGTCGCGGTAATATTGCGTTTTCGGGTGGGGGTGCTCCCTGGATGCCCAGAGCTTTTCCGCCTCCGGGGCCCAGGCTGCGGCGAATTTATCACACTTTGCACACAGCATTTCCGCGCTCTCCGGCGAAATGAGATCAGTGGATTTTGCACCCGTCTCCTCGATCATCCTGCGCAGGCAGTCAGGGTTCTCCAGCATCGGACAGGGGCGCAGATGGTTATCATTGAACGGCTGACCGCGCCAGTAGGCCTGGAACAGGGGGCGGCGCAGCGCCTCAATCAGCGTGTGTGTGCGGATGTTGGAACCGAAAAATGGATGAATACGCAGGGCTCGATATCGCCCGCGGAATTGATGTGGAAATAGTTGCGTCCGCCCGCGATGCAACCGCCGACATATTCAGCGTCGTCCTGAAAATCAAAGACGAACATGGGTTTGCCGGTTTTGCCGTTACGCATTTTGCGCAGCCAATCATACATATGCTTTCTCTGCTCCGGCGTGGGAATTAGCTCTGGGTAGGCGTCGTGCCCGACCGGCATATAGTTAAAATACGCGCCGAACTTGACTCCCTTTTCAATCATTAGGTCGATGAATGCATCGCTTGTGACCGCATCGACATTCTGGCTTGTATAGCAGACTGAAATGCCGAAGAGCAGCTTATTCTTCTTGAGCAGGTCCATGGCGGACATGACCTTGTCGTAAACGCCTTCACCGCGGCGGGCGTCATTGCTTTCGCGCGTGCCTTCAATGCTGATGGCAAGGGCAAAGTTGCCTACCCGCTTCATGTCGTCGCAGAACGCCTGATCGACAAGCGTCGCGTTCGTATAGGCCAGAAAGGCGCAATCCGGGTTTTCTTCGCACAGGCGGATTACGTCATCCTTGCGCACGAGCGGCTCCCCGCCCGTGAACATATAAAAATGGGTGCCCATTTCCTTGCCCTGGCGGACAATCTCGCTGAGCTCTTCGTAGCTCAAGCTCTGGCGATGGCCGTATTCCGCCGCCCAGCAGCCCTTGCATTTGAGGTTGCAGGCACTGGTTGGGTCGAGCAGAATGATCCAGGGGATATTGCACTGGTATTTTTCACGATTCTCGCGCACGGTTTTTGTGCCGTGGTAGGCGGCGTGAAGTCCGAGCGCGAGAAACATTTTTTGATTACGTCGCGGTCGATATCGCGCAGGATACTCATCGCAAACTGATTCCACACGTTCTCCGGGTCTTCCGCGCCTTTGCGGATTCCCTCCAGGGATTTTGCGGGAAAAAGGTTCCCAACGATGCCCTGGACCTTGTCCATCAGTTTCAGCAGGTTTGCCTGCGGATCCTTGTCCACATATTTGAGCAGCTGGTCGAGGACCGCCCCCGCCGCCGCGCGTTGCGCTTTATGCTTAACAGCCATTTGATTTGATCCCTCCCTATGGGCAAAAGAGCCCACCCTATTAGTGTACGTGATTGCGGAAGGGATGTCAATAAAAGAAGTGTGAACGAAGAATGAATTCGTGGTAGAATTCTTATTTTGTTACTTTTTTCTTATACTTTATCGTTCGCTGTGTACACATTGGAAGAGCCACGGTGAAAGTGGTGCCCTGTGTGTCGCTTTGCGCATGGATTTTGCCGTGGTGGGCCTGCACGATGCTCTGCGCGATCGAAAGGCCGAGGCCATAACCGCCCTGCGCACGGGTGCGGGAGCTGTCCACCCGGTAAAACCGCTCAAAGATATGGGGGATTTGATCCGCGGGAATTTGATCGCCGGTATTATGCACTGTTAGCACAGCCTTCTCCTGCAATTTTTGCAGCCGGAGCGTGACGGCGCCGCCCTCGCCGGAGTATTTCATGGCATTATCCAGCAGGATGGCGGTCATGCGGCGCAGCCGCTCCTCATCGCCTAGGAGCACCACATCTTTTTCAATTTCGCTTGTGAGCGTTTTACTCTGCTCAAAGGCAAGAGACTCAAACAGCAGCACGCTGCTCCAGACCGTGTCGCTGAAATTCAGCTCAGAGAGCGTGAGCGCCTGCCGGACGTCGTCCGCTTGTGCGAGGAACAGCAGGCTCCCCACGAGCTCCTTCATATGGGTCGCCTCCGTCTGGGTGTATTCGAGCCATTTTGCCTGGCTCTGCACGGTTTCATCCCGGTGGGGGAGAGGACGATCCCCATGTTGGCGAGAATCACGGTCAAAGGCGTTTTTAGTTCATGGGAGGCATCCGCTACGAACTGCCGCTGCTGCCGCCATGATTTTTCGAGAGGACGCAGCGCCCATCGCGCGAGAAACAGGCTGATGCCAAAAAGGCGAGCAGGCCAAAAGGCCGACGAGCGCGGAGGTTTTTAGCAAGGAGGTCAGGCTTGCGATCTCGCCGGCGCGGTCCGCAAAGGCGATGCGGCTGCCCTGGATGAGAAAGCGCAGGCTTTCGCCACGGATAACGCCGGAGGTTTTTCCTTGTGCGCGTGCGGCCGATACGATGGCGTTTAGCGCGCCGTTGTCCATAACCGTCACGTTTTCGCCCACGACCCTCTGGACAGCGCCGCCGCCATCCAGCTCAACATAAAACGCGGCTGTCATCATTTTTTGCGGCGCTTTTCCGCCGGGCAGTTTGCCGCCGATTTCCCGCTTGGGAAAGGCGGTATCCCCTTCGCGCAGAACGCGCTCCATAGCCTGCACGCCGTCCATCTCCAGCCGGTGGTAGGAGGAGGCCAGCACCGCTGTGGAAAACGATGGTCAGCACGAGTGTGACCAGAATCATATTGATCAACACAAACTTCCAACGCAGTTTATTCAGCATGGGCGTTTTCCTCCAGATGGTAGCCGAGCTTGCGCGCGGTGGCGATCTGCACCGTGCTGTGCAGAAAGGCAAGCTTTTTGCGCAGAAAGGAAATATAGGCCTCCACGTTATTATCCTCCGCCTCAGATTCGCTGCCCCAGATTTTTAGTAGTAGCGTCTCCTTGGAGAGGATAATCTTGGGGTTTGATAACAACAGGCGGATCACTTCAAACTCCTTGCGCCCCAAGCGAACGCTTTTTGCGCCACATTGCAGCGTATAAGCAGATAAATTGAGCGTTAAATCCCCAAAGGAGAGCTCGTTTAGCACCACATCGCCCTGCCTGCGGGAGAGTGCACGCACGCGAGCGAGCAGCTCCTCCGTGAAAAAGGGCTTGGTCAGGTAGTCATCCGCGCCGCAGTCAAGGCCTGTCACCTTATCCTGCACCTCATCTTTTGCCGTCAGGAGCAGAACCGGCGTTTGATCTTTCTGCGCGCGCAATTCACGCACAATGTCAAACCCATTTCGTTTCGGCAGCATCACATCCAGCACGATCACATCGTAGATCCCGCTGAGTGCGTAATCGAGGCCGGCCTCTCCGTCGTGCACGATATCAGCCGTGTATTTATTTTCCTCCATAATCTGGCCAAGCGCTTCAGCCAGGCGGATTTCATCTTCCACAATTAGGATTCGCATTCGAAACACATCCCTTTGTTTTCAGTTTTTATATGTATGCGTCAAACAATGTGTTTGACGCTATTCTACGCCCTTCCTCTCCTTTTTGCCCCTCGGCATTGTAACCAATTTAGCTGAAAGGATCCTGAAAGCCTTTTTTCAGAGGAATTTCAGAAAATGGGATTATACTGATAGCAATTTAGCAGGCGCGATGGATGCGCCGGCAAAGGAGGATTGGGATGGCCATTGCAACCTTTCGGAGGTATGAAAAGAAGTATCTGCTGACCCTGACACAGTATCAGACGCTCTTACCCTCGCTAGAGAAGCACATGGGGGCCTCGATAGCTACTGTGAAAACGGTGAGGATTATGAGATATACAGTCTATATTATGATACGAAACATCATGACTTGATCCGGCATTCACTCTCGCACCCTTATTATAAAGAAAAGCTCCGCGTGCGCAGCTATCGCATTCCTCGTTCGCAGCAGGAGCCGGTGTTTGTAGAATTGAAAAAAAAAGATTGGCGGCGTTACGGCAAAGCGCCGCGTGGAGCTCCCGCTGGGAGAGGCCTACCGGCTCCTTGCCGGCGGTGCGCTGCCCGTAATGCCTGATTACCTCTCGCGGGAGGTGCTTCGGGAGATCAGCTGTTTTTTAAACCTGTATGCGGTTCGTCCGGCGGCTTATATCAGCTACAAAAGGCTCGCGTTTACAGGGAAGGAAGATCCAACTCTGCGTGTCACCTTTGACCGTGAAATTTGCACACGGCGTGAACAGCTTTTGCTGGAGGCCGGCTCCTTCGGCGGGCTTCTGATTCCGGAGGATCAGCGCCTGATGGAGATTAAAACGCTAGGTACACTGCCGCTTTGGCTCGTGCGTGAGCTGTCCGCCCTAGAGATTTACAGCCGCGGCTTTTCTAAATACGGTACGGAATATCAGCAGTGGCTGCGGGCGGCTCCGTGCGACGCCGCCCAAGTGCCCAGTGGAGAAAACGGGTTTCTTGATATATCCCATTTATTTGAACTAAGAAAGGGTCGATTTTGAATGCTGACGACTATTTTTTCTTCTATTGTGGATGAACTAACCCCGCTGAACGCGTTCCTGATTATAGGAGCTTCCCTGCTGCTGGGGCTGCTGATCAGCCTGACTTACTTGCTGACGCATCAAAAGGAGGGCTATACCCCCAGCTTCCCCGTAACGCTTATCATGCTCCCCGCCATCATCGCTGTTATCATCCTGCTGGTGGGCAATAATGTGGCGCGGGCGTTCAGCCTGGCCGGTGCGTTCTCCCTCATTCGTTTTCGTAGTGCGCCGGGCGATCCGAAGGATATCGCCTATGTGTTTTTCACTCTTGGCGTGGGGCTTGCGTGCGGCATGGGCTATATCGGCTATGCAGTGCTTTTTGCGATGATCCTCTGCGCGGCGATGGCTATTTTGCAGATCGTGCATTTTGGCCAACCGAAAACGGCGCGGATGACACTGAAGATTACTGTGCCGGAAAACCTTAATTTCCACGGCCTGTTTGACGATCTTTTAGAACGATATACGGTATTCTGGACGCGCAAAAAGGTGAAAACAAGTGATTTCGGCGCGCTGTTTGAGGTTGTCTATGATATACAAATGAAGGAGGAGGCTGAGCAAAAAGCGTTCCTCGACGCAATCCGCCAGCGCAATGGAAACCTGAATATTTCTCTGACGCTTGCGGGTGAGCAGGAGGGAACGTTTTAGCGCCGCTTCGCTATTTACTCTTTGACGTATTCATACCCCTTTCCATTTGGCTCCGCCCTGTGTGCATGCATCGGACGGAGCTCTTTTTGCGTTGCGCTCCCGCGTTGCATCGCATTTTTCTAGTAAGCCCCGCAACTTTGGCTTGAAGAATGTTTGACATTGGGGGTGGGAACGATTAAAATTCAGAAGAAGCTTATCAAAATCAAATTGAGCGATGCAATCAAATGGAGGAATGGATATGTTGCAGCAAATCGGAAGCGCCTTGCTTGCCGGCTTCCTGATTGTTTTACAGTTTGTGACCGGCGTGCTCGGGTATCTTGACGGCGTGCCGGGGAGCGGCTCAAGGCCCGTCGCCCCGCCGGAGAATATAACGCCAGCACAGAGCGTGACGCTCCGGGTGGCGACCTATAATGTGAAAAACTGCGTTGACGGCACGGCGGTGGAGGAGATTGCGCAGGATATCAACACAAACAGCCTTGATATCGTGTGCCTACAGGAGCTGGATCGCGGCGGCACGCGGGCGGGCGGCAAAAATCTGCTGCGTATGCTCTCGCAGAAAACACTGCCGTACTACCGCTTTTTCCCGGCGATTGGCTTGCCTGGTAATGAATATGGGATCGGCATTCTAAGCCGGTATCCGTTTGAGGCGGTGGAGCTGCACCGGCTGGAGACAGGCTTGGAGGAGGGCCGCGTGCTGGGAGGCGTGACCATCCGGGCGGATGGCATCCCTGTGCGTATTTATAATACGCACCTCTCTTTTGAACGAACGGAGCTTCGCACAAATCAGATTGCGGTAATCAGCAAAACGCTGCGGGGAAAGCGCCCTGCCTGCTGATGGGGGATTTCAATATTCTGGATTTTTCCGAGCTGGATGGCTTTCAGGGGGATGACGCCGGTCAACACGGCACAGCGCCCTATTGTAACCTTTCCCAGTGATGATGGCTCAGAGTATCCCTATCTCGATAATATTCTTTTTTCTGCCAGCGTGGAGTGCTGCTGGGCAAAGCCCTATGTCCAAACCGTATCCGACCACATCATGCTAATGGCCGAGGTCACGGTGGAAAACCCGGAGGTGTAGCCTGATGAAGCTGGAAACCATTTATCGTTACCCAGACCGGACGGATGTTTTTTTAACCGCCTACCTGCTCGGCGCGGTGGACCGCTGCGCCTTTTCAGGAGCCCGTCCGGCACTGCTTATCTGCCCAGGAGGCGGCTTTGCCGCCTGCTCCAACCGGGAGGAGGAGCCGATTTCCATGCATTTTGCAGCGCAGGGGTATCAGGTGTTTGTGCTGCAATATTCCTTGGGGGATCAGGCCGCGTTCCCTGCGCCGATCTGCGACGCCGCATGGGCCATGCGGCTGATTCGCGGCGAGCAAGCAAAACGCTTTTGTGTGGATCCCCACAAGGTTGCGGTGATGGGATTTTCCGCAGGGGGATATGTTGCGGCGGGATTAAGCGTGTTTGCGGAGAAACCGTCGGTTTGCCCGGAGGCGGCAGGTGGAAACATTCGCCCGGACGCGGCAGTTTTGTGTTATCCAGTTTTAACGGCATGTCGGGGATTAGCGCATGAGGGCTCCATCCGCCTGCTGCTCGGAAAAACGCCGGATACGCCGCAGCGGCGCGCCTTCCTTTCATTGGAAAACCATATCCCACGCATCATGCCGCCTGTGTTTTTATGGCACACGGCGGATGATAAAAGTGTGGACGTGCAGAATAGCCTGCTGTTTGCATCCGCGCTTGCGCAGAATGGGGCGCGCTTTGACCTGCATGTTTTTGAAACCGGGCATCATGGGTTGGCGGATTGCTCCCTGCGCACCTGTGACAAAGCGCACCCATATCCTGCACATTGGCTGATGCTGGCGCAGGAGTGGCTGGGGCAACGATGGGCATAAAGAATCCGTTGAGGGAGAAGGTCTTGCCATCGGATGCGTTTTTTTGTATGATAAGGGGGAAAGTAGAGCATTTCCGTCAGGAATATTAGGAGGGAGAATTATTTTGATGGAGGAAAAAGAGAAACTGTGTTGTTATTGTGAACGGCCGTTGAAAGACGGGGATACTCATACATGCGCGCAATGCGGCGCGCTGTATCATCAAGCCTGTTGGGAGGAGCATGGCGGCTGTTCTAATCCGGCCTGCTCGCCTGAGCGGTCGGAGCAGGAGCAGACCCCTGCTGTTTGTCCACAGTGTGGCGCACCCTGGAACGAAGCGGATAAGTTCTGCGCCAAATGCGGCATGTCCAAAGATGCCTCAGTGCCTTTGATTTGCC